>JAABUP010010913.1_pt1 | contig 10537 bp, 11 predicted proteins | sample 5559201 | NCBI WGS metagenome assembly JAABUP01 (sample SAMN10711887, study PRJNA513373) | rock metagenome | isolation source: Antarctica rocks | place: Antarctica | reverse complement strand
TTGATGTGGTGGGTGAGGTTCGAGAGGATGGAAGGGAATGACGAGGTTGTTTGATCGGGGAGCTGGATTGGAACGAAGTTGATGGCCAAGGGGTTAGGTAGAGAGAGGCGCTTTGTTAGGTCAAACGTGTGACAGAACGAGGTGGGAGTCGGCTCTGGCCGGTCTATTGATGCTGCCTTTGGATTCCGGTTTGGAATTGGCGGAGCTACACCTGTCAGCACTGGGAAATCATGATGGCACCGAAGTTGTTTGGGTAAGGCATTGAGCTATGTACATAACATGCCAAATGCGGAGTCGGAGCAATCCCACCTCTTGTACTGGAGCCAGCCCCAAACTCCCCCAATCTCTCATATCTCCATGCGATCTTCATCTTCTCCTTATCGACCATAACACTCGCCTCCTTTTCACTATTACCCCCAACCTCTCCAGTAACGCCTGGTAATTCTCTACCCCATTGCTCCCCTACACCGACCACATGCACTTTATGACCTTGGACCACTCCTTCCGCGGCATAGAACCGTAGCAAAGCGCCAGCAAAATCTGTAGTTCCACTTTCCTCAATCAAGATGGAGTTGCCAAGAGGAAAGCCGGCATGCCCGGCGAGAAGATCATCGAGAGTCTGTGTCCCGGTTGAAATTGTAGGCCTTCCGTCTAGAGGCGACGGACGGACCCCGGGAATTTGAGAAGCTGCCTGCGTGGAAGATAGAGGTGCATTTGATGAAGCGGAAACCGAGAGGTTTGACGTTGGTGATGGGTTAACCAACCCTACATTGCGTTTGCGAAAGGACATTGTGCGTGCATGTTAGAAGCTGGCTCGTTTAACTCCACAAATCAGAGCTCGGGATTAAGCTTGGCATCTACGGAGGTAGCCGCAACAACCCATGCTGTACGAAAACCCCGGTCAGGTCTGGGATAGATCATTTTATCTCGACAGCATATGAACGGGCAATTGTTCGAAGGTTGGTGCATCACCCAAGGTATAGCAGGGAGACTACAAACTCGAAAAGCTGATAATTGCACAAGTCTATCTTCCCCTAATCTTCCCCTATGAAAGGCCAAAGGAGGCATTCTCAAGCCAATGCCGCAGCAGGAGCAAGATAATTGCTGACCTTGTCTATTTGATCCCTACTTCTTCTTGGCGTCCTTCTTGCGCAACATCTCTTCTTCCTCCTGCTGTAGTTCGGCATCGATCTTTGCGCCCTTGGAAGGTTCGTTTCCATGATTTCTCGCCTAAATTCAACACCGTCAGCCGCAATCTGTTCTGACTGCTTGTGCGTTAGAAACCAAGCAGCGTTGACGTACTGGGAGTGTAGGATCTTTCTGGGACTCCTGGGCCTCTTTGTCCTTTGGCTCTGGCTCGTTCTCACGCTTGACTCAAATCAGTGACGGGCCTTTTAACTGGAGAGAGAAAGGCGACACACCTTCTCCTCCCGTGCTAGTTTGTTTGCGATAGAACGCTCATCCTCTGTCAAACAGATTGTTATTATGTGAGATCCCAGCTGATTTTATCCGTTGAATGCATACTAGAGTCATTGGCCTTGTGGCTGTTCGGCTTGCCTTCCTTAAATCTCTCTGCTTCGTTGATTTCCGAATTCTTCGAGTTACGCTGGTCACCAGCCTCATAGACAGAGCCTTGACCGACGCTTGATGTTCCGCTCATCTTGAGAGAATTTGGATGTTCTCTGGATTTTAATCGACCTACTGGGAAGCAGATAATTTGGTTGTTTATTGGTGTTAGACTTAGTGGGGTGAAAAGAATTCGAGTGTCACAGATGACGTCGGTTGATGTTGTGGTTGCGACTTAGCCCCACCATTCAAAACCGTTCGTCTTCACCAGTTGATGTTTGGAATGCTATGCAGTCGGAGCAAATAAAAATCTATGGTATCACTTGATCGTTCAACAGTGTTGCGAGAGAGCCTCCGTGTACAAGAGCGCCGATACCATGCTATTGATCAATATCAAGACCCGATTGTTATCCACCGAACAAGTCTCATAACATTCTATTCCATTTCGATGGTGCCCGGTGGTTTACTTGTCACTGTATGGGCGGTCAGTTCTCCGATACTCGATAGATCAAAATTGTAAAAGGGTCTTTACCATCATACACGACTCGACAAACGCCACTGACTTCGTTGACAATTCTCGAACTGACTCTCTTAAGGAAAGCGCCGTCAAATGGATACCAGTCGGCAGTCATGAAATCAGTCGTCTCGACTGCTCTAAGGGCAATGACCTGTTCATGAACACGTTTATCGCCCATCACGCCAACAGCTTTCACAGGTAGAAGTGCCGCAAATGCTTGACTGATCTTGCGGTAGAGACCAGCGGCAACGATCTCTTCGATAAAGATATGGTCCGCCAAACGGGCGATCTCCACCTGTGCTGGAGTAACTTCTCCGAGGATTCTGATACCAATCCCTGGCCCTGGAAACGGATGTCTCCAGACAAGTTCTTCCGGGATACCTAATTTGGTGCCTAGTATTCGTACTTCGTCCTTGAACAGCTCACGAAGAGGTTCAATGAGCTTCAAATGCATGTCTTTTGGGAGACCCCCAACGTTGTGATGAGTTTTGATAGTGGCGCTAGGGCCTTTGAAAGAGATACTCTCAATTACATCTGGGTACAATGTTCCTTGCAAAAGCCATTCGAGCTCCCCAGCCAGAGGGGACCCTGCAGCATCCGCTGCTATCTTCTTCGCTGTTTCCTGGAATACTTGAATGAAATTCTTACCGATTCGTCTGCGCTTCTCCTCTGGTTCCGCAATACCCTTGAGGTCATCCAAGAAACGCTCACTGGCGTCCACAACAGTTAGATTAATCCCTAGATGTTCTGTCAATGTTTTATACACACTTTCAGCTTCTCTGAGCCGTAATAGTCCATTGTTCACCAGCACAGCATGAAATCGGTGACCAATGGCTTGATGCATAAGTTTAGCTGCCACGGTTGAATCGACCCCACCGCTGACAGCACCGATCACTTGTCCTTTCTCGCCTACTAACGCTCGAATTCTTGCTATCTCTTTTTCCACAAACTCATCCATTGTCCAGTTCTGCTGAGCTTTACATACAATAGCTGCGAAATTTCGAAGCAAATTGGTGCCTCGTGGTGTGTGCGTAACTTCCGGGTGGAATTGGATGCCATAATATGGCTTTGAGTCATGAGCAATACCAGCGAAAGGTGCATTGCTAGTCGCTGCAATGGTTGAGAATGAGTTCGGAAGATGAGCCAGCTTGTCACCATGAGACATCCACACCTCCATGTCGTCACCAAGGCCATCTAGTAGTCGATCTAGAGACTCCTTTCCTTGGTGTCGTCGGATGTTGAGTTTTGCATGGCCATACTCTCTCTTTTCCCCTGCAAGCACGTTTTTCTTGTCATGGTGCCAAGCCATCTCTTGTAGACCATAACATATGCCTAGAAGAGGGACGTTGAGCTCAAAGACAGCTGGGTCCACATGCGGGGCATTTTTCTCATACACCGAGTACGGACCACCAGACAATATAACACCCTTCGGTTTCCATGACAATTCTGATACACGCTGCGTGCATGGGAGCATCTCAGAGTAGACATTGAGCTCACGAAGGCGACGCGTGATCAGATGGGAGTATTGTGATCCAAAGTCCAATACCAGTATCGTATCAAAAATCTTGTGGGGTTCGTTGAGAGTCTCCCCAACTGCTTCTCCAATGGTCGCCATGATGGCCGCACAAGACTTCTCACAGGTGTGAGAATGATGGTGTCAATAATGCAGGGCAATGCGCTCAATTCGCGCAAAGAATGTGTCAAGATATTGAATTTCCGTGGCCCGTCGCCTCCTTATCGATTACGTAGGGCTGAGGCGCCGGTGAACGCATCCCCCAATATTTCGAGCCCACACAGCAGTCTGTAAGAAGTAAAGGAGATGCTTAGAAATCTCTCACAACAAGCTAGAAAGTTGGAGCGGAAGTCCTAGCAATGACGAAACGTAAAGCGACTGTCGAGAGCAAGGCGGAGGAGCTAGAGATGGAAGAGAGTAGCTCTGCCGACAGCGACAGTGATATGGTGAAGAAGTCTCGTTGTTCCCAATTGATTTGGTCTTTCTAATTTCTGATCAGGAAATGAGTGAACTCAAAGTCGAGTTCGAATGGTTCGACCCACAACCTGAAAACGACTTCCACGGCATTAAAACCCTTTTGAGACAACTGCTTGATACGGACGCCCCATCATTTGACCTTAGTGCTCTCACAGATCTCATACTGGCTCAACCATTGCTGGGATCTACTGTAAAAGTGGATGGAAATTTGACGGACCCATGGGCCTTTCTCACGATCCTTAATCTGCAAGAACACAAGGTATGTGAGAATCTACTGTTTATGCGTTCTTACGTAGCTAAGGCTACAACAGGAAAAACCAGTCATTCATAGCCTAGTAGACTATATAGCCACACAAGCTACATTTAATACCGAACTCATGTCACTGAAGGATCTCCTGGAGCCAACCAACCCAGCTCGCGTCGGTCTGGTGCTAACAGAGAGGTTTCTCAATTGTCCATCTGAGGTCGTGCCACCAATGTATAGGATGCTAGAAGAAGAAATCTCGTGGGCACTAGAGGATAAGGAGCCCTATAACTTTTCCCACTACCTGGTCCTGTCAAAATCATATACTGAGGTGGCCTCCAAGCTAGACGAAGAGGATAGCCAGGCGCAAAAGAAGAAGAAGCAGAAGACTAGTGCCAATACGGAGAAGAGTCCGAAAATGTTCCATTTCCATCCCGAGGATGAGGTTCTGCAGCGCCACGCTTCCTTATACGGTGGCTTCGACTATCTCAAACAAGAAGGGGAAGGCCAATCTGATGCTAAGAGAACGTTCCAGGATCTTGGTGTTAAACCACGTGGACATCTGATCTTGATAGAGGGCGCAAAGTTTGGAGCAGTCGTGAAGTCACTGGAGGGATATTTTGGCCAAAACTGAGGAGCGAACACTACGCTCAATTGAAGATTTTGCTGCTGCGGGCATCAATCTGGCGTTCTCCTCTCAGCCGTTGGGGTTTCCTTAGAGGGCTTCCATGAGGTTCCATCCAGGCGTTGCATTAGGTACTCCACCTCTACTACCTTGGTTAAGGGAATGACGACTTCCTAGTAACAATTAGCAGTCCCTTAGCACATACAACCATGGCCTGATCGTCTACCTTATACATGGCGACCACGGCATCCACATTGATCTTTCCTTCACCATTGGCTTCTATGCTGGGATCTGTCCCGTAGGTCTTGGCCTTCAACCTCAGCCTTTCCAGTACTTTTTTCTCCACTTTGGCGTCAGTAATAGCAGCATCGATGCCGACCCTGTCCCTTGCTCTTATCAGTGCTACAAGCCTTTCAGTCTCTTTCTGGAACTTCGATTCGGCAACGAATTTTCCAAAATGGATCCGTCTTGACAAGGCTTGTAAGCACGACACGTCACATGTTGCCGTGGACCCATAATTTTCTTGTCTCTCTCCTCGATCTTCCCTTCCGAACTCTCGACAAGCGTTGGGCAAGATAATTTCAATGTACCTTTGCTTCAGCTCTTGGTTGACTTCCACGTTGTTGGGGTGAAGAATATGAGGGTAATTCAGTGGCTGAAGAATGGGATTCTGTAGAGCATCAGGGAAAAAAGGATACTCGTCAGGCGACTCGTATCGACGGATTAGGGACTGGACACGTTCTTGCTCTTTTAGTACCCAGTCAAAGAGACTGAGTGAACTGTTGGGAATTTTGACACCTCCTGGCATATAGATGGTAGGGTTCAACGGAAACTGCACACGCTCGATCAGATGAAAGGTTATAGTGTCCTCCAGTCGACTAGGCTATTTAGTCATCCATTGCATTAGACGACCGATAGGGGGGGTACTTATTACATTAATTGAAAACGTATATTTGCCAGGTCAAGTGCTTTAGAGGCATCTGACAGATCAATTGCATTGTCCATGATCTGCAGCGATTAATCAAATGAAACTTGAACGAATTTGAGAATGGACTAGTAGCGGGAGGATTAATTGAGAGCCACAACACTTAAGCGCTGCGGATTGGTTCAAAAGTGCTACGCAAAACCAATGCACAGCTAGATACTTGCTTGGAAGAACAAAGAGAAGTGAAACTCACGTTTGATATGACTCGTAGCTTGATAGAGGGTTGGAAGTCCGCGGAAGGTTATAAATAGCCGGCCTGGTAGGGCTGATCGGCAGCAGGGGTGGGGGTGCTCAAGATTTGGCCCACGCGATCAATGCCGCTACGTCAGTCCGAGAACAGCAATTATAGAGCACGAAGAGACACAGCTACTTGAGCAAAGGTGTGTCACCATTTCTCGTCTTTGTGTCAAGGGTTTTTATTGCCTACTATCGTTGATGAGGGTATTTGATGGCAAGCCGTGACGTCTCCCCGCCCGGTCGTCACTGGTCGAGAGCTGCGCCAGATGAAGATTCAGTCCTGGGAACCGCCTTGACCGTGGGAACGCCCCGCTTTGTACCCTTGGAATATCGCTGACTTGAATTAGACGCGGTCTATTGAGGCCTTTGGGCGAAAGGTAACAACAACAGCAAGTCATTTGATCGGCGATCCTAGCACCAACACCCATTATCAGCATGCCATGAGTGAGCTGCAGAAAGAGCTTCGAAGACCTGGGATACAGCAAAGAGTTTTTTCATACGCCAAAGCCTCGCCTACTGAACTGGTGCGGTCAAAGCTTTCGACCTCCGAGATTCAGCATCGAGCCCTCACCTATCTGCCAGACGAGCTTCTTGCAAACATCCCGGAAAATGGGACTGCCTATTCGTTGTTTCAAGGCTTCCAAGCGACTATACCCGAGGAAGAAGCTGAACACAGGAAAAGCCACCGACGGCACAACTCCAAGGGCCAAAGATTGCTCGGGGAACCAGAGGGTGAAGAAGACGAGCCATCGTCACTAGTAGTATTGAAGAGAGAGAAGGACAAGTTAAACCACCGACTAGAGATGATGGGTGTTCGTAAGAACATGTGTTCATCAGAGATCCGAGAGATCGATAACAAAATATCAAACCTAAACGGTATGCGTAAGATAGTCTTGGACAGGCTGGGGGACTTGGAGCAGGATGAGCTACAGCTAGAGCATGAGTTAGTCGATGTCGACAACAAGCTCGAAGACGTAATTGAGGAGCTCGATGATGCTGCCACGCTGGGACACACGGCAACCCCACCAACGGAAGTCGATGGAGAAATGGATGATACAGCTGCAGGCGCCCATGCTATGAGTGCCTCTTTTATGTCGGCCTCGATATATGAGAAACTCCCATCGCCAAAGGCCAAGAGACATAAGCCTACCAGACGGAAATCTACACCGATAAGGCATGAGCACTTCGAGCCAGGATCGAGCATTAGAGAATTGCAGGCGCACAATGATATGATTACCGCCCTGGACTTTGACGCTCCATTTGGTACAATGGTTACTTCAGCTCTTGATGATACTGTGCGTGTATGGGACCTAAATCTAGGGCGTTGCATAGGTTTACTCGAGGGTCATCACGCTTCGGTTAGATGCTTGCAGGTCGAAGACAATATCGTGGCTACCGGTTCTATGGATGCGTCTGTTAGGCTTTGGGATTTGGGTAAAGCTGAATATTCACCGCATGATAACAAAATTAGCAAGGCGATAGAAGAGAAGGACGAAGAAGGTCTAGACATTGAGAGTGCAGAAGATCCAGCGCCCGCACCACACTCGTCAAGTATGCAAAACTGTCAGATGTTCTCACTCGAAGCACACGTGGACGAGATTACAGCACTACACTTCCGAGGTGACACACTCGTCTCTGGCTCTGCCGACAAAACACTAAGGCAATGGGATCTTGTTAAGGGCCGATGTGTACAAACTCTTGATGTTCTATGGGCGGCCGCTCAAGCTTCAGCTACAATAAACCCAAATGATGGGCAATGGCGTACAACAGGACGACTGCCCGACGCCTCGGCAGACTTTGTCGGTGCTTTGCAATGCTTCGATGCGGCACTCGCTTGTGGAACTGCAGATGGTATGGTGCGCTTGTGGGATCTCAGAAGCGGTCAAGTGCATCGAAGTCTTGTAGGGCATACAGGTCCCGTGACCTGTTTGCAATTCGACGATGTTCACTTGGTCACTGGAAGTTTGGACCGCAGCATACGCGTGAGCAAAACCTGTACAGTCCACACGATGTTTGCACTGGCTAACCCTGGCTTAGATTTGGGATCTCCGGACAGGTTCGATATATGATGCCTACGCGTATGACAACCCAGTGACGAGCATGATGTTTGACGCTCGGCGGATCGTATCTGCAGCAGGCGAGAATGTTGCTAAGGTCTACGATAAGACTGATGGCCGGCACTGGGACTGTGGTGCTGGTGTCACCGCCGAGGCCGAGGAACGACATCCAGCTTCGGTCGAGAGAGTCCGAGTCAAGGATGGTTACTTGACTGAAGGTCGCAAAGACGGTATTGTAGGAATATGGACATGCTGAGCTAAGTATTAGGTCAATTGTCGGCGCTTCTCGCGTCACTGCATTGCTTCCTATCCGTCTAGCTCTGTTCATATTGTATGAGTATGATTGTGGTTCCTCAAGGTGCAAGAAACAAGCATCGCATTCAAGTCAGGCGTCCAAGTTTCGCTATTTTGTCTTTTCAGCTGCGGTCTCTCGTTCTCCTGGGATATGCGCCCAGCATCTTTACTGTCTTCCTGGATCGCAACGACTTAGCTTCCCTTGCGAGTTTCCTTAATACAGAGCTGCCTAATCACACCTTTCTCTTTGGTGAGTTGCGATCAAGCGATGTAAGGGGCTTGGGGACGCATAAAATACCTTACTTGCCCCACACGGGATTGGATTTCCAACCCCACCATTCTCGGCAGCGCAAGTAAAGTAGTCCCGAACGAAATTTATTTCTCACTTCTTCTTGTTCTCACTCAACCTCAATCAAATCCTGAGACTATTTTACGGTGCAGGGTACTTCTTTCTCTCGTTCGATTTACTTCCTGCCCGTCATGCCATACCCAGAAACACTCAAATCGAAACCAAAATGCGTCTTTTTCACAGACTTCGATGGCACGATTACACTGAAAGACAGTGAGTAACTGCGAGGCTTGTAAAACACTGTACTGATATGATGTACAGGCAACGACTGGATGGTACTGTCTCCTCCATCGTAAATCTTACACGCCCAATTAATCTCTATTCCAGACAGACAACCTCGGCTTTGGTGTGGAGCTTCGTCGGAAAGGTAATGTTGACGTCCTGGAAGGACGCGAGAGCTTTAGGTATGCCTACACAGTAATAGTAAAAGGCTGGGTATTTGCGCTGAGTTTCTCTAAACTAGCATCATAGAGATTCGTTTCGCGAAATGATGGACAGCGTCAAAACCCCCTTTCCCGAATGCATCGCCGCCCTCTGCTCCAACATAAAACTCGACCCCCACTTCGCCGACTTCTACAGCTGGTCCCGCGCCAACAATGTCCCCGTCATTGTTCTTTCCTCTGGCATGACACCAATAATACGCGGCCTCCTAGTCCACCTTCTCGGCCCCGAAGCCAACGACATCGAAATCATAAGTAACGACGTCGAGGACCGACCAGGGAAGAAGAAAGAAGAGGAGGGAGGCTGGCAGATTAAATTCCATGATGATAGCCATTTCGGGCATGATAAGAGTTTGGCGATCCGGCCTTATAAGAATCATTTTGAGGAAAGAGAGCGAGAGGAGAAGCCAACGATGCTGTATGCTGGTGATGGAGTGAGCGATTTGAGTGCGGCGCAGGAGACGGATTTGTTGTTTGCAAAGAAGGGGATGGGTGAGTTGCAGCCTATGTGAAGTGATGTTCATCTTCGGAGTAAAGCTAACGCTTTGCAGACTTGGTAGCATATTGTGAGCGGGAAGGCGTACCGTTTACTACCTTCGAGGACTGGAGTTCAATCCTTGCAACAACAAAGGATATTGTGTGAGTTTTGCATCTCTCGCCTTATCAAAGTATAAGAGTGTTAACAAGATTTAGGGAAGGGAAAGTTAGTCTCAAGAAGGTCGCCGCTGAAGGACTTGAGGAAGCTCATCATTATAGCAAAGAGCAAAAAACAACTAAAGGATAAGACTCTTAGAACAAGAACTACTATAGCAGCGCACTTAGAAATTAGCATGTTGTTTTTGTTGTTGTAGACTAGACGGCATTGATAGATCTCTTAAATCATTAGATTCCTTTGATATCTAATCGAGCCAATTATTTGACTTTATCTTTCGTAATCTCTACGGAAAATTTGTTGTAAGAGAAAAGCTTCCCCCTGTCACCAATCGTGGAGATACAAAATCGCGAGGGATCCCCAGAAATCGACGCTAGCGCGACCTCTACTCCCACTGAATCTCTATCAACCACCATCTCCACCTACCCATCTACAACAAAACCCTCAGCTCCCCAATTGGCAATGGCCTCCTCCCTCCGCCTCCCAACCCCCCTCCTCCACCACCTCACCCCCCTCGTCTCCACCCCCCCCAAAACCCTCCCCCACCGCATCCTCCCCTCCCTCCTCAAACCCATCCCCTC
>JAABUP010010912.1_pt1 | contig 10537 bp, 16 predicted proteins | sample 5559201 | NCBI WGS metagenome assembly JAABUP01 (sample SAMN10711887, study PRJNA513373) | rock metagenome | isolation source: Antarctica rocks | place: Antarctica | reverse complement strand
ACTGTCGTATTAGTAGGCCTTATAGGGATGCACAAGACAGGCTGCTCTGGAGAGACAAGACTTGTCCTGCACGTACCTAGCTCATCATGAGCTGGAAAGCGTTTTAATTATTATTATTATTATTACTATTATTATTGAGCAAGATGGTACATTTTGCTCCTTGATGGAACGCATTGGGTGCACAGGACTTAGCACAGATCTTTATGCGCTTTCTGCTTGCCATGCATGGCATCCCCCCAGGACAGAGGTACTCAGTTCACCTTTAAAGTCTTTTGAATGTAACCTGTAAGCTCCCTGGTGTGGCGCAGTGACTGTCGTCAGCCTGCCACCCACAGTGTGATGGGCAGACAAAGCGTGCCAATTGCACAAAGGCGGACATGCTCAGGCACTTTGTGCGTCCCTCTCAGGATGACTGGGATGTGAAGTTGTCGTGTTGTGAATTTGCCATTGACAATGCATGGAATTGCACTACTGGCACTGCACTGTTCTTCTTGAACTTTGGTGAGCACCCCAGGAGAGTCCTATCAATGTTGATGTTGTGTGCAAGCTGCCTGCTGCTGACACTTTTGTGGGGAGGGCAAGGGACTGTGTGATCACCGCCTTTCAATCACTTTCTTTTGCTCAGGTACACATGTGTGAGAGTGCAGATGCAGTGCAATGTGCTGCAGCAGTTAAGGTGGCAGACTTTGCTCTATTGTCTACCAAAGGCATCAAGCTCTCTCCTTTGGCCACAAAGAAGTTGCTAGACAAGTGGCTAGGCCTTTTTGAAGTGATCGAGCGTGTTGGTGCGGAACGCACCAAGAAGCAACCATCACAGATTGGTGATGGGTAGCACCAATTATACCCATCAACAGTATGGGCAGGAAGTGTGTGAAATTCAGCAAGTGTTGGCTCATAGGGAAAGGTCACGTGGTAAGAAGCATAAGCATCAGCTTGAGTTATTGGTGTTATGGAAAGGCATGAGGCATGCACACAGTGAATGGCTTTCTGAGTCTGAGCTAACAAATGCTGCTGAAGTGGTGCAGGATCACCTGGATGCTCTTGGCCAATGGGCCACAGGACAGGCCGGCTGCTGGTGTGCGCAGGCCAGCACAGTCAGACCCTAATCAGTCCGCTGAAGTGATCTTTGCTGATGGTGATGCCGCTCAGGGGACCTCCACTGCCAAGGGCAGAAAGAGAGGAAGAGTCCGTCCCAGAAAGCAGATCTGTAGAGTGCCAAAGGTGGTGTTGCCAAGACTGCTGCTGCTAAACAGCCTGTGGGTTGACCTAAAAAGCACAAGTAGTGTGCTGTAGCTTCATTTTGTTGTGTGCAAGATGGTGTGCAGTACTGTTAACCAGCAGTCTGGTCAATGCAATATGTGCTGCAGCATCAGTCTGTCTGATTGTGTGTGGCTCTGTGTCATAGTGTGGTGGTGAGTTAAATTTCATCAATGATATATCCATTCAACGACAAGGGCTTTGTGCTCCTGCCCTGAGTGCTTGGTGATGAAAGAGGACGTTCGCACTTTAGTGCGGGGGGAGGGGGGTCAGGGCATGTAGCAGTGTGGTAATGTGCTACAGTGCAGTATGGCGTGGTGCGGCCCGCTCACAGCACGTCTGTCTTGTCAGGATATAGCTCTACAACCAACTCCTTGAATATCAGTTTACGCACAAGCTTTGGTGCTTGCCTATCACTGAGCCAATTACCTTCATAAGCGTCACCCTGTAACAGCTGTTTCTTAAAGATTACTTGGAAAGCATACTGAGGACTTTAGAGTGCCAGTCAACAAATCGTACCGCGCCTGATCTACCTAGTCAGTTTCTAGGAGCAACTGCCAGAACAGTCGCTTTAGCAGCTTCTGAATAAAAGCCTGAAGATACAAATTGTAAAACCCAAAGTGAGTATTATACAGCTGCATGGTGTTCTAGCACTACTGATGCATACCAGCAACACACACACACACACACAGACACAGTACGTTCACATTGCGGGTGGTTACTGAGAGCGCCTGTCTAGCTGTGCATACGACTTCAAGGCTGATCTGCTGTCAGCCGCCTTGGCAAACAAACTCCTCCTGCCAGACTGGCCCACCAACTTTCTGTCAAGCTGAGCAAACTTCTGTAGAGACTGTCGGGTCTGCTGTGCAGTGCAGCCAGCCTGATCAATTGCAGGCATGGGTCTAGCCAAAGCAGCATATGTGTGCAGACCCTTCAAGGCAACCTGCCTGTTTGCTGATACTGGTACAGACTGGATCAACTGAACTCGTCCCAGAGCTGCGTACTTGTACAAAGGATGTGAGGGAAGTTCTGTCTTTGAAGTTACTCCGATCTTGATTTTGGGTGTGGTGTGTAATTTCACAGGCAGATTTAGGGAAGGCTGTGGCTGAGCTTTGGCATACAATGGGCATGCTGCAAAGCAAGGAGGCTTGACATGGTAGCGCCGACATGGCAGGTGGTTCGCTGGCCAAAATGTTGCCCCACTTTGTGTCTTCGCAACTCTCAAAAGGGGCAGCAGCGCAAATGGTGGATACGACTCAGCGCCATTGACTGTCTGGAGCAGAAGTTGGTGTACACTTACTGATTTCAAGTTTTGGCCGGCCAGATACACATGATGATTAGTACCTCCTGCAAGCATTAGGACACTGAATAAAGCCTGTCACAGAAAATTTTCTGAAATGTTATAACCACTCTAAGGAAGTGCATGTGGTCAACAAGCTGTTGGGTGGCAACTTGCCTGTGGCGTTGTGGAGTTTGCGAGCTGCGGTGGCCTTGGCAGCGAGCTTCTTTTCTGAGCCCCCTACCCCTGTATGCGCCAGAGGCCACTCGAGCAAGCCACAAACAAGCGAAAGCAGAAGCAACTCAACGCTGAGCTAGCCAAGTTAGCCAAGACATATTTGGACGCTATGTCGTTGATATGATGCATTCGCTGTTGAAGTCTTACTTGTTTTCAGGTACTTGAGGGCAAAACGCGCAGCCCGTGGTATTCTCTCTCGAGGCATAACTGCCAAGCAAGGGAGATCGAAGGTACTTTGGTGCGCCTTTTTCAGCTGACACGAGATCACCTCAATGTGATGACGAGACCTGCAAGCAGATCTGCCTGCAAGCCAACGAGAGGCGTTCCTTGACAATAAGAAGTGTTCAAAAGCGATGCTGAATCAGCCAAAATAAAACACTCAATCATTCAAACTTTATGAGTCAACAAAGCCGCACTGCGCCGTTTACCCGACTGTTGTGCAAGACTCTGTGTCGGACTTGTCACGCTTCACGCCCTGCCTCGGGATTGCTGCTGATTGCTGCAGGCTCACCTGCCCGAACCCAAACATCAGCAAAAGGTAAGGCAGTGCTTGTATTCAGAGCACCGTGGCAGATCGTTCTTTGTACTAGCGATATTAACCTCACTGTTCTGTTACAGGTAGCAACCGAGCTACGAATATTGCGTGTCAGTGGCTCTCCTAAGTGTTGGCTGCAACTCAAACGGCAGCAGCTAAGCAGCGGACTTGACCCTCTCTTAGACTGTCAGCTTCTTGACCGTGACCGTGACTGAAGAGGTTGACTCCCAAGTAAAGATATACGTATCCCATCATGGGAAAGGCCAAGCCAGCCAAGCACACAGCAGCCGAGTTGGCAAAGAAGGCCAAGGATGCATTGCAGAACAAAGGAGGTGGGAATGCTGGAAAGGCAGACAGACTTGGAGGCAAGGTTGGCCATGCTAAGTACAAGTGCCCTATATGCGCTCAGCAAGCCCCAGATCTGAAGAGCATGCAGTTACATCATGACTCAAAGCATTCCAAGGTACCATTTGATGCTGAGAAGTGCACAAATGTTCATGAAGCAGCAGGCGGAGTGACAACAGCTGGTGTTGCTGTTCGCGGCAGCAAAAAGAAATAGGTCTGCTGAGCAGTTCACATGCAGCTGCGTTACCGCTGTACACCTTCAGGTATGCGTCACATGTTTCTTCGTATGCACTGCTGACTTCCGAGAGCAGCTTTGTGCGTTGGTGGACCTGAAATGTTGATCAAAATTGACATGACCAAGATGTTAGCAAATAGGCAAAAGCAAATAAGCACTGAAGATGCCAGTCTTACATTTATTATTTTGAAAGCTTAGTGTAGACATGTTCAAACGTCTTCTGTACCTTTGTTGTTACAGATTGTATAGCACTACAGATACAGCACACAGCCATCTGATTTGTGTTTGCTGCCCATATTTAGCGATGATGGTATGAAATGTATTGAATTCATTGCGGTATCACATGTTTCAGTGAAAAGAACTACTCTTCTTGACCATGGCATGATGCTGCAGCTGGCATGGTTTTGCCAGTACATGTAAGCACTACCTGGTCCCCAACTGACAAGCAGTTGATTGGTGTTCATGCCTCAAGATAACAGCTGCCCCGTGCTTGTGCACTCAGCCCAGATTTTGAGCAATTGTCCTCAGCACGCTATATTGACCAGTGCCAAATGCTGATGCCTGTCAGGCGTACATGTGGATCAACAGCAAAGCTGTACAGCATCTTTTGTGCTATTCCAAGCAGCGCAGGTGCCTCACTTGACAGTGTAATTGCTGTAATCCTTCTCAGGGTCATACACCTCCCACCTTGATGCAGGAAATATGTGCTTACTCTTGTCGTACCAGTGACGTGCACACACCTTGCCTGTAGAAACAGTTGAAGCAGTTTATGGACCGCCTCACAGGACTGACAGAAGCCAGTGCTGGACATTCCATCCACAAGGACCATAGCTTACAGCAGTTGCTGAATAATCCATGTTAATGTGTATACATACGTATGGAGTCTGCTGCGCCAATCATAAGTCTTGTGCTGACTGGTGATGCCACATGATGTGTGCTGTCAACAGTTGCATCAAAACTGTAAGCCTTACCTGCATGCGATTCCTCCTTCTCTACATTGGCATTGTGCTCCAGCCGTACATCATCATAAACATCAAAGTGAAACAGAGGACCGCTCTTTCCCCTGGCCTTGGAGATGATCAAGTCGTAGAAGGAAAGATTGTGCGGCAGTACCAGATCTTCCTTCACGTACATCAGGTTGCTGACTGATGTGGACCTGCATGATGTTAATCTCTTGTCAAATGTGTATTGCTTGCTCTGATGTCGCGGTCTGACCTTACGATATGTCTGAGATGCAATTGCAAGGATTTATGAGCAGGGGCTTGGGGTCATGCCTGATTAGGCAATGTCATAAGTCAAGGAAGTGTACAAGGCTACTATTCAAGTGTGTCAAGAGAAGTCACTATGCAGGTGGTATGATCTTCCAAGATGATACCAACCTTAAGGTTACAATGCTCAAGTCCTCAACGACTGGCAGAAACGTCTGCATCCTTAACATCAGCAGGCAGATGGCAAACTGTCGCAAGTGATTGATAGGGCGACATGCAGCATCAACAGCGACCGTTGGGTGACCTCACCTGATTTCCCTGAACTCTTCACTCAGCTGCAGTTTGACAGCCTTGAGAAACTGACTAATGGTATCACCCTTCCTGACCACCACTTGTCGGCGGTGGCCTGTGCCATCCCAGTAACTGTAGGTGATCTGCAGCGGTTCATTCTTCACTACCTGTCTGCCAGCCAAGACACACGTCAATGGGCATCCAAAGGTGTCCATCGGCAAACAGGACAATCCACTGCATGCCATGCAAGTTTCAACATATGTGCAGATTGAGTGATGAAGGCCAGGTGTCCAGGGCAGAGGGCCATACAAGCAACAGACAGCTGGAGTGTATATGCATGCAGGTATGCATGGTGCAGATCAGCTTGACAAACAGTGTATGTGCGGACTGGGACACCACAGCATGAGGCCTGTAACACCAGTCTGAACATATGCTGGTGTGCTGCACAATGCACACCTGTTGCCGTAATTCGTATTCCTGCTTCAACTGCTCCCGCAGGTGCTGTTCCTGTTGCTCACGCTCTTTGTCTGGCAGAAAGGCTGTATGAGTGGAAGGATCCTTGCCAATGCCAGAAATCTTTGCAGCTTTAGAATTCTGCTTTGCAGACAATTCTGTACCCTCGTCCTGCAGAGGCAACCTGTTTGTTTATATGCCACTCATGGCCATGTCAAGCAATGCGCAATAGCTAAGCCCATGCTGAAGCAATCAACACACAGGAACCATGAATTGTGGCCACTGTCTGAGAGCACAAATGCAACAGCATATGAAACATGGCCGAGACACAATGTTAAGCAGTCCTGCCACATAATTTGATCACTGCATGTAGGGCAATGCTGCCCATCAGTGGAAATTATTGGCGTCGCATTTTGCTGGGCATGTTTGTATGAGAGTGCATTTGATGGATACAGAGGTTTGTTTCATGCATACAAGCAAACTTGGGATATGAAGTAGTCTCTGCCAACATACCGCTTCCTCTTCCACATCATCTGCAAATGACAGCTTTGTTTTTGATGCAAGCTTGGCCTTCTTTGCCTGTTTCTCTTCCTTGACCTGCAGACCATGATGATTGAGCATGATGGCAGCTGCTGTATTCGTGGTGTACTTGGTTACCTTAGCAGCTGCTGTTATACCTAGTGGTCAGATCTGCGAGGCGATGATGAGAAAGTATATACCAGCGGGTGAACACAACCAGTGCTGTGTAAAGAACCTGCAGCAAGGGATATACCTTGTTTGCTATTTGAACCTCCTCGCGCTTCCTTTTGTCCTGGTGAGCTGCTATTTGCTCTTGAAGCGTCCTCTGCTTTTCTGCAAACTCTGCTCGAGTCACCAATCCGACTGTCTGCTGGCCTATAGCTGCTTCTAGAGTCTGAAAGGAACACTAGCGTTGAGGGAAATTGTTTGCGAGGCTGATCAGGCCCTGACAGAGCTGCAGCCCCTCAAGCGCTTACTCACCTCTACAGCCCCTTTGCCAAATTGACGGAAGCCAGCTGCGCTGACGTTTGCATCCCGTTGCTGTTTCTCAGCTTCGCGGTTCGTCCTTTCCTCCTCGAGTTGCTGTTCTTGACGTCTTATGCGCCTGACATCTTCACCAGACCCAACATACCCTTGCAATCCCATCAGGCAGTCTCTAAGTGCGCCTCAAACGGTGTGATGCAGAGCTGCAGGGCTCTCCCTGATGAAGTTGCGAAGCCCTCTTATTATAGCCCGTAGGTGTAAGGTTTGGCAGACCGGTAACCCTGTGCTGAAAGGCTTCAGACAGCCCAGTCGCACAATTCTTTAATCTTAAGAGGGAATCAACACAGAAGAAAGAGTAAAAGGCCTCCACCGGTGAGTCTCTGTCCTGTGTGAGCGGGAGACCCAATGCAACTGTGCGATGTTTGCTGTCTGCATGGCATCCTGGTCTGTATACAGACGTCTTGCAATGGGCTCAACGCCTGTATACAAGTTGCAAGAACCAAGTAAGGTACCCGCTCGTCAACTTGTGGCCAAGCAGCTGCAGGTTGCTGCGAGAAATGGCGCATTGCCAAACAATTCGTTGACCGCTATATGCAATGCAACTCTGTCTGTTGTAGAACTAGCAGCTTCAAGCTGGGGTTCAAACTCATAATGACTCATCAGTTGCATATAATGCACGTCCTTGATATCATGGAGCAATAATTAATTGCTGAGGGCCGAAGCCTCAGCACTGACCGTAGTACACCGTAACTTGGCACATACATACCAAAATACGTAGTGCTTACGCGGTTTATACGCGGTGCGCGGTACATGCGGGAGTAGCGTTTTGAATTTATTTTTCCAGGGTCGAGGACGTACGGTAGGGTTTTGACCTAACGTGCGTTCAAACACCGAATGCATGCCGCGCGCGCTCAAAGACATACTTGGGTGCAGCGTGCACATCATAACCTGTTCTATTGTTGTCTGTCGTTGCAAAAAGATTCATTTGCGCGTCTGCTGTCAGCGCTACATTGTGTGCTTCGCGACGGCCGATCAAATACAGCTCTTGTAGAAACCGCGAACTTGGTCGAGGCCGTCGTGCGCAGGCTGTCGCACAGCAGCAATCATGGGGAGGGTTGCGTGGTTGTCGGCTATTGTGTTGATCGGCCTGTCTCAGGTGAATCAGGCATCGACTTTGCGGCGGACGGCTTTTGCGATCGCTTCGGAGCCCTCTCTTCACCTGCTGCCTGCTGGCTATCTGCAGGTTGACGCTCAAGGAGCGCCAGCAAGCAGTCCATCCTCAGCTGAGGACATCGTCATGAAAGATCTCATTGTGCTATGTCCGATCAATACCACCATGGAGGTGCAGAGCTTGAGCATACAGAGCATGGAGCCCACAGATACGACTACGCAGACCAACACAGAATACGCCAGCTACCTGTACACGTCCGTCAACGCTCTTGGCGGTCTTACGACGTGCACCAGTACAGAATCACCGATAGCGGCAGGTATACTAGCCGGCTGATCACTGCACTTTCGCCTCTGTCAGTGGGTTTCGCCGTGGCAGGCTGTGTGACGAGCTCACCAGAAGTGCGCGAGGGGTCATGACATTGGGGGCAAGTGACGTTGCTGACGTTCATACCTGACTGCAGGAAGTACAACTGCTTTGCCTGGTGATAGTGGCAGCTACGTCATATACCAAAACAACAACACTCTGCTTGTCTCTGCCGGAGGCCATAATGAGAGCATTGATGTCCCATCAGGAGCAAAGGTAGGCTTTGCTTGAATATTTGGACTGTCTGTTGTGCTCACCGCTGCAAGCTGAGCTACTGCAGGACTGTTGTCCTGCAGTAGCTCAGCTTCACCTTGCTCATCTTGGCTTTACTGCAGAGGTGTTCTGTGTGCAAAATGGCAGTGATTGTTGCCTTTGTTTGCAGATGCAAGCGCCAGCAGATCCTGACTCATCTGTGGCACATGCAGCTATACATGCTTTGCACTGAACCACACTTGCCTTGTCCTTTACAGGTGACAGCATGTACCGCTGGACAGACATATGCCATCAATGTATACTTTGGCAACAACATTGAGTCCCAGGTCATCTTCAGTATCTCCACAGGCTGCTGGGCAGCTTGTGCCGGCAACACCACCCTCAGCTCCATCTCAGCTGTCACTGGCGCTGATAACTCTGGAGACACAGCCTATGCGTCACAAGCAGGCATCCCTCTGCCAAGCAACTACACCCCTGTGGCCGCTGTGGCTGAGGACCCCATGAACACCAACCCCTGCCTGGGTCAGGACGCTGGCTATTACAATGGCATGACATCCACCTTCTTTGCTGATGTGTACCCAGCTGACTCCACCTCCAAGGATGACTTCCCTCTGGACTTTTCGGGCGCCGGCAATTTCACCAGGTACAGCAATTTCCAGGTTTATTGCAAGCTATAACTGGATGCTTTATTGATGTACTGGTGACTAAGAGCTCTCAGGCTTGCTGTTGTGCACCATTTATGCAACGCATAAGTTGTCTTCATTTTCATGCAGGCAGTTGCCATAATCATTGCCAGGTTGCAGCATGTCTGCTTTCCTGATCTGAGTTGCATAGAGTTGCTTTGTGCCTTTGCCCATCCTTAGCAGCTTCATGTGCGATCAGCCTGCTGATGCCGGGCATAGGTAGTTGCGCGGCATGGTTGTGATTCTGAACGTGTTGCCCTGCTGGGTAACTTTTGCTGACTCAGCTGGCATCACATACTGCTACAATGTTGATTGAGCCTGACTACCAAAAAGCTTATGATGCTTGTTTTGCAGGTGTGACTGCCCCAATCAGAAGGCCATCAACTCCAGCTGGCCTGGCACTCCTTCCCTCCCTGTGACTTCCACTTTCAACTTCACCAACAACTTTGGTGTCGTCATGACTGGCGAGTTCCTTGTGGAGCGTCCCCAGGACGGTGTGACTGGTGAAACAGCTGCCCTTTTCCCCACAGCCTCAGACTACCATCTGGTCTGTTTGCAGCATGACGACTCCGCCTCCATGGTCATTGATGGCACCAACTACTACAGCTCAGACTCAGCCACCTTTGAGATTGCCGGCTACAAGCAGTACTGTGTGCCCATCACCATGGCCCCAGGGTGGCATAACCTCACCCTAACCTATGGCAACACCCCTCTGGACCTGTACTCTGTGTTCCGCTTCTTCGTCATCAATGCTGATGCCGTCTCTGTTGTGACCAATAATGGCACCCAGTCATATGAGATCACATGGGATGGCGAGGGCACCTGCTGCACAGGCTCATCCACTGACAGCTGCATCTCCCCGCTTGACTGCTGCAAGTTCAGGGGCACTACTCCCTGCTCTGGTGCTGCTGCTCCTAGTCCAACTATTGCGCTGACCCCTGTGCCCACTCCATCTGTCACCTCACCTGGTGCACCTGTCTCTCCCACCACAGTCCCTGTTGTCACCAGCCCGGCAACCACTGCTGCTACCCCAGTTGCCACCCCATCACCCACTGTGGCCACCCCAGTTGCTACACCAGCACCCACTGTGGCCACCCCGGTTGCTACACCAGCACCCACAGTAGCCTCCCCAGTTGCCACCCCAGCTCCCACTGTGGCCACCCCGGTTGCTACACCATCACCCACAGTAGCCTCCCCGGTTGCTACACCAGCACCCACAGTAGCCTCCCCAGTTGCCACCCCAGCTCCCACTGTGGCCACCCCAG
>JAABUP010010911.1_pt1 | contig 10537 bp, 19 predicted proteins | sample 5559201 | NCBI WGS metagenome assembly JAABUP01 (sample SAMN10711887, study PRJNA513373) | rock metagenome | isolation source: Antarctica rocks | place: Antarctica | reverse complement strand
ACACCCGCGAGGACTACAGCGGGGGAACCGCGACACGGAGAGTTTGCCCCGGTTCTGGCAAGAACGAGCACGGTGCTCGGGACTCTTGGTAGGCGTGGTGGCGTCCCAGGAGACAGCATGGTGCTGGCAATGCGGCAACTCCATCGCGCTGGTCACTCCTGACGTGCAGAGGATCGCTGAATCTGTCCAGGGCAGCGGCAGCCCGTGGCACTTCGTCGAGCACCAACGCAGCGGCACACGAGCTGGTGTCCCCTTCGGCCGTGGCCGGTGCCCAGGTTCCGGCTGAACGTCAGGGACAGTCTCCGTGTCGTGTAGCGGTCTGCGATAAGGGACCCCCGAGACCGACGAAGGGATGCTCGGGGGACCATCCGAGGCTAAGGGTGCCTGGCGATGCGGCGTTACGAATCGCCGGGCACCCGCCGTCCTGCTCTGGCGTGTGGCGGCGGCGGGAGCAATGTCGCCTGTTATCCACAGGCTTGCGCACAGGTGTGAGATCTTTTGGAACGCTTCCAGAGTGCAGCCGTACAGTCGGTCGAGGGTGGCCGTCGGCCGGGAGGGGATTTCCCGTGTTCCCCGGCGGTCACTCGCTCCACGGTGAACGGTCAGGCAACTGCCCGCCCTCTGCGGCGACGTATTGCAGGCGTTCGTCCGTTCCCGCGGGTCGCAGCCATGCCTCACGCCATTCCCCGCGCCTGAACACCCATGCTTCTGCGGTTACGCCGTCCACGTCGAGGTAGGTCACCGCAAGGACGCCCGCATGGACAAGCTCGGGCGCTTGGAGACTGGGCAGCCGGTGCAGGCCCCCGCCTACCGCCTCCACGGCCCCGTGCCCGGCGTGAGGGGCGTGGACGAGTGGGTGCGCATAGCAGCCGACGGCACGACTGTGGTGCTGGCGTCGTGAGGCGTCGCCGAACGGCACCCGCTCAACTAGCCTCGAGATCGCCCTGTCTGCGTCAAGGCCACCCTGGCCGTCCTTCTTCTATTCAGCGGCCGGGGACCAAGCCACACACTGATCACCGGCTGCACAACACGGTGTGGTGCGGCTGCGCAGGCGGGGTGATCTTCCTACGTACCGACGGTGACGTGGCCGAACTGCTCCGGCTGGACCAAGTAAGGGGCCCCGAGTGACCGGGGGGAGGGACTCGGGGCCCGTTTACGAGGTTACGTGCGCCCCGACGATTCGGCGATTCGGCGCTACTCTTTCTGCACCCAGTCTGGGGGGGTTGCGTTCGCGCCCCCTGGGTGCGGCGGGCTCCAAGCACCGCCGCGCTCCTGCCGCCCATCTCTCCCCCGAGTCGGCGGCGGGAGCACCCCTAACTGCGGGTGTTGTCTCGATGCTCGGGTCGGTAGATGATCGCGTCACAAGCCCTGCAGATGTACGTGCGATGACCGTGCGCAGGTGGGTGGCAGTGGCAGGGCATCCACCCGACGAGCACCTTGTTCGGCCCCCAGGGGTGAGCGTTCGGGCACTGCTCGGGAGCTTGCTCTACCAACGGACCGAACATGCGTTCGAGGATAGATCGGTTCGACCTGCAGATCGCTACAGGCAGCTGATCTTCACCCCGCGGCCTCTATTAGCGCCCGACGTACTGTCCTAGACTCGCTGCATGAGCATTGCGGACGAGAAGTTCGTTTCAGTGGCGACGTTTCGTAAGTCCGGTGCAGCCGTGGCCACGCCCACGTGGATCGTCCCACTCGACGACGGCCGCGTGGGGTTCTGGACTTCCTCATCTGCGGGGAAGACAAAGCGGTTGCGCACCAACCCGGTTGTCACGGTCCAAGCGTGCAATCAACGGGGCAAGATCAAGGATGGCAGCCAGAAGATCGACGGTACCGCGGTGCTGGTCAGCTCGGGTCCGGAGTTCGACGCGATTCAGGCCAAGGTGAAAAGCCAAGTACGGCGTGATGGTGCCCATCTCGAGGTTCTTCAATACCCTTGGCCACATCGGCAAGGGCAAATTTGCGTACGGAGACCTTGGAGTCGTCATCACCCTCGACTGATCGCACGACGGCCCCACCCCGGGGTACACCAGGGGCAGGGCCGTTCGTGGATCTACGGCGCTCTCAGCGCCTCGCTTGAGTAGTCGGCACACTGCGCGCTCGCTGGCTACGAAACGGCGCTTCGAGTAAGTCGCTGGAGCATTCGTGCGACCTTGACCGCCCCAAGCGGAGGGCGGATGATCTTAGGTCCACCCGACACAGGAGGTCGTCATGTACGCAGCACTCGTGACCGTCAAACTCGACGCCACTAGGCCCGAGGACGTCATGAAGAACCTGCACGAAAGCGTCGTTCCGCGTTCAAAGCAGGCGCCCGGGTTTGTTAGGGGCACGTGGTTCGGCGACGGTAAGCGCGGCCACGGTTTGATCCTGTTCGAGTCCGAAAAGCAAGCGCAAGACATGGCGAGCCACGCCAGTATGGATCCGGCAAGTCCCGTACAAATCGAATCCACTGCGGTCTATAAGGTAAACGCCGAAGCCTGACTCAGCCCTGTCCGCGGGCGCTCAGTTCGTCTCTGCCAGCTTGTGCGTGCCCTCCTCGACCAACTCGGCGAGTTCGGTGGCGATGGCGGCCAATGGGTCGGCCTCGCCCGGTCCGCGCCTGTAGAGCATCACGAACCTGTACGGCACGCCGTCGTCGTCCACGTGGTAGCTCCACGGGACGTGGACCCATTCGCCGCGCATGACCTGAGCCGCCGCAGTAGTTGCCGCAGGCACGTCCGCCCGGTCGCGCACCTGCAACCATGCGCCCTCAGCGTGCGGCGTCCGGTCCAGGATCGTCGCCATATCGCCGGGCTGTCAGTAGGGGCTGGGCACGACGAGCCGTAGGCGGGTAAACCCAGCGGCGCGCAACTGCTCGGGTAACGCAAGCCGCCGGGGCAGAGGAAGTGCGGTGCTCATCGTGCCGCCTCCACACTCGGCACGAGCAGGTTGTAGAGCCGCTCGACCGCCTCGGCCACCCGCACCGGTTCGTGCAGCGGGCCGCCGTTGTGCACCTCCGCGCGCATCCATCCGGCGCGGATGAGCAGGTGATCGGTGTCGCGCTCCATGAGGTCGTAGGCCATCGCGGCAACGGCACCGCGGGCGTCGTTCCAGTCGAGTCCGTCGAGCACATGCTCACGGCTCATCATCGCGGCAATGTCCTCGTACACGCCCGCAATCTCAGAGTCGGGCTCCTGCCCGACGATGACCGGCATCCGGGCGAACAGGTCCAGCGCCGCCGCCGTGGGGTCGTCGGGTACGTCGATCGGGTCGAAAGACTTCGTGTTGCTCATCGAGGCTCCCTTGTCGCGCGTCCGGTTGGACACGTATTGGACACAGGGCCGAAAAGAAACGGCCCCTGACTGGCGTTTCCGCTGGTCAGGGGCCGTTCTTGCTGGTGCGCGATACTGGGATTGAAACTGGTTTCGTCGGCGAACGCGATTGTGGGCTTGACCAGCACGGCGAGCGCCGGACCTGCTGAAACGCCGGACAGTATCGCCGGTCACTTGTGGACAGTAGTGGTCAGGAATACCCTGGTCTCAGTTCACGATCAGTTCACGAGTTGACGAAGGGTGGAGCCCATGCCACGCGGCGTAGGACGACGAACACGGGGCAGCGGCACCTTCGGGAGCACCGACCGGCTGCCGTCCGGGAACTACCGAGCCCAGTACTACGGTCCCGATGGTCAGCGCCACAAGGCGCCAACGACGTTCCAGACCAAGCAGGACGGCAAGGCGTGGCTGGCCCTCCAGCAGGCCGACATCGTGCGGGGCAAGTGGAACCCACCGACCGCCGTACCGAAGCGGGTGACGACGTTTGCGGAGTACGCCGGGCGATGGCTTGAGCACCGCGACCTCAAGCCCCGCACCCGAGTCCACTACCGCCACCTGCTCGACCAGCAGCTCCTTCCCACCTTCGCCGACCGTCCTCTGACGGCCATCACGTCGGAGTCGGTGAGGGACTGGTACAACGGCCTCGACAAGACGCGGCCGACCCTGCGCAGCCACAGCTACGGGCTGCTGCGCACCGTCCTCGCCACGGCCGTCACCGACGAGAAGATCCCGCTCAACCCCTGCCACATTCGCGGGGCTGGTTCAGCGAAGCGGATCAAGAACGTGGAGCCTGCCAGCCTGGACGAGCTGACGACTATCGCAGCGGAGATGCCGGAGAAGTACCGACTGATGGTCTGGTTTGCGTCCTGGACCGCGCTCCGGTTCGGTGAGCTGATCGAGCTACGCCGCAAGGACATCGACCTCCGCAACGGTGTCATCCGCGTCAGGCGGGGAGCTGTGCGGGCTGACGGTGAGGTGGTCATCGGCACGCCCAAGAGCGAGGCAGGTATCCGCGACGTGGCGATCCCGCCGCACCTCATGCCGATGGTGAGAGAGCACCTCGGCAAGAACATCACCGGCGGCAAGGAAGGTCTGCTGTTCCCCGCTGCAGACGGTGTTAGCACGATGGCTCCCGCCACCCTCTACCGCGTGTTCTACCGCGCCAGGGACGTCGCTGGACGGCCCGACCTGCGGTGGCACGACTTACGTCACACCGGGGCCGTCCTGGCCGCGCAAACCGGCGCGTCGCTGGCCGAGCTGATGGGCAGGCTCGGGCACTCGACACCGCAAGCTGCGATGCGTTACCAACACGCCGCGAAGGGACGGGACCAGGCGATCGCACGAGCCTTGTCGGTTATCGCGGCAGGGGAACCCGACCAGCACTGACGCCGGTAGCCCGTACAGCCGCCTGAGAGCCCCGCTGAGCCTTCGGGACGAGCCGGGTTGCGTCTCCGTCTCGGACCGCCCTGTAATCGGTCCCGGTGGCCTTGGCGGCGCGCTGAACGTCGAGTAGTTCGTCGTAGGTGGTCCGGTATCGCTGGCCGCAGTCACGCCGAGGACAGCAGTAGCCAATCCATGCGTCGTCGTTACCTGCCACGAACGTCAAGCGTCTGCGGTTGATTGAGCGGTCACCCACGAAGAGCAGGCCGTCGCATGTCTTCGTGCCGGTCCGATACCCGGGCGCACCCGTAGGCAACTCAGCACCGCACCTAATCCGACCCGCTCGACTGGACACGCTTGCACTTTACCCGCCCCCAGGCGGACTCCGGTGTACCGTCGTGCTCGTGGTCTGGATAGCCGGGCCAGCCGTGAGGTGGCAACGGTCCCGACACCCACCCTCCGCTCGCCCAACCGGCGAGCACCGGAGGGCATCACTGTGTCTCGAACTCGAACTCCCACCCCTGCTCCGCCAAGGCGACTCGTCACCATCGCTGACGCTGCGGAGTACCTGGATTGCACCCCCAAGACGATCCGCCGTCGCATCTCGGACGGCACGATCACAGGTTTCCGGTTCGGCCCGAGGCTGATCCGGGTCGACCTCACCGAGTTGGACGCCATGATCCGCGTCGTCCCCACCGCCGGGACTTCCCTGTGAAGCGCAGCGGCGGCCCCGCCCCGAGGAGCACGACCGCCGCCGAGACCAGCCACCGCCAAGCGACCAAGTCCACCGCTGACGGTACCGCTCGTGCGACCCCGGAGCCAGACACGGGTCAGACGGGTCAGACGGGTGACGAAAACGAAGGATCTAACGACGGTGGACGCCCAGCGGCGGCTGCGCAGCTCGTGAAGCTGGCGATCGATCGCTACGAACTCGGGCGTTCACCGTCGGATGAGCCGTACGTGGTGCCTCGACCCGGCGGCCATGTCGTGCGCCTCCTGCGCGCCGGGACGCCATCGTTGAGTGCCGAGCTGGCGGACCTGTACTGGGACGCGACGGGTCGCGCAGCGCCAGCGCAGGCTCGTGCTGACGCCCTGGCGGTCCTAGAGGGCAAGGCGCGCCGGTCCGACCCGGTGGATACGCATTTGCGCTCAGCGCGGAACGGGGATGCTCTGTGGCTCGACTTGGGAGACGTGACCGGGCAGGTTGTGCGCCTTGATTCGTCTGGCTGGCGGGTCGTCAAGACCGGCGTGCCAGTGAGGTTCCGGCGTTCAGCGCTGACGGGTGTGATGCCGGTACCCGCCGATGGTGGCGACCTTGACGAGCTGTGGCGGTTCTGCAACGTCCGGGTCGTTGATCGGCCACTCGTCGTGGCCTGGCTAGTCGCGGCACTCATGTGCCCCGATGTGCCCGTCCCTGCGGTGGCCCTCCTGGGCGAGCAGGGCACTGGCAAGTCCTCTGCATCACGGTCTCTCGTGCAACTTGTCGACCCGTCGCCAGCACCGCTGCGTAAGCCACCTCGTGGCCCCGAAGAGTGGATCAACGCTGCCATCGGGTCGCGGGTGGTGGGCCTAGACAACCTCTCCGCGATGCCGGATTGGTTGTCAGACAGTCTGTGTCGTGCTGTCACTGGCGACGCAGACGTGCGGCGTGCCCTGTACACGGATGGCAGTCTGGCTGTGTTCGCTCTCCGACGCGCGCTGGTGCTCAACGGGATTGACCTTGGTGCGCTGCGAGGCGACCTCGCAGAGCGAACCCTGACGGTGACGCTGGATCGGATCGACCCGAAGTCACGCGTGACGGAAGCTGAGATGGCCCGGGAGTGGGAAGCGTGTCGGCCGAGATTGCTAGGTGCGCTGCTGGACCTGACGGCGGGTGTGACGGGTGTTCTTTCATCTCTGCACTTGGATGGAAGTCCCCGGATGGCCGACTACGCCCTGGTGCTCGCGGGTGTTGACCAGGTGCTCGGCACCAGTGGCTTAGCGCGGTACTCCGACCAGGCCACCATCCAGGCGGCAGACACCCTGGCCGGGAACCCGCTCTGTGCTGCGATGGCGGAGCGGGTTACGGAGCCGTTCGAGGGCACTGCGGCTGACCTGTTGCACGTCGTCACCCCCGTTGATTCCTTCGACTGGCGGCCTCCCCGGGGTTGGCCTGGGAACCCTCGTGCAGTGACGGGAATGTTGACGAGGAACGCCCCCGCGCTGCGTCAGGCGGGCTGGGTCGTAGACGACTTGGGTAAGGCCAACGAAGCCAAGACCACACGCTGGCGACTCACCCCACCCGAGGTTGTCGGTAAACGTGACCCGTCAGACCCGTCTCATACCGGCAAGCCGCGTGGCAGGCGCTGCGGTAGCCGAATCAAGCTAATCAAGCGACACACACCGAAGGGAGAATAATCATGACGATCAACAATAGTCGTAAGCGAGTTCGAACAGAACCACTACCCGACATTCTCGAACCGCTCGACCCGAAGTGTTTTGTTCAACAACTCAGTGAAGTCATGGGCGAGCGTAAGGAACAACCGGATGAACGCCGAGCCGCTGCACGTCGGAGGAAGGCAACGAGGGATCGGGACCGTCGGTGGTGGGACGACACCCCCTGAGCCCAATCAACAACGCAGTCAACAACTCCGGGCAGGATCGACGAGGAACACCACCAGCGGTAAGGCCGGCAAGATCGGTCCCCATTCGCTCTGAGAGCTCTCCTGGACCCTTTCTGGAATACGGATAGCAAAGGACCCCAGAAACTCGCTCAGGGACTCGATGAGAGGCCAATGCGGGGCACTGGGAGAAGGACTAGGTAGGTGGGGGCCGGTCAGCCGACCGAAGGAGGTGCGCAGTACCGCACCGGCAAACCGGCCCCCGGGAGAATGAGCCGGGATGCCCAGTCAGAACACCCCGACGCAGACGGTGGCGAAGCCGTGCCGCGCTTCTCGCCCATTCCCTGGCACAAAGCGTAGCATTTACCTAAACCAACCGAAGGAGCGCTCAACAATGGCACCTGAATACGTTTCTTATGACCCGTTCGACCTCGACCGTCTCGACCGGCTGCAGGCCGAGCGCGACGAGGCGATGGGGCTCGTGCAGCACAGTCCGGTTCCTTTGGAACTCGCAGCCGACCGACGCCGCACGGACTTGATGGACGCGTTGGACGACGGGAAGAACAGGCGGGCACCCGAACCACTACCGGACGGCCTTGCACAGAACCTGGCGTCGAACGCTGCCCGTCGCCGGGTGGCTCCATTGTGGAGCGGCCCGACCACGCAGGAGCCGTTGTTGGGTGCAAACCGGGGGGACGTTACCGACCTCGCTACCCCGTTGCACCCGACCACTGCGAACACCCTGACGCGGTTGCTGAGGCAGGCGGGTCGTCCTGAGCAGGCCGCCGAGGTCGATCGCGTGCAGGGACGGCCGTGGTGAGCCGCCGCAGCAAGTCCCGGGAGGACAGCGGCCCGACCGTGGGCGAGGCGTCAGGTATCCGGGACGGAGACAGCGTGATCGACCACCTGCGCCGGACCCGTCCGAGTGTGTACGGGCCGCCCACGGTCGAGATGCTGCGGCGCGACCTCGACCGCCTCATCCGTCGCCAGTAGTCGAATCAACATGTCGGTCAACAAGTCTGAGCCCACCGAGCAGGACACGGTCGAGGCCACCAAGGCGACGACACCAGCGCGGGTCACCACTGCTGAGCGCCGTCGTCGCAAGGAAGCCGAGGCCGCTCGATTGCGGGCTGAGGGGCTCGACTACGACGCGATCGCAGACAGGCTCGGCTACCGGGACCGCTCCGGCGCACACAAGGCAGCACGGCGAGCCCTGGCCGATGTAGTGCGGCACTCGACCGATGAGGCCCGGCTGCTCGCCATGCAACGGCTCGACGGGTTACGGCGGATGCTCGTCAACCTCGTCACCGAGGGCGCGATGGTTCCCCGCGACATCATCGCTGCGGCGCGGGTACTGCTCGCCGTGGAGGAAAGGGAGGCGAAGTTGCTCGGGCTCGATCTTGACTCGGCACCCGTGATCCCATCTGGACATCTCGACCGGGAGATCGAACGTCTCGTCGGGGAGATTGAACGGCTCGATGCACCACGACCTCCGGACCCGTGGGAGCGAGCAGACTGGACCCCGAAGGATCAACAGCCGGACGATAACGATGGCCACCCCGGGGCAGAGGTCGTCCCGTTCCGCACCAACGGCCACACCACCCGCCAGGGCGGCACGAACGGCCGAGGACGAGGAGATTAGATCAACCATGACCGCCATGACCCGGACCGACGTAGCCGACCTCGCGCAGCGGACCCGTGCCCTGCTGACTGACCCCGACGCCGACCTCACGGCGACGACCCGCGCTCGCTACGAAGGCGTGTTGACGGCCTGCGAGGTGATCAACGGCGAGGCACCGACGCTGTTGCCCGACGAGATGGGCGAGGCCATTCGCGCCGTTTTGTAAACGCACTGTCCAGCGTTTACAATCAGGGCATGGAGAACACCACGCCCCGCGTCGTCGCCTACCTCCGCTGCTCGACCACAGAGCAAGCCACGGACGGGATGAGCCTCGCCGCGCAGGAGTCCAAGGTGCGGGCGTGGGCCGAGGCGACCGGGGCTGAGGTGGTGGACGTGATCACCGACGCCGGGGTCTCAGGTACTCGCCCCATCGCGGACCGGGAGGGCGGAGCGCGTGTCATGGCGCTGTTGGACAGCCGCAAGCCTGCCGCCGATGCCGTCGTGGTGGCCCGGCTGGACAGGCTCGGGCGTGACGCCGCCGAGACCTTGACCTTGTTCAAGCGCTTCCGCACCGGCCGTGTCGGGCTCGTGTCCGTCGTGGACCGTATCGACCTCGCTACCCCGCAGGGCCGGGCCATGGCCGGGGTTAGTGCCGTGTTCGCCGCCCTGGAGCGCGACCTCATCGCCGCCCGCACCACCGACGCACTCTCAGAGCTTCGTCGCCAGGGCCGCCCGTGGAACCACGCGCCGTTCGGCTGGTCGGTGGTCACCGTGGACGACGAGAAGCGCTTGCAGCCCGTGGAGACCGAGCAGGACACCCTGAGCCGTATCCGGGACCTGCGCGCCGAGGGCACCTCGTACAACAAGATCGCGGCCGTCCTGGTGGCCGAGGGACGACCTACCAAGCGCGGCGGGACCTGGGCCGCTGCCACCGTCCACAGCGTGCTCAAGGCTCAGCCCGACGCCGTCACCACCACGACCGCATGACCGTGACGACCGCCTACGACCTCGACCACGAGTGGCTCACCACCTGCGTGCACGAGGCAGGCCACGCGACGGCCTACGTGGTCCACGGCCAGCCGCTTATGGTCGTTTGGGTGTGGGTGGACGACGGGTGCTGATGGTCGCCGCAGCTCTACTCGACCGGCAGGTGTTGACCGGTGCCCACGTCGCCAGACTGGCGGAGCGGGGGCACCCACCGCAGGCGCGCGCGAGACGTGGCTATTAATCGACGATGTGACCTGGCACACTCGCGTGCACTACTTCGATGGGGAGCCAACATGGGGATCGTCCGAAAGAGGATGAGCGGTGCCACGCTAGGAGCGGTCGACTTCCGCTCGCAGAGCTGCGTTGCTTAAAAGTCCACCCGCTTGCCACTCAAGGAGATCCCATGACCAGCCCCTACCCGCCCCCGCCCCCCGTCGACCCGCCCCTTCCGACTAAGCGCTCCTGGTACAAGAAGAAGCGGGTGTTGATCCCCGCCACGGTTCTCGGGGCAATCGTGGTCATTAACTCCCTCGCCCCACACAAGGTGGACACCACCGCCGCCAGCGGCTCGACCCAGACCACTCAGGCGGCCACCACCCAGGCCACGACGAGCAAGGCGCCCACCACCCAGGCCACGA
>JAABUP010010910.1_pt1 | contig 10538 bp, 10 predicted proteins | sample 5559201 | NCBI WGS metagenome assembly JAABUP01 (sample SAMN10711887, study PRJNA513373) | rock metagenome | isolation source: Antarctica rocks | place: Antarctica | reverse complement strand
TGTTGCATTGCTGGTGGTGGTCGGTGCGGAGAGAAATTCGGAGGAAAAAGGTCGTGGTGGTGGTGCTGCTGCTGAAAGACGAAATCGGAAGAACAGTCGCTGAAATTGGGTATCATGAAAACAAACGCCGTCGCTATGCGAGAAATGTGATTGTCGTGCTAGGAGGTTCACTCCGGAACGAATAATTCGTCTTCTTCGAAGACCTGTGGCTTCTTCACGGCCACCAACGCCCCATCCTCCACAAGAGTTTGGTCCTCGTCTTCGTCCGAGTCCTCAATCGTAATCGCAGTCTCTTGTGTGTTGGCCTCCGTAATGATTCCCTGTGCGGCGTATACTCCTCCTTCGTGCTCCTCACTTGAGTACTCTTCCTCCCCATACTCCTCCTCGGAGTCTTCTTCCATGCTGGAATCTACCTCTGTATCAGAGTTCTGCTGACCGTCGTTGTTATTGGAGCTATCGGAATCATCACCGAATGGGCCTGACGGAGCGAGCTGATTGTTGGCGGGATAAGTATAAGCGTGATTTCGGATACGCTTTGAAGAACGCGGATCGTAGCTGTCCTCGTCGTCCTCATCCTCAACACTGAAAGAGCGCTTCATCCCTCTCTGGAGTAGCTGAGGTAGCTGAGGCGACTCGCGGGTCTGGAAGTCCTCTGGGTAGGTGCCTAGAGGCCGCTGGAACTGCTCATGAGCTGAGATATCATGCCCTGTATCATCGTGTTCCTCCTCGCCATCTTCAGAGCTTGGTAAATGTTGCAAACCTTGAGGGAGGAGATCGGGGTACCCGATGCTCTGATGACTATCTTCGACGCTCCCAATAGGCTGCTGAGACTGCTCATCTGCGAGGTCATTGTGCCCGGCACCGTCTTCCACTTCGTCTTGACTATCAAAGTCGTAATTATCATCGATAAAACGGCCACCCAATGGCATTCTCTGGTGAGGAGGCATTTCGTTTGTCGGGGAGGTCTCGGGCAGTGTGGTGAGGGGTTCCAGAAGTTGACCAGACGTGAGACCAGTTTCGCCAGCAAGGTCCTCTTCTTCATCTTGATTATCGGAGTCATAGTTCTCATCAAACTGATGGCCACCAAATAGATATCTCGGGTACTCTTGCTTCACGATACCACGTTCCCTATCGGAGGGACTTGAGACATCTCCGTTGTTATTCTGATCGACTGGTCTATAAGCGGAGGCTAGCCACTCTTCGAAGGTTTCTTCTTCCTCTTCGGATTCATCCTCAAGGGTGTGTCCTTCCTCTTCATCCCCTTGTCCTAGGCCCGAAGCCTCATCGTGCGGTGCTCCTGCGGCAACATCTCCCTCTTTGTCTGCCTCTTCATGGGTGCATCCTTCCTCTTCACGCCCTTGTTCTAGGTATGAATCCTCATGATGTGATGCTCCTGCGGCAACATCCCCCTCTTTGTCTGCCTCTTCATGGGTGCATCCTTCCTCTTCACGCCCCTGTCCTAGCTCTGAATCCTCATGATGTGATGCTCCTGCGGCAACATCTCCCTCTTCTGTATTGTGTTCTCGGAGATCCTTGTCCGTAGCGCTGTGGGTAGGCAGCAAATCGTCTTCCTCGATCAGATCGATGGGTAGTGTTGTCTTTTGTTTTTCCTCGGAGAACGGATCATGGTCATCGCTCGGAGGAAACGGCATGTACGTAGCATTGAATCCTTCGCTGAGAGGCGATTGCGCCATAAATTCGGCGCGGATAGGACGTTCGCATGGCTGCTCCGGTGCAATCTCAAATACATCGTGCTCTGAATCATCAATAGTCTCAGTATTTCCACCATTCAGATTCGTAGAATCAGGGTGCTGGGAGCCGGTTGCAAAGTTCTGAAGAAGCGTCGCATCCTCTACCTCTTTTCGGATAGTGGTGGTGAGTTCGCGCTTTAATTCTTTGCGGACTTCCTCGAGAAGCTCTGCACGGAGCTCACTTCGCACCACAGTATCGAGATTGGACTTTAGCTGTTGCTTGACGACAGGCTCATACTGCGCCATCAGCTCCGATCGGACCTCACTCAGAAGCTCCCCCTTCAATTGTTTTTTGATCTCCGATGCGTGGAGAGCGCTCAACTCGGCCATGACGACAGGCTCAAGGTCCCTGACCAGACGTGCTCTTGTCGACGTTCTGATCTTTTGCTCATACGTTGACGCAATTTCAGCCTCTCTCATAAAGACTCCCCGCTGGATTGCCTCCATGGCTTCGTATTCAAGCGTTGCCTTGTAGTTGGCTTCTAACTCCTCCAATAGTCTTACTTTACAAGCTTCAATGTTCGACCGGCTCTCTTCGGCAAGAGATTGAGGAGACTTGTACTCGGCGATGACCTTGTCCATGGCTAAGGCTTGAGCTGCCTCTCCTTGGGCCTTTTTGACATTGTAGTTAAGACGCACGTCATACGCTTGGGCCTGTTTTATTCGAGCAATGACATCGACTGTCCTAAGGTTCTTTTTACGGGACTTCGATTCAGACTCTATGTTTTGATCCTTGAGGAACGCTTCGCGTGCAAGATCGTCGGCACTCTTAAGCTCGAGCGATTGATTCATTGTGTTTGGGGGTGGAAGGGTGCCTCCGTTGGAGGAGCCAGAGGAGGTAGATGAGGGGTCGACGTGACTCTTGTAGGCATCGAATGGGTTTGAGAGATCGGGTCCCGGTGTGGAGATATTCGACTCAACACTCAGGCCAGAGTTCATTGCGTTCGTGGGTGGCATGGTGCCTACGTTGGAGAAGCGGGAGGAGGTAGACGTGGGGTCGACGTGACTCTTGGTGGTCTCGAATGAATTTGAGAGATTGTGTGCCGGTGTGGAAACATTCGACTCAACACTCAGGCCAGAGTTAAAGCGAATTGGAGAGGAATTGGGAGGAATCGAAGGTGGGTGGGTGTTGGTGATATTTGCGTTCTTGCTCGGGGCACGTAAGTCGTGAGGTGTTGTGGGACCGGTCCCACCAGGGGTACCAGAGCTATACATTATGAGGTCTTGCGACGATGCTCGAAAATTTTGGTATGGTAATTGAGGTGGTGATCGTGGGCAGGCTCAAGGCCCCGCTGGACGCGATTAAGTAAAGTTTATGAGACTGTCAATACAGCAATGATGTACAGCTGCGAAGCTTGAATGTGTATGGGGTGTCCGAAAAGCAATTGCAGTAGCTGACGTGACCGTCTGGGAGGTTGTAAGGAGTGTGAGTATGGAGTGAGGGAGCGTGTTGTGTTCTGCATAAAGTAGAATATTCAATTTGCGATCGCGGTCCTGATTGAACGCGCTAACTCCATCGAGACGGGGGGGCTGGTCGTTTTTGGCGTTAGCACGCGGGATGTCCGAGTAGCCCTACCGCTTAGCTCCCGTAGCGGTCAGCCTTACAGATGCGGACCCCCTCCTGAATTTCTCAGACAGGTGAGAAGTCCACGTGCACAATTCCTCTCATCAGAATTTCAGACGCCAGTGCATCGATATCAAGGTCACTCTTGATACTGGGTCCACTTTATTAGATACTTGTACTTAGCCATCAGGAATTGAAATTAGAAGTAAAATTTGCACTCCTTGGGCACCAATCATAATGGCACCTGGGGTTACCTTGAATGATGCTTCAGACTTTGCCCCTGTGCCTTCGAAAGTCACAGGGAGTTTGATCACTCCTCGTACTCTTCTCCTATCTCCGCCTTCTCTGTCCTCGCACCCAGAGAAGCTCGACAATGTCCTCGCTGCCCATGACCGGAACGCTACAGACATTCAGATGCTGGACCGACTATCTCTCTCCTTGGTCTCTCTGCCCGAAACTACGTACGACATCATTCTCATATTATTAGACGCAGACGGTTCGCGAAAAGAATCCACAAGACTGCTCAACGGGGATCTATTATCGCGGATTTTTCAATCGCTAAAGCTTGGTGGCAAGATTAGTAGCCAGGACGGCAATTTTGGGACAGCCGATGCAGATGAACGAAGGGAGGCAGTACTCGTGGGTTTGATGATGGAGGGGGATGACATGATCAGACCGAATCACGGCGCCACAGAATCAGTCTCTTTGCGGTTTGGCATGAAGAAACGTGACGGTAGTGCGGCAGCATCCACCAGCGCAGCTGGCACCGGGGCTGTTTCTTTGAACCTCAACGGAAAGAGGGAGAACGGTCCATCGGAGGCAAGTCAACCAAAAGGAGTCGGATTTGTAGATTTCGGCGATGACTTCAACACACCAGAGGTTGAGGACGATGACGACGATGATGAATTAATCGATGAAGATACACTACTGGACGAAGAGGACATGAAGCGACCTGTTGTACAGCGTAAGTCGACTTGATCTTGGTCACAGGTCTTAGATCAATGGACTGACCTTCTCTCCTATTGCAGCTCCTGAATGCCGCCCCAAGACGGGCAAACGTCGCCGCGCCTGCAAAGACTGTACCTGCGGATTAGCCCAACGCCTCGAGGCTGAAGATCAAGCGAAACGGTCCAACGCTGACCAGGCTCTGGTAAAGCTTAAGACAGACGAGTTGGCCGAGGTGGACTTTACGGTGCAGGGCAAAGTTGGCAGCTGTGGCAGTTGTGCTCTGGGCGATGCCTTCAGGTGCGATGGCTGTCCATACATTGGGCTGCCAGCTTTCAAGCCGGGCGAGGAGGTCAGGCTGGTCAATGACGAGGTGCAACTCTGAGGTTGGTTGGAGTATGACATGGTGGCACTCTGTTCGAAACGCATTGTTCTCTGATTTTCTCTACCAAGCGAACTCTACCTGCATGGCGTTCCCTCCCACAGTCATCTTCTCAGACGAAGCCAATTCTGACAAGGCACATGTACGGAATTTTGCTCATTCTTGACAAGTAATGGGTTTACACGCCTGCAATGATAATCGAGAAGATACATTGCCCGTATGCCCACTCTCGCTTCATCCGGTACCCAAGTTATCCTAGTCTCTGACGCAACGCACATAGTAAACTGACGTGCAAGGGCTGATGATGAGTGTCCTAAAGTATGGAGGGCACAAAGGAATTGTGTCAAATCTCAACCTGTTAATATTGGCTGGCATAGTGGGCACAGTCCCAACCAAGATACAGGTGGAATCTTACCCGTTGTAACGTTGTCCGTTGGCCCCCAAAATCCAAAACCCTGGTCAAAATTGCGGGGAAGCGCGTGGCTGTTCCCGTCTGCAAGGACCTGGAGGGGCCTTCTGTCATCCCAGCTGAGTAAAGTACTGTGTACAAAGTATTCGGAGAATCGTATCAATACTCACACCGGCTCTGTTGGTCTAATAGAGATCACAAACCTGTGGGAAAACAGCAGACTGATTGTTGTTCGTATCCAATTGCATACGAAGCTTCCCCCCTTCAAAACCCCACCATGTCTCGTCCCGGCTACCAACGAGCTTCCTCGACCAACCTAAGAGCCGTCGCCGCCACAAAGTCTTTGGAGGGGAGGCTCGCCATCGTCACAGGTGGCTCTCGAGGTACATATACCCCAGCTCAATCCCTCGACTGCTCATGATGACCGGAGAATGCAGGCATCGGAGCTGCTATTGCTCGTAATCTGGCAAAGAAAGGCGTTTCTCTCGTCCTAGGCTACACCTCGGATTCCTCCGCTGAAAAAACCTCTCAACTTGCCGCTTCACTCGAAGACAGCCATGGCATCAATGCTCTCGCTGTGCAAGCCGACATGGGCAATCCTAATGGTCCCGCCCACCTAATCACCACGGCCAAAAACCACTTCTCCCATCCGCGAAGCGGGAAATTCCAAATTGATATCATTATCAACAATGCTGGGGTTGCGACAACCGCACCCGTAGAAGAAGTCACCGCCGAAGACTTCAACCATCAATACAGCGTGAATGTTCTGGGTCCAATCTTGCTTTTGCAAGCTGCATTACCTTACCTGCCCACCGATCGATCCGGCCGCATCGTCAACCTCTCTTCCGTGTCCTCAAGTCTAGGGTTTTCAGGCCAGACAGTCTATGGCGGAACGAAAGCGGCACTGGAAGCCATGACAAGGACATGGGCTCGGGAATTAGGAGAGCGCGCGACCGTCAATGCAGTGAATCCAGGTCCAGTGGCTACTGACATGTACGGTGGGACGGGACCAGAGTTTCAAAAAAGGATGAAGCCGTTTATGCAGAACGCACCGTTGCAGAAAGTCCGGCCTGGTATAGATGATGAACAGTTTGTCAAGGATGAGGAGACGGCTGGAGGGAGACCGGCGTATGATCATGAGATTGCTGGTGTGGTGGCGATGCTTTGCTCCGAGGATAGCGGGTGGTGCACAGGGAGCGTGATTTGTGCCAATGGTGGTCTTAAATATAGTTATTAGATCTGATGGCCATGATTGCACATACTGTAACGCCATTTTAGCAGAAATGCCCAACTCCTTCCACTCATTCCAAGGCCCGTGAAATTCCAACAATTCCCCGCTCGCTGAGATCTCTTCATCTCAAGAAAGAGATATCCATATGACACTGATGACCACATCAAACCCCTTGCTCTCTGACTTCTCATACTTGAAGTTCCACATCCCATCACTTTCACTGTTCCAGTACGCGCCTGACGCTGAGTGCATGCCTCTCTTACCAGCGGCACCTCCTTCCTCTTCCCGGGTTTCAAAGGCATGCTGTATGATCGTACTGTTGACGGCAAATTTGTACGAAGGTTGTTGGCCGGAGGATGAGGTCTCGCCGATCAGATTTTGCAGGATCGCATTGATGATGTGAGAATTCCAGGATTGAGTGCTGGCGTGATCATAGCTGCCGGTAGATTGGAAGGCCGAATCACATGCCTGGAGGCCATCAGTCGGTTTCCACGGTAATGGATCATTGAAGCTCTGGTAATGGACGAACATCATTCGCTATCTCACTCAGTCGTGAGGTTGGTATTGGCTATCGAGCATATTAGTAGTGAAGCTATTGCATTAGAAACGTTGAACGAACAGAATTAGACTGAGACTGCGTCTTTGGTACGGAGGCCATGGTGGTCTAGGGAGATGACGGAAGTGAGGCTAGATGGTTGGGAGGAATTGCAATGTTTACAAGCTACCCTATCCCCACAGTTGCCAAGCGATCTGTACAAGTATAAAGACGGGAGCTAAAGAAGCGGGTCTCATGCATGATGCCAGAGCCTAATGCACAAAGAATCCTTCAGCTTATGGATATTCCATCAAACATTGTCACGAAAATGATCTGATAACAATCTTGGCCTCCACTCGTTTGTAATACGCCAATTTTGACCAGTCCGTTCTCCAATCCTCCATACGCAACATCACCGTCATACATTCTCCCTCCGACTTGATCGCCCTTTCACCAACATGCAATCAGACAAACTTACCCTTCTCCCCTTCGAAATGCTCGACGGCATCCTCAGCCGGCTTGACCCACTTCCTTTGCTTCGCTGTCGAGAAGTCCACCCACGGCTCAGAGAATATGTCGACCAATCATCCGACTACCAGAAATACCAGGCCAAATTCCAAGAAATCAGGGCGCAACACTGTAAATCCGTTGGTAACCGACCGACCAAGTGTGAACTTGGTCTCAAAGACGCGGCCAAACTCTTCACGTTTGTGCAACGAGGTTTCGAATTTGACTACCACTTCTTCAAAGTCCTGCTCCGCTATCCTTACCTAGGGTCTCAATGCTCCGTTTTGGGGCCCGTGCACAAAGACCTGGCCCGATCCCACGTACCATTTTTTGGGCCATTGAACAGGCAATTGGTTGCTTTCACTAGTTGCTTCGAGCGACGATAAATACAATAGAATAGCAGACGCGAGTCTCGGCAAGCTCGGCAGTCCACGCCAGCGTCCCGTCCAGGAAGACTGAATCGATATCTTGAGAGGCGATGGCTTGACCAAGAGGAATTATCGTCAATGGAGTCCAGCTTGAACGAAGCAGAAAACGTCTTCTTTTCAACCGCTGTGATTCTACTCTCCGACACTGGCAGCCCTGGCACATCCCTAAGTTTTCGCCGCGAATCTCCATGCATTCAGAACTCGTAGCACCATATCCCCACACACCATGCACGCCCTCATACTCTTACTTCCTCCCCACGTCCTCCCAAACCCCCACCCCCCCTCACGTCCCCGTAACCCTCAACACAAAATTCACCACCACCGCCCCCCCCAGCACAAAAGCCAACACCGTCGGTCCAAACCGATCGTCGAACCCCCCCTGCCCCCTCAACCGAATACTCCTCGCCCTCCAATGGAACGTGACCAGCGCATAAACCATACACCCCATCGCCACGACCGTGAACAGCGCCGCGCAAATCAGGCTCGTGGCGTCGCGGCCGAAGTTCAAGAGGCCGATGGAGAGGCCGCCGAGGATGACGGTGAAGTTGAGCCAGGAGAGGAAGGTGCGTTCGTTGGCGAAGAAGACTTTGGGTTCGACGCGGGTGGGGAGGGCGATGCGTTTGCCGGGGGCGGTTTGGAGGAGGGGTTGGGAGGACATTCTTTTTGGGTGGGGTTGGTGATGGTGAGGGATGGATGAGGTCGGTTTTGGTAGGAGGCGAGGATGTCTTGAGGCCTGGTAGAAGCCGATTGGGTAGCTGAGTGGTGAAAAAGGTTCAACTCAGGTGGGGGGCGGGGCGTGGAGGGAAGATTGGGATGGGAATGTCGGAAGGGATCCCAATCGCTGCACAAGACACCTTCACCCTGCGTTGATGGAATGACGGGTTAATAATAGCAGTGCAGATCTGAATATATACAAGGAAAGGAATCAAATTGTATGTCAACTTGTCGAGGACCGTCAGAGAAGTGCTACCAATGCGGGCCGCGGCGGGGAGAGCGGAGCACGTTTTTTCTCGGCAGAGTTTCCATTTCTGTCGCTCAATTGACATTGACTTGGAAAGATTTGCTGGAACGCTAAGCTAAAGCACTCGCTGTAGGGGTATCAGTATAGAGCCATAGACCGCATCAAACTATGCACGCTGCTTAGATGCTCCGTCCTTCCGTAGACGCTGATATAGCTGATTCCTCTTCAAAAGATCCTCGGAAATCAACCTGTAGTCCACCCAAAGCCTGAGTCGTCTCAAGCGTTGGTTTGCTCACTGCCTTCACGTATTAGCACTGAGGCCTTGAAAGAGGGTTAGACTCCCTACCCATAAATTTCCTTGAGACCCGGAATTGGCACCCTGGAGAAGAAAATGGTCATTACCGGAGTGTTTCTGACCTTCTTTTCAACGCCGCTACCCGTCGTCAACGCCCCATGGTCTCGCTCTTTAGGATTGGTCATCATTTCGAAGTCTTCTTCCATGTCCTCATCTTCGTCTTTGTCGACAATCCCTTCGTCCTCCTGCCCCTCCATCGAAGTATTTTCTGTTTCGTCGGTAGCTTTAGTCTCCGTACCGCCATTCCGATTTTGTTCGTCACCCCATTCGGCCATCGTTTTCCCACCTCCTGTACGCTTAGCTTGCTTTGGCTTTATTTCCAATAGCTCTCCATGGAGTTTCGTGTACTGCCACCACTTTCCTTTTTCATCTTTGATTATTTTCTTTGCAATCTCGACGATACTGCACATTTTACTCGCGACTTTCACGTTCGCGCGGAGAATCACGATTCCAGGCTTTGCTTTGGTATTGGCAAAGGTGAACTTTCCAGTCTTTTCGAGTAAATTACGAACTCTGCTTTCGATCTTCGATGACGGTATAATGGACATGGTGGAGAATTCATATTTCTCTCCGAGATGCTGGAGCTCTGCCGGTAGTATCCTTTGGGCCTCAGAGGAGACTTCGGGGTATGGTTTTGAATTTCCTGAGGTACTGGACAGGATCTCCGTAGAATTGGTATTTGAATGATGGTGTAAACCAGGATTCCCATTCAGCTTTGCTCGCTTGTCGGGGGAGTGGGCACCTGATTTCCCATCATCATCCCGCAAACGCTTGTTGTTCGGTAGGCGTCCTTCTGAATGGCTGAGGCTGTCTCCTGTGATAATCTGCGGCATGATTTTGGTCGTTTGCTCTTTCGTAGACTGATGAGAGTCATTCATTGGTTCAGGCAGTTTGGTAGCTTTTGCTTTGGGCGGTCTGGCAGGATCATCCTTGGCTGTGTTATCGAGGTTAGATGGCCTACTCGTGGCGTCAGGTGACTTTGTGTTTGTAGCGTGGTGATCTTTCAGCAACAGTTTCGCCTGAGCGCTTCCTTGACCATCTATCCTGTTCTTCCGGCGGGCCATTCTCAATTCTCAATGAGACGAAGCTGAGAACAATGCCTGCAGCAGCGCAATAGGTTCGGTCCAAGTGAGAAGTGTGGTCAGCATCGAATATAAGCTTTGCCTAGCTGATGGGAGCAGTGACGGTAAAGCATGGCTACAGGCTTTGGAAGTGTGGAGCAAGCTTCTTGCTTCGTCAACCGAAGACCGGTAGAGAAAGCTGACACAGTATGAATAGAACTGTTGGCCTGGTTGCTACGGTTCCGTTGCTTCTACTCGCACCTGGATCATTCGGTTGTGAGGGACTCCTTTGCTCGTCTCGATGACGATCGATCGCCAAGGAACAGCCCATCCTTAGCGGCGGAAGCTGCAGCAGGCTCCGAAGCTCCGGGAGCAAGGTCGATCCCTTTAGCGTTTGCATTACTTTACT
>JAABUP010010909.1_pt1 | contig 10539 bp, 12 predicted proteins | sample 5559201 | NCBI WGS metagenome assembly JAABUP01 (sample SAMN10711887, study PRJNA513373) | rock metagenome | isolation source: Antarctica rocks | place: Antarctica | reverse complement strand
ACTGTCGGTATGCTGTATACTATACCCAGCTTGCTACAGCCACATAGCACCTGACTTTATGTGAACGACAGTTGCCCACTTGCATTACTGGATGGGGATTCCTGAGCAATTTGTAAGCTTAACTGTCAACAGACTGTCATGTAGATACATGCTTGTCAGTGTAGTGATAAATCACCATGGTGATTTGTTTGATTTCTGGCCCGACTGTCAGATGGATAGGTTGCATTGAGGCTGTTGCAGTCGGCAAGCCACCCCGATGTTTGATTATCTTCATTTAGCACGTGGGCAAAGCCACACAATGCATCACAAAACCCTACATCCAACTCTACATCCAACAACTTGTTGGCAATATGCCAACAACAGCCAGGCCAGTGCACATTCGTACTTGAAGGACTAGACAAAGTGTGTGTGAAGTTCACAGTTCTTGAGGCGTGTTCTGCCCCCCAGGAACTCACACCAGAAGCTGCTGTGTCCGAAGGCCACAATGACCTTCTCAGGCCTGCTCTGAACCCACCGACTGAAAGCATGCACCCGATCCTGCATTCCCACTCATCGCCTTGCAAATGACATCAGTCACAGTGGCAAATCCACCATGTTGCAGATGCTATCAAGCTCCAGCCATGCACCCCAAGCCGAGAGTCTTATGGTGATGTTGTACAGCTTTTGCTTGGTGTCAGGCATTCATCTCATCAGAATGCTTGCTGAGCAACAGGTTAGACAGGCAAGGTGCAGCACAGGTACTGATGAGCAGTAGGCTACAAGGGATGTCTGCTGGCAGCCCACTCAAGCAGCATGCACAACAGCAGCATCTGCAGGCACACAAGGACGAGATGCAGGGTGGACAGCAGCGGCTGCTTTCAGTGCAGCACCTTCATCTTCTGCTTGGGCTCACTCCTATGGAACTTCTCCAGCTCAGCATTGTTGTCAGCCGGGCTCCACCACCACTGCTCTGCAAGGCCCCTCATGGCCCCACACAACTGCAACACAGTGCACCTGACTTGGCATAAACATCACAGGCAAGACAGTACAAGTGAATCTCGGCCAGGCGAGGACAGCAAACAAATTATGTGCCTGCTGGTCCTGATATCACTGATGGACAACATGAAAGTTAAGTATATTTGAAGACACTAAGTCAGAAGGAGGATGTTGTATAGGTGGCTTGGCAAGAAAGAGAAAGGCTACTACTCTGTTGCCCAGGACATAAGGTGGGTTAGGTTGTGCACAGGGGCAGAACGGTCATACACAGTGGGAAGCACAGCAACAACCGAACAGGTCCACATCGGATCTAGGGCATGCACAGTCAAGCAGGTTAGGTTGTGATTGGCTACCAGCAAGCTGCTGTTGGGAACCAACCATCATACACCGATGTGCAGAATCCTGGTTTCATGCTGACAAGGGCAGAGGTGAGTTGCTACGAGCTGGAATTACCTGAGGGTACCTAGAGCGCAGGGCAGAGGCAGGCAAACCCACATCACCAGTTGTCACCATGTGCTCTGACAGCTCACTGCACACCACACTTCTTGTCAGCCATGGTTAAAGGGTTCACAGCATCAGGCTCAGTATCTGTAGCACCTACCGTACCACCTCAAGCACTGATAGCGTTGCATGGCCCCTCTGCAAATGCTCAGTGAGTCACAGCCAACGGACAGCCAAAGCCATGAACTAGCCAAAAACCATAAGCTGATAGCCACTTGCAAAGACTGCACAGGAGCAGATACACAGGAGGTTGATAAAGTGGGCTGAGTTTGCCTGTTCATCACACTGCATGCCAGGTTGAGTGAATTTCATGGCCACAGGAAGCAGGCTAAGCGTAAAAACTAGTAGAAACTGTTATTATTAGGAAGCAGGCTAGCGGCATGCAGCTACTACCAACCAGACTGTACACAGGGATGACTCGTCTCAGATGGGGACAGCTATGGAGCCTCAACAGCGCTGCAATTCCATGTAGTTTGGCAGCCATGACAACTGTTCACTCAAACTGACCTGCGCACAACAAGTTTGAGGGGCCGTGACTGTTGGGATGTGGAGGCGTTCAGGCCGGCCTCAGCCAGAGGCGGGGCCCCCAAGCAGTGGGGTTGGGGGCAGGCCAGGATGAGGGTGTCAATCGCCCGGGTGAGGGGGGAAGTCACCCACAGGGCTTCTTCCGGAATCTTCTGCTCCACCAGCTTGCCGCGCAGCTTTGTGGCCTGCATACAAGATGTCATAACAACCAAAGCATCAATGCAGACACTATCATTGCAGCCGTTGGTGCTGGTCATAAGTCATTCATGTGTCTTGCGATACCCAGTCATACTTGATCAAGCAAACTGCGTGTTTCAGATGAGACTGACAAATGTCAAGGGTGCTCTGAACAGTAGACTTCTGTACAGCTACACTCAACGTATGGCATCAGGCATGTTAAGCTTAGTCAGTGCAGGATTAGTACAGCAGTGTACAATGCAACTTTTTGCAGGAGCATTAGATGACAGTTGTGTTCTCCCTGGTGTGCCTGTCGCTAAGGTTCAAAGTCTGTGTATGAAGGGCCAGGTGACATAACAGTGCATGGCAGCAGACAGTCACCTGACTTTGACCCTTGGCTGTGAGCTTGGGGTCATAGATCTGGGGGTCACTGAACCCCTTGCCAGTGTTGGTGGCTGCATTGAACTCAGACTCGCCGTGGCGTATGATGTACAGGGTCTTGCGCTCTGCTTTGGGCCGAAAGATCGGGAACAGCTTCTTCTCCTGAGATGGTGAAACGCCAGCTCCTGCAGAAACACGTCACACTTTGCATGATTCTGGTCTGATTGCATATGGAGTTGACAGAAATGCATGCATCTGTCAGCCGTGCATGCCGCCATCTCGTGCACAGCATGAATTAGTTCAATGCATGCCTGCAGCACCAGCAAATCAGGCATGTGTGTTGGGCATAGGATCTGTCACTCAAGGGCTGCAATAATTTTACGTTTATCAGCTGACCTGTCTGGTGGATGTGTAGGGTCATGTCACACCTGTGTGTGATGTGTCTGGCAGCAATGTACAATGGTGTGATCCAAGTGATTGGCATGTAGGATGATGCAAAGCAACACACAGAGCATGGACACTCATGGTAAAGGCACCTGTTGCATCATTGGCTAGCTCAGGAGTGGTGTTGCTCCCTCCTGGCGCATTGCGCTTCTCTACCTCCTCTGCTTGCCTAGCGCTGCCACTTGCTGTGGGCCCATGTGAGCACTCAGCCGCCTGCTAGAACAAGCAGTAGGTTCACATGTCATGCTGCAGCTTTGATCAGACAACTGTTCACGCATTGTTAATGCTAGGTCCTTCATGCAGAGGTGACTGACCTGTTCAAGCCTTGTCCTGTCACCTGTGTCCATACTGCTTGTGAAACTATGAAGGCATGACTAGCAGCACATACAGGGAGCTGAAACGCATTTGCAACTTCAGTTGCACAAGATCAAGGCACATTGCCATGCACCAGCTTGGAATTGACATCCATGCAGCGTGCATGAAATGCACAGACCTGGGAAGCATCTGAGCCTTGAATGCTTTGTGACGCTGTGCGTGTGTAGCTCTGGCTGCAGTGTATGATGAAGTCCTCATCTGTTGCTTCTCTCTCACTGGCGCTGCGTTTGTGCCCCGCATGCTGCATTTCTGCACAGACACAACTATGTCGAACTCTGTTCTGGCAGACTCTCCAGGTTCAGCTATGTGCTTCAAGTCATTAAGCTAATGCAAACGTAACCTGGATCATGCATAGCTGTCAGCAAGGGCTGTAGATGTTATTGCAGCAGTGCGTGATGGTCTAGCACAGAACTTGGATGCAAGTCGCTCCTTGACCGGAGACTTGCACAGCTTGTGCACCTGGCGGCTCTATTGGGCTGGCCAGGCCTTGTGAGCAGAAAAACTTCTCCATGCTGTCCAGACGCAACTTTGTTTGGGCACCTCCAATGGCTGGCTGAAGGCTCTCAGCACTGCCCCCAAATCCTGCAGGCGCTTTGATCTTTTGGCTAATCAGCAGACTCTTGCAGCATGTGCTTTGCACATCTAACATTTTGTTGCAGCATGCACAGGACAGGAAAGACTGATGGTGATGATGATGCGATGTACACCCTGATGATGCTCAAGATGACACATGTTTGTATTTTGCACCTGGTGTTTCGCACATGCTGTCATGCTGTGAGTCGTGACTGAGAACCTGCAGTCAGGTTGAGGATTAAGTAGCTGAACATGTACTGTTCTGGCAGCATCATTACTTGTGGACTTCAGCTTTACCGAAGCAGTTGAAGTGCGAGGCTTTTTAACGGCTCGCGCTAAGTAAGGGCTATGACTGGAAGGCATCTGCCACCTAGCCAGGCTTGCCAGGCTCATGTCGATGCGTAAGTTAGCTTCGCTGGCGTCATGCTGGGGTTGGGACGAAGGATTTGCGTCTTAACGGACTGCAAAAGCGGTTGCGCCTGTTGAGGCAGCTGTCGTCACGTGCAGGCTGAACTCACGCACGAAGCTGGCAATTGTATGAGACAGAGGTTGCACGCTGCATCGATCTTATCGGCTGTAAGATGACTGTCCTTGGGTCCACCTCGCACCGAGAAACGCTGTACATGAAAGGATTTTTTCCAACAAACAAATTGACAAATCTGTGGCAGCTCTTTCTGCGCGCTTGAGCGTCTGGGTTAGTTGTAATATTGACAAAACATCTTGCAGACTTCGGCTGATCGACAGGACAAGGATGCCCGACAACAAAGCTTGAAGTGTGGTGAAGATCAAGCGACGCAGAAAGTACAGCTGGAATAACCTAAGTTTGTATTTTGTAGGTTTTGCTGCATCTTGTGAGACTCAGGCCTGTAGGACTCGCTCAGCGCTCATACAGTTGCTGATGTGGAGCATGCATCTTGGATAGGTTTGTCGTGCCTCAGGCTTTGTAAGTCCCACTGCAATCAACCGCTTGGTCTGTGTTGCTCATCTGCAAGCCGGGGCTCTGCAGGCTAGTAAACAGGACACCTGGTACGTCAAGCCTTCACCGTGTCACCGACCCGGCGTTGACGTAGCAATGCAGTAATCAGCTTCTGCATGGGTATTTCTACATCGGCAGCTTGACAGCGCAAAAGGGCATCCAGTTTGTCGGCGATCACACACCCACGGTGTTGTAGATGAGAACGCTGGGCAGAAGCCTCAAAAGCGCTCTGCTGCACCAGTTGCCGCAGGCACAGCGAGCAGCATCAGCTGCTCCGAGCCAAAATCAGTTCATCAGAACGTTGTCTGTTCTACCAAGTCAAGCTGGGGCTGAGAAGCAGCATAAGCAGGCTTGGACACAACACCTGCTTCGAGTAGGCCTGGGTCTTGGGGCAGGGGCAAGCCTCTTTGCGGCTTATGGCGGGTTCAGCTCATCTCAGTGTGAACAGCAGGCTTCTGCTGGACAAACGAAGGTCAGCTTTTGATCCCATGCACTGGTGGGCGCGTTTTTACTTTCAGCGATCACAGGCTTTCAGTGTCATAGCCTACGTGTTGAGCTGACAGCTAACTTGTCTGGCTGCAGACTGCACAGTCTGGCAGCCGGCCAATCTACTCTGAAGACGATGTGGCAGAGCATGCCACAAAAGACACAGGCGTCTGGGTCACCTACCAAGGAGGAGTTTATGATGTCACAAATTGGGTACGCAGGTTTTGATCAGTTATGCTCAGCAGCTGCTATGTGACCAGGCATGCAATGCTTCAAAGAACAAGAGGTGTATTTACACAGCTGTATTGCTTGAGCTACCTGCGTATTATCATGCATATCAGGAACACGAACTGTGGCAATAGTACCACTCATCTTTTAACTATTGCTAATTGTACTTAATTTCATGGCTTGTAGCATCAGGCTTCAAGGAGCTGTTATACATTTCAGCTGTCATAGTGTGTTAGTCTGGCCGGTGTCATGCATGCAGCAGCATGCCCTCAACAGCTGTAGCATCTTCTGTGACATAAGTTTGCTGCCCAGAGGCCTTGATGATTGAGCATGCATGTGCATATTGCAGGTAGATCAGCATCCTGGAGGCGGTGCTCGTATCATGCTTGCTGCTGGTGGTGCTATTGATCCCTTCTGGGCCATGTATGCCCAACATAAGACGGCAGAGGTGCGCAAGATATTGGAGACATACAGAATAGGGGATCTGGTGAGCACAAGCCGTCTGCTTGGAACCTCATCTGTTGCCTGTATCACAAGCGCTACACTGCTGCAGATGTCTGGACTTTCAGGTTGAGCAACGTGATCGTTCTGACTGGAGACAAGTGTGCAGTGAGTGCATGGGCGGATGGCTGATTGGTAGTATTTGCAAGACTTGCAAGTTTTTTGTCGAATGAAGCAAGTTCTGCAATGCCACCAACATGGTTGTGCTGCAGCAGCTCCTACTGCCTGAGTGTCTATCATGCCAAGCACCTGCCAGTACACGTTTCACCACCAACACAATCGTTTCACCACCAACACAATCAAAGCATTGCAGCATTGACATTGCTGTTCAGCAAGGCACCAACAGGTGCAGAGGTGAACTACGACATGAAGCTGCAGTGACAAAACAGTTTCAGCAGCATCAGTCATGACATTTTGCATCTGTGTATTCAGGAAGGAGGTGCTGATCCCTCTAAGCAGGTGGCTGATCCGTACGCCAATGAGCCAAAGCGCCACAAAGCCCTGCTGGTGCGATCAGCAAAGCCCTTCAATGCAGAGACTCCTACGGATGCTCTGGGTAGCGGCCCCTCCACTCCCAACGAGCTCTTCTATGTGCGTAACCACCTGCCAGTGCCCCATGTAGAGCCAGCAGCGTACTCGGTGAGCACACCTTGCTGACGCTTGTTACATGCTACTTTATAACAGTTCCAGCAGTTACCAAGTTCACCTGACATCTGCTGTGCATGACTGAGTTCCGCAGCAACGCTATGTCATGTCAAGGGCACCAGACAAAAAGATGACGCTCACAAAGGATCGCACATTCATGTTCAGTTCGACATTTATAATGCTCCTGGTAGGTTGCTTGCCGCCAGAACAGGACCTGAGGCAGGGTCTTTCCCAGGATTGTATGTGAGTAGCTGGGTAAGTACCTGGAAACAACCTTGTGATAGATGAGCAACTGACAGGGTGACATGTTGTACTGTCTCTGGCTGCAGTTGCGGATAGAAGGAGAGGGTCTGCGGCATGTAGAGCTGAGCCTCAACGACCTCAAGACCAAATTCAAGCGGCATAGCGTGTCAGCTGCAATGCAGTGTAGTGGCAACCGGCGGCATGGCATGAACGAGGTGAAGAAGATCCAGGGCCTGGACTGGGATATAGGTAGTTGGCCTGCAAGCATGATGTCCAGTACTTGCATATTTGTTTGGGGTGCCTGAAACCTGTTATGGCTTGGATAGCAATTAGCTTGCATGTACTGTTCACATGGAGTGTGCAGATTGCGTCGGCAAGCAGACTGCCAGTAGGTGTACAGTCAGATGTCAAGCCACTGCCTGATTGTTGTGTGGCAACAAGATGGCATTTCAACTGACTCATGTTGTCACCTGTTTCAGCCATGTGATGTGTCTACAGGGGCCATAGGCAGTGCTGAGTGGTCAGGAGTCAAGCTACGGGATGTACTGCGGTATGCCGGCTTTGATGAGGACAGCAGCGATGGTGTAGCGCATGTCCAGTTTGAGGGGTTAGACAGCGACATCAGTGGCACATGCTATGGCGCCTCTATTCCCATTGACAAGGCCATGGGCAGTCATGGAGATGTCATACTGGCCTTCTCTATGAATCGCAGGTCAGAACATGCCGCTCCTTGACTTTGTGCACTGAAGACGTGGATATGTGAGCAGTGCAGTGCATGACAGTCACTGCCTGCTGCCTGCCAAACTCAGCTTTGATCACTAGTTCTCGTACACATATATTGACGTCGAGTATGCATCTGTCAATGTCAAGTCAAGCTGTAAATCTCGCTGTTTTTGTGCATCAACTGCTGAGGTCTGTCATCATGAGCACAAGCCTCAATTCAACCTGAACTTGCGTTCCGCCTCATCTTCCTCATACATGCTGGAGTCATTCGACGACGACAAAATGCTGTACTACTGCAGGACCTTGTCGACAGATCATGGCTTTCCTCTGAGGTTGGTGGTGCCTGGAGTGACTGGGGCGCGCTCTGTGAAATGGCTTTCCCGTATCATCACCAGCAAGGAGGAGAGCCAAGCCCACTGGCAGCAGGTGATGCAGCAAATCAATCCTGAGTTATTGAACAGACGCCCTGTGCCTCTCAGACCTGCCCTCTATTATGACCTCATGTTACATCCTGTAGTTCCTGCTGCCCACAAAGTGTGACATAGGAGACGCCGACCGGCATGCAGAGTGTCTGTCTTTGTATGCCAGCAGCAGAACTCAGAGCAGTACCGCAAGCTTTTTGTGGTGTATGCTGCAGCACGACTACAAGGGATTCTCACCTGGTGTGACAATGGAGACGGTGACAGAGGAGGACTGGAGGGCAGCGCCCGCCCTGCAGGAGAGCCCTGTCACCTCTGCCATCTGTGAGCCTGCCAATGGGGCTCAGCTGGAAGGAGGCACGGAGGAAGTGTCTGGTCAGTTCCCTTTGTCAAAGGCTGTACTCCTGCATCTCGGGCCTCTCACCACAAAGCATTGCCTGTTATCAGCCAGTCTCAAGCTCATGATTTGGGTTTGGACTCGGGTACGGCAGACGTTTGTGTTGACAGTGTGAATCTTGTTGTGTGGTTGAGTCTTATCCAGTGGGCAATCCAGCACGTCTGGTCATTCTGTCGGCTGCTGTTGAGCCTGGATTTGACAGTCCATTCCATACCAGGTTGTTGTGCTGCATACCTTGATGCTTTCTGTGTGCACTGACGGGCATGACTGCGGCGATGCAGTAAGGGGGTATGCCTACTCTGGAGGGGGTCGCAACATCATCAGGGTGGATGTGTCACCGGATGGAGGCAAGACATGGCATGTGGCCACTCTGGATACTCCTGGTCAGCTGCCTTACCGTGCCTGGTAGGGCCCCGCCTGCACTCATTCTGCATGTGCCCACATCTGCTGTTGTGTCCTTGTTTGCTTTCTCTTCATATCTGGTATGGCGCCGGCTGCACTGTATCTGCATGTGCCCAGATCTGCTGTTGTGTCCTTGGTTGCTTTCTCTTCATATCTGGTACGCATGTTGCCCAGGTCGCACACACTCTTGCATCTTTACTCCATGATTCTATACAGCAGGAGTTCAGTTCTTACATAGCTGCTGCTAAGGACAAAAAGACTTGACGCCTTGCGTAGGCATTAAGAAAGCAAGGTCCGAAGCTCGAACTCATGTGCACGTGGATCTCTTGGAGTGGTCTACAACCCTCCAATGTTTCCTCACATGCAGACATGCCTTTTGTATTGTACCTTGAGCGTACTACGTATATTTCTTAGGTGAGATGCATTGCAGGGACTGGACAAGGTGGCATCTGGACTTGCCCTTGCTCAAGGACCACTCAGGGCCTTTGGAGGTGTGCTGTCGAGCAGTGGACTCTTTCTATAATACCCAGCCCGACACTGTGGCGCCCATCTGGAACATGAGGGGCATTGTCAACAATGCTTGGCACCGTATCAACATCTCTGTTGAAGCTGAGGGGTGACAGACTGAGAATGAAGACTGTTTTTGTATACAAGGCTCGAGTGACTTGTAGCTTTTATGTGTAGAGCAACACTGTGCTGCAGAATGGCTGCCTGCATTTATTTGGTGGTTATGCAGTGGGCGCCAACATACAAATAGGAAACAGTGCTGCAGTTCTGTTTTGATTTGTTAGCTATTTTTGTTAGTTAGTTTTGTAGTGAGTGTTTATGTCAATCTTTCAACATGGCCAACAAGTGAGGCCAACTTTGGGCTGAGATTTGGACGTTTAGAAACTCCAAAGTGCAGTTGTGATTGTTTGTGAACTGATTTTTTGGAACAAACCTGGCGTTGCAAGACTAATGAGTGCATGGGTGACTTGTGTTTTCAGCACTTGCAGGACGATGTGGTTCTTCACTGTTTTTCTTGTCAGTGATCATGGCAAGCCCACTCCTGGTGATGGTGTGTCACGGAACATGGAGCCTGCGCCCCTTCAGGCTCAAAGCATCTGCATTGGCAATGACACTTGACTCACAAACTAGCCCAGCCCTGGGTTCACTGTACAGCAGGTGTCAATTGGTGTTCACCCATGCAGGGCCTGTTTCCACATCTGTAGCTAAGCCCATCATGACAAGCCAAGTTCACAAGGATCTGGGAGAGTCTTGGAAGGAAGTCATCGTTGTTCGCCATAGGAGCGACCAATTTGGCAAAAGTCTTTCCAAATTACAAAGTAACTGAAGGGGCCAGCACTGTCGTAGCATGCATCTGCATCATGCTGGGCTGCAGAAAGGTGACTTGTTATAAGGCAAACTGCCAGCAGCTCAGAGGCTGGAAGCACCTGCAGGCATGGGGGTCTCTGAGGAACGGAAAGGCAAAAGAGCGCTTGTTGAAATGGGTTTGTCCTTGTGAATAGGGAATCTAACTAAAAACGAACGACATGGAATGACTACGTGGCTCGCAGCATTTCCACGGA
>JAABUP010010907.1_pt1 | contig 10541 bp, 11 predicted proteins | sample 5559201 | NCBI WGS metagenome assembly JAABUP01 (sample SAMN10711887, study PRJNA513373) | rock metagenome | isolation source: Antarctica rocks | place: Antarctica | reverse complement strand
AATCAAAGAGACATTGTTTTGAGTGCTGATTCACACTCATTGCTGCAATAAGCTGCTTTAGAGTGAGACCATTCATACAATTAACTGATTCTTGAGAAGAAGATGATGTTGCAACAGCTGATGTTGAAATAACTGTATCTACTGATGTAGCTGACATGAGGTTGTCTCAATTCATCATAAAGATGTAAAGAAGATTCATACAAGTCTTCATGTTCTGCATGTTCTCTTCTGTATGACTCTTTATGCTGTGTTGTTCTGTCATAAATATTTATGCTCAAGAAGAAATCTTCTCAGCAACAGTCTTTACTTCATCTGTCATAGAGGTTTCTGCACTCATTCTGCACTGATTTCAACAATTGTACAGCAAGGCCTTTAAAGTAGGTCAGGTTTAAATGAGAATAGTATTTTAATGTTACAGGTTTACAATGAGATCAACACTCAATTGATAATTTCTAAATACAAGAAGAATACTATGAAGAGAAAAAGAAGAGCTTCATACAAAAGCAAAAAGATAATGTGCTTTAGTCTTAAGGTCTTAGTAAGCAACTAGATCATAAGACCTTAGTATGAGTTCAACTCATGACACTTACCTCACACTGCTTTGGTTTTTTTCACTAGTAGTTGCACTGCTGTGTTCACTGAACACTTCTTTCTTTCTCTCATGTATGTGTCTGAGAGCAGACCCTCTGTCTCAGTCATATAGTGTAGCCTTTTTGTCATCACTGATTTCATGACCTTTCTTACTGTGTTTAGCAGTGCAATTGATCTGTATGTCTTTGCTATTGTGTAGTTGTCTTTATCTGACTTGTGAAGTACAATCATGTTGAATTGACAACAGTGTTTTAAATAGTATTCTAGTCTCAGACTGACCTTTAACAAAAGTGTTAAATGGTGTAGAATTCATGTTTTTGCTCTGTGCAGTATGTGATTAGGGATTTGATTTAGTTCTGACGCTTTTCTCAGCAGTGTTTGTTCAGCACTGCAGCCACTTCTGTAATGTGTATTTCTGAGTTGTGAATTCTGTTTGAGTATTGAAAGTTCAGTGTGTCAGACATGAATTGATACCTTTGTCAGCGTCAAGTCAGTATTAAGGTGTAGGGCTGAATGTCTCTGCATCTAGATAGATAGCCCTTGCTCACATCTTTGTAGAAGATTGAGTGATCACTTGTCAATGAAATGACCTGTCTGAACCTAGTTTGTCTTTACTATGCGTGCACACCTTAGTCATGCATACGTGCCGTCACACTATTGCTTCATGCTTGCTAAGGCCATTATATAGCTGGTGAACTGGCTGCTTTCAGTCTGTGTTTCATGTTGTGACTGTCCGTTTCACTGTTTTGTGAGTTCACCTTCTCTTTCATTTCAGGTTCATTCATATGATGAGTGCTTTCTGTGAACTTGCTGACTGAAATTGCCTTGATCATCTTTGTAGTTGCTCAATTTCTTCAGTCCTTTCTGTTGCTTTTTTTTGTACTTCTTCAGCTGCAGTTGATGATCTGAGTATGAAAGTAGCGCCTTGTCTGCACCTTCTCTGCACTTCACTGACAGGTCTTTAAAGAGATGTTCAGATAGTGTTAGCTGCTCAGCTGATTTCTGCTGAGACTGAGTGGTCAGCTGTGTTGAGGGTTCTCTGCATAGCCTTGTGTTTTATATGAAGATTCATTGGCTGAACATTTGACTTTTATTTCAGGACCGCTGTTGAGGTCCTTTTATAGAGCCTCATTGCCTTTCATAAACACTGGTTTTGTAAGCTCTTTAATGACTTAAGCAATGATGTTGCTGAGGGTTTGCTGCTGTTCTGCAGTCTTCACACTTATGAACTGTAAAGCATTGCTGATCAAACTACTGCTGTGTACAGAAGTCAGAAGCGCTTGGTTGATGAGCCTCATGTTGATGCAGTAATGTGTGAGAGAGCCTCAAATGCAGTATTGCCTTTCTGAACCTTCTGTTTAACATACTTCTTTCATCTAAGCCTTGCATCAGCCTGCACCCTCAGAACCCTTATTGTTGTCTCTGTTGAAACTTCTCTGCTGTCAAACTGAACTGTGCTCATCATGTCTTCATCAGAATTCTGCCAGTGTCTTGTGAAGTGAATCAGCTGATACTTGTCTGATGCAAACCTTGCTTCATGTCTCTTTGTTCATGCAATGCATTGACTGTAAGCTGTTTTCAGCTGTCTACAGTTTGTCTGTGCTGATCTTTTTCATGTGATCAGATTTGTGTCATCTACAAAGTCAAATGCCATTGTTCAGTTTTCTGAACGCTCAAATGTTGTCAGTAACTCTGATATGAAGAATAGAAAGAGAATTGAGAAAAGAGAAGAACTCTGTGAAAACCCTGCCCTCATGAGTATTCAGTCACTTTCAAATTCTGAAAATGCTATTTTTGTGTGTCTCTCAGTCAGAAAACATTTGATAACATGAGTAATTCATGATGAGAAGTCAGCATTTTGCATGATGTGTAGAAGTCTCTTATGAAAGACATTGTTAAATGCCCTCTTTAGGTTCAGACTGAGCATGAAGACAATACATTCTGACTGTGTCTTTTATGCAGTGTTGACACATGTTGTGAGCAGCTCAAGAGCTGAGAGAATGAATTGTTGTTTTCTGACCCTCATTTGATTTCATAAAAGAAGACTATGCACTTCTGCTGCACATGCAGCTTATTCTGCAATTAGCTTCTTCATCAGCTTTGCAATTGTGTTTTTAAGTGCAATGAGACAGTAGCTGCTTGACAGTGAGTAATCTTTCTTTCTCTCTGTCATGAGTTGAACTCATACTAAGGTCTTATGATCTAGTTGCTTACTAAGACTCTAAGACTAAAGCACATTATCTTTTTGCTTCTGTACAAATCTCTTCTTTTTCTCTTCATAGTATTCTTCTTGTATTTAGAAATTATCAATCAAGCATCAGTCTCATTGCAAACTTATGACATTAAAATACTATTCTCATTTAAACCTGACCTACACTAAAGGTCTTGTCATATAATTGTTGAAATCAGTGCAGAATGAGTGCAGAAACCTCTATGACAGATGAAGTAAAGACTGTTGCTGAGAAGATTCCTTCTTGAGTGCAAATATTTATAACAAAACTATGCAGTATGAAGAGTCATACAGAAGAGAACATGCAAAACATGAAGGCTTGTATGAATCTTCTTTACACCTTTGTGATGAATTGAGACAATCTCACATCAGCTACATCAGTAAATACAGCTATCTCAACATCAGCTGTTGCAACATCATCTTCTTCTCAAGAATCAGTCAATTGTACAAACAGTTTCACTTTAAAGCAGCTTATTGCAGCAATGAGTGTGAATTAACACTCAAAACAATGTCTTTCTGATTCACTCAGATTTGAAGAAAAGAGAGTGAAATTCAGACCTTGACTACAACAAATTGTCACTAAATTGAATGTGAACATGTCAGACAACAATGTCAGTGTGCAGTTCTGATATTTACACAGTTGACTTGAAGAGTTGACTTTAAGTCAGGTCACACCTTGAATTGTGGCTCATATCAAGTTAAATGAAGTTTTAAACCATATGATCATTGAGAAGCTGATCAATCAGCTTCAGCACACATACAATGACTCAGAATCAAAAAAAAAAGTGACTTGTATCTTAAGAACTTTAAAACAAATGAGAAAATCATTTGCTAAACATTTGATCACCTTTGAACAAACACTGTTGAAAGCAGAAGACTTGAAATGAGATGATGCTGTCAAGAAAACATTTCTTAATAACAGTCTTAACACAACACTCACATGAGCTCTGATTGTCATCTTAATCTCTGTGTTGTATGATGAGTACATTATCTTGCTACAGAGAGTCAGTCACAACTTAAACTCAATTCAAAAGACTGTTACTCAAGAGTGTTGTATGACAACTATCATCATCACATAACAGTCTCACACAGACAACATGAACTGAGAACTCACTGAGCACATCATTGTTGCAGTTACAGAAACTGAAGAGAGACACAGAGCACAATGAGTGTCAAAGAAGAAAGTGACAGAACATTGTACAAAATAATTATGCATGCACTGCAAAGACAATGACCACTTCATTAAGAACTGCAAACTTCTGTCTGCTGTATGATCTTGCGTCATCAATGTTATTGCTGCTGAGACTGTGAAGAAGACAACAGAAGAAGAGAAGAACTCAGAAAAAGAGTAGCTTTTAGCAGAAGTTGCAGCTGAAAGCATATGAGATGTGATAAAAGCTGAAAGAAGTTTGAGAATCAGATGAACAGTGCTCTTTTCACTATATCAACATTAATCAATAAGAAGTCATATGTGCATATCTTGTACAACACAGAATGTCTGTTCTATAAAATAATCACTTCTCACTTTGCTAGAAATCACAATCTACAGTGCATGAAGATAAGATCTTATACAATTACAGAGTTTAATGAACCTTCAAATTCATCAGTAAATGAAGTAGTTGTTGTACAAATTGATATTGACAGACATCAGAAGTCAAGAACATTCTTTTATATTGTTTTTAAGTTAGTATTCTACAATCTTATACTAAATCTATCATGAATGAAGCAGAACAAGATCATATTGAATGCAGGCAGAGTCTTTCTTACAATTGAATTCACAGAAACTATCATATGAAACAGAAAAGCTTCTGCTGAGAACAAGTTCAATCATGTTATGATGTCAGCTACATTCTTTATGAACCTTGTACAGAAGAAAGAAAAGAAACAGAAGAAGATTGAAATGTTCTCAGTCAGTGTCAGAGTAAATAACTAAGCGCAGTCACATAGTCATATGTTACTAAGCATATTAAGTGAGAACTCATATAAAGAAAGCTTCTCTGCATCTGAGAGCTTCTCAGAGATTAGTCTTGACATTAATAAAGATAGATGATCTCACTTCATCATTGAATAGTCTGTGTATTGTCATACCTCACACTGTCATAAACCTGTTTTAATAACCTATCTGTGACAGATAGATATTGAACCTCACAATTCTAATCTCTCTTTCTCACAGTTGACAGTTCATTGTGTGACAATATGCAGACACAAAGTTAACATCATCAAAGCAATGATCACATGCTGAGTTCATCTGATTAAATTTAAAGTTGTGCAATTTTTAATGATTCTCTTGAAGAAGATTCATCTTCAGCAAACTTATTATAAATGATGTGATGTGAAATTGACAGCTTCACACCTACAATACAAAATTTAAACAATGAGCTGAAACAAGCAGAAAAGAAAAGAAACCTGCTTTTAAAGAAACATCATCTCACATCTGTTCAGAGAAGGATTCAAGTGCTGCAACATCAAGATGTCAATGAGTTGCTTGTTGACAACTCTTCTGACATGAAGATCAGTGATAACTCTTCAATATCAGAGCATACTCAATTCACATTCTTTATCAAGCGTTCTGCAGAGAATTATCTCAATGTCATGATGTTCAAGAGAAATATTTGTTCAGAATGCTTGAATATCTATACTGAAAAGTCTGTATGAGAGCACCTCAACTTCATACACAGTGTGAAGACAGCATTTTGCTTGATGCTCACAAACTTCACTAAAGATGAAGCAAAGATTCTATACATTATGCAGTTTTTAATGAGTGAATCATGAGAGACATGATATTGACATCAAGAAATGATTTCTCTTAAGAATATCTTGTGAGAGTACTTTATCAATTATCTTCTTAATCTTGTTGAAGACTTGATGAATTGTCAGCTGCATAATGCACAAATGTACACTGAGGCTGTGCAGAAGTCAAGTCAAAGTGTGCATGCTTTTGCAGCATATCTCAGCACCTTGAAAGTGCAGCTGTTATTTTATAATGAGAAACAGCTAGTGATGCATTTCTTCACAAAACTACAATCAGAAATTAAAAAGATCTTATTGAATTATTAAGATCTTTTGAATAAACAAGATAGTCTGATAGCTTTGACAGTGCAGTTAAAGAGTAACCTTTGTGCACTTAATGCTACTGTGATGAAGAAGACTTTTGATGATTCTTGTCTGAAGAATACTTTTGGCTGAACACCCCTCTTTAATGATCAGAGGTTATCTGAGCAGATGTTGTCAAAATAACAGAATAACATCAATGTGAAGTTTAATTCATCTTCTTTTCACTCAAGAGCAAAGCTAGATGTGACATGTTATTGCTGTCAAAAAAGGGGCCACTATGCTAGTGATTGCACAAAGTCATTGAATAACTTTAACAATATTCATATATTCTCAGCAGCTTTGTCAAAAAAAGAGAACACTCTGTCAAAATCTCAATGCTGACACAACAAAGAGCAAAAGTAAAGATCAAGCTCAGCATTGTGACTGAAGAGATCATTGTCACAAAGGCTGATTAAGTCTCAGACACCTTACTTTTAAATACTGATGCTGAATCAAATGTGATTAGTCAGTGTTTCACTGTTGCAAATGAGAAGGTCAAATTGAACACAAAGATATCACACTTTCTTTTTTTGAATGATCACTTTATTTATTGCTATGATGTATATTTGATGAAGTATTGACTAAAAGATAGCTGAGGTCAAGAACGCAATTGTGAGCATGTTTTTTATGTCTTAAAAAAGAATGAACCTGATCTGATAATGAGTCTATCAGCTTTAAAAAAGAAACAAGTTCATATTGATTGTAAGTTGTGCAGCTGACACTTTGACATCAACTCTCAGATGATGAGTCTCAAAGATTCAGATAGATTTGAGAAGACAGCTGAAGAATCAGTAACCTGTGCTCTTCTCTGATTCATACTCAAGTTGTTGACAATGTGTCTGCAAGACATTGCTGCAGTGTCATCTATACCTCAGACATATATCAACTATGCAAATGTTTTCTCAGAGTCTAAAGCAAAATGTCTTTTTGCACATGAGAAGCATGATCATGTCATTGACATTAAAAGAGAGGATTCCTCACACAGGCCTCTATATAACTTGTCAGACAAAAAACTTCAAGTGTTGCAGAACTATCTGAATGACGTCTTAATAAAGAGTTGAATTCAGCATTCTGTCAGTTCAGCTGAAGCATCAGTATTGTTCACCTCAAAGAAAGACGATAGCTTGCAACTATGTGTCAACTATTGTGAGCTAAACTGTATTACTGTGAAGAATCGCCACTCATTGTCTTTAATCAGTGAAACCTTGAACTGACTGAGCGGTGCTAAAATCTTCATCAAACTAGATCTTAAAGATGTCTATCATCATATTTGCATATGCAAGGGTGATGAGTGAAAGACAGCATTTCATATGCACTATGGCCACTTTGAATACCTGATCATGTCATTTGAGCTAGCTAATGTGTCTGCAATCTTTCAAGCCTATATCAATTGAGCACTTGCAAAGCATATGAATTTTATCTGTGTTGTGTATTTGAATGACATTCTTATATACTCACAGTCAAAAGAGAAGCACAAACACCATGTATGTGAAATACTTGAGCGATTACGGCACTACAAGCTGTTTATCAACTTAAAGAAATGTGCTTTCTTTACAGACACTGTAGAGTTCTTGAGATTTATAGTATTTACTACTGATGTGATGATGAATTTACAAAGAATTGACACTATTAAGAACTGGTCAACACCTATGATCTGTCAGAATGTACAAATCTTTTTAGAGTTTGCCAACTTCTATAGACACTTTATTGAGGCCTATTTGCGGATTGTGAGCTCACTTACAGGTTTATTAAAAGACAGTAAGAATGAGAAGAAGACAGAGCCCTTTAAGTGACTAGAAGACACTGAGAAGGCGTTTAACTATCTTAAGAAAGCTTTTACAATCGCACCTGTTCTTGTTCACTTTGATTCAGAGCTCAAAAACTGAATGAAGACTGATGTCTCTGAACACACAGTAACAGAAATTTACACTCAGTTGCAGGTGTCAGAGCAGTGACATTCTGTTGTTTACTGATTGTGAAAGCTGTCATCAGCAGAAGAAAGCTATGAGACACATGACCTTAAGCTTTTAGTCATTGTTGAGGTGTTTAAGCAGTGACATCACTATCTTGAGAGAAGTACTCACTCAGTGAAAGTCTTAACAGACCACAATAATCTATGTGAATTTATGCATGTTAAGATGTTAAATGAAAGGCAGGCATGATGGGCAGTCAGGCTTGTTGTCTTTGATTTTGTTCTTATGCACAGATCAGACAAGATAAATCTTGCTGATGCACTGTCAAGGTGTTCAAACTACGTCAAGGCCACTGATGAAAGCATTAGTAAACTCTTGTCGACGTTACAAAGGAAGTTAGCAGCTATGTCTGCAACTATGCTTAAGTTCTCAGTGATTAATAGTTGTCTTGAGACAGTTTGCCAAGCTTGTGAAGAGTGAATTGACATGAGGTCTAGAAAACCTCAACTCAGTTAACATGCACTGAGAGGGCTAGAAGACAGACAATCATTAGTTCATTGTGAATGCAGTGTAGCAAGGCCACTTAACCCTGCTGCTGAAGCTGTTGACTGCAGACAACTTGTTTCATGTGCACTAGTTTCAGGATTGGCTAGTCACAAAACAGCATATAATGACAGTGGTGAATTCTTTCTATTCTTAATACATTCTTTACAAATGAATAATTCCTTTGTTCAAGCACAAAAAACAGAGATGACAAAGAAGAAGCGCAATCATGACACTGAAGGCCTGAGATGAGCATTCAATTCAACTGAATTGCTTTGCTATGAAGAAAGATTATATATATCATCTGAAGCATTCATTCAAGCAGAACTACTGAAGCGCCATCATAATGATGAATTGACAGAACACTTCAGTATTGAGTGAACATTAAAATTAGTGTCACACAAATATTACTCGCTGAAGTTAGTCAAAGATGTCAAGAAGTATGTCTTCTCATGTAACATATGTTAAAGAATAAAGACATTTAAACATTGTTCATATGATGAAATGCAAGCGCTACCTCATTCAAATGATTCTTAAGAAGAGGTAATCATGAACATGATTACTGACTTGCCATCAAGCAAGCATGATGACAGCATTCATGATGCAATTCTGATGATAGTAGATTGCTACATCAAGATGATCAGATACATTTCTACAAATAAGATACTCACTGCTATACAATTAACTGATATGTTCTTTGAGAAAATAGTATGTTGCTATGAAACTCTCAAAGAGATAGTGTTCAATAGAGGTTCAATCTTCACAAGCAGCTACTGATCAGAAGTATGCTATCATACAAAGATTAAATGTCAGCTTAGCACTGTGTTTCATTCACAGACAGATGAATAAATCAAACATCAAAATCAAACTTTAAAACACTACCTTCAGTGCTATTGCAATGAGAAGCAAAACAATTGAGTTAAACTTCTTTCTCTTGCGAAATTTGCATATATAAATGCAAAGCAGTCAACACTAGGGTGTAGCTCATTCTATATGATGACAGGGTATAACACATCAATTCACTATGACATTGAGGACAACATCTGAGAAGAAAAAGTACCTGCAGTAAAGAATAGGGTCAAGCAACTGCATAAAGCACACAAAAAGCTATCAAAGCAATGAAAAAGTGCTGTGACATCACAAGTCAAAGCTTACAATCAAAAGCACAAGTTTAAGACATACAATAAAGGCAATTTAGTTCTATTGTCAATGAAAAACCTGAGTCAGAAACGCTCAAACAAGAAACTCTCACATAAGTTTGCTGAATCATTTCACATACAAGATATTGTCAGAAAGCAAGCATACTGCCTACATCTACTTACTCACTACAGAATTCATAATGTCTTTCATGTTTCATATCTAAAGTCATACAATCAACGTCTGAATGATCAGACAACACTGAAGTTACTCTCTTCAGAGCTGATCAATAAGAGTAAAGAATATGAAGTTGAGGAAATTCTAGAAAAACAACGTAAAAAAGATGAATTGTGATATAAGATTAAATGAACAGACTATCTCTCAAAGTACAATTAGTGAATCTCTGAGCAAGATCTTGATGATGCATCAGAGTTACACAAGACATATAATGTCAGAGTCAAGAAAAGGGACAAAAGAGGGTCAAAGTGAGAGAAGTAAGAATGTTGTGAAGATGAAGGTGAAAAGCCACTATTGTACTCATATTGAGCAGCTGAAACCTAAAATTACATTTAAAGAATGAAGGCAAACACAAGTAAGATTCTGAGCAAATCACAAGAAAAGCACAGAGAAAATGCCTTCTAACTCTGAGCTAATTCATTTCTCTCACTGTTCTCTTCTTTTTTCTTGAATGCAGATGCAGCAACAACTTTATGTTTCAGAAGTGAGAGTTCATTCTAGAAAATGTTAGCAGAGAAGCGATATAGTGAAGAAAAAATGACAGTGTACCACAGCACAGTACAAATTCAACATTTCTTCAAACAGGTGAGTTTGATGACACACTTCTTTCAATTGTAGAAGCTTAACTTCAACAGCAGAGGTCAGTCTCTTGTGAAGCTTGTGTCTTTTCACAACATGCAGATGAGTCTTTACAGCTTTGATGTAGATTGTCTGTAAATTGACCAGCTTCTTGTCTGTGTTCTTTCTCTTCAGTATAACAGCAGCAGCAGTCAACAACTTGTTCATTTGATTGTTAA
>JAABUP010010906.1_pt1 | contig 10542 bp, 17 predicted proteins | sample 5559201 | NCBI WGS metagenome assembly JAABUP01 (sample SAMN10711887, study PRJNA513373) | rock metagenome | isolation source: Antarctica rocks | place: Antarctica | reverse complement strand
GGGCAAGCAAACAACGAAGTGGTGGCTCAGGTCTGTATCTTCCCTCTGTGCTGTCTCTGCTCACACCAGTCATACCCATTTTGCCTGTTCACCAAATGGCAAGCAAGCTTTTGAGCTGTTCAGAAATCACCTGTTGATACAGGTGCATTGCTGGCCTTGATGCATACACTAGACATGATATACGGCATCACTGAAAAGCTTGTGATCTTTGTTGCTGCATGTACCTTGACAAGGTGATGAGCGCTGCACCTGTCAACTGCAGGGCTGTTGTTGCAGCTCTTGAAAGAACAGCCTTTTGAAGACTGCCATTGCACAACAGGGACTCATAATGACTCATAATGAACTTTGTGACACCATGTTTGACTTTGACATCTAGGTTTTGACTGTGACTTCTGGTTTGCAGCTAGCTCAGCGGGAGTCTCAGTTGAAGGTTGCAAAACAGCAGCGTGTCAGGTTTGAGCGGGAGATCAGCGCTTTGCACGCTGAGCTGTCGCAGCAGCATGCTGAGGTGCAGTCCCTCCAGGCTCAGGTCGAAGTGGTGAGTGAGCGGGAAATGGCATCATCAGTGGCTGCTGATCTGGATCATCTGCTGGATGATCCAGATCAGCTTCCTGCAGAAGCACATCGGCTGATGTCAAGCCTGCGGCGGGAACCGGGTCAGTCCGATGAGGATCTTCCTGCCCAGCTGCAGCAACTGCAGAAGCAGCTGCAGAGGAAGGAAGAGGAGGGGAGGGAGCGTGATTCAGCAATGCAGCAGCTGTTAAGGGGTGCAGATAGGATTGAGGACGTCCAGAGGGACACACTGAGGCAGCTGGCTGATGCCCAGTCAGAGGTAATACAATAAGCTACTTGCTGTATCTGTGTACCATCTTGCTCACACAGTGCAACCAGAAGCATCTCATTCTTTCTTACACGTCTGCCAAGCTGCAAGAAACAACTGCAAGGCCTGTGGTACATGACCATGGTGTAGTGCTGCAGCTGACTAGTGACGAATGCATCTGAGCAACAACAGAAATCTCAGCCAGACAGGCCACAAAATTCCACATGTGATTGTGTTCTATTTGCTGCAGTGTGCGTCAATGGAGGTTCATCTCACATCTTCCACTCAGGAGATCAGCCAGCTCAGGGCTCAGGTCTCAACGCTAGAGTCTGAGCTTGCAGCTCATGAGTCCAGCCCTGGCACATCAGACAGCAACAGCCCTGCAGCTCATGTGGTTGAGTTGGTATCGCTGAGGGCTGAGTTGCAGCAGAAGGAGCTGGAGCTCTCTGAGCTGCACCTGCAGCTGCAAGCTGCCGTGAATACATCTGCTGAGGTGGGATGTCAAACATGCTGCATGACCTCAGGGGCTGTTATCACTATTGGTTGATTATACAGCGTGCCGACATACCGCAGGTGTGACGCAACATGCGTGTGCATTGTTTCAAAGGCCTTCACTTGCAGATTCAACTGCTGCTTTAGAAATGATTCATTGGTCCTTAGGCAGACATGTGTTCAAGGGCACTTGTCTTTAGACCTGACTGCATGTCCTTTCACAGCCAAAGTGCAAGCAGCTCTCAGCTGTGTCAGTTGAGGGCAGATGTTGCAAACGGCCATGACTTTGCTCTACAACCTTGCCCTTAAGTTTGTGCAGCTTGAACAACACATTCTGCAAGTGGAACCTTAGAGAACAATGCACGTCAGGGCTTACGCATGACATGCCAGGCGGACGTCAACTGTATGTGCCGTGTACAGTTGAAACTCCGCCTTGCATGCACGCAGCCATCAGTTGGTCTTGTCTTGTGGTTGATCTTGGCGTTGCCATGCCAACAGACAAAAGCTTGGTTGGTCTGTTGCAGGGCTTGAGCAGGGGCATCTCAGGGCAGATTCCTGATTCTGAGCAGGTGGAGCAGCTGCAGAGTGAGCTTCAGCAGCGGTGTGGGCAGGTGCAGAAGTTGAACGCTGACCTGGAGTACAGCCAAGACGAGCTGCAAGACCTCCAACGCCACTGTCGCTCTCTGGAGGTATGCTTTTGCTGTCCTGACGGCAATGTAGCACTCGTTGCAGGTTTATGACAGCTGCAGGTGTTGCTCTCCTGCCGCTAAATAGCATCCTGTTGGTCATGGCAGTGCATATGAAGCAGTTATGTCAAGGTTGCCTGTCGCCATGAAAAGCCTGTAACATACCAGACATGTCGTGCACAACGGGCAGAAAGGTGTTTGGATTTTGAACAAAGCATTCCTCATAAGACAGGAACCATTCAATGACATCAGCAGCAGTGCTTTGAACATCATTTGCAATTGCTGCATCACGGCGTCATTGTGCAATTTTGGCCCTCCACCATGCTATCTTGCTGTTGTAGGGGCTACCATGCACACAGGCAGACAGAGGTCTTGTTGCATGCACCTTCATCACACTTATAGAAAAATCAGTGTGTTGCACCACCCCTTTGTCAGCAGACAGGATCATGATCTGGGATGAGTATCAGTCCATCATCTGGAGACTCATCTCACCACATTGCAATCATCAAGATGATGGTTGTGGTCACGCCTTCCATGATGATGCATGACGTGAATCACATTGGTCAATGCAGGTGGAGGTCAACAAGCTGAGAGATGCTTTGGTGAGTTCTGAACCAAGCAAGGACAAGGCAGCCTCCCCACTGAAGACCCCTGCTGGAAGGGGCAGGCCTGCAACCACAGCCTCTCCCTCTTCTTCTGCCAAAGGTGCATCTTGATGCCTGTTGCTGCTTCTGTCATGAGGCTGTACACTGCACTGCTGAAGTTTTTCGGTTTGAAACAGTCATATGCAGCACATGCATGAAGCAAGTAATCAGCTGTCACCATGGCAATCGTATTCAGTACCCACGTTCAGCCCTGTAGCCATTCTTGAAGTCAGTGCTCAGTATGTCTGCATTGCCTGCAGTTGACTCTGCAGGCTCAGTACATGTGAGAAACTTCTGCTGTGCATCCTCCTTGCATCATTCACAGCCTGCTCAGATGGTGTGGCTGCACGATTGGTCTATAAGTGAGTGATACTCAGAGATCAGAGACACCCCCTTGTCAAGGAGGTGTCTTTGCATCAAGAGCAATTGGGGGTGTAATTTTAATATGATCTTGCAAACATTGATTTTGGCCTCAAAAAGCTGAAGTCAGAAATTTCTGATGATCGGTATCAGGTGTTTCTGGCCTGAGAAGACCTTTTAGTCATATGCAAGTATGTACATGTGTACCAGCAATGAAGAAGATGCTGGCCTGTACAGGATCAGCCGGTGCTACAGTAGCTTTGAGGCTGCTCAAGGAGAGGGCTGACTCAGCTGAGGCACGAGCTGCTGCTGCCCTGAGACAGGTGGCAGAACTGAAGGCAAGCCTGCAGGTGAAAGCCCCTCAGACTTGCGGCTTCATACTCCATATAGACCGTTCACCAACACATGTGATTTCCTGTGTAGATCAGGTCATGCAATGAGAGAAAGTAGAGCACATGTGACTGGACCAATGCGTAGGCTCTAAGGCAGGTGTTGCACATCTCCTGAGTCCAAATCGCAAGAATAGATTGATCTGTCTGGCCCAATTGGGATCTGTACATATCATCTATGCCCATGTAGCCCTATTACTACACATTCAAAATTGCCGAAAAACCCTTATGAGCATTCTGGGTTGCTACCAGACAGTCTGTGGCGTCCACAAGTTGCATCCAGCAGCTTGCAACATGACATCTTGCACTATGCAGGTGCTGTACCACAGCAGTCACATTCAACATGAGATCTTGTACTGTGCAGGTGCTGTATAACAGCAGTCAGATGCAGACGAAGGAGATGCAGGCCAAGCTGGACTCCCAGAAGCGCAAGAGGCAGCAGCTGGAGGAGGAGGTGTCTGCCAGCCAAGCCCACATCGCAGAGCTGACAGCAATCCTGAAGAGCGCTGTCAGATCCAACAGTGCCTCTGGGCAGACAGGGAGCCAGAGCCCAAGGGCTGCTGCCCTGAGCCCAAGGGCTGCTGCCCTGAGTCGCGAGGCATCAGGGGGTGAGGTCGGCCCCAGGCTTCGCAGCAAGGAGCTGCAAGGTGAAGCTCACTGCATCCACTTGCTGGACAGTGTCTGCACGGGGTCTGCACAGTGTCTCCCAGCAGCTTGGTTTTGTCGCACACTACATACAGCTGTGCTTTCAAGCCAGGATGTCTGATAAGTCATGACTGGCTCCACACCCCAGATTGTAAGTTAAAACAAATGCAATGCATGGCGTCTGTCAGTGTTGGTGTGCACTGCACGTGGCACATCTGCTCACTATTGGCTGGTGAGTAATGTGGGCCAGGCAAGTGCCTCTGCTGTAAGGTTGCAAGTATGAAGCAAAGCATGTTGCAGCTTTCAATACCTGCTGGCATGAGCAATTTGTATCAGCCAGAAAGCTGAAAGGTCATCATGGGTCGCTTGCCTGTTCAATGCTGTCACTGACAAGTGCTCTTTCTGCTCTGCAGCTTTGACACAGAGGCTGCAGCTGTCTGTGGCGGATGCGCGCAGTGACTTGGAGCGCCACAGCAGCCTCAAGTCTGCTGATCTCAGGGCTGAGTTCAGCGGCTCAAGCAGAAGAACAGGGCAAACCCCGTTGAGTCCTGACAGAGCACCCACCAGCCCCAGAGGGCGCCCTCTTGTCACCCCTCAGGCTCCTCTTGTTACTACACCACACACTGGCTCAGGCAGGGTTACTCCTACCAGTGACTCGCAGAGATGGCGTCAGGTTCAGCCAGCAAAGCCACTGACAGGTTCTGACCCAAAGCCAAAGCGGCCTAGCTTCTCAACTGCTACAGGCCTGACTCGGCAGGCTGCCTGGCAGTAGTAGTGCCTTTGCCGTACATGATGACCCATATGCACAGCTTTGTGGAACTAGCTCTGAGGCATGGTGTACAAGCTCAAATAAAGCTGCTATGGATCTGACTGGTGCCAAACCTGAAGTACTGCATTACTACTGATTCAGAAGCAGCACAATTGCTATTGCTGATTGTTTATGATGTATATTATGCCAACCTTGCTGATATTGCGGAAACTGATGTAAAGCTCTATTCCGAGACTGTTGCATGGCAGTGCCAAGCTATGCAATACACTATTTACAGCCTGCAAACAATTCAGTACAGCTCCTGTTTGTACAATGATGTGGTGTCTGTGGCTTGCTGTGTCAAGACACTGAGGGCACATACACAAGACCTTTTCGAGAAGGGCATGGTCAGGTTTGTCAGCTTGACGCTAGAGAGCAAGCAGGCAGCGACTTATGGGACGCCACTCAGACTGCACGTTTGGGGAGAGGCACCAATTTCACATGCATTGAAACCCAGAAGCACAAAGTTTGACTTCAGTGCATTTTCAGCAAGCTTGTCCTGTTCAGTCAAAGTATCAGTGTGGTAGCTGTTACATACACTGCAGCATGGCAATGTGCACTATTGAATCGGATGCATCCAGTGGCCTGAAGCAAGAATAGCACCAATGGTGCTCGAACAATCCTAGAACGCTCAGATGCACCCAGACAAGTTCTGTTTCGGAGTGCGCAATGCGCCAACATTGATTGATCAAAGCGCTGCCACAAACACCGAAAAGGCATACACAGACAATGCGGTATGTGGTCTTGGGAGGCGGAATTGCTGGAGTGTGTTGCGCCGAAGAGCTGTGCAAACTTTGTTACGACGACGAGGTCGTGCTCGTGTCTAGCTACAAGACCTTGAAGGTGAATGGCGAGGCGGTCGCTACTGATTGCTGCCAGCCGGCAGTCATTTCACTTGCACACCTGTGCAGGGCGTGGGCAATGTGGTGAAATATACCGACAATCTGGAGAACTTCGAAAGTAAAGCGAAGGAGGCAACAGCTGTCTGTCAGTGTCTTGCGAGACTTGCACAATGCTGGTCATCATCCCTTGAGCTTTTGTCCATACTGCAGTTGTAGAGAGAGATCTGACTTCGTTGCCTTATGCGAACTTGACAGTGCAACAAGGCACAGCAGCAGGTCTATCAGCTGGTGAAAACCAAGTCTTTCTTAGCAACGGGAAACGGTTGCTATATGACAAGCTCTGCGTCTGCACAGGGGCAAACCCAAAGGTGCATGCGCGAACTTGTGTCTTGTCTGTATGGGCTTGAATGTATGCATTCATTGTGCACTTGTATGAGGATGAGCGCAATGCTGCAAAGCTTCTTAGGGACCAAAGTTTGGCATGTGCGACACATGTCTGTGGCACTTGTCCAATTCTACCTTTCAATTGCTCAATCCAGATAATGGCGCCATCTGACATTACACCTCCTCCTGACATCCACCCTTCTAAGCATCCAAAGCTTCTTCTGACATTCACATCGCTTGATGCACATCACTCACAGCTTGGTGTGCTCATACTATCCCTAGCTGATTGCGCTTGCATTGTGTACTGTACTAGAAGCACTTGCACTCTGGGTCAAGGTGTTGTGGTGTTCAGGCTGTGGCTCAGAGCCCTCATGTGGTTGTCCTGCGTGACCAAGGCACCATTGAAGCCTTGGTTCACAGACTTCCAGGCAAGCGTCGAGTGGTCTTGGTGGGAAATGGTGGCATTGCTCTGGAGGTTGCACATGCCCTTTCTGGAGTGGAGGTCAGTCTTGCAAACTTAGCACTGAATGCTGAGTGTACTGAGCCTTGAGCCAATGCTGTGCACAGAGAGTAGGAGGAACAGGCATGGCTTGATTTGCATCTGCAGTGTGCACAGTTTGTAATACTATTTTCTCGCAGGCTACATGTAGAGTGCATGAAGGCTTCTATGCAATGTCTATGGCAAGTTAGAATGGCAGATGTTTGCTTGAGCAACCTTTGGTGCAGGTGATCTGGGCAGTCAAGCACAAGCACATTGGTGACGCCTTTTTTGACTTAGATGCTGCAGCTTTCCTTTGTAGTCAACTGCCTGGTGCGAGCCCGGCATCTCAGGACTCACCAACTCTGCCCTCAGCCCCTCAACCCTCAGCAGCCTGCAGCTCAGCACCCCAGTCAACAGCTGAGTCACAGCAGCAGCATCCAACTGGCCAAACCAGGCAGGGAAAACATCTGCATTCTGGCATGACTCACCGTGACTCACCTGCTCAGGTCCCATCCCCTCAAGACTCAGCTGCTCTGAGCTCAGCAGGTCAAACCCCTTCTGTTACTTTGCACCCTGCCCACAGCTCTGCTCAAGCCTCAACAGCTGCAAACTCACTTCCTCAGGCGTCAGCTAGGCAGGCAACAAGCACTACAGATGCTGCAGAGGCAGACCTCAGATCAGAAGATGCAGCTGCAAGAGGTGAAGCCCAGCCACAGAGGTCTAAGCATCAGCGAAGAGGAAAACAAAAGCGGTGCCCAGAACCTGAGCAACCTCAGCAGATCTCACAAGGCAGTGACAATAAGCAGCCAGCAGAGGCCACCATCAAAACTCAGCAGGTGTGCTCGTTTCTGACTGCATTTGCATTCCACTATGATGGCATATGCATGACATAAGTTGACTGCAGATCAAGGTATGTTGCTTCGCAGAATGTGAGCTGTAGGACCACCAATAAGGCATGTGTTTGCACTGGCATGAAAGCTTGGAGTGTGACATGCTGTTGACGGCCAGATCTATGATGTCTTTCAGCCATGCGCAGTCTAGATGTGTATGTGCATGTGCATGGGCCTGTGCTACAAAAGAATAGTTTCTTCAGACCCTTCAACTCCTACAAGGCATTAGTAAGCTCTTGTGTTACTGACTCCCCCAAGCTGCTGCAGGGGTCAATGCACTTTGGTCATGCAGTGGGGCCCCAGTGGGCAAAGGCCCTGCCCCAAAGCTCCATTGCAAGCCATATCACTCTTGAGTATGGCGTTGACATCACATCAATCCAGTCTCACTCACCAGATGACAGCCCAGCGCAGCACCCCACACACCCCCATGCAGGATCCTCACAGCATCAAAGCGCATCGCAGCCTAGCTCAGATGCAGAGCAGCAGAGAGTTAACAGTGCAGGAGACCAAGATGCTGCGTGGCCTGTTACAGTGTGCCTCAGTAACGGGAAGAATTACGGTGCTGATCTGGTGATCAGTGCTATTGGGGTTGAGCCTAACACTGGCTGGCTGCCGGAGGAAGTATGCAGGGATGAAAGTGATGGGGGCATCATTGTGGACAGGTATGCATGTCTGTAGCTTTTGACAAACAAAAGGGCTAGTAGCATTGCTGTCAATAGCTGAGTATGCATTTGTGGCTTCTACAAATAAACCGCAATCTAGTGACGTGAACTATTTGCCTTGCTGTGTCCATCATTTTCCATTGTAAGTGTTTTCAGAGTTTTGAAGTGTGTGAGTTTCTGCATTGTGAGGCCTGCCAGAGTGGTCAAGAGCTTGTCAGATGATTCTGGGAATGCACACAGTATATGCATGCCATGCCTATGCATGTGACTGTTGCACACACATTGTAAACGTCTGTGCAATTTGTGTACCGAATGTTTGGAGGTGATGACACCAGTGCAGGTTGATGCAGAGCTCTGTGGCTGGCATATATGCTGCGGGGGATGCATGCACAATAGCGTGGACAGACCAGTCCCCTCACTGGTTTCAGATGCGCCTGTGGACTCAGGCAAGCTGCCTTCTTCTTCTGTTGGTAGCCCTGAGTCCACTCCCCATGCTTCTCATCATGCTAGACACCACATTACATCAATACAGAATTGCGACGCACAAAAAAGTTCCATTGCCAACAGTAAACCAAAACACTGCGCATCGAGGGTCAGGTGCCAATACTTGTGTTGATACTTTAGTCTCGAATGCTCTCCTCCCCTGTGTGATTGGCCACGTCAAACGATTGCTGATGCAGCATAGTATGCCCGGCTACTGTGATGCATGGAGACATCAGCTTTTCTTCTAGCTAACAACAAGAGAACTTTTGCAGAGCACTGCAGCTGCAGACATGTTGCTGACACAGTGAGTTGCACTTGCGTTGACTGAACAAAATTGGCAAGTGCACTGTCAACTACTGCATGTGATGTACAGACTAGTACGCAATCAGTTTATGTATGTTGCTGAGTAAAGTCTGCAGAGCTCATCTGCTGAGAGGGGCATGCAAACATACCTGCATACCTCGCCTGCTATCAACATTGGCAGGCTAGAATGCTAATTGGTCATAATGAATGACAGGACACAAGACTTACATCACATATGGTCTTGCGCCTTCAGCTGAACGCCGCTCTTATGCACCCAGCACGAACCCTGACCGTGTCAGAGTGGCGCTGCAGTGACAGCATCATTCACGATGCATGTTGCAGAGATGCGCAAGACACACTGCTTTGGAAAGACAAGACTTGTCCCGCACGTATCTAGCTCATCATGAGCTGGAAAGCAAAATTATTTTAATCATTATTATGTTGCAGGCGCGCATTCAGGGCATGTTTGCAGCTCATGCCATATGGCCGGTGTGACCGATGAGATGGCTTTCGGCTTCAATTTTGAGCTGTTCACCCACATCACGCGCTTCTGTGGCCAGAAGGTTGTTCTGCTGGGCCTATACAATGGTCAGGGACTGCACCAGGAACCTGAAGAGGATATGGTCACATACTCCAGAACCACACAGGTCTGTCTGGTAGTCAGTGCATGCAGTTGCCACACAGGCTTGTAGTCATTGCATGCATGTGCTACTGTCCAGTTCAGTTCAGCATGTGTGTGGAGTGAAGGACTGGCTGCTCTAATGCCTTTCCTGCCAAAAGCTGGCAGCACACCACTGCAATGGCGCACATGCACTGTGTAGCAGAGACATGACTGCTGCAAGTAGTGGTGTCAGTTCAAATAAAGAACCCTGACTAGCTATGTTGCTGTGTGGCAGTGCTGAATGGTTGCTTGCTGCTGGGACAACCAAGTCATCAGCTGGTGCCAGGCTGCTCATTGGTGATGTTCAATGTGCTGCAGGGCCTGAACCCTACCTTTGTGAGGGTACTGCTCCTGAGAGGCCGCATGCAGGTGACAATTTATCACTCTTTCTGGCTTTCGAAATGCCTTTGCTGCCTTTTGCTGCTGCTGTGTTAGGAGTGCTCCTGGTTTACTTCATCTGTGCAGGTATGCATCAGCGTGGGAAGGACTAGTGAGGTGCAGCAGCATGCTGTGGCAACATTCTTACAAGTACTTGTAAAGTGGGTATTAGCAGATGCATGCAAAAAGCTTTGTGCTGGCGGCCAGTACAGAGTCACAGCTCTGATGTTATCTGTGCAGAGCATTCTGGTCTGTTAACACATAATTGGCAGTCAAAGCTACCTCACAGGTCAGTTGTCAGAATTATCTGATGGGAATGCAGGGAGCAGTGTTGATTGGAGAGACTGAACTGGAAGAGACGTTTGAGCACCTTATTCTGGATGGCCTTGACCTGACACGCTATGGACCAGACTTGCTTGCTCCAGATGTAGACTTAGAAATGATTTTTGATTGATGTTAACATATACCAAGCAGGCTTTCTGAAGTTGAACACATCTGTCTGTCATTCAGATGATGGATTGTGGTCGATTGTGATAATGAGCTGAGGTTTCAATGCAAATTAACATGCTGATTGCGTGGCTGATATCTACAATGTCTGCATGCACAGTAGTACA
>JAABUP010010904.1_pt1 | contig 10544 bp, 7 predicted proteins | sample 5559201 | NCBI WGS metagenome assembly JAABUP01 (sample SAMN10711887, study PRJNA513373) | rock metagenome | isolation source: Antarctica rocks | place: Antarctica | reverse complement strand
ATGCCATGGTCACGCCCACGCATACACCCGCGCACGCAACACGCTCTCTTGTTACACTGCTTCTACAGCGCTTGGTTCGACTGGAGCCTGTCCGCCTCAGTCCGGCCGGCCCAGAGCGCCGACCGCCTGCTGCAGCCAGCGCCCCAGGTCGCGCCCTCCGGGCTGCCCCAGGTGGCGCAGCGCGGCCGCCGCCCACTCGTGCGCCGCTGCCGAGCTGGCGCGCGCGAGGACGCGCTCCAGGGCCGCAGCACCCCCGCATGCCCTCACCGCCTCCCGGCCGCGCGCGCTGTCCCGGGCAATGAGCGTGAGCGCGTTGGCAGCCCGCGTATGCACATCAGCAGGGCGCGCAGGCGCCAGCAGCGCGACCAGCGCCGGCACGCCGCCGCACTCCCGCACGCTGTCCTGGTTCCTGGTGTTGTTGGTGCACAGGCTCACCAGCGCCCGCATAGCGCCGCACTCCCTGTCGCTGTACTGGTTAACAGTAGTGTCGGTACACAGACTTGCCAGCGCCGCAGCAGCCCGCCCACGCACTGCCTTTAACCGGCCGGGCGCGAGCAGCCCGACCAGCGCCGGCACGCCGCCACACTCCCTGACGCTGTCCTGGTTTTTGGTATTGTTGGTGCACAGACATGCAAGCACCGCGGCAGCCCACCTATGCGTGCGGGCAGGGCCGCCGGGCGCCAGCAGCGCAACCAGCGCTGCGATGCCCCCGCACTCCCGCACGCTGTCCTGGCAACCGGTATTGTCGCACAGGTTGTACAGCGCCCGAGTGGCCTCCTTGTGAACGGCATCCGTCCCGCCGAGCGCCAGCAGCCCAACCAGCGCCGCATCGCCCCCGCACTCCCGCACGCTATCGCAATTCTGGATGTCATTATCGCACAGTTTCCGCAGCACCGCCGCAGCATGCACAACGGCAGAGCCACCGGACGGCAGCAGCCCGACCAGCGCCGCCACGCCCCCGCACTCCCGCACGCTGTCCCGAATCCGAGTTTTATCAAAGCACAGGCTCCGCAGCGCCGCTGCGGCCTGCTCGTGCACGGCAGCGGTCCCGCCGGGCGCCAGCAGCCCCACCAGCGCCACGACGCCCCCGCACTACCGCACGCTTATGCAACTGTGGGTGTGGTTACCGCACACGCTCCGCAGCGCTGCAGCGGCCTCCTGGTGCACGGCGTCTGTCATGCCGGGCGCCAGCAGCCCGACCAGCGCCGCGATGCCCCCGCACTCCCGCACGCTGACCCGATTTCGCCTGTCGTCCCAGCACAGCTTGGACAGCGCCGCAGCGGCCTGCTCGTGCACAGCGGCAGAGCCGCCAGGCGCCAGCAGATGGACCAGCGCCGCGACGCCCCCGCACTCCCGGACGCTGTCGCTGCCGTGGGTGGTGTTCCTGCATACTTTTGGTAACGCAACCGCAGCCCGCTCCTGCGCAGCGGCAGTGGCCCCTCACGCTGTTGCTATACGCACCTGTAAAGCAGGCACGCCTGCAACCACCTTGGCCACAGCAGCAGAGCCGCCAGACACAGGTAGCCAGACCAGCTTCACGCATGTCAAGGAATCTGCCAGGCGCGAACAGGCCTACCAGGGCGGCAGGGTGGACATCTGGTGCAGGCTGCTCGCGGCCGGGGCGTCCGTGCCGGAGCCTCGGCCGCACGCGGCGCCCCGTGCTGCCGTGCTCGACCTCGAGCGAGCAGGAGCAGCCCTCTCTGTCAGCAGCGCTGACGCTCGGGCCCTGGAGCGTGACGCGGGGCTGGGTCACTTGGTGGACTCATGCCGGTTGTGTTGCTGCGCGGCGACATGCAACCAGAACGAAGCACATCATCGCAGAGCATGACACACGGAGGAGGTTCGGTGGCACAGGCGTGCGCTGCCCGCAGCAACAGTCACAGGGCTCAGTGACGCTGCTGCCGCACCTGCACGCCCTTGCCCGCAGCAGGTTGCCCGCGCTTCATCGGCGCAGCTGCGGTGCACTCGCGGCCCACAAGTTGCGGGCATGCAGAGGCTTCAAGACATCGCCCGGGCCAATGCCTGGACTGGACGGACCGGTCTGAATGAACGAATGAATGAATGAATTACAACCGTGTGTCGGCCAAACTTGGCCTCTTACGGCCGCAGCCCTCAGGGCTGCGCAGCGAGCAAATGAACATCATGTAAGCATGCGAGTATGCATTTGGCCACCGTCAAGGTGTCCGGGTTGCGACTAAACGCAAGCATGGTGGTGCCACATGGAAAGAGGAACTGATCAGATGCTCAGTTGATGTCAATTTTCGCATGTGACATGATGGCCATGCATGCATGCCATCTCATCACGGGCCTCATGGCCGCATGCACTGCTATGACTGTCCCGGACGACTGTGTGCTGTCACGTGTGTATGTCTATGACAGCGCGCTGCCAGGCACGCACCCCCTCTGGAAAAGAGGGCTGCTTGACGGCAGGCTTGGGTGCATCACAGAGACGCCCGTTAAGCCTATTGTATTAAGGGAGCGCCCGGCATGTCTGGGAGCACATGCAGCCAGCTGCGGCGGTCGCGCCGCTGGCGGTGGTTGCAGGTCGCTACGGTCATGTCCTTGCGTACACCCACGCACACAACCCACTCTCTGACGCAAGTGCTTCTGCATGCCTCGACCGCAGCACGCGTCCGCCTCAGTCCGGCCGGCCCAGGCCGCCGACCGCCTGCTGCAGCCAGCGCCCCAGGTCGCGCCCTCTTGGCTGCCCCAGGAAGCGCAGCGCAGCCGCCGCCCATTCGTGCGCCGCTGCCGAGCTGGCGCACGCAAGCACGCACTCCAGGGCCGCAGCACCCCCGCACGCCCTCACCGCTTCCCGGCAGCGCGCGCTGTCGTGGGCAATAAGCGTGAGCGCTTTGGCAGCCCGCATATGCACAACGGCAGGGCGCGCAGGCGCAAGCAGCGCGACTAGCGCCGGCACGCCGCCGCAGTCCCGCACGCTGTCCTGGTTCCTGGTGTTATGGCACAGATTGTACAGCGCTCCTGCAGCATGCTCATGCATGGCAGCAGAGCCGCCAGGCGCCAGCAGCGCGACCAGCGCCGCGATGCCCCCGCACTCCCGCACGCTGTCCCTGTTCATCGCATTGTCACAGCACGAGTTGCACAGCGCCAAGGCCGCCTGCTCTTGCACGGCAGCAGAGCCGCCAGGCGCCAGCAGCGCGACCAGCGCGGCCACTCCCCCACAACCTTGCACACAGTCGTTGTTCTTGACACTCTGCCAGCACAGGTTCCCCAGCGCCGCAGCAGCCTGCTCGTGCACAGCAGGCGAATTACTGGGCGCCAGCAGCCCGACAAGCGCCGCGACGCCCCCGCACTCCCGCACATGGTCTTTGTTCATGGCACTCTCCCAGCACACATTTGCCAGCGCCGCAGCAGCCTGCTCGTGCACTACAGGCGTGTGGCTGGGCGCCAGCAGCCCGATCAGCGCCGCGACGCCCCCGCACTCCCGCACGCTGTCACGATTTCGGCTGTCGTCCCAGCACAGATTCCCCAGCGCCGCAACAGCCTGCTCATGCACAGCAGGCGAGTTGCTGGGCGCCAGCAGCCCGACAAGCGCGGCAACGCCCCCGCACTCCCGCACACAGTCGTTGTTCTTGACACTCTGCCAGCACAGGTTCCCCAGCGCCGCAGCAGCCTGCTCGTGCACAGCAGGCGAACTACTGGGCGCCAGCAGCCCGACAAGCGCCGCGACGCCCCCGCACTCCCGCACATGGTCTTTGTTCATGGCACTCTCCCAGCACACGTTTGCCAGCGCCGCAGCAGCCTGCTCGTGCACAGCAGGCCAACTACTGGGCGCCAGCAGCCCGACAAGCGCCGCGACGCCCCCGCACTCCCGCACGCTGTCACAATTTCGGCTGTCGTCCCAGCACAGATTCCCCAGCGCCGTAACAGCCTGCTCATGCACAGCAGGCGAGTTGCTGGGCGCCAGCAGCCCGACAAGCGCCGCGACGCCCCCGCACTCCCGCACATGGTCTTTGTTCTTGGCACTCTGCCAGCACAGGTGCCCCAGCGCCGCAGCAGCCTGCTCGTGCACAGCAGGCAAATTCCTGGGCGCCAGCAGCCGGACCAGCGGCGCAACACCCCCGCACTCCCGCACACAGTCGTTATTCTCGACATTCTGCCAGCACAGGTTCCGCAGCGCCGCAGCAGCCTGCTCGTGAACAAAATCGGAGTTGCAGGGCGCCAGCAGCCTGACCAGCGCCGCCACGCCCCCGCACTCCCGCACGATGTCACAGTTCTGATCGTCCCCCCTGCACAAAAGCCGCAGCGCCGCAGCGGCCGGCTCATACACAGCATCTGTCCCGCCAGGCGCCAGCAGCCCAACCAGCGCCGCCACGCCCCCACAGTCTCTCACACTGTCCTTATTCTGCGCACTGTCCACGCACAGGTGCCGCAGCGCCGCCGCAGCCCCTTCGTGCACGACGGCCGAGCCGCCGGGCGCCAGCAGCCCGACCAGCGCCGCCAACGCCCCCGCACTCTCGCACGCTGTCATGGATCTTGAGATCCTCCCAGCACAGGTTTGCCAGCGCCGCAGCAGCCCGCTCCTGCACAGCAGGCGCTCCTGCACAGCAGGCGAGTTGCTGGGCGCAAGCAGCCCAACCAGCGCCGCGACGCCCCCGCACTCCCGCACGCTTATGCAATTCCGGGTGTGGTTATCGCACACGCTCCGCAGTGCCGCAGCGGCCTGCTGGTGCACAGCGTCTGTCATGCCGGGCGCCAGCAGCCCGACCAGCGCCGCCATGCCCCCGCACTCCCGCACGCTGTCTTGGTTCCGGTCGTGGCAACTCCGGGTGTCGTCCCTGCACAGGTTGTGCAGCGCAGCAGCGGCCTTCTCGTGCATGGCATCTGATCCGCCAGGCGCCAGCAGCCCGACCAGCGCTGCCACGCCCCCGCACGCGCTGACGCTGTCGCTGGCCTGGGTGGTGTCCCCGAGCAGGGATGCCAGCGCTGCTGCAGCCCGCTCCTGCGCCGCAGCGGCAACCCCTCACGCTGCGCTTCTATGCGTCTGCGACGCGGGCTCGCCTGCGACCACCCTGGCCACAGCAGCAGAGCCGCCAGGCACAGGCACCCCGACCAGCCAACCTGCACCTCTGCCCCAGCGTAAGCCCAGCCTGCCCAAGCATATCAGAAAGCTTGGTAGGCGCGAGCAGGCTTACCAGCGCCGCAGTGTAGGCCGTTTGTGCAGGCTGCACGCTGCCCTGCCGCCCGGGCCGGAGCCTCATTCGCACGCGGCGCACTGCGCTGCCGTGCTCAAGCTCGAGCGAGCAGGAGCAGCCCTCACCATCAGCAGCGCTGATGCTCCGAGCCTGGAGCGGGGCGCACGCGGGCCGCGGTCTGTTGGTGGACTGATGCTGGTTGTATTGCTGCACGGAGGCATGCAGACAGGTCGAAGCACCAGCCCAGACCATGACAAACGGAGGAGGATTGCACACAGGCGTGCGCTGCCTACAGAGGCAGTCTGCAGGAATCAGTGGCGCTGCTGCCGCACCTGCGCGCCGGTATCAGGGCGCCCGCGCTTCACAGGGGGCTGCTGTGTGCACCCGCTGGCCTACAGCGGCTTCAAGAGCAGCACGAGGCTCGCCTGGAGGAGCAGATGGCTTGACATTAATATTATAAATGCGCCAATGAATGTACCCCTGGCCCGGTTGCGCTTAGTAACAGGCTTTAAATGCGCTCAAGCAGGTGAAGACTCTTGGACAGGCAGCGCTAGGCGGAGCGCGCGCCTGAGCAGCCCGTGTGAGGCTGACTTGGTCTGCACACCACTGGCCGTGCAAGTACGCAACACGCTTTGCCCTTCAATACACACTGTCGTGCTGATCCAGCCTTGTTACAACAGAAGCTTGCCGCCTGAAGCCCCTCGAGCAGCATACGCCGCAGCGCAGCATGAGTGCGCGCACATCGACTCTGGCAGCTCGGCCAAGGGCCATCCGCCTGGACGAGCTCCCGGCAGAGGTACCTGCCGAGGAACACTGTTGGCCTCCACTGCAGGACGCGCTCCGCTACGCGCACTTGGAACACAATGCAGTCCCTGAGAGGCGCTCCCCAGCCCCTGCAGGTCCTGCAGGCGTGCGCGCTCCAACTCTTCAAGCACTCTGCCCACTTGCATGGGGGCTGGACACAGGCCTTCACGCTGCACTTAGTTTGCAGGCGCGCCCTGCATATTGATATACACACGAGCGTTCGATAGGCTTGGCGAGCTGAGCTGGTTGCGTGCCACATGCGACAGGCGGTTCAAAGAGGCGCTCAAGGTGCCGTTCTGGACTACGCTAAGCCCCGACGTCTTGGGCAGGCTGTGGCGGGCGCTGGCGCGACCCGGTGCGTTGCTTGCACCGCTCGTGTCCGAGTGTGTTTGCTGTACAGTGAGGCGTGGTTCGAGCTGCACTCCACTGCTCCCCGTGGCTTGGCAGTGCATACAGACATCTCACGCTTACATGAGGCCGGCCCTCCTGGTGCGTCCCAACCAGTGACACCCATGGCTGCCGCAGGCACGCCTGCCGGCGCTGGCGCCTGGCAGTGGCTTCAGGAGCAAGGCGTCACCGTGATGTCCATCTGCGGCCTGGCCGTGACCGACGCGGATGCCGAGCGGCTCCCGGTCCTGCTGGCAAGCCTTCCCGCGCTGAGTTCGATTCGCGGGCGCGGCGTAGGCAGCGGGCTCACCTTGCGCCCGCACCCCGGCGCTGCTGTAGCAGCTGCCCAGGACTTCCTGGCCGGGGCTGCGCGCGCCATAGCGCACTGCTCATGCCTTCGGCGCCTGCGTCTGATCATTGACCTGGCTGACAAGCCGGCGGACCGGATTTCAGCACCATTTTGGCAGTACCTGGCCAAGGCGCGCGCGCTCGAGGACCTCGAGCTGGCCATTAGGTCGAGCGCGGGCGACACGCACCATGGAAAGGCCACGACAAATGTGTCACAAGTGGTAGCAGGCTCGGCCAGCCTGTCGCGGCTGCGCACACTAACCCTGGAACTGGACAACGTCTGCGAGGACGCCACACTGCCTGCCTGCATGTCGCGCCTGGTTCAGCTGACATCCCTGAGCCTGTTTGGCCTGCGCGGCCTGCGCGGCGCGACTGGCTGGGCGCGTCTGCCGACGCTCGAGCATCTGCAGTTTGATACCTGCGTGTTTGCGCGCGACGGCGAGCAAGCGCTGCCGGGCATGGACGCGCTAGTAGCCCTGTCAAGCTTTAATTTGTGGAGCTGCCGCGGCCTGCGCGCGCTGCCCACATCCCTGCTGCGCCTCAGGCAGCTGCGCAGCCTCATCGACTGGCGGTCAGCGCGCGACGCGCCGCCGGCAGCGGGCCTGCCCGCCAGCGCACCCTGCTTTGCGTCCCTGACTGACTTCACCCTGGCAGGGCACGCGCTGCCGGACTTTCCTGCTTGCGTCCTGGCCATGACAGGCTTGCGGTGTCTCAACCTGCGCGGCAACTGCTTTGAGCAGCTGCCCAGTGCTGTGAGCGTGCTCTCCGATCTCGAGACGCTGTGCCTCGGGCGCCTCTCTGAAAATGGGGAGATTGGGGGCACCCTGGACGCCCGCGCCCTGGGCAACCTGGCGGGCTTCCCGAACCTGTTCAGCCTCTCCTTTTACAACTGCAGCGTGCTGCTCTGCCTGAGCTTCCAGGCCGCTGCCGCGCACCCCTGCCTGCAGGAGCTGGAGCTAACCACCGCGTACCCTGCCTGTGGCCCGTCGTGCCAGGCGTTCCTGGGCTTTGTCATCGCCCTGCTCCGGCAGGGACGCGCAGACGTGCTGCGCGTGCGTGACAGCGTCGTTCAGGGCGCGGGGCAGCAGGACGGCCAGAGCTTCAGGGGCGCCTTGCAGGCCATGGGCTTGGCGCTGCGTGATGACGACGGTGATGGTGCTCACATGGACGCAGAGGATGAATAGGCAATCGATGGCGGGTAGGCTGTGTGTGTGCTGAGTCGAGCACATGCGAGGCTCGGGCCTGTGCAAAGCCGGCGGCGGCGGCGGCAATGCGCACCTCCCTGCGCACCTCCCCTATGCGCACCGAACCTGAAGCCTAAGCGCTCAGCATGCATGGCTGCCATGCTGCCAAGCCCTGCCCGCAACATGCGGTTCTGAGGCGCGCGCCCCCGCAGGCTGTTTTGCACAGGCGCGGCAGTGTAGGTGGGAGTGGCTGCGCCGCATGACCTGCGCTGGACTTGCACATGCTGACGCCAGCAGCGCTCGTGCGCATTACAGCCTGGGCAGCCGTACTGCAGCCTGGCATGCCAAGAGTATTTGACGCCTGTGTTGCAATGGGTCGAGTGCATCTTAGGAGGATGCGTGCACTGAGTATTGCTCAGCGCAGGGCGATCGCCAGGGCAGTGGGTAGCACCTGTGGGTTCCAAACTGTGAACAGCGCTTGCCCCTGTGCCTATGTGTTCATGTCAGCCAGAAACAGGGTGGTAGTCAGACCTGTCAGGCATGCTGTGCACTGGGCAGGCGAGAGAGCTGACCAGCATGTCGATTGTGCACTATGTGCACATATCCGCTGCTGGTCGATGTATGTGACAGTGACGGGGCCACTGTCTTCAGGTCGTGCATGCACTAAAGCCTTGCATTGCTGCTTCAGCAGCTCCAGGTAAAAGCTGTTGGCTGCTCAGGTGTAGGATAGCAGGATGGCCTCTAACGTGTTGTAGCAGGCGTGCACATTTGTAGAGGACACGTCTGTTTCCAAGTACTGCATTGGACACATACGAAGTGCAGGGAGAGGCCAGCATGCAGGCTTAGCACGCGTTTGCGATTAGCTATCCACTGTCAGCTCTTGCAAACCAGCGCTCACCAGCTGCTCCAGCCTTGTTGACACGAAGAGTAGTAGCACCTGCGACCCTCGGCCACAGCAGTGGTTCAAGCACCTGCCGCTTCCCGTCGTACTGCACAACTTTGCCAAAGGGAGCCGCCAGCGCCTCAGCATCACTGTCATGTTGCGCTCACTGAACAGGGTCCTCGCAATCGCTTTTCAACCATCATTGGCGAGCGGCTGTCTAGACAGCAAAGTCGTCATACAAGGCACAAGCACTGGGTACTACGCGTGGATGCGCACCGGACGTTCACTCCCAGTGCTGCAGCTCCCCGCACCGCTTGCCTGTGGCACGCAAGACGTACATTTTACGTCGTTGTTCTGTGTTTGTACTGCAGCAAGTGGCTTGTCAGACAAGGCGCAGCAAGTGTGCAAATGTTCTGCAGGCGAAACGTGTGCGGCGTGTCGTCGAGCAGCCCACGCGATATTTTCAGCAGGTTTCACTGTCGTTCCCAAGGATAGCGGGCGCCACGACCTGGCGTGCCAGGCGGCGCCGGCTATGAAAGTGGGAACAATATCAAGGCGCAGGACAGTAAGCAGGAACCCGGCTCGCTCCTTGGACACACCTGTGCGACTGCTCCACGAGAACGGGTGCCGCTCTCAATTCTGCCTGCAGTCGAGTCGCCACCTGACCCTGGCCTGCCCTGGCCTGAGCCTGTTCAGACAGCGCGCTCCAGCGCGGGGATCAGAGGGGAGAAGGCTGAGGCATCCCCCACTGTTCATCCGTAAGTACAACATCAGTTGGCAGCAGGAGTGGTTCTTACGGTACAGGTCAGTCGCCGCACCGGGCGCACGCAAGCATGACGGGCATCGCCGCCAAAGTTGTGGCTACGCAGCCCATCAGCGGCCAGAAGCCTGGGACTAGCGGCCTGCGCAAGAAGGTGACCCTGCATTGGCCGCACGGTCATGAGCACCTTAGCGTTGTCACCGAAAGAGACAGTGTTTGACGTGCTGGTTTTGGTGGAGCGGCAGAACACAAGCCTGTAGGCACTGCCAGGGCTGCCGGTGATAGTAATGTAAATTGACTGCCGCACGCGCAGGTCACGGTGTTCCAGCAGGCCAACTACTTGGAGAACTTTGTGCAGGCGACCTTTGACGCGCTGCCGGCAGAGAGCCTAACAGGCGAGCGCAGCGCGCACCTGTTCGGCCGTGCTTGAGGCAGGAGCATGTGCGTTGAGCTCGCGGCGCCAAGTACCAATACATCACCCCCGCAGGCTGCACGTTGGTGGTGTCTGGAGATGGCAGGTACTACTCCAAGACGGCTATCGCCACCATCATCCGCATGGCCGCGGCCAACGGCGTCGGCAAGGTGCCGCGCACACAGTCCCGCCCTCGGCCACACTACTTGCCGCCAACTGCGCACGTGCCTGCTGTGCGTACGGCCCCCACCCCTCCTAGCGGTGCAAGCTCCCAACGCCACAGCGCCAGGAATCAGCCCTGCAGGCCGCCCTCGCTGGACTTGGTGCCCGGACAGAGGAGCCAGCACCCATGCTGTGCCAGGCTTCCCAAGCCCACGGAAAACGCCATGTGCTTGTCTTCATATGTACCCGCTCTCCTGCACAGGGAGAGCGCATGGGGAGCAGACTGGTGACCCGCTTCCCTGCCAATGTATGCGTTGAACGTGCGCTCGCGGTCACAGGTGTGGGTCGGTGTGGACGGCCTGCTGTCGACGCCCGCGGTGTCGGCGGTCATCCGCACCCGCCACGGCGGGGAGGCCTACGGAGGCTTCATCCTGACCGCCTCGCACAA
>JAABUP010010901.1_pt1 | contig 10550 bp, 9 predicted proteins | sample 5559201 | NCBI WGS metagenome assembly JAABUP01 (sample SAMN10711887, study PRJNA513373) | rock metagenome | isolation source: Antarctica rocks | place: Antarctica | reverse complement strand
CGATAGGACGCACTGAAACAGTCGCGTCCCGTCGTTGGTCATCGTCATTGTCCTGGCCCGCCGCGCCGGCTGGTCGCCGCTTGCCGCTGTCCATCGGCAGGCCCGCAAGATCGGTCCCGCTGCCCCCGGCCCGGCGGCGCCTGAGGTGATCGCGGAGGAACTCGTTCAGTCGTTCGGCCGACTCTCGGGCCGCGACCGCTCGTTCGCCACGTATCATCGGGTCCAGATTGGCGCTTGCGGCCATCGCCAGCGCACCCAACTCCGGCCAATGCGCCTCGGGCAGGGTCAGCAGCCGTCCGAGCACCCGTTCGGCGTACGGAACAGCGCGTTCCTCGACCAGATCGATCGAGCTCGATGACCCAGGTCCGGGGAGGCCGGCCATTAGCTCGCGGGCGAGGCCGCAAACGCCGGCCGCAGCCCCTGCACCGCGCGAGCAGAGAAGGCGGCCGCGGCGGGCGCCCTCAGCGCAATTGGTGGTGCGCGCCGTCGGTGGTCAACATGCTCACCGGCAGTCCGTCGTCGCGCAGCCGCTGCTGCTGTCCCTGCGCGGCCGAGAAGACCGGATCCAGCAGCGCGGCGCGGCACACCCGGTGTCCGGTCAACAGCCACATGTTCAGGGCCGGATCGAGCACCGCTGGAGCGGTGCGCCGATACAGCGCCCACGTCCGATACGGGTCGGCCATCCCGACCCGCGAGAACGGATGCACCAGATGCCGGGTCATCGCTCACTCCTCTGTACTGCGCTGCCCGAGGTATGGTCGCGGATCGACGATCGTCCCGGGTTTTCTTGGCCGGATCCGGCCGGAGCGTTCCGAGCTGCCGGGCAGTCGCTTTGACCTGGCTGCGGTCGGCGCGGTAATCTCGAAGTTCGTGCGCCGCGCGGGGGTATCCGTGGCGCGCCATCCTTCGGTTTTCTGCGCCGACGAGGGGCGTGGCGACACCAAGGGTTGTTCACACTTTCGAGACGAAGAGGCAGATCTGTGCGCACGTACAGCCCCAAGCCCGGCGATGTCACTCACGCCTGGCATGTGATCGACGCCACCGATGTCGTACTCGGCCGGTTGGCGAGCCAGGCCGCTCAGCTGCTCCGGGGCAAGCACAAGACGATCTATGCTCCGCACGCCGACACCGGCGACTTCGTCGTCATCGTGAACGCGGAGAAGGTGGCCATCTCGGGCAACAAGCGCGACGGCAAGATCCTCTACCGTCACTCCGGGTATCCCGGCGGCCTCCGCTCGCAGACCGTCGGTCAGCTGCTGGAGACCAGGCCGGAGAAGCTGGTCGAGAAGGCCGTCATCGGGATGCTCCCGCACAACTCGCTCGGCCGGACCATCGCCCGCAAGCTCAAGGTGTACGCCGGTCCGAATCATCCGCACACCGCGCAGCAGCCGCAGCCGTTCGACATCATCCAGGTTGCCCAGTGAGCGAGGGTGGAGCGAGCATCGCAGGGCCGGAGCGAGGAACGAGTGAGGGCCTGAGGAGCGGAACGACCCCGAGCGAACAATTCGGTCCAGTGAGCGAGGGCGCCAGGAGCGGAACCACCCCGAGCGAGCAATCCGGTCCAGTGAGCGGCCAGGGTAACCCCAGCGAGAACTCCGAAATGAGCGACTCAGTGACTCAGCCAGTCAGCGACACCCCCGACACCACCTCCGCCGACGCCGCGGCCGAGCCCGCCCTGAGCCGCGCTGCTGAGCCGGCGAGTGTCGACCCCGAGAGCGTCGATCCGGGCGCCCCCGGTCTCGGCGGTGCGGCAGCCGCGATCGACATCGATGCCGCCGCCTCGGGCGCCGGGACCACCGCCGATGTTGCCGACTCGGCTGGCGAGCCTCCGGCCGGCTCGGACGAGGTTCCGGTCATCGTCCCCGCTGGGTCCGTGCACGTCGCCGTGGACCGGCCGGTCCAGACCGTGGGGCGGCGCAAGGAAGCCGTCGTCCGGGTGCGTCTGATGCCGGGTACCGGTCAGTTCACGCTCAACGGCCGCACGCTGGACGGCTACTTCCCGAACAAGGTGCACCAGCAGCTGATCAAGGAGCCGTTCGTCAACCTCGACAAGGACGGCATCTACGACGTGTTCGCCAGTCTCTCCGGTGGCGGCGTCACCGGGCAGGCCGGTGCGCTGCGGCTGGGGATTGCGCGCGCACTGATCGAGCTCGAGCCGACCGATCGCCCTCCGCTGAAGAAGTCCGGCTTCCTGAAGCGAGACCCACGGGTCAAGGAGCGGAAGAAGTACGGCCTGAAGAAGGCTCGTAAGGCTCCCCAGTACTCCAAGCGCTGACCGGTCCATGGGCCGGCTCTTCGGAACCGACGGGGTGCGCGGTCTGGCCAACGCCGACCTGACGCCCGCCCTGGCCCTGCGGCTGGCCATCTCGACGGCCCAGGTTCTCACCGGTGACTCTGCACCGCCCGGTTCCGAGCCGCCGCCGGAGCGCGCGCGTCCGAACGCCGGCAGCGGTCGCCGCCGGCTTGCCGTCATCGGCCGCGACCCACGGGCCAGTGGCGAGATGCTGGAGGCCGCGGTTGCGGCCGGCCTGGCGTCGGTCGGGGTGGATGTCGCACTGCTCGGCGTACTGCCGACCCCTGCGGTGGCCTACCTGACCGCCGATCTCGGTGCCGATCTCGGCGTCGTCATCTCCGCGTCCCACAACGCGATGCCGGACAACGGCATCAAGATCTTCGGCGCCGGGGGCCGCAAGTTGCCGGATTCGGTCGAGGACGCCATCGAGGCCCGCATGTCGGGCGCCGATGCCGTTGCCCTGCCGACCGGTGAGGGTGTCGGCCGGATCTTTCCGGAGCAGGACGCGGTCAGCCGCTACGTCGACCATCTGCTGGTGTCCACGCCGCATTCGCTGGCCGGGTTGAAGGTCGTCGTGGACTGCGCACACGGTGCGTCGTCGACTGTCGCGCCCGAGGTGTACCGCCGGGCCGGCGCCGAGGTGGTGGTGATCGCCGGCGAACCGGACGGTCTGAACATCAACGAAGGTGTCGGCTCCACACACCTCGAGGGACTGCGGGCAGCGGTCGCCGAAGCCGGTGCGGATCTGGGCATCGCCCACGACGGTGACGCGGATCGATGTCTGGCCATCGCCGGCGACGGAACTGATGTGGACGGCGACGCCATCCTGGCGCTGCTGGCGATGTCCCTGCAAGAACGCGGCGAGCTGAATTACGGCACCGTCGTGACCACGGTGATGGCCAACATCGGGTTCCACCACGCGATGCGGCGGGCCGGTATCACCGTCCGCACCACGGCGGTCGGTGACCGCTACGTGCTGGCCGAGATGGCATCCGGTGGTTATTCGCTGGGCGGGGAACAGTCCGGCCACGTGGTGATGAGCGACTATGCGACCACCGGCGACGGGCTGCTCACCGCCCTGCACCTGATGGCCAGGACGGCGTCGACCGGCATCTCGCTGGCCAATCTGGCCAGGGTGGTCACCAAGTTCCCCCAGGAACTGATCAACGTCCGGGTCGCTGACAAATCGGCGGTCGCCGCTTCCCCATCGGTGCAGCAGGCCGTGGGCGAGGCCGAGGTGGAGCTGGGGGAGACCGGACGCGTTCTGCTGCGGCCCTCGGGCACCGAGCCGATGGTCAGGGTGATGGTCGAGGCCCCGACGGCCGACGTGGCCAAGGACGTGGCCGGGCGGGTGGCAGCAGTGGTGGCCGCCGCCGGTAAGGCCGCCGGCTGACCCTGTCACCCATCCCGGGGCGTCCGCCTCCTGGGGTCAGCGCATGTGGGGTCAGCGCATGTGGGGTCAGCGCATTGTGGGGTCAGCGCCCAGCGGCCTCGGCAACAGCCTTCCGACCGTCCGGCTCGACCAGCGATGTTCCCGGCACCTTTGCCTCGAGTTCCTCGGCGAGCTGGCGCTGGCCGGCGAGGTGCCGCAGCAGGAATGCCGTGGCAAGCGTGCGGGTGGCCTGCTGGATGCGTTTCTCCGCGCCGTCTCCGACGATCGCCGTCGTCCAGTGCTTGCCCTCGGCCAGGCCGAGGTGCTTGGCGCCCTTCACCTCCCGCAGCTGGACGGGTCCGGCCCAGAAATCGGCCAGCTCCGCGCCGGCGTGCTTGCTCATCTCGTCTGCGGCGCCGACCACGTGTAGCCCCGGCGCGGTGATGTTGCCGGCCGCTCGCAGCGCGGCCTTGGTGGCCACCGCCGTCACCGTCACCACCGCTGTGATGGCGCTGTCGGTGGCCGCGGCGAGGACCGCGGCGCCGCCTCCGACGGAATGCCCGATGACGCCCAGCCGAGCCTTGTCGCCGGTCACCACGCCGCCGGCCAGGCTGCCCGACACCACGGCGCGCAACGCGCGGGACAGGTCTATCCCCAGACCCGAATGCGAAGGGATCGGCCCGCCCTCGGTGGCCGGCGCAACCACGATGAAGCCCCAGGACGCCAGGTAGCGCATGGTGCCGGAATACCGGTGCACCGGTTGCATCCAGCCGTGACCGAGCGCGACCACCGGCAGGTTGCGGCCGCTCACCGGAGCGACCACCATTCCCGGGGTACCGGTCGCCGAGAGGTCACCCGAGGCGACCCGGTGCGGGCCGAGGTGGCTCAGGTACTCCAGGGTGGGCCGGTCTACCGATGGTGACGCCTGACGAGCCACTGGGGCAGACCTCCAGAGAGTGCGGTCCGTACAGTATCGCCCACCTGCAGTCGGCTTGGCGCGGACATCCCGCGTCCAGTCCACGACGCTCCCGGCTCATGAAGAGGACCCTGCGTAATGGCCGACGATTTCGCCTCCAATCTGCGCCGGCTGGTCCGCGCACGGTTCCCGCTGCTCAGCATCGCGACGGCGGAGGAAGGGCGGGTGCTCGGCGAGATCTCCGCCGTGCTGGGGGACCGCGGCCAGGTGAGCCCGGCGCGGCAGGTCTACACCTGGACCACGTCGAACGGTTTCGCTGCGCTCGGCCAGCCCGGCAATCCGGACACCAGGACGCCGCATGCGGCGCTCACCGCCGCGATGGCCCTCAGTGCCCCGAGCGCCCTGGTGATGTTCGACCTGCACCCCTGGCTCGGGGGGTCCCAGGTACCTCCGGACACCCAGTTGGTGCGGGTCCTGAAGGACACCGTGCGCTTCTACAAGGACGGGTCGGTGCCCCGCACGCTGATACTGGTTTCGCCGCTGCAGAACATCCCGGCTGAACTGGAATCTCTCGTCACCCTGCTGGATTTCCCGTTGCCGGACGAGAAGTATCTGCGTGACCTGCTCGAGCGGATGATCGACCGGAACACCCATGCGGGTGCCTTGACGACCGAACTGGGCGACGACGGGGTAGAACGACTGGCGAAGGCGGCCATCGGACTCACAGCGTTCGAGGCAGAGAATGCGTTCGCCCGAGCGATGGTGGCCGACGGCCGATTGACCGTCGACGACGTCTCGGTGGTGGCGGACGAAAAGGGTCAGATCATCCGCAAGTCCGGCGTGCTGGAAGTGGTGTCGTCCACGGTGAAGCTGCAGGACATCGGCGGCCTGGGGAATCTGAAGGCGTGGCTGACCAAGCGTGACGGTTCCTGGCTCGACGAAGCCCGAGCCTACGGGTTGCCGGCGCCCAAGGGGGTGCTGATGACCGGGGTGCCGGGATGCGGCAAATCCCTGACCGCCAAAGCCATGTCGTCGGCGTGGGGGCTGCCGTTGATCCGGCTGGACATCGGCCGGGTGTTCGGCGGCCTGGTCGGGGCCAGTGAGCAGAACATGCGCACCGCCATCCGGACCGCGGAAGCCGTCGCACCATGCGTGTTGTGGATCGACGAGATCGAGAAGGGTTTCGCTGCCGGCGCTTCCGGCTCTGGTGACTCCGGCACGTCGGCCAGGGTGTTCGGCACGTTCCTGTCCTGGATGCAGGAGAAGACGGCGCCGGTGTTCGTGATGGCGACCGCCAACAACATTTCGCTGCTGCCGCCCGAGTTCCTGCGCAAGGGCCGTTTCGACGAGATCTTCTTCATCGACCTGCCGACCCGCTCCGAGCGTCGGGACATCTTCCGGGTACATCTGGCAGTCCGGTTGGCGGCCGGACCGGCGCTGGGTGACTTGGAGATCGGCGATCCCCTGCTCGACACGCTGGCGGATGCGACCGAGGGGTTCTCCGGCGCCGAGATCGAGCAGGCGGTGATCTCCGGGTGCTTCGACGCCTTCGACGGTCGCCGGCACTTGACAGCCGAAGACTTGCTGCGGGAGATCCGCAACACGGTGCCGCTGTCGGTGACCCAGTCCGAGCAGATCGATGCCCTCCGGGAATGGGCCGACGTCAGGGCGGTCGCCGCCTCGACCGAAGAGGATCGCGAGGGCTATCTGACGCCGACCCCGCCGCTCGGCGGTCCGACTTCGGACGCCGAAGCAGCCAAGCACCGCGGTGGCCGCCCCGTCGATGCCTGACCCGCGAGCATCAACGTCGGCGGCAGGATCGGCGAGGATCAAGTTCGGGCGGCGATCAACGTACGACGGCGAGCATCGACTCCGCCGGCGAGGATCGACTGCGCATTCGTTGTGAGGGGGAGGGGCCGGAGTCAACCTTCTCGTCCTCTTGGGCGAAGTGGATCCTCGCCGCGGCAGTGTGGCTGTGGGCGCCCTGGCAGCGTGTCTCGCATAGCCTGAGCCGATGTGCGGAATAGTCGGCTACGTCGGACCGCGGGATGCCCTGGCGCTGATCATCGACGGGTTGCGTCGGATGGAGTACCGGGGTTATGACTCCGCGGGGGTGGCCATCTTCGACGAGTATGGAACGCTGACGACCGCGAAGAAGGCCGGGGTACTCGGCAACCTCGAGAAGGAAATCGCCGACGGTGGTCACCAGCTGGCCGGCAAGGCGGGCATCGGCCACACCCGATGGGCGACCCATGGAGCTCCGAACGACCGTAACGCGCATCCGCACACTGATGCAGCCGGCAAGCTCGCGGTGGTGCACAACGGCATCATCGAGAACTTCGTGCCGCTGCGCACCGAACTGGAACGCGCGGGCGTCGAGCTGGTCAGCGATACCGATACCGAGGTGGTCGCACATCTGCTGGCGCGTGCCTATGACACCGGCGAGACGGCCGGTGACCTGCCGTCATCGATGGCCGCTGTCTGTCGCCGGCTGGACGGGGCCTTCACGCTGGTCGCCGGGCACGCCGACAGTCCGGGGATGTTGGTCGCGGCCCGGCGCAACTCGCCGCTCGTCGTCGGTGTGGGTGACGGAGAGATGTTCGTGGCCAGCGACGTCGCGGCATTCATCGAGTTCACCAGACAGGCAGTCGAACTCGGGCAGGACCAGCTGGTCGTCATCACCGAGAACGACTACCAGGTCAACAGTTTCACCGGCGGAGAACCGGAGGCCAGGCCGTTCAGTGTCACCTGGGACTTGAGTGCGGCCGAAAAGGGCGGCCACCAGACCTTCATGGACAAGGAGATCGCTGAGCAGCCGGCCGCGCTGGCCGACACACTGCGCGGTCATTTCGACGGAACCCGCATCGTGCTGGACGAACAACGCCTGGGCGATGACGAACTGCGGACGGTCGACAAGGTGTTCGTGGTGGCCTGTGGCAGTGCGTACCACTCGGGGCTGGTGGCCAAGTACGCCATCGAGCACTGGACCAGGCTGCCCGTCGAGGTGGAGCTGGCCAGCGAGTTCAGGTACCGCGATCCGGTGCTCGATCGCGACACACTGGTAGTGGCGGTGAGCCAATCGGGTGAAACAGCGGACACTTTGGAGGCCGTGCGGCACGCCCGCAGGCAGCACGCAAGGGTCCTGGCGGTGTGCAACACCAACGGCTCGCAGATTCCTCGCGAGTCCGATGCCGTGTTGTACACGCACGCCGGTCCTGAGATCGGGGTCGCCTCCACCAAAGCATTCCTCGCGCAGGTGGCGGCCAATCTGCTGGTCGGGTTGTCGCTGGCGCAGGCCCGCGGCACCAAGTACGCCGACGAGGTGGCCCGCGAGTTCGCCGCGCTGGAGGAGATGCCGGCCGCGGTTGCGACCACCTTGACGCTGATGGAACCGGTGCGGGAGCTGGCCAGAGACATCGCTGATTCCAGGGCGGTGCTGTTCCTGGGCCGGCACGTCGGCTATCCGGTCGCGCTGGAGGGAGCGCTCAAGCTCAAGGAGCTCGCCTACATGCACGCCGAGGGCTTCGCCGCCGGCGAGCTCAAGCACGGTCCGATAGCCCTCATCGAAGAGGGGCTGCCGGTGGTGGTGGTGACGCCGTCGCCCCAGGCACAGCCGCTCCTGCACAGCAAGCTGCTCTCGAACATCCGGGAGGTGCAGGCCCGGGGGGCCCGGACCATCGTCATCGGCCAGCAGGGTGACGAGACCATCAGGCCCTTCGCCGATTCGCTGATCGAGTTGCCGGCGGTGCCCGCCCTGCTGCAGCCACTGGTGGCGACGGTGCCGTTGCAGATCCTGGCCGCCGAGATCGCCAGAAGCCGCGGCTACGACATCGACAAACCCCGCAACCTTGCCAAGTCGGTTACCGTCGAGTAGCGCAGGTCGCACGTTGTCCACAGACTTGGCCGGGGTCCGTCGACACGATCTGTGACGGATCGGCCACCCGTTCGGGCTGGATGCTCGGTACGATGGCGCGGTCCAGTCTCGGAAGGGGGCGCCACGTGGCGCTGAACACAAGGAACGCTCCCCCAGTCCAGTCGCTGGAGGACCTCGCCGCCATCGGTGAAGCCATCCATCGCGTGGACTCCATGACGAAATACGAGTGGCTCAGTGCTCTCCCTGACAACGGCCGCTACGACGTCCAACGCATGCGTACCAGCTGGGACATGGACACTGAGATGTTGGACCGCGGGGTGGATCTTCGGGTGGTGTACCCGGTGAGGGCTGCTCGCAGTCCCGAGATGATGGAGTACCTGACCCAATTCGCGGCTCGCGGTGCCCGAGTCAGAGTGATTGGGTCTGTTCCCAACCGGATGATCGTGTCGGACCGAGTGCGGGCAATTGTCCCAGAATCCCCCGAAGGAACGGAGGCGCCAAGCGGCCGTGCCCTTCTGGTCGGCGGCAAGGTGTTGGTGCGAGCTCTCTACAACGAGTTCCTCGCGTTGTGGCGCGCGTCGCTTCCGGTCGGGTTTTCTACGGGCGGGTTGGACGTCGAATTGGTCAGGGACACCTTGAAGGCGCTGATGGAGGGATTGACCGATGAGGCTGCCTCTCGGAGGTACGGCTGGTCTTTGCGGACGTACCGGCGGCGGATCGCAGCGGTGATGGAATTGCTCGGCACTACCAGCCGGTTCGAGGCGGGTGTGCTCGCCCGAGAACAGGGATGGATATGAGCGAAATCGATGTACAGTCGCCCTTTCGAACTGAGGCAGTCCTCAAGTCGTTGCTTCACCTCTCTCGCGTTGGCGCCATCGGTTCCTCGGCAGTGTCGACCGTCACGCATCCCGAACAATTGGCTATCGTTCTCCGAGATCTCGCGTTAACGACAAGTCGTGAGTTCCTATCAGCGTTGCCAAAGGGTCCCTACCCGCAACAATACTTCGATCGGGCTCGAGCACTTGACTTAGCCGTCATTTCGCGGGTTCCGACCGTACGGCTCTTATACGCGACCCAAACCGCCCATGACCCCGAAAATGGAGAGACTCTGTGCGCTTACGCCGACGCCGGCGCCGACGTGCGGGTCGCAAGCCACGTCCCTGAGCGTATGATTATTGCCGATCGTGCTTGCGCCGTTGTCCCTTTGGTCTCCGAATTCGAGGGCCGGGGTGCACTGGTGGTCAGAGAGCCAACGATCGTGAAGAACCTCTTTAGGCTTTACTGGTCGCAGTTTCGAACGGCAGTTCCCGTCCAGCGGTTCATTGCCGGCGTCCCGGCACAAAGCGAACCTGGTGATCGGCTCCTGCTCCTAGTTCTTAAGTCAGGTGTCCGTGACCAAGCCGCAGCTGAGCAGCTCGGCGTCTCTCTCCGTACGTTGCGGCGACATGTTGCTGATCTGATGGATCGACTTGGCGCGACCACACGATTCCAGGCTGCGATCCTCGCGGCAGAACGCGGCTGGATCTGACGGACGCTGCGTGTGCGCAAGACAAACTCACTGGGGGAGGTGTGGCAGGAAACTGCAACGCCCGTGGACATTCGTTGTCTGTTGATGGTTCTGTGCAAGTAGACGAACCGGGTGCCAGGTGTGGGGGGAAAGGCCAGCTGCGTGGGCAAGCACACGACCGAATGCTCGATTCGCGATATCTAGATCGGACTTGGGCGCAAGTCGCGCGACCGAGAGCCCTGCGGTCAGCGCGCGCAGTCGACGATTTCGGCGGCCTGAGCGGCTAGGTCATCCAGCATCCGATCGAGGTATGCCGCCGCGTCGTGGATCTCGAGTAGCACTCGAAGCGACGTGGTTCGGCCGGTAGTGACGAGATCCTTTGACGGGCCGTACGCGATCAAGAACGCATCACGGCAGTCGGTGATCAGCTGGCGCTGCCTGGCAGCCTGGTCGTCTGGCAGATACAGAGTCAAGTGTTCGGTGACCAAGAACTCTCCGAGAACCCAGGCCAGGTCGAAGTCTCTCGGGCCACAGGCGACTTCGTCGCCGGTCAGCAGCGCCGATGGGGCGGAGGACTCCGACAACACA
>JAABUP010010899.1_pt1 | contig 10552 bp, 14 predicted proteins | sample 5559201 | NCBI WGS metagenome assembly JAABUP01 (sample SAMN10711887, study PRJNA513373) | rock metagenome | isolation source: Antarctica rocks | place: Antarctica | reverse complement strand
AATCTTAGTCTTTTGAGTGAAGAGATTCATGAAATTCTTGAACTCTTTCAGAACAATTAAAGAATTCTCAATTATGATATTTTCATGCTGTGCAAATCAAGAATTCTTCTTTGTCATTGAAAGACTCAGAGAATCATACAGAGTATTTAAAAGTGAGTGAACATATATTCTCATATGCTGTTGTTCAAAATCTTGAAGTGATTAATCATTCAAATCTTCTCATTTCTTCTGATGATTACATTTGCAAAGAAACTTGAATGTGACTTTTTTCACAAAGTTTAACTTATGAATATTGCATGCAAAAATACTTGATGCAAGTCTTGCTTAATGAAATGTTTTATAACATGAATTTGAAATTGACTTTCGATGAAATTTTCTTTTTCTTTCATTCTGAGCATACAAAATTCTTCATTGTAAACATCAATGAACAAATTCATGAATAAAATTATATTTTTCAAAGAATGAAAGATTTAACATGAGATCTTCAAGAGTGTATTCAGCAATGATAAAAGTTTTCAGAATATATAAATAATTATCATTGAAGTTCTGAATGATCAGATTAAGCATTATTGTTTCATGCAATTGCATTGATTTATCATTGAAGAAGATTTCTTTGAATTTTCATGAATGAATATTCTTGATCTTATTTAAATGTTTCATGAGACTGTGATGAACTATGTTCAACATACATTTCATATTCATCATAATTTAAGTTTCAATAAAACTAGAACAACTTGACTTGATCTTGATTCTGAGAATGAACAATGTCATCAACGAGTTCAAATTTTCTGACATCATCAACGCATTCAGTTCAACAGACAGTTGATTGATTGAATTGACTCACTGAATTTTATACTTTGCAATTGCTTTCATTGCTTTAACAGTCAATAAATGAAAGAAATTTATTGAATTAAATCTTTTTTTAAAACATCAACAATTGAAATATTGTTTGAAACAGAGAAAACTTCTGAGAAAATGAATCATGAATTTAAACAATTTGCTTTTACATGATCTTTGAACTTGCATCTGATGCATGTTTCTTCATTGACGTGATGAAGTTTTTTCTTTTAAAAGACTGTTTCTTTCATTCTCAAGTCTCATTGTTTTTGTTAATCATCAGAATATTTTGCTTTTTCTTGATTATCACTTTTCTGCTGATTCTTCTTGTATGATTGATTCTTGAATGATGAGTTCATCTTAAAATGTTGATTTTGCTGCATTTCATTTGATGCATGCTGAATGTTGATATACTTCATCAATTTTCAACAAGACATTTTGCTTCATTGAGTAGAAGTTAATACTGTCAACTTGACTTTATTAAGAAAAAGTAGTTCATTCAGAAATCTGAATAAGAGAACTTTCTTGAATTTCATGATTTCAACATGATTTTGAAAATGTGTCTTGTTGAGTTTCAGAAAAAACAACACACAAGTTTGATCACTTCTTTTTATAATAATATTTCACATATTATTTACTTAATTTTGAAGTAATTCTGCATCAAGCAAACACTTTTGAAGAGTTTCAAGAAACTTTGTTCAAGTAATTCTGTGATCTTTCTTCTTGATTGTTTTCTTCGTTTGTTGAAAATAGTATATCATCATGACTTTTACATATTTAATAGCATAGTTAAATTTATCATCATTTTTAACATAGTTCATCTTAACGAAGTTCAACTTCAGTTTTTGAAGAAACAACTTTAAATGCTTGTCAATGATAAATTCATACTTTTTCTTGTTTGAAAACTTCTTTGAAAAAGTAATTTTAAAAATGACTGCTCTCTTTTTAAAAGAATCCTCATTGAAAGAACTCTTTACAACTTTAATGATGATTCTCTTGCAAAACTTCAAGTCAGAGCAATTGAATACATGACTTCATCACATTGAAAAATATTCAGAGTTTGATGTGCTGAAAGTTCACTTCAGATTCTTCAGCAGAATAGCATTTTCAACAAAAAGCACTTCATGTTGAGCATACATCTTCAAGTAATTCTGCTGTTTTTGCAAAGCTTTCACGTCATCAATGATGAACTGAAACTCAGTAAAAGTAATGAAAGAAAATTCATGTTCAACAACTTTCATTCTGATCTGAAGCATTGTGCATTATCTTTCTTCTTTTTTCACATCAGCGCAGATGCTTTCAATTTTCTCATTTGATATTATATAACATCAAGTCTTCAATAAACTTTCTACAATAATGTTTATGTAATCTGAGAAAGAATGAAACAATGAAGTCATGATGTTCATGATGATTGCTTAATGCTGATTAAAAATCATCATTGAGTTCAAGTGTTGTTTCTCCATGTGATCATTGAAAGTTGAGACAGATGAAATGATTTCAGATTCTGTGAGAATGACAGAGATGAAAGAAGTGACATTCTTGAAAAGCATGTAAATGAAGTTCTTGAAAAGTGAGACTTCAACATCAAGAAAGATCATAACTTGATCAGAAACTTCAAAGAATAAAATATTGATTTTTTCAACATTAAAATTTGTGACATCAATGATGATGACTGCTTGAATGAAAAAAAAGAAAGTTTTAAGAATGAAAAGAGCTTGAAACTTGCTTTGAAGATTGAGTGTCATGTTAAAGAATTTTTATTTAAAAAAAAAAAATTCTGCAATGCTTTTCATTTTGAGTTCAATTGTTGATGCATCAAAAAGATCAACAACAATATTAATTTATCTTTGATCATATAAACTATTGTTTCTGCAATAAAGAAAAGTGTTAAAATTGTGAGTAACTAAAAAATTGTTCAACTTCATTAAAGAATGCATGCATAGATAATAGAATCAAATTCAATAAATAGTTTAGTAAAACTAATAATATGAGAAATTAACATTAAGCTATGAAGTACAGAAATGAATCATTCTTTATATAATTAAAAGATTTGATCAAAGCATTATTGATAAATCAAATGAGAATCTATGAAATTGCATGCAATTTATGCAGAAATCTTCGAAAATCAACAATAACATTGAAGAATATCATTTTTTGATGAAATTCTGATTCTCATAAATCTAGAATTGAACATCTTCAAGAATCAATGATGATTTTTGCAACTTATGTAAGTTTCTAAAAAATTGACAGTGTCGAGAGATAGAATAGTGATGTAATATAGAGAGCTTCGAAATCAACAGAATGAGCATGAACACATGCAATGATGAATCTAATAGATAGATAGATCTAGAAGATAGACTAGATACAGATGACTAGATAGATAAATAGATAGATAGATATGTCTCTATGTAGATGCTCTCGCCTAGAAAAGAGGTCAAAAGATGAGTAAAAAGAATGAAGAAGAAAACTTCGCTCGAGAAACCTCTATAAATGATAGTCAATATTCTCATGAACTCTGAAGATGCAGCTGAGTCATGCTCGAAAAACCTCTATCAATAATAGTCAATGTTCTCATGAATTCTGAAGATGCGACTCAATAGCTCTGCTCGAGAAATCTCTATGAATGATAGTCTATATTCTCATGAATTCTGAAGATGCGATCGAATCAATGCTGTTTCATGAGTCATCGAGAAGTGAGACTTCGTCTCACGACAACAGTAGCATTGAAGAATGTCATTCTTTGATGAAATTCTGATTTTCATAGATTTAAATTCTGATGTTCTCTGCAACTCATGTAGAGTTTTTAAAAAGTCAACAGTAGCATTCATGTTTATTCTCTGATGAATTCTGATTCTCATAAATCTAGATTCTGATATTCTTCTTCTTCTCATCATACTCATTCTTATTCTCAATCATATCTGCATCATCATTTTTCTTGCTAAATTTCATCTTCTTGTCATCATCATCAATTTCAATAATATCATCAAACTGATCATTTATTGAATCTAATAATTTAACTATCTTTCTATCAATCATATTTTTTTACTCAAGAATATACTCATAAAGTTATCAAATTCTTGTATGACATCTGAATCATTCATTGTCTTCAAGTCATTCAATTCTTCATAATGTAAAATTCGTTGCTGAATTAATTCAATGATAGATATTATGTATTTCAAAATATTCATTTCAAGTTCATCTTGTGATGCAATAGTTTAATTCATACATTAGTCTTGTCTTTGACATCAAACACAGTATATATATTGACAGTAGAAGTAGTATTGAACGTTGTCTTCATGATTATTGCTTCAAGATTCACTTGCTTCACAATTTTCTTCTTTCTCATCTTTTTCATCAAATTTATTTCAAAGCATTAAGTTATTATATCATCAGCTTTTGAAACACATATATATTACTCAAATGCATTATCATGTAGTTTCTTTTTCATTCAATCATCTGTAATCATATCTTGCATATTGCTCTTCATGTTCATCTGCTTCTCTTTCAAGACTTTCTGATATATATTGATGATTCTCAGCTTTGTCAATTGTTTATGAAGAGTGACTTGATTGACATTCTGCTTAATATAAAGAGTTTTTTGATTTTCATTTCATTCAACGACTTAATTTCTACTTGCAATGAATTGTAACTTGATAAATAGATTGAACATTCTGCAATCTTGATTAGTCTCAATGATAATGCATATAAATAATGCATAACAATCTTTTTATTTAATAATGATGTTGAAGTGCTTTGTTCTAATCACAATAAATGAATTCAATGAAGAGATGTAAGATGTAAACAACATTAAAGTTAAAATAGATGTGAAATGTAGATAAAGTTAGTATTAAAATATATGTGAAATGTTAATAAATTAAAGTTAAAGCTGAATTTTGAAATTCATTCATCATTTTAAAGCTGCGATCATCATAATCATCATCTCAATAATGCAATCAACACATTCATCATAAAAGTGATACTATTAACACAGTTTATTCAATCATCATTTCTTGTTAACATCATACTTCACTTTGCTCTTACTTTACTCAATTATCACAACTTTTCAAATCATGATTGAATAATCTACATTATATTCATGACACGTTGCAAGCAGACAAATAATGCATTTAAATAATGCATTTCTTGTTATGCATTGCTGACAGACTTAATTTAGAATTACAGTCAAATGAAGATACATCACATAATGATTTGAAGAAGTTAACTCATAATGATAAATATTCATTATATTGATTTGAAAAAGAATTAAGACAAGATCATAAAATCATGTCTGAAAGCAAGATCTTGCTTGAAAGCAAGATAAATAAAATTGAGAAGATAATGCAAATAAATAATGCATCAAGCAATCAACAGCTAATTTATTGCGACAGACAAAGAGAAAATAAAAGTTAGAAATCATCGTTCTTCAAGAAATTCATCGTTATCAAAAAGATGCAAATTTACTAATATTTAAGATCTCATTCAAAAGATTAGTATAAAAAATTCTTCAGAATGAGACTGATATGAATCAACTTAATCAGAAAATGAGCGATGAGAATTACAGAATTCAAACTTCAACTCTGCTTGTTTTTCAGAAAGTTACAGAAGCATTTCTATGTAAATTTCTTGTCAGTAAATGCATTACTCATTTGCATTATTCTTGATATTTTACAACACTTACTGATATCATGCTTTACATATGCAGATAGTAATCTTTTTGCTATTCATGTCAAGCAAGTAATTCTTCATCAGAAAGATTTGATATTCATGAAGACTTTAATGTGCAATCTTGAAATTCAGTTTAATCATGAATAGAAATAGCATTCACAATAACTTGATCAAATCAAGCTATTTAACATAGCAATACACTCTATGAACTGCATTATCTTTTTGCATTATCTCATAAGTGTATTATCATATTACATACATTGACAATGTAAAAACAACTTCAAATGAAATGATATTGAACATTTAAACATTAATAAAATGTAAAACATTCTGCAAATCTGTTTTGAAAGAATGATCAGATTCATCAATTGCATTATCTTCATCTTTTTCTCTGCAATAAATATTTCATGCTTTGATGATAGTCTTTTCAGAATTCAAGTTCATGATATGATTATAATACTTAAGAAGCATTATTTATTCAACTGATTCTAAAGTCATTTATGATTGATTTCATCAATAAACTCTTCTTGCAAGACTGAATATTCTTTCAATATTTACAAAGAATATTGAACATGAAAGAACATTCTTAATCATTTGAGTCAATCTTGAATAGTTCAAGACGTTGTCTCTTCAATACTTTCATATTGAAGATTTCTTGACAATAGCATTAATGCAAATATATCAATCATCTTCACTAATAGATATGAAGCAACGTTAAGTTCTTTGAAGAAGAATTCATGTAATCATCACAACAAATTATAACATTGTTAACAAATGATTAATTGCATTATCATATTGCATTATCTGATCAACATCGCTAGTCACTTGCACTTCAACTTCTGATGTTGTAGTTTTCTCTTCATAATGATGATGAAAATAGTTCTTGAACTTTTTTCTGTATCTGTCGTAATAAAAATGAACATCATTCTCATTTGCATTTCAATCTTGATACAAATTCAACTTTTGAGTAAAATCTAAAATCATAATGAGATTGTATATCAGTTCATTTTTATTCTTCATTTTAAAATAATATTTTAAAAGTTTTGTAAAAGTTAGTTCATAAGCTTAAAGAACAAGTGCTTGCAAAATACATGCATTATTACATACTATCATTTCAATAGCATTGAGATGATTGAAAAGAGCATCAAATATTTGAAATTCTAACTGTATATCAACATTAATGATTCTAGATACAATCAGAGTTAGCTCATAGAAAGAATTTAATATATTGTCAATAAACAATATTAATGATCATTCATTCTTCTTTAATTGAATAGCTTGAATCTTTGCATCTGTTAAAAATTTCTCAACTCATATATTGATCATGTCATGCAGTTGATATGCACATTGAAGCATCAAATAAATAAAGTTTCAATGAATGCAAATGTCTTGTATCAATTTTCAAGATCTTTTTGTAGAATTTTCTTGAAGCTTTAAAAAATGAAGCTTTCGTTGAAAAGAACTGTTGATAACAATAGTAAAAGCATGAATTTGTTTCACTGATTAGTAAATGCATTATCTTTTTGCATTATCAACTTGATAAATATTTTCTTGATAACAATGCAAAGATCATTGCTTATGATTACATTCTCAACTTGATCATCATTTAATGACACAGCAAAATTATCATTCAAAATCTTTGATTCAATAGCTCTGATAAACTCTTGAATCATTAAATTAATGATATGCATCATACAAGAAATTGAGTTTTGTGCTTTATTTCATGAAATGTCACGTTGATTGAGTGCTTTTTCAAGCTTCTTCTTCAAAGTATCATTGTTGCTTGCATTATTAATAACAACGTTGAAAAGCTTGTTCTTGATATCATATATATTTAAAATCTTGAACAGCTCTTGCATCAAATAATGATCAGTATGTTCAACTTGAAGAGATGTAAATTCAATGAGATGTTCATGATATTGAAATGTAACATTCATTCAATATATCAAAACTTTCAGATAAACAACTTTTTGAGAACTAAATCATGCATTCAATGCAATAGAAATCTGTCATGACTCTTTTAAATCTTGCTTTATCTTTGTTTAAATTTCATCATATTTCAAGAAAATCATGTTTGATAATTTAGTGCAATGCATGAAAGTAATTTCTGAACGAAGCATTTGTAGTAACTGTCAAAAATGCTGATTTTTGATGATTTGAAAAGACAAATTCAATGCAACGAAGATTTGATATAATATCTTTTCTCAATTCTGTTGATTGAATTGAAATGATAAGTTGATATGACTTTTCTTCTATAAATACATCAACTTTGCATTATTTATTTGCATTATCATATTGAACTTACATGATCAAAAGATATCTCAAGCTGTGAAAGAGAGTTGAGTCATTTTCATTTCTGACAAGCATTTGACTTGAGATGCTTGATCATATTGATCGTACTAGATTCATCAATAGTCGTAGAATGATCTAGAATTTTAAGACAATTCTTGCATGAAATCTTAGAATATTCTTTCAACGTCAAGATCATTTGAATAAACTTGTTTCAGATGTTGAATTGTTTATTTACTTCAATCTTCTTAGTTCAAAGTAAATTATCTATCTTTCTTTAAATCTTGTTGATGATACTTTTGTCAACAGATGTCTGTAATTATCATTGTTGAAATTGAGCATTAATATCAGCACTTCACTCAACATACTGATTATTCTCTCTTAATATTAAAAGAGAAGTATCATGATGAATTCTATTCATCGCTTCTTGAAGAGTTTATTTCTTTTCAACGAAATTCTGATTGATGTTTCATGAATCTTGACTTGCAGATTCATTAAAATGAAGATTACTGAAAGTAAATGAATGAATAATCAAGAAATTAGATTCTTTCTTGATCGAAGATCTTGATAATTTATATGTTTTATTAAAATCAAACATCTTACAATATATTTTATTGATAATGCAACAAGATAATGCAAACAATGAGAAGAGAAATAGATTCATTTGTTTCATGTAAGTTTTTCAAATATAATGATGTAATAAATTCAAAAATAGTAAATCTTGACATTTGATATTATTTTCGATTTCTTGATGAGTTGAGTTGAGAACTTAAATCAAGTATTGATTCAAAATCAATATCAGATCAAGTCAGAATGTTGAAATCAAGTATTTGAATCAAGTCAGAAGATTGATATTAAGTACTCAAGTTAAGTCAGAAGATTAATATTGAAACTTGATTCAATGATCAGTTTATCATCAAGATCATTGTTAAAATGAAACATTAAAAGTTGAACTTCAGTCATAATTAACATTGATAATATATTCTTGTCTTCTTCACTGATACATTCAATGCTCATCAATGACTCTCTATTATTTGAATTCTTGAAGTAAATTCTTTTATTTGAATTTACAGTGTCAGAAACTGAGCTAAACTAAAGATACTATTAATATAAAAGACTGATATTATTATTACTTTGATAGAATCTAGATACAAGACAATACATTAAATAATGTACAAGATGAAAGACAAAGAATGAAAGAAAAGAATGAAAACTTGACTTCTATATACATGAATCGAGCAGAATCAAGATTAAACAATAGTTTTATTGATTTAAAATTGCAGAATGATTGAGATGATTGAAATAGAATTGTTGAGACTAAATTAAGATGACGATGATTAAATTGATGACTTGATTCATTGAATTGCAAAACAGATTCAATGAATCAAGATTATTTAAAATATCGATGATCTATGTTTTAAATTGAGTTGATGATCTGACATCATGACAGTAACTCTCTTCTTCAAGACTGAGCTTCTGCAAAACAATAAAAAGAAACAAGATGAAATAAGAAAGAATTGAAGATGAAGACTGAAATGAAACAAGAATTGATGTGAACGCATTTTAATATGATGAAGCACAGATGAGACTAGAATAAATCTGAGTCACATTTGAGTCAGATCTGAGCAAGATGTCTGAAGAACAAGATGAGATGAGACGCATTTTAACATGATGATGCACAGAGAATTTGAAACACATCTGAGTCACATCTGAGTCAGATTTAAACAAGATGTCTGAATCAAATCTAGACAAGATCTGAGTCAGATCTGAGTAAGAAAAAGATGAAATACAGTTTAATGTGATGATGCACAGATGAGACTAGAATACATCTGAGTCACATCTGAGTCAGATTTAAACAAAATGTTTGAATCAGATTTAAACAAGATCTGAGTCAGATCAAGACTGAATTGAGATGATGAAGATTGAACTTAAAGTTCTTGACATTGACATTGAAACATCACACACGATAATACATGTGATTCTTCAACGACAGAATTGACAAGATGATATTCATCAAGTGTTTGCTCACAATTATTCAGAAGATGAAAAGACTCTCAAATAAAGAAGTGATCTTTTCAATTGATGTAATACTTGAGCAGAGATGAATTATAGCATTTATCATGCTTGAAGATTAGTATGCTGTTTACATATCAGAATCTTTCATCATTCTTAATGATAATGAGTTCTTAAGATTTCTGACGTTGATTTAAATGAGAATCACTTGCAATATGACTCAGAAGAATGACATGAAAGATTGAATGAATCTTCATGAATGCTGAAAGATTTAACTCAATGATCAGAGAATTGTTCTTGAAGACATGCTTGATCTTGAAGAAGTCAACGTTATGATCATTTAACTTAACAGCGAAGCGAGCGATGCTGAAATTGCAAGCATTCAGTCAGACTTCATCTTCAACAAAGTATCTAAAACAAGAACGATGAAAGAGATTAACATTGAATTCATAAATAATCTGAGCTATAAGCATCTCATCACATAAATGCTCAGTTAGTTTCTTTATCTTCTTGATAAACTTTTCAACATTGATTAACTTGTTTCAAGCTTGAAATGTAAAATTCTTAAGCAGAGATTCAGAAGACTTGAAGTCTAGACGTAAGTTCTGATCTGAATTGATCAAGAAGAGTGATGCTAAAGTGATTAATGATGATGTGTTATTGACGATGAATTCAACTTCAGAAAGTCACTTAGCTCAGTCATTCTGCATGTAGTTGACGAAGACTTGAAGATAATGCTTTATGATAG
>JAABUP010010898.1_pt1 | contig 10552 bp, 11 predicted proteins | sample 5559201 | NCBI WGS metagenome assembly JAABUP01 (sample SAMN10711887, study PRJNA513373) | rock metagenome | isolation source: Antarctica rocks | place: Antarctica | reverse complement strand
TGCCAATCGCGGCCGATACGTCGTCTCCGGAGCCTGTGTCATCGGGCGGTGCCATGACACGTTGACTCGTACTCAGCCGTGACCTGTCAATGCCCCCCTCCAACGAGATGACCTGGGCTGTTACCGTAAATTATCTATACGGATTCTTGGCCAGATTCGGCTCGCCCCGACGCCGTTGTTTTCGAAGTCGCAGGTTTTTGTGGGTGGGGCAGTCGGTCTCGGCCGTGCTGCCGGCGACTGTGTGTGTGTCACGCTGCAGTTTTATCGTGTTGCTGGTGTAGGGACGCGGGTTGGTCGCCTGACGACGGCTGCGGAGCTACTTCCCTTTCATGCCGTTCAGGCACAACGCTGCCCGCCGCCATCACGCAGCTCGCCTTTTCCGGCGTCGTGATCACTTCCTTTATCCTCTTGGTGGAGACTGACCTGATCCCCGTTATCCACATCTATTGTTTATGCAGATCGCACATCATCGATATCGAACCTTTATCAGCTGACCGTCATATTGGCATCGGATCTCAGGGACCGTCCCTCGACAATCACGACCTTCGAACAGCGGCAATCATTGCAGCCAGCCTTGGGCGCGGCGGGACAGCCAAGCCCATCCAGCAGGCGGCTTTGACACTTCCATCAAATGATCGGAACCGCCAGGTTCGTTCCTCCGCATCCTGTTCTCTCGCAGGAGCTTTCCCGTGCTTCAACACGCCAGCCTCGCCGTCGAGCCTCCAAGACCGATAGAAGAGTTCGACGGACCGCCTCACCAGATCAGCGCCGCCGAGGCCGCCTTGTTGGCGATGGCCAACCCGAGCCTGGACAGCCGGGTCAACCTGATCGGCCCGCACACGTTGGAACTGCTATGCGCATTGCTCCACCAGGGGAGCGTCAACGTCCTCGCAACCCGAGTGAGCGATCACCCGCAGGCGGGCAGCGCCGACGTGGCCATCATCCCCGATATCGTGTCGTCTGACTGTCTTGGGCGTGCCGTCGCCCACGCACGCCGGGTCCTGACGCCGCTTGGCACCATGGCCATCCGCCTCGCCGCGGCGCCGACGGATGCGCTGTCGCAACAGGCCGGGCAGCTTCTCCTGCTGCACGGCTTCAGCGCGGTCCGCGTGGTGGATTTCTGCGGGGAAACGCTCATCCGCGGCGAGCTGCCGCTTTACGGACGGCTCGGATGCGCTTGATCCCCGGCGTCTCCGCCCCGGGACGGAGGCCGAGCAACCAGCCCTCGGGCAGGCTTTCGCTGGCCGGCGGCTCGCTCACCGCGCTGGTCACGCCGTTCCGCGGCGGGCGGGTCGATGCCGCGGCACTGGCAACACAGTGCGAACGCCAGATCAGGCGGGGAACGGCGGCCCTCGTTGTCTGCGGCAGCACGGGCGAGGCTGCCGCCCTCTCGCCGGCCGAGCAGACTCGTGTCATCGCGCTCGCGGTCGAGGCGGCGGCGAACCAGGTGCCCGTCATCGCCGGCTGCGGCGCGCCAGCGACGGACCAGGCGATCGTCCTGGCCGTCGGCGCGGCGCGGAACGGGGCCGCGGCCCTGCTCTGCGCCCCGCCGCCCTACTCGCGGCCGACGCAGGAGGGCATCGCCGCGCACGTCCGGGCGGTGGCGCACGCGGCCGACCTGCCGGTGATCCTCTACGACGTTCCCGGCCGGGTGGGCGTCGCCATCGCGGATGACACCATAGCACGGCTCTGCGAGGCCGGGCTGGTGATGGCGGTCAAGGACGCGGCGGGCGACCTGTCGCGGCCGGTGCGCCTGCGCGCGCTGTGCGGCGGGGAGCTGCTGCAGTTCTCCGGCGACGACGCGACAGCGCCGGCATACCGGGCGATGGGCGGGCACGGATGCATCTCGGTGTCGGCCAACGTGGCGCCCGCGCTGTGTGCGCAGATGCATGCGGCGTGGGACCGGATCGACCTGATCGAGTTCGCGCGCCTGCGCGACCTGCTGGCGCCGCTGCATCAGGCGCTGTTCCTGGAGAGCAACCCCATACCGGTCAAGGCTGCCCTGTGCATGGCCGGCCTGTGCAACGGCAACTTGCGCTTGCCGCTGACCCGCGCGCGCAGCGGCACCCTCGACGCCCTGGGCCTCTTGCTGCCCGAGATGATGAGGGCCGAGGACGACGCCTCCGGGCGGCCGCGCCTGTCACTGGTGACCTGAAGCGCCATGATGCGCCTGAGCAATGCCGGGGCGGCGGTGCAGGTTGCCGTGGCGCTCGTGCTTGCCTTGGTTGCGGCGCCCATCGTGCGGTCCGTCACCTCCGAGCTCAACGGCACCGTCGGCCGGGCCGGGCCCTTCTCTTTGGAGCGGTGCGCTTCGTTTGCGACGCCCGGATGTCAGGACGGGACGGCGCGATCTGCAACGGACCAGCAAACGGCGCATGTCAGGACAGGACGTCTGTGAGCGGTCCCTGGCAGCCCGCGATCAAACCGTTTGGGTCCTTCGACCCTGCCTCCCGGCACCGAGCCGTTTGGTTCGTCATCCGCCTTCTCGCATTGGCTACGCTCACGTTTGGGCCTTGTTTCACCATGGGGCGCTCGTTTCAGGACGCGGCCGGCCTCCTGTCGCTCGCATGCAGCATGGGTGGCTTCGTCAGTGTGATCTTCGCGAAGCTGTCTGGTGAGCCGTTTGGGCAGGGAAGCCTGAACGGCTGGGACGAAAGCCTGGCCTTCGTTGCCGCGTCACGGCTGGCGCATTTCGCCATGCATGTCCAGTCGTGAGGAGGACGTCATGTCAGGCCACACGTTGACACCTGAACAGCGGTGGGCAGGTCGCGCCTATGAGTAGGCACGGCATGGTTCCACCGACCGGGCGCTTTCCTGCCCCACGCGGCCCGGGAAAGTCGGATGGCATACTTCCGACAACTCTGGGCGTGATCGTGCGGGAAGGAATTCTTGGCCTTGTGTTATGGAGCGGTGAAGCCCCGGACAACGCAACACGTGCTGCGGTCGCACTGATCAGCGTGTGTGGAATGGTTCTATGGACACGCTGGTTCGGCTTGTTGCGCCCAAACTGTTGGACGAAGGCCTGCTGGGAAGGACTCCTGCTCTACATTGGAGCGGTTTGCGTGGGGAACCTCCTTCGGCTTGGGTTTGGCCCTGCGCCCTGGTGGCGCTGATCGCAGCCGTGACATCGATGTCGAGGCCAAGCATTCGGCTGGGGATTGAGCTGCTGGCATCTTCCATGGTGTCCGGGTTGCAATCCTTCGGTGTTTCATGCCGTGGCGGCAGTGAACCGGTGTCGCGATCCCAGCCTTCCGCAGTGCATTGATGCCGGGCCATGCGTTCTCGATTGAGGATGCCCTCATGGCGAGCCGCTGGGCGGAGCAGTTGGCTTCGTGTGGCTACCGCATCGCGATCACGCCCAGGTATGAGGATGCCGAGGAGATCATCGAGGTCTACGTCCACAATGTGAAAATGCTGACCTTCTGGGTGCATCGCACCGCCCGCTCCGTCCTGATCACAGACTGTATTGGCCTGACGTCGTCATTCCCGACGCTTGCCGATGCCTTGCTGGCCATGGCACCTTTGTCGAAATCTGCTGAACACGAAATGCTGAAGGGTGCGAGCCCAGCGTGGCTTCCGGTTCTTGCAGCGTGTTTAACAAGACCAGCCACCAATCGGTGGTTTCATCCGGCCGATCTTACACGCAGCATCGCAAAGTTTTTAGGTCGGTGGCGTCGCGGGTCAAGGCTGAAAGCCAACCCATCGGTCACAACCGCAACCCGGAACAAGGGAGGAGTTTGAGTGCTGGACCGAGCACTTCATCTGCTCGCCCTTGCCCCCAGCGTGCAACCAACGGTGAGATAGTGGACGAGAGCCTTTCCCTTATTTTTGGCAAGCTGCTTGCCGTGCTTGGGCTGGTTGCCGCCAACGGCTTCTTCGTCGCAGCCGAATTCTCCCTCGTCGGTGTGCGCCGCAGCCGGGTCGAAGAGCTTGTGACCCAGGGTCAGGCCCGGGCTGGGGTGCTGCAGCGCGCCATCGACAATCTCGATGCCAATCTTGCCGCGACGCAACTCGGCGTGACGATCTCGTCGCTTGGGCTTGGCTGGATCGGTGAACCGGCCCTTGCACGTCTGATTGAGCCAGCATTCAGTTTTCTCGGCAGCTTCGCAACCACGGGCTCGCACGCCATCGCCGCCGGCGTCGCCTTTGCGATCATCACCGTGTTTCACATCGTGCTCGGCGAACTGGCGCCCAAGAGCTTCGCTCTCCAGCGCCCCGAGTGCACGGCGCTCTCGGTCGTGCGCCCGCTGAGCTTGTTCCTTCTCCTGTTCCGTCCTGTCATTTCCCTCCTGAACGGGCTGGGCAACGCCGTTGTGCGCCTGTGCGGCTTGGAGCCGGGTCTAGCCGAGGGCCGACTGCACTCGACGGATGAGCTGAAGCTTTTGATCGCCGCGAGCAAGGATGCAGGTCTCGTGGTGCAGGCCCAGCAGGAGGTGGTCGAGCGCGCCTTCAGCATGGGCGAGCGCCGCGTGCGCGCCATCATGACCCCGCGGCAAGACGTGTACTGGATCGACGCCGACGAGACGTCCGAGGCGATGCTGCACGGTATCCGGAACAGCCGGCATGAGCAGATCGTGATGGCACGGGGAACCCTGGACAAGGTCCTCGGCGTTTTGCGCAAGCAGGATCTGCTTGACCTCCATCTCGAGGGCAAGCTGGCGTTGCTTGCTGGCGACAGCAACGGTTCTGCCGCCCTGCTCGCGGCCATACGCGAGCCGCTCGTCGTGCATGACGGCGCAACCGTCCTGCAAGTGCTGGAGACGTTCAAGAACCGGCCGATTCAGATGGCCCTGATCGTCGACGAATACGGCGCGCTCCGAGGCATTGTCACGCAAACCGACCTCCTTGAGGCGCTTGCGGGCGAGATCAAGGATGCGGAGGACGAGCTCGATGTCGTGAGGCGCGGGGACGGCTCGTTCCTGGTCGACGCAACGATGCCCGTTCAGGAGGCCTTCGGCCAGCTCGGCATCGGGAAGGTTCCCGACGACGGCGGCGGATATCGGACGCTCGCCGGTTTTGTCCTGTGGCGTCTCGGGCGTGTTCCGATGACCGGCGAGCATTTCGAGTGGGAGGCTGCTGGCGATCTCTGGTGCTTCGAGGTCGTCGACATGGACGGGCACCGCATCGACAAGGTCCTTGTCTCGAAGCCAGAGCCCAAGCCGGCGCTGGCCCTGGCCAGTCCTGTCTTGATTGCTGGAGGAAACGTCGAACATCTCCCGGGTTCATGAGGCTTGGCACGCCGACGATAGTCATGGATGCGCCAAGTCGGATCCGTGCAGACTTGCCTATTTCGTATCGAATGCACGCTGATCGCTCTGCCATCTTACATTCGGCCAATCTTTCTGGTGTTCAGAGCGACATGGATCGAGGGCCAGTTCGTCTTTGCCCAAGAATTTACCCCGGTTGCCAGGATGCGCGTGGAAGACAATGCTGATCGCCGCACCCTCCAACTGCGGAAGACGGACATGCTGATCAACTGTGCCGCCTACAAGGCTGGGCACCGCGTTGCAGAGATCGACCTTGCCCAGACGAACTGCATCGAGTCCGCGCCCGGCGACTTCGTGTGGATCGGCTTGCACGAGCCCGACGAGGTGCTGCTGCGTACCGTCCAGCAGCGTTTCGGACTTCACGACCTGGCCGTGGAGGATGCCCACCTGGCGCATCAGCGGCCAAAGCTGGAAGCCTATGGCGAGTCGCTGTTCATTGTGCTGCGTACGGCGCAGCTCAAAGACGGCAGGATCGTGTGGGGCGAGATCCATATCTTCGCTGGCCCAAGCTACGTGGTGACGGTGCGGCACGGCTCAACGACAGCTTACAAGGCTGTCCGTGCGCGATGCGAAAGCGCTCCCAAGATGCTGTCCATGGGCGAGAGCTTCGTCATCTATTCCGTGATGGACTTCATCGTGGACAACTACTTTCCTGTCCTGCACGAGCTGGAAGCCGAGGTCGACGCCTTGGAAGACTCGGTGTTCTCGAAGAACTCCGCCCGGCTTGATGTCGAGCGGGTGTTCGAGCTTCGGCATGAGCTGCTGCTGATGCGCCGGGCCGTGCTGCCGCTACAGGAAGTATGCAGCAGCCTGATCCGGTTCGACGTCACCCTGATCGCGCCCGAGATGCGCGCCTACTTCCGCGACGTGCAGGACCACGTCATTCGGGTGGTGGAGAGCATCGACAACCTGCGGGAGTTGCTGAAAGGAGCGCTTGAGGCGAACCTTTTGCTGGCCTCGGTGCAGCAGAACGACGTGACGAAGCAGTTGGCGGCTTGGGCGGCCATCCTTGCAGTGCCAACCGCGATCGCCGGGATCTACGGGATGAACTTCAAGTACATGCCGGAGCTGGAATACGCGGCGGCTTACCCGATCGTGTTGTCCGTCATCGCCGCTCTGTGCGGCTACTTGTATTTCCGCTTCAAGCGATCGGGATGGCTATGATCCGGCCCCTCAACGACCCGCGAGCGCTCAGCGGCGTGGGACGTCGTCGCTGCAGCTGTGGTCCTGTCAAGGCTCGTGACAGAGCCCCTCGTCTGCGGATCAGGACCCCGCTATCCAATCGGGCCAGTCGCGTTGGGTGCAGCCGCTTGCTTGCATCACTAGCCGTGCTCAATTTCATCCCGGCATCTCGCTCGGATCAACTGATCGCATGCAGACGCCCCTGCTCGCATCAGGCGTCACCATGCTCGCGCTCGTGGATCGGTGCTTGACGTCATCGGCGCCTGCTCAAGATCGGTGATCATAGTTAGGGGGGCATCGAAATGTGCCGTTCGAGCCTAGATCCTTGGCCGGTCCTGTCCCAGAACGTCGGCATCAACCCTGTTGAGCCGCTGAGACCGCCTCGCGCCGGCGTCGCCGTGGGGTTTACCCCAACGAGGCTATGACCGCTTGTGGTGGAAAGCAGAATGGCGGCTATTAGGCAAGCGGCCCTCATGGCATAATATGGAAGGCTCTTGTCGGGTTCCGGGGTGGTGATCTGGGTGGTGCCGCTGGCGGGTATCTGGTGTGATGGCAGGAACGCGAGCAGCGAACCGGCTCGCGCGAGGAGCCTCCGCCATCATGCCTGCATCCGACTTGGTCAACCTTTCGGGCTGATGGACGACGCCAAGTGCTTCGCGCTGGTGCGTCAGCATCGCTGGCCAGAGGGCGTGCGCTGTCCCGCCTGTGACAGTTCCTCAGTGATCTGGGACGGGTGCGACGACACGCGGCCGCATCGCCAGCGCTATCGGTGCAAGGTGTGTGCGTCCCGTTTCGACGACCTGAGCGGTACCGTTCTGGCCGGGCATCACCAACCGCTGCGGGTCTGGGTGCTGTGCCTTTACTTCATGGGCCTGAACCTCTCGAACCGGCAGATCGCGGGTGAGCTGGGCCTGGCCGCCTCGGACGTGCAGGCCATGACGGAGCAACTGCGCGCCGGATTGGTCGCCAAAGTGCCAGCGGTAGAACTGAAGGGCGAAGTGGAGATCGACGAGGTCTACGTGGTGGCCGGGCACAAGGGCCAGCCGAAAGAAGTGGCCAAAAGGGGCGGTTCGGGCGCTGCCGCAAGCTGGCAGGTGCGCCGGGCCGCGGCACGTTGGAGAAGGACAAGCCGCCGATCCTCGGCCTGATCCAGCGCGGTGGCTAGGTGGTCCTGCATATGCTGGCCAACGTGCAGCAGACCACGATCAAGCCGATCATCACAGCCGCCGTCGCCCCGGGCACCCTCGTCCACACCGACGAGTATAGCATCTATACCAACCCGCCAAGAGAGTGACACACGTTAAAAGCGCCAAGCCATTGACTACTTTGGATTCTCTCATCATCCAGTGTGTCAACGTCAAGTCGGATTGGTATACGCCCGCCTGCCCGCCTGGGGCTACCGGCACAAGACCGTCTGCCACGCCCACGGCGAGTATGCCCGCGACGAGGACGGCGACGGCTTCTGCGAGGTCCACGTCAACACGATGGAAGGCTTTTGGTCGCTGCTGCGTTCCTGGCTTCGCCCGCACCGGGGCCTCTCGCAGGACAAGCTGCCGCTCTATCTCGGCTTCTTCCAGTTCGTGCACAACGCACGCCGACGTGGCAAAGCCCTGCTCGGTGCGCTCATCACAGCCCTGGTCGCGTGACGTGTCCGTCACCACCCCGGAACCCGACAAGAGCCTAGATCAAGAAACTCGAAACACCGTGCTCGCTCCATCAGAACGTGAGGGTTGCGCGCAGGTCCAGTATCGCGGCATCGCCGACACGGCGGCCGTTCCTGGCGTTCAGCAGGCCACCGCCTGGATTGAACACGTACTGGAAGTCTGGCTGGAGCTGGAACCAGGGTGCCAACTGGGCCTGATAGCTGAGTTCAAGCTGCGTCTCGTTCCGCCGTACGGGGATGACCTGGCCGGTGAATGCGATCGTGTCGGCGTCCAGCTTCGAGGCGTTCCGGCCGATGTGCGCCCAACTCGCGGCGATGCCGACCGTGTCGTTCTCCCGGCCCGCAAACGGCGCCTTGTAGGTGACGCCGCCCTGCACGAATACATCCACCAGATTGCGGTCCGGTGGAGCGCCCATGACGCGCGCGAACACGGCCACGCCGCCATCCGTGGTGCCGGGCTTCTTCCAGACAAGTTGGTCTGCCACGGCGTAGACGCTGTAGTTGTTGCGCCGCGACCGGGCCGTGGCGACGTTCGCCGGGTCGGCTAATGACTGGCCCGTAAAGCTGACCCGCTGGTCGGGGAATGCCAGCGAGTTATACCAGACACCGAGTTTGTAGGTTCCCGGCAAGCCCGGTGCATTATCGCCCTGGTTGATGCCGTATTGCACCTCGGCAATGGCGAAGGTCCCGTCGTTCACCCGGAACGCCGTTCCGCTGGCGTCCCGCCTTTGCGGGTCACCCAAGCCCGGGCCGGCTGGATTGCCGTTGAACACGCCGACCAGCGCGGCCGTGCTCTCGCTCGGTACGAGCTTCACCCGCACGCCGGGCGTGGCGAGCGGATAGGCCGGACCACCCGATGGCAGATCGCTGGCCGCCAGAGTGGGAAAGCCGTAACCGGAGTTCAGGAACAGTCCGCCGTATTGGGTGACGATGAACTCCTGGTCGGCGCTGAGCTGGCCGATGCGGATCGCGAGCTTCTTATCCAGCAGCACCTGCTCGTACCAGAGTTCGAACAGCTTGAAGCCCCGGGTCGTCTGCTCCACGCCGGTCAGGGCTCCGAGTGTCGGCACGTTGTTGCCCGTCAAGCCGCGCCCGTGGAACTGGAAAGCCGTGGCGTTGAACGTGCCGCCGGCCAGGCCGAACGCCCTCTCCGTGTCGACGCCCAGCCCCAGGGAGGTGACCCCTTCGTATAGCGCGCCGCGACGGATGCCACCGGTGAGGTTGCCCAGTACTTCGCTCTGCTCGGTCAGCCCGAGCGAGACGCCGTAGCCCGCGAGCTTGCTGCGCACGCCACCAAAATCACCAAGCAGGCGGTTGGCGTATGGCTGCTCGGTCTCGTTTCCGCCGGCGTTGGTGGCGCCGCCGGGCGACGCGCCGCGGGCTGCAGGTGCGGCGGGTGGGTTGCCCTCGGTCGGTCCCTGGGCGGGTTCAGCGGCTGGGCTGGCCGCAGGAGTTGGTGCTGGCTGAGCGTGGCCGGGCAGGGTGGCCGCGAGCGCCAGCAAAAGACTGCCAATGCCCGCAACCTTCAATGCAACGTCATCCATCGCACGTGCTCGCGTCAGCCCCGCACGGGTCTACCGCCTCAGTATCGCGGGCCAGGTTGCGGTTGTCCACGTCGTTAGTGGACAGTCCACGCCTGTGGCTCGGGAAAGTGCTGGCATTCAGCGTGCCACCGTTGGGCCTACGCGAGGACTCCTGCGCGGCGATGCCGACCGCACCGACAATGGAGGCAAGCAGCCACGCTGGGGCCAGTATGAGTGCCCTCACGTTACTTCTGCGGGTAGGTAAAGGTGAACGTCTCGCTGAACGGTGCCCACCAGCCCGGCACGCCCGTCTCCTTGTCGGTGTGGCGGAGAAAGCCATTCGCCTCGGGCGCGGTGAAGCGGTAGGTGACCTTGTAACTGCCCGGCCCGTTCGTCTTCACGTTGTCGGCGTAGTGCGGGCCGTCCTTGGCCTGCATCGGGCGCAACGTGCCGCTCGCCTTCCACGCCGTGCTTTGCTTCTCGATCGCGTAGGCGATGGTGAGATAGCCAACCCAGGCGCTGTCGGGATAGCCGTAGGTGTTATCCGCCGTCGCGTGTACGTCGGCCTCGAGGTGGATGACGTCCGGCCCCATGGCCATGCCGGGCGGCATGGGCGCCATCTCGATACCCACAAGGTAGTTGGCGACGATCTCCATGTCGTGCTCGTGGACGGGGCCGCCCACGAAGTATTCGCGGGCCTCCGCGGCGGGAGCGAGCAGGAGCGCGGCAAGGCCGACCGCGAGCAGGCTGGCGTTGGGCAGGGGTGACATGGGCATGTGGGGTCCTTTCAGGGCTACGGGCGTCACACAACTGCGGAACGAAGTGCCATGTCCCAGCCCTTGAGGAAGGTGTCGAGACGGCTGAGACCCCGGGCGATGGTTTTCGGGCCGGCTGGCTTGTAGCCGCGTGACGTGTAG
>JAABUP010010897.1_pt1 | contig 10552 bp, 8 predicted proteins | sample 5559201 | NCBI WGS metagenome assembly JAABUP01 (sample SAMN10711887, study PRJNA513373) | rock metagenome | isolation source: Antarctica rocks | place: Antarctica | reverse complement strand
GCGATCATGTGCCAAATGTTGTCATACTGAATAGGTGCAACACCCTATCTGTGGAGTCTCAGCTGCAAGGCAAAAGACTCAGGTGGCTAGGTCATGTTTTGAGGATGCCTAACGATAGATTGCCTAAGAAGCTTTTGTTTGGTGAAGTCAAGGGGCTTCGCCCACCTGGCCGCTCTAGGTCTAGTTTCAATGATGATGCATTACGTGATTGTCAAAACTGTCGTATTAGTAGGCCTTATAGGGATGCACAAGACAGGCTGCTCTGGAGAGACAAGACTTGTCCTGCACGTACCTAGCTCATCATGAGCTGGAAAGCGTTTTAATTATTATTATTATTATTTATGCCCTGTGATGCCTGACCAAACGAGGAGTGCCATCATCACCCTAAAGCTATTGATATTCTGCTACTCACTTGCTGATACAGACTTGAATGCAGCCAATCTGAGTATTTTCCAACAGCAACTTGCAGTTCTAACAATGCTTCTGGGCCCTGTTAGCTTGAGAATGGAGATCATGGCAAGATATGATGCTCCATGAAATCAGAAAGTTGGTATGCAGCTGACAGCAGCACTCTCAAGGGTCAATTGCACTGGTGACCTGTTGAGCCACTGATCACACACAAGTGCTGCAGATCTTGCTGCTTCTTGAGCAAGCAACATACGGCTGTACAAGAGCTAAATCCCAAGCCAGGTACACCCACTGCATCCTAGCAGATACTGGTGACAGCAGCAGCGCAACAGCTTGCGTATTTACGGTGCAGCATCCGAGTGATCATCAACGCTACAGCTTGAGTCAAAAGTTTAGGTTCGAGGCTTGAGGTATCCAGGTTTGCGACAGTACTGTGACCGCTGATGCGATGCCCCGGTGCGAACAGGCGCAGCAAGACAACTGGTACACCTTTCTGTGTGCGGGCTTACCGCCGCGAAAAACGACTGCTCGTGGCTGATCGGTGAAGACGACAGCTTTAACTAGGCAGCTGTGCGGCACGCAAAAGGCATAGGAAAGAATGGCGTTTCTTGGTCAACGTTCGTGGCGAAACAAGACAGCTGGCACCTGCAGTATCCACTTCCTCAACAGCCAAGCAGCAAGAGCGATTCCACAGGAAGACGCATAAGCTTGCGGCCTGAGCAAGCTTTCCTCCGACAGGGGGAGAGCCTGTTCAGTCAGCAAACCTCTGTTTTCTGTGCGACCTGTTGCATATGCACAGTAGTGCAGTGGACTTGCCAACTCATGTAATTTTGCCAGAGTTTGGTGCCTTCTGACTTATAACTTTGACTGCGTCTTCGACTGCGTCAAAAGGACCAAAGCTGCTATACCGCGCTTACAGCAGAATCCTGAAGCTGTTGCTTTCAAATTTGATTGTGCAGTCCATTTAGGGAATGCTGCTACAAATGGACGTCACAATGTACATTGCAATCTCCAGCCATGCAACAGTCCAGACCTAAATTTATGACTCAAGCTGTATGTGGATTCAATGACTACAACAAGCCAGAATACGATATACAGAGGTTACTACCGGGTACCGTTTGCCGCGAATTCCGCACAGTACTGCCGCACTTTCGCGGTTTTCAGATGTATACTCGGTGAAAGACAGCTTGATGAATATACACGTGAACAATAGCTGCCGCAAACGAGCACTGGTGGTCTTTTGCGCATGCGGGGTGGTACTCTGCCTTTTCGCTGTACGGGCTAGCTTGCGCAGATCTGTCCCGAGCTCAGGTGTGCCATGTTGCAACAAAGCGGACTTTGGGCTTCCGAGATGTGTTCTCGACCATCCACAAATTACCTTCCTAGTAGACTCTGTGGGCAACCCCGATCTGCACGCCGGCGGCCGCCGAGACGCTGTATTGGATATGGACATGCGGCTGGCGAACTACCAGCCAGAGTTTGCAGTCATCGTGAGCCTTCACAATCAAGCCAACATTGTTACAGAGACGATCGGGAGTCTTTTGAGGCAGGTCAAGGGCCTGTGGGAAATTGTTTTCGTGTTTGATGATTGTCGAGATGCTTCTTTGACCGTCGTGCAAGGCGTACTCAAGCAATGGATGGCCAGCAAGGAATTTCGGGACACGCATTGCAACACAAGCGTGTTGACCAGGGTAAGGTTTGTTGTGCAGTCAACAGCTATCTGGGAGACGTCTAGCGATAACTTGGGTTTAAGGATCACCTTTCCAAGCCGTTACTACTTGCTTGTACAAGCTGACATGACAAATTTCGAGGACGCATTCAATCTCAAATTAGCTGCGCCTTTTGAAGTGTACCCCGATTTGATTGCAGTGTCAGCACGCTGCAGTCACAACCTTGTACCTAGGCAGAACAGCAAAGGTTCTGCTGGTCGTTGCGGCACTGACGTCGCAAGCCCATTGGTTGATCAGGATCTTTTGGAAAAGGACAACATTCTCTTTGTTCGAGAGACAGTAAACAGAGGTCCCTTGTTGCTTCATGCTGACCGTCTTCGAACGATTGGCTTGTTTGACGAGCTTAACTTTTTCTTGGGCGATGATGATCACAACATGGCCTTGCGTGCCTTCACTCAATACGGTTGGAAAAGTGGACATTTCCAAATCAATTTCTCTTCCCCTCTGGAGTACGGCACCAGCCGACAATCTAACAAAGCTGTCCTATCAGAATCAGAGACGAAGTTTTTGCAAGGTAGGAAAGACCAGGCCAATCTTGCGCAGCACCACCATATGCTTGAGTTGATCGCAAACAGTTCGCACTGGAATGAAGACAAGCCTGTGGCCAAGAGTGAGGTACACGCTGCATTGAAACAAAGCAAAGAGCGTTTGCAGTTTCTTCATATCTGTGAGACACCTTAACAGAATGCAAAACATAATGAAAGTACAGTTGCTTCAGGTGTTTGCGTCACACGCAAGCCTTGAACGTGCCCTGCTGTGTCGTTCGCATATTCGCAACTGAAAGCTCACACGTTCAAGTTTGAGTCTCGGCAAGACACGCTGTACAGAGAGCGGCGAATCCTTACAAGTTGTACGATTGTGAAGTGTTTCATCAGCAACCAGTAAACTACGTACCTCCGCCACGGAGTTTGGTGCAGTCTTCTTCGCCTTGCTAAATCAGCTGAGGAGCATGCTGAGCATCTGAAGCAAGTGTTAGCTCGATTGTGCAAGCATAAGCTGTATGCTAAGATGTCCAAGTGCTTCCAGGGACTCTGTGGAATTTTTGGGTCAATTCGTGTCTAGGTGATTCATAACTGGCCGCCACTGAGGGATATGCATGCTGTGCAACAATTTGTGGGGCTTGGTAACTACTTCAAGCATTACATTCAGGGCTATGCTAAGCTTGTTGCACCATTGAGGAAGCTGACTGAGAAGTCAATGCCTTTTGTGTTGAGGGTGCAGCGGTGCAAGCCTGTGAGAACTTGAAGTACAGCCTTAGTCATGCACCTGTGCTTGCATTACCTAATCCTGTTTTGCCCTTTGAAGTTGTGGTGGATGCCAGTGGTTTTGGCTGTGGTGCTGTGTTGCTGCAGAATCAGAGGCCGGTGGCTTTCCACAGCTACAAGTTCAGCTCTGCTGAGAGGAACTATGGCGGTGGCGAGCAGGAGCTGCTGGCTGTGATGAGTGCGCTGCGGCAATGGCGGTGCCACCTGGAGGGTGCCAAGGAGGTGGTGGTGGTCACTGACCACAAGCCAAATACCTACCTGGACAGTAAGCCCTCTGTGCAGCTCAGTGGGAGGCAGGTGCGTTGGCAGGAGTTTCTGTCTCGCTTTGATTTCAAGTGGGAGTATGGCAAGGGCTCTGCCAATGTAGCTGATCCCATCAGTCGCTGTTCCTCATTGATGTGTACTTTGATGAGCATGCTTGCTGAGTGGGCTCCTGCTGGAGATGATAGTGTGCCTGGTGGTCTGCTACGGCAGACCGGTATGCTATCGATGAGTGGTTTGCTGATGAGAAAAATACTGCTGCATTGACTTTCAGTGATGGTGTCTGGTGCAGAGGCAGTCAGATTGTGGTGCCTGATGTCGATGATTTGCGTCAGAAGTGTCTGTCTGTGCATCATGATACCTCGTTCGCAGGTCATTTGGGGTGGAAATGACGACAGCAGAACAACAGTACTTGCGTCATGATGACAACTCTGGATCCAGACTGACACCCTTAACACCAGTGATGCTTAATGGAACTCCAAGGAGCATAAAGATTGTGGAAGGAGGATGTTGCCCTGATACAAGGTTATGAAGAAAAGCTGCAAGAAAACGAAGCACAGCATGAAGCATTGGAGGAAGCTCTCAAGGACTATGGATACAATGTTACCACACTGCCTATAATCATAGGACAATCTGGGTCACAATATCACACTACGTCTTTCGCTCTAGCAAAGATTGGTATAGAGCATGGACCTGCAAGCAAAGTCATGTCCAAACTGCATGAACACTCTGTTTTGACATTTCACAAGGTTCTTACATCTGGAAGAGTACTAGAGAGGGAGAAGACAGACAAAACCAGACGAAATAGGCCTGATGCACCTTAGGTTTAGGATTTTTCCTTTCGCTTTGGGCTATGGCCTATGGTCATAGCTCCGGGCTGCCGCCTTAGGAGGCTCCCGTCATGGTCGCTGAAAAGCATTTTTTTTTCTGACTATGTTTACATGCAATTCGTTAAGCCGACTAGAAAAGAAAAGTTAAGTTTACGCTTTTCAGCGATGATAACGGGAGCCTCCTGAGGCGGCAGCCCGGAGCTGTTAAGCCGACTAGGGCTGTGCAAATTGCAGCTTGATGCTTCAACTCAGGTCAGTTTCCGCCTCACCAGACCGGTCGGGTACCAACCTCAATGACCCAGTAACATTACCAATTAGTAGGTAACAAAGTAATGTACCCATGAAACGGGTAGAATTGCGACCATAAATGGTCGCGCCTGCCGTGCCAAATTTTGTGCGGGGGAGAGCCGCTTTCACGACTTAAACTACTAAAGTTGGGGTATACCGCAGGATATACCGGGTAATCCTGCTATTTTGGCAAAAAGCAACCAAACGGCAGGCCAACTATTATTGTCCTACTGCCACATATGGCCGTGTTCAACTACAAAATCGACAAAGCACCGCTCCTGCCAAGGGAGATGCACTTGCCAAGAAAAGAAAGAAAATAAAATCCTACGCCGCTTGGCGTGATAACCGGAACGCGCCATACGGCTTGAACGTAGCCCGAGGCAATTAAGCCCGAAAGATTTCACACAGCGTCCGGCGGGGTCGACCGGGGGGGTTCCGAAGTATGTCACGGGTTCGACTAGAGAGAAAAACTTGAGCAATATTTCTACCTCAAATCCACGTTTGACCTGTTTCAACGGCTTTTTGATATACACAAAATCTCCCCAAAACCCCTGGCCAACACCTAAACTTTGCCAGCAAATCCCCCTTACTTTGGCTCATTCTGCCCATGTTCTGCGAAATGGAATGACACGAACAATGCTTGAATTACCATGTTTCATGGACCCGACAGTAAATTAGCAGTAACCGTTCAGTAATGACTGATGTATGGTAGTTTGCACAGCAGTACTCCTCACTGTAGGACTCAAAACGCGTGACGGATTTAGAGGCCGAGCACTGACCAGCACTAACATTCAATGAGGCCATCGGCTGTGATTTGTGTCCAAAGATTTGCCGGAAGCTTGTGCGCTAAAACCATTTTGGGGTGGCAACTTTGCCCCAGCTCGATGTCCCTCCAGAGCGGAGAGTGAATGAAGTTGGCTCCTATCGCAAACAGCCAACGTGCCACCACGCAATCTTCGGGTGCAGTGTCTAGCAGAAAAGCTGAATTGGTGCCGATAAAAACGGTTACGTCGTAAGTAAGGGCATATCCCATGCCTTGAGGATATATTTGCTGCATGCCAAATACATTTGTCGTCAAAATGTGTCCCACAACTGCATTATCCCGGGGCCACTCGTTCTGGCAGGCCAGATATAAAAACGCGTCTATCCGCAGATAACTGTCATCTCCTAGCCTAAAGAAGTAATCAAAAGTATAATGTCGCACGGCCCATTGAGCAGAAAGCATGACTTTACTAGTTGTCGACGAGGAACTTGCATCAAACCGCCACTTGCGCCATTGCTGCAATTCGATGTCAACATCTATGCAATCCAAGAAAAGGATATCTTGAAATTCCTTAGCCTCTTTCTCACCTGCTGACATGCTGTGGTTCGAGACACCTTGTGTGCCAAGAGCAAACTTCAACACGACATCTTTTTCGTTCCCTTGAGTTAGTCGTAAATTTCGCGCAAATTGCTTCCTGATGCGCTCTCGTCGGTCTACCCAGCCTGTCACCGAAGTCACTACTACGATAACCTTGACAAACGGAAGATGTCGGTTCTGTCTCAGCAAGTCAAGGCGCCGAGAACCTACTTGACGCACCGGAAGAGGTGTGTAGCTTGGTGCATCTGGTTTTGAATAGACCGCAATGCCTGCGGACAGGCCGAGATAGACTTGACACTCAACAGTCGAACCTGCAAATCACCCTGTCACAATCTTTCTTACCTACGATGATCAACGTGACGAGCAGCATGACGCCAAAGTTCAGCATGAGCTTCGGCAACGTGATCTTTGCTTGGCAGCAGCGCATTCCAGCAGATCGATTTGTGGTGCTACACCCCCAAAATGTCCGGTTAGAATGAATTTATGACTGGAACGCCAGCTGTTCGCTGGCCAAAATTTGCTGCACCATAGAGTGCTGTCTGTGCACGATTTCTGCCGACCGAGTACACGACGACGTTGTCGACGTTGTCTCAAAGGCAGTCGACCACGTGAAAGGCTGACCTTTTCCCGCCAAATCAGACCAGTGAAAAACGCCTGTACATTCGCATGCATTTTGCAATGAATGTGACACGGATTTGTCAACACGTGCCAATGGTACATGCCAACACACCACCAAGACCTTTTAAGTAACCAGTACCATTTGGTTTATATGCTTGGGTTGTATTTTGCAACAATACACCTGCTTTGAGCATTATGTCGCCATTTTGGCTGCATGGATTTAAGCTGAGCCAACAACTTGCTGAGGTAATGCTTTAACCTTCTGCGCCGTGTGCTCTTCTGGCCTCCACCATGTCATCAGCAGCTTGAGCGCTGCCGCCTTGCAAACTGTCTGAGCTGGCCTTGATGTCATAGCCAAAGGCTAGGCACTCATAATAGTACTCAGCACAAAGGCCAATGATGGTGACTGCTGCTTGTGCTGACTTGCTCTGCTTGCAATGGTTCTGCTTTGCATTCTCTCAAGTACCTCCACACCCAGTATATGCAATAGGGCTGATTTTTTCCAGGTGTGTCAATATGGCGACACACACAAACGTATATTTTTGGCCGTACACTCTTGTTTGCTTACATGCACATAGCATTTGCCCTCACTGGATCACAATTTCCACACCAACAGCTTACAAACCAACTTTCACGCATTGAGTTGTGCAAAAACGCTGATTTTGATATTGTGTCGATGAAGAAACATACCCCAGCGCATGTCTTTAGCAATACGCTGTTGTTTGCTTGCATGCACACAGCATTGGCACTCTGTGGATCATACCTTCCAGATGACACCAACGGCTTACAAAACAACCTCTTACGCTTTGAGATATGCAACAGTGCCGTTTTTAAAGGTGTGTGGAGTGTAAAAGACACTCACCACTAGATCTTTGGCAATAGGCAGTTACTTCACTGCATGTGCATGGCTGTGTGCTCCTGTGGATCATAGCTGCTTAATGCTGCCAAGCTCGCACAGTGTGATGCCTTGCAACGGGATTCATGCAGCAGAGTGGATTTTGAGGGTGTGTTGAGGACAACACACTCACCACCATGTCTTTGGCAATATGCAGATACATGTCTGCATGTGCAAAGCTGAGTGCTCCTATCACAGCTGCCTGATGCTACCAAACTTGCTCAGTACAACGGCTCATAGCAGGAAATATGTCACAAAATGAATTTGAGGGTGATGTGGTGCTAAAATACCATTTTGGCATATCTGTGGCAATATGCAATTACATCATTGCATGCGCACTGCTATGCGCTCCTGAGGATCACAGCAGCCTAATGCTACCAAGATTGCACGATTTAAGGGCATGCAGCGCAAGATCTGCAGCAGAGTGGGGTTTTGGACGTGTCTTGGGGCAAAACCACAGACACCACCATATCTTTGGCAATATGCAGATACATCACTGCATGTGCATGGCTGTGGGCTCCTGTGGATTGTAGCTGTCTAATGCTGCCAAGCTCGCACAGTGTGATGCCTTGCAACGGGATTTGTGCAGCAGAATGGATTTTGAGGGTGTGTCAATACAAAAACACTATTTTGGCATATCTTAGGCAATGTGCGCCTGCTTGCATAAACACGCATATGATTGGACTTCTCTAATGAAAAGCTTTCAGGGGACAGCAATAAATTGCAAAAGCCTGCAATATAAGTTTTGAGCATAGAAAGCAGCAGGCGCATAAGAACATAGGATATTGCAGTGCAGACAATGTGAAATGCAATCTAGCAAGAGCTGGCATGCGCATATCATCAGACTTGCAGCTGAACAAGACACTAGCAGTCTGGTCTGCACATGAGCACTTGGCGACAGCCTCAAGGCACTGTGAACATTCGTGCTTTCCAGTGAAGGATTGCAATTGTTGTGCAGACCGTTACCAAGCTGCAAGGTAGTATGCACATGAGCACTCGGCATGGTGGGCCCAGCAGATGGCACTTCAAGGCAATCAACAAGAATAGCACAAAGCAGCTTTCCCAACACAAACGCCAGGCAGCTGCCAGACAGGCAACAGCAGCAGGTGCATAAATAATTTCATTAGCACTCAGTACAGCATTTTTGGCTCCTCAGTCTTGCAAGGAACAGCAGCGCTGACAGCATAACACAAATCAGATACCACTTAACATACAGCCTGGAACAATACAGCTGCGGTATACCCTCAACACTGCACGTGCTCTGCCAAGTGCAGCTGCAGAAAGATAGCTATAGGATCCTATAGGATCAGCCTGAATCATGGGCCTGCACATGCAACAGCATATGACACAGTACATATCACAGTGACCTCTAGATCCTTGTAAAAGTTCTAAGTCAATCATGGCGTTGCTTGCTGTATAGCAATGTAAAGCTTATGGAGTACCCCTCACAATATCAATAAGACATCAACAGCAGCTTCTGGGACTGGCAGACCTCTCAACAGCCCACACTGAGGATGCAAGCAAAATGGCCCAGAGTTTAGGCACAGCAGGTTGCTCTGCCTGAAAGAATCAGACATATAGCATGCTGACAGCTACCAAATGGCTGCAGAATACACATGCTCCAATACATAGCTGCCGTTCAAGAAAGTGACAAGGCAAGACAGCACAAAAGACAAGGGCAACACAATTTGAAACCAATGACTGTCATGCTCAGCACGCTGTAGTGAAGGGCTCAGGTGGATACCCTGCCATAATAGGCCTTACACGGGTTCCTGAAAACCTTGCAAAGGCATAAATTGTGTCTTTGAAAAAGCCAGCAGTTGCAGTGCTTCTGCATAGACAGTCCACGAGTTCCCTTCATGCCAGCTGGTCACACACTGCGTGAGAGTCAAGCTGCTTGATTATGGGCTCAACAATGGCTGCATCCTTTTATTGCATGCAGTATGCAGCCTTTGTGAATTGGGTGTTAGTCAGTTACACATTGCCTAACCAGTTGAGTCTGAGCCCGTCTGATTTACACTCTGCGTTATAACTTCTCATTCATAGGCCATTACACATCATCATGAATAATTGAAAATGCTGAGTCCAACTCAGGCCAAACACATATGAGCTGAGGATGGCAGACATTGTAACAATGTACTACACTGAGCATTCCAGTTATGGTGGTGGTAGCAGTGTTAGTAGTAGTGGTAGTACAGCAGCAGTCAAAAGTCTACATCCAAACATGTGCATTGCTGTACATTGCAGCATTTCCCTGCATCCCCAACTGCCCTGGTATCATGAGTCAGCTCATCACTGGGAAGTATGTGGTCAAGTTTGAAAGGAATAGCTTTAGAGTTCAGCTGACAGCCAGAGGTATAGCAACTTGCTTTGCCTCGGCGCAGCCGAAGGTCTGAGCTGCGAAGGTCAAAGTCAAAAAAGTCAAATAGCAACCACTCTGGCAAATTTTCTGGCACCTGCAAGTGATTGCACTGAAAACAGGGGCTTGCTGGTTGCACAAGCTTTGCTTCAACTGACAGCAAAGTTTGCTCAACAAGCAAACTCCTTGTCTTCTGTGAAAACGCTCTGGCTATAGCTAACAGCACACTGCTTTGCTTCACAAACTGGATACTACAAAAGAAAGCTGGCCTGTTTTTACAGACAGTACTGTCTTCTTGACGCCTGCTTGCCTATGGCTTTTGCTTGCTGCACAGCAGCAAAAAACTTGCCTTATTGCTGACAACAGGTTTCGTAGGTCAACGCACAGTCAGGGTCAAGGCTCTGCAGCTAGCGCTACGGACAATATCTGCCGCACTGGTCCCACCTACACACGCGTTCGATGGTGTACTAAGCCCACCTGGCCGTACCGCCAGTCAGATTGAGCTGTCGTCGCACAAGAGTTGTTCTGCTGAGCAAGG
>JAABUP010010894.1_pt1 | contig 10554 bp, 15 predicted proteins | sample 5559201 | NCBI WGS metagenome assembly JAABUP01 (sample SAMN10711887, study PRJNA513373) | rock metagenome | isolation source: Antarctica rocks | place: Antarctica | reverse complement strand
ACTGCTACAACATCCAAAGGTGCCGGCGGTGGCGAGCACACTGTGGATTGATTGTGTGTCGAGTGTGTTAATTAAAGATCTCGGAGGTAAGGAGACGGAGTTTGGACTTCGCGTAACGCCAAGACTTGTAAACTCGCGGGTCCAGACCGCGAAAGTTGGAACTCGAAACAACTTGGAAGGTCATTGTATGCGCATTGCTAATTATTGAAGCTGGCTTCCTTGGAGTAGACTTATTGATGCGGCTTCTCCTAGTCCATCACTGGGTGGTTGTGTACGGAGGACGAGGCTCCTCGGTGAATGGGGGACAAACTCCTGAAAAAGAAGAGCTCTGGGCGTCGAGTCAATCTTTCGCATAAGTACTTCTTCATCAGACTTCGCAATGGAGACAGATATGGAAGGAAAGATCGCCGCGAAGAAAGTTGATAATGCCCGAGAACGCGAGCTCTACCGCTATTTCCAACCGCCAGAAAATTCGTCCTCTACTCTCATCGCCCATCAGGCTTCTTCGCCAGACACAGCTCTCACAGCCCTGGCCCAGCTTTGTGCACTCCGCTTGAACGCAAAGAGAGCAATGATCAGGTAAATCCTCCCTTCTTAAGATTCCAGTGTCTGGGCTGATGTCTTCTGAAGTGTGATAGATCGACAAAAGCAGTACTTCATTGCAGAAGCTACAAAGAGCTTGGATTTGGTGAACAACAACAAATCTGAAGTGGAGGGTGACGGCCTCTGGTTTGGTTGTGGAACCGTTGATAAGTCTGGAAGACTGTGCGAAAAGACCATTGAACTACCGCCATCGCTGGGTCGCCATCCATGTTTCACCGTCAAGGACCTCTCGAAGGATGAGCGCTTCAACCAACTTCCTTTCGTTACCGGGCCACCCCACTTTAAATTTTACGCAGGTACACCGCTGACGACCAAGAAAGGAATCAACATCGGGTCCCTATTCATCATCGACGATGTTGTGCGAGAAACGCTACGTGAAGATCAAGAGCAGTTTCTTGGTACTATAGCGCAGACCATCATGAAGCACATGGAACTTGCGAGTGAGGCTCACGAACGGAAAAAGGTGATGCGACTGTCTATGGGAATGAATGCTTTCGTTGAAGGCAAGAGCAGACTCAGCGCTGAGAGGATGGGTCAGGAGTTCAATCCCATCGCCCAACCTAATAATCAAGGCACGGGGAATCCGTCACCTAAGAAGAGATCTGAGAGTTCTAGCAGGTTACTGAAGGGTTCACCAACCAAAGACCCTCTATTAGCGGGAAGGCAACGTCGCACCGGTTAGGCCATAGACCTGTTCCTTGGTGTGGTCAAAATACTGATCTCAGTAGATACTACCGGATCTCCAAGCGAGCCCGAGACGTCTCAGGACGACTCGGACTCAAATCAGGCTCCAAAAAGTGTAGATACAGGACATCATATGACGTTCGGAAGAGCAGCAAATATTTTATGCGAATCTCTCGATGTCAGAGATCGAGGAGGGGTCGTGTTCTTCGACACCACATCTAGGCTTCGGACAATACATGACTCTACCGAGCGTCAACCCCAGCGGCCTGCCGAAGTCCTTGGTCACTCTACATCTGACTCTACATCTGAAGCAGGGGTAGGCCTAGGGGATCAGTCAAAAATGGATAATACCCAAGCCTTCTCTCCAGTCGACGAGAGTTTGCTAAATAGTATGCTTGCATGCTATCGCCGAGGTAAGATGTGGACATTCGATCAAGATGGGAACCTCTCGTCCTCGGAAGAAGACACTTTCTCCCCATTGCTACCCGCGAAAAGCTCAGAAAGTAGTAAACAAAGCCATATTCGCCGAAAGCAAGTTGAAGTTTCGCTCTTGCAAAAGCATTTTCCAGGGGTTCGCCAGATCCTGTTTTCCGGATTTTGGGATGCTGGGTCCAGTCGCTGGTGAGTCTCCGTATGGAACTTTTCGCCACTTTCGCGTGTTGATGGTATAAGGTTTACCGCCGGCTTCGCATGGACTACCTCCAGTCGCCAGATATTTACTAGGGAGACCGAGCTCAGTTATTTCATGGCTTTTGGGAACAGTGTTATGGCTGAGGTGTCTCGCCTTACTTCCATTACTGCTGATCGTCAGAAGGCCGATTTCATTGGGTCCATATCACACGAGTTTCGGTCACCATTACATGGTACTGTCTTGTCTCTCCGAAAGGCTACAACAATGAAATATGGCTAATCCAAGGAACAGGTATACTTGCAAGCGCCGAGTTCCTTGCTGAAACAGAAGTCGATGCATTTCAGAGTAGCTTGGTCGACACGATCTCATCATGCGGTCGGACACTGTTGGATACAATAAACCATATCTTAGATTACTCGTCAGTGGAGATACCCCTGCGCCCATCATCGTTTGACTGACACCCAAACAGCAAAATCAACTCCTTCGAGAGAAATTGGCGTAATGCTCGCAAGCCTGGTTCGAGATCCAGGGTCCCCGCAAATCAACGGTTAGCAGATAAAGAGACTCCCCCTATGATGAGCATATTTGCAACAATGGACGTTGCCGCCGTGACTGAAGAAGTGGTCGAAGGTGTCTATGCTGGTCAGATTTACCAGGATATTAGCTCGACTGAAGCCACGGACTTCTCTATTGCAGCTAAAGCGGAGGCTGTAGATCGTGGCATCGGTCGTAACAAACTTGGCAAAGCTAAGGAGGTAGAGGTTCAAATCGATGTTGCCAAAGAGGATTACCTATTCACAACACAACCGGGCGCGCTGAAAAGAGTGAGTGATAACGCAGCCAAGGCAGCTCAGGGGCTGATATTTATAGATAATAATGAACTGCTTTGCGAACGCGCTTAAGTATACCACCAAAGGCTCAATCATGGTCAAATTGTCGTTGGACCCCTTGGATGACGACCTCGATAGAACAGTCGATGAGAGAATATTAGAATTCAGGGTGATTGACACTGGTAAAGGAATCTCAAGCGAGTATCTCCGGACAAGCCTATTCAATCGTATGCATAGTCCTCCAAGGCCATTAGTCATTGACATTGACTCTTTCTTCTAGCTTTCTGTCAAGAGGATCCCCTAGCAAGCGGTACGGGTCTCGGTCTTTCGATAGTCCGATCTATCGTAACAAGTGGGTGTTCCCCAGTTCGGAACCTCCTCACGTATGCCTGTTCTTGGAATATGGGACATTTTGCGGAAGCGAACCCTATTACTTCATCTATCACGATCAAATATTTTCTCCTGTAAAGGATGTTGCTGACTGAAAATCATCCTTAGTGCTTCGAGGCACCATTGACATTCAAAGTGAGGTCGAAAAAGGGACTGAAGTGACCGTAAGGCTCCCATTGACCCGCTTGCCCGGGGCCGCCACTCCAGTCTCAACACCCAGCAGCACTACTACTGACGGGTCCGCCGACGAATCGATCAATGCACTGAGAACAGACCATAAAGACACTTCGGTGGCATTAATCGGCTTCAAAGCCCATGACCAAAGGTCAGTACTTACGAGTTGCATTGAAGACTGGCTTGGCCTCAAGATCGTCTCGCCTTTATCGCACGAATCGGCAACCAATGTTTGCCTTGTGGATGAAAAAGAGCTGTTACATCTCTCCCGACATGGCCAAAGCACCGTGCCAACTGTGGTACTATGCGACAATGCCACCCGTACTCACACAGCTTCGCTCCACAACACGAGAAATGTCATCGAATACGTCTCAAAGCCAGTGGGTCCGCACAAACTAGCGAAAGCACTGCGATCTTGTCTAGATAAAGCAAGTAATTTCAAGTCCGGATTAGCCCCTATAATTGCATTCTCCGATGAAGAGAGTCCGATGGAATCAGAAGCAGACACGGTGGTGCCGCATTTGAAAATGGAAAATCTCACTCTTGAAAGCGAGCAGGGTTTGAAACCGTTTGAAGTCCAGACGAACGGGGTCGTGACTGCAAGTGAATCAGAGAATGCTCAGATGGCTATCGATACTTCGTCGTCCCCTAGCGGTGATGTGACTGTGACGGAGAATGAAGCCTTCCCTTTCCCTGCTCAAGACGACTTGGATGACCAAAGAAAGGCTGGCGGAGATCAGCCGCCATCCAACTGGAAGAAACATGAAACGGCCCAATATAGGGGCGAATTGACACGGGGAGATTCTAGACGCCCTCCCTTGGTATCAAGAATGACAGAACCCATCGCTAAAACGTCATTTCCACATTCCTCCTCAATCCTAAGCCAATACAACGAAGCAACTACATTCCCTCCAAAGCCGCCCAATCAACCTCAACTCTCACAGAACGGAGGGTCACAGGCCAACGGGAACATTAACAGTGTTACTGTCTCTAACATGGCTCTTCACAATGGGGAGAAGCCTACACAGGAAAGTCCATCTACCCCTGCAGAACGCGAAAAGCGGCCACCACGGCTGTTATTGGTTGATGATAACAAAATTAATCTTCGCTTGTTGGAAACTTATATGCGGAAAAGAAAGTACCAATTCATTGATTCTGCCGAGAATGGGCAGCTCGCTGTTCAAGCTGCCGAGGCACATGAGCTTGGCTATGATATCATCTTCATGGGTATGCACCTACTTCCGATGACGACGCAGCGATCTGACCACATGCAATAGACATATCCATGCCCGTAATGAACGGCTTCGAGGCCACAAGAGCGATCCGCGATATCGAAGATGCTCGAAGCCATAACAGCGGAGAGTCTAAAGTACCAACACCGGCGCTCATCATCGCGTTGACTGGTCTGGCTTCGAGTAGGGACCAGACCGAAGCATTTACGAGCGGCGTGGACCTTTTCATGACGAAGCCTGTATCATTCAAGGAGGTGGGAAAGCTATTGGATAACTGGGAGGCCCATGGAGGGATAAAGCCGCGGGAAGAGAATAGCAAGCCGATCTCATAGCACATAGGATGACTAGGTTTTGGTCTCGATCTAACGAGAATGCGTTCTCAAGAGGTGGATACCCAGCATGGCACTTGAGGTTTTTGTAATTGAAAGTGGACATACGATGACGAAGAGTGTACACATAGAGATGATACCCGACATTAGCATATGGATCAGCGTTTACATATGCTTCTTCTTGCCCAACTGCAGCATGGTGCGACAACATTTGATTCCCTGTCCTCAGGAAATTCTGGGTTGCATCCTTTACAATCCCACCTTCAGGGCAGCATTTGAGGGTGAATGGGGGTGAAGATCAAGAAGCGCCATACCCTTATACACGGTTTACTAGCGTCGCCCCGTTCTACTAGGACCTCTCAGTCTACCTCGAATACGCTTGTCCCAAGAGCGTTAGTCTGTTTCTCTACTTCGTCGCTGCCGAAACTTCCCCAATTGCCATCATCAACATCAGCTCCTCCAATATTCGTTTAAGAAGAGGATGAGTTAATATATCTCTCATTGCGTAATCACATAAAGCTTTGGACTGTCTCAGTCTACAGAGCTCAGCAATATCAAAGGGTTTGCTCAAACGCTACCGCATCGACGATCTCTCTGACCCAGCCAAAGTGAAAGATTTCTTACTCCCGCCGGAAACTGCCTTGTACACCCCGATTTCACAAGAGCAAGACCGTCAGGATGTCAGGCCTTAACGTGGAGGAACTTTTAGATTCCACTGCCAATGCGGCTCCCTCTGATGCCAAGAGCTCTCGCTCAAAAGACCACGACGACCGATATAAGAGCGACAGGCATGATCGTGATCGCCACCGCGATGGCGGGCATCGAGATCGAAGCCGCGATCGCGACAGAGATAGGAAATATCGCGACAGGAGCCGGGACAGGCCTAGGAAGGATAAGGATCACGACGGAGATGTGGTGATGGGAAGTCCCAAAAGCGAGCGGACTAGCGGACGTGATGGTCATCGAAGCAAGAGAAGAAGCCGTAGTAGAGATGATGATAGGCGTCACTCACGTCGTCATAGGGACTCTGTAGACCATGATGATGGAGGTCGTGCCTCTGGAGACTTCTATCGCGGTGGCGGTCGTCCCCGCACCCGTTCAAGATCGCCTGATGGGGATAGGTACTATCGACCAGGAGGTCGTTCCCGACGAGATGACGAGGACAGGACCCGAGACAGAAGCCCTCGTCGAGAACGCGAACCTGTTCGCAAGCGTACACCGAGCCCCAAACCCAAGTCTCCCACACCTCAGCCAACAGAGGACGAACGTGATCGAAGGACTGTCTTCGTGCAACAGCTAGCAGCTAGGTTGAGGACAAAGGAGCTGATACAATTCTTTGAAAAGGTTGGACCTGTGAAAGAGGCCCAAATCGTGAAGGATAGAGTCAGTGGACGATCCAAAGGGTAAGTTTCATCTGGGTCCAATTACAGTTCTGCCAGGACTGACATAAGGGCAGCGTTGGTTACGTCGAATTCAAACAGGAAGCATCAGTCCAGGCGGCTATTCAGCTCACAGGCCAGAAACTTCTAGGGATCCCCATCATCGCCCAACTCACCGAAGCCGAAAAGAACCGTCAAGCTCGAAATCCAGAAGCTACGAGCAGCAATCCCAACTCAATTCCTTTCCATCGACTCTATGTTGGAAACATACATTTCAGCATCACTGAGAGTGACTTACAGAATGTCTTCGAACCTTTCGGGGAGCTTGAATTCGTCCAACTACAGAAAGAGGAACAAGGGCGAAGCAGAGGCTATGGTTTTGTTCAGTCAGTGCCCTTGATGCATTGAATGAAGCAAGTTTTACTAATCGTCCTTCAGATTCAGAGATCCCAATCAAGCTAGGGAAGCTCTCGAAAAGATGAACGGCTTCGATCTTGCCGGACGTCCTATCAGAGTTGGCCTAGGTAACGATAAGTTTACCCCTGAATCCACCGCAAATCTTCTCCAGCGGTTCCAAGGGCAAGAAGCTCAGCGCAACTATCAGGGATCTGCCTTTTCGGGTCATGGCGGCCGTGGCTCTCAAGCCGGCGGCGCAGGTGGGGCTTTCGATCGCGCTGGTGGCCGGGATGGTGAGAAGGGTGGTGGTGGTGCAAGTGCCCTTGATGATACTGACGTGGCCGGTGTGAATTTCAATAATTATAGCCGAGATGCATTGATGAGGAAACTTGCTCGAACAGATGACCCTACCCCTGAAAGCAATGGCGGCGACCAAAAGCGTGCCCTCGCCAAACCCAAAACCGAGGTATCCAAGCCTCTTCCTGTCAGCGTCAATGCCGCCAGCCGCTGTGTGTTGTTGAGGAACATGTTCAATCCACAAGAGTGAGTCAACTCTCCCCTGGGAGGTATGCATTGACTGACGCCCACGTAGGGAAGAAGGCGAGGCATGGATCAAGGAGCTCGAAGACGACGTCCGAGCTGAGTGTACCGAGAAATACGGGAAAGTCGTTCACATTTCTCTAGATCCCAACACCCAAGGCGACATCTACCTCAAGTTCGACCGCGTCACTGGCGGCGAGAACGCCATCAAAGGCCTCAATGGCCGTTTCTTCGGTGGACGTCAGATCAGCGCTCAGCCCGTTGTTGATGCCGTTTACAGCTCGCTCTTCTCTCGGACTTCGGCTCTTTAGGTTGCTAACAGCTTTCACTAGTTTGGCTCACAGAGCATTGATGAATTTTGACCGGCTTGCGTTCTAAATTATATCTTGCAGACTGCAGTAGTCATAGTCTAAATAAAAGAATAGAATGCTATCCGCTCTTGCTCCATGTTCCGCAGGCCTGTTACCATTGAAACCCCCTTTTCTGTATGTGTCTCGCTGCCAGAATGTGAACTCCAAGGGAAAGAACCCCGATAACAACATACTAGCATGCTCGATTGATCTATGTTCAGGCTCTCCTCAATGGTATTCATCCCCTTGTCTTATAGAGACGGTGGTAGGAGTCCAGCAGCACTGTAAGGCCAGTCCCCTACCTCCATTGATCGTCACCCTTTCCTAGGATACTGAATGCCACTGTGTTTACTGGCTCGGATGAGGTCTAAAGCAAGTTGTAGCCATTGGGTAGAATACCCACCAATCAGCAACAGTTTTATCACAAAGGCAGGCGTCCTTTAACTTCGATGGCGAGCAGACCTTCCCTTTCATAGCATATTAGGATAATAAACGCTTTGCAATACCCTCCATATGGCTCCAATCCAAAGAATGCAGCATTCATAAGGTGTTTTCTCGTGATATTCCCTTACAAATTGGGACAATGCCGTCCTAGCAAGCTAATAACATAGAAATACACCTTCCCAAAACGCAACAGCAAGGTCTCTAACCATGAAACCACATCCACAAAGGGCTCCAAACCTACCAATAAGCCCCCGGGCATGAATGCACTCCCAAAGACAATTCGGTCTAGCGATGCCGGGCATGATTTGTCGTCCTCTCGTTTGGGCTAGATCCCCTCGAGGTGTCCGTGTACATGACGAAGTTTTTGCATTTTCCCCACTTACCAAGATCTGCCTCCCCCCTCCCTTCCTTCTTTCTTCACCATCTTCCACATTGCAAGACATTGCTATATCTCATGCATCTTTGATGATAGTGATGCCTTGGTCAAGGAGCCATCTCATATCATAGTGTTTAGGGTGTTTGCCTGTGTTTTTCGCACCCTCACCTCGCCCGACCATCCTTCCAGCACCATCACCATCATTATCACTCCTTCTATCGCTTGCGACGAGGGTCTTTAACCCTTAGAGCAGCGATGAGTCGGGTTTGTAGCCCTTCCTGATCGTGGTGAGCATGGTGAGTGGCCTGAACACGTTAGTAAGCGAGCATTACTTACTTCGGGCAGTATACTTCGAAGGTATTTTGACCCAAACACCATACATAACCAACAGCCTCACATCTTCTTGTAACATATACTCAAGGGTCTTCAACCCAAAGCACTCTCCCTCCAAAGTCTCAGGTATTCTCCTGACTTACATTAATAGGTTTTCCACCCAAAGCCTTCCTACTCCCCACCGGCACCCATACCATGCCACCAACCTTCAAGGGGCTCTGACCCGTTGTCCACTTGCCTCCCAGTGGTACAGAGACAGCCAATCACAGACTCCAGGGGCAGGCATCCCAAGATCGAACGCCCCAGGGAGGAATCCCTCCAATCAAATGGACACACGCTGGTCAGATATCCAGGGAAAACACCTGATAGGTACGTTCTCTCCCTCCCCACAGCCTTTGATCAAGATACTGCTACCCATGCTCGCTGGCTAATTGATTTGGCTGTTCCCCTGCAGCCGTTGGTGTCCTGGGCGATGTCCCCCTGGAAAGAGGGAGTACAGGTATGTACGTGCATTGTTTCCTTGTTAGATAGACAGAAAGACATTCAAGACGTGTTGCCCTTTGTCAAAGCGTTCAGAACACCAGTGCTGTAGACGGCCGACCTCTGCGAATGCTGCTTGTCATCGTGACAGTAGCGGAGCGGGAAGGCCTAGATTTGGGGACAAGCGCTGTTTTGCAGCGGTTGTGTTGTATATTGTTTGGAAGGAAGCTGGCTTCCTGGCGTTTTGATGCCTTTGCGGGTGGTGGAGAGCCCTCTGGGCAGGCCATACGGCCTACATATAAATACGTCTTTTTTTTTTATGAAATATACATATGGTAGGCTAGCGACGTATGCCCAAAAAAAGTAAATACACTTGGCTCACCATTGTAGCAGATATCTGGGGCCTTTTTCTCTCTCTCTGGGTAGTAAGTACTTAAGGTCGCTGGTACAGGCATCAAGGACTGACATTGTGCTCGCAGAGTGCTCAAATTTCATACACTCACATCATTGCTGGATCGCGATTACTATCTGTGTTACCTTCTACACCATTACCAAGACCCTGGTTTGCAAGGTACGTATGGTTCATCAATGTCCTTACCATCCTTGCCGCATTTTAAGCCTTTGCCACTTCCTCCTTCATCCATCTGGTGGATCGAATATCCCTGGTGAAGTGAAGGAGGAAGGGTGTGCATGGCACTTGAGAGCTCGGCAAGTCAGCGGCATATCACAAAAACACCTTTGCCATATTTTCCTTGACACTCTTGAGCACACACACCAAAAGGAGACCAGTGTTGTACCTTATCCTTCTCACTCTCCTGAACGTACGTCACAACATCACACCTGCTTGTGGCTGCATATCTTCTGCAGGGACACACTGTGCTTTACTTGACAAAAAGACATTTTCATTCACAAACTTCTTTCATGTTATCAACCCCGCACCAATCAATTCGACTTCACTTCTCTTCACTTCCAGAGGCCTCACTAATCTTAGCTGACTTCAGTCGCTCCCTTCTCTTCAAAATTTCTTCCCTCTTACACTACACTATCAGCCACTGAAGACCACAACTCTGGGAAAAGACAGTCTTCTTTCTGTCACCTCATCACCAACCAGCGAAGACCACATCTCTTCAAAAAGACACAGTCTTCTTTCATCTACCTCATCATCAGCGACTGAATGACCAGATCTCTGCAAAGACACAGGCTTCTTTCTTCTACCTCATCATCAGCGACTGAAGACCAGATCTTAGCAAAAGGGCATTGTCTTCTTCCTGTCACCTCACCACCAGCCAGCGAAGACCTTATCTCTGCAGAACGACATTTTCTCCCTTCTTGCACTTGATCATCAGCCACCCAAGAGCACATCTCTACACAAAGGCATCTTCA
>JAABUP010010893.1_pt1 | contig 10558 bp, 14 predicted proteins | sample 5559201 | NCBI WGS metagenome assembly JAABUP01 (sample SAMN10711887, study PRJNA513373) | rock metagenome | isolation source: Antarctica rocks | place: Antarctica | reverse complement strand
CCCCCACTCCCCCCGCACATCACCGGGAGAGATGCCAGCTGTCCGTTGAGCGCCAGTATAGTTGCCTGCTCCGGCTGCATTACGCGGCCCAGACAGATCTAACACAAGCAAGAAAGCACAAGTGACCAGAGTGAGTTGCTGCGAATCCGTCATACAAGCCAAACTTGGCAGCAAGCCCTGTGCCTGGCGACGATCGTGATCTTCAAGCAGTGTACTAGAGCTTAAACGTGGCACCGGCACCCTCAGCGTGTCTTACAGTTTGTGGTCATCATGGCCGATCAGAACGGCAGTCATGGGGCCTACAAGCCTGAGCGGATCCTCATCACGGGTGGCGCTGGCTTTATTGCATCTCACGTTACGAAGCTGCTCTCAACACAGTACCCTCATTACAAGGTGCCGGCATTTGCTACAAACATAAGCGTTGCGTTTGTAGCCCAACATTTGTAAGTTCAGCCTAAAGGTCACACGACCACATGTGCTTAGCGTGAGTGTGCTTGCTGTTCCCAGGTCGTGGTGGTCGACAAGTTGGATTACTGCGCTACCTTGAACAACCTGACATTTGCAAAGGACAACCCTAATTTCAAGGTATCAGCAGACAAAAAGCATACGCTGTTATGACGGGCTTAGCAAATTGCTTTCCTTTTTTTGTGTTGTGCCTACTCTGGGATGGAGCTGAGACCTCCAGAAGCACACCCCAGTGTATGTAGTGTGCGAATCCTCTTTTCTGCTGTTGCAGTTTATCAAGGGAGACATTCAAAGCGGTGACCTATTGAGCTACATCTTGGAAACAGAGAAGATTGATACCGTCATGCACTTTGCAGCTCAGGTCTGTCCATGTTGCCATATCTTTGTTGACTGTAGTCATAGCACCATTGGAGACATACTGTAGCCCTGCAATGCAACCTTGCGTCAAGGCGCACAGCACATGAACACAATGCCTTCCAAGCAGTGATGTCACTCTTTTGCACTCTTGCTTTGCTGAGACAGCTATGCTTGTGTGCTGCAGACACATGTGGACAACTCCTTTGGAAACAGTCTGGCATTCACTATGAACAACACATACGGCACTCATGTCTTGCTGGAGGCATGTCGTATGTCCAGCACCATTAGGCGTGTCATCAATGTCAGCACAGACGAGGTGTATGGCGAGAGCAGCTTGGGCGCAGAGAAAGGTACAGTCCGCATGATACAGCTCTCACACAGAACATGACTGTCAAATTTGGATGTGTATATGTCATACATTCAAGCCGTCGCTCATACAATTTCCATATGCACAACTCCTGAAGGTGTTAAATGCATCATCAATGGGGCCATGCTGCTGTGTTTGTGTCTTCACTCACAGCAAACCTGTGCAAATGTGCAATCGCATTGTTGTGTAGCATTGATGTTATGCAGGCCTCATTGAGAGCAGCACACTGGAACCTACCAACCCTTACTCAGCTGCTAAGGCTGGAGCAGAGATGATGGCTAAGGCTTACTACACCTCTTACAAGCTTCCCATTATCATCACAAGAGGCAACAATGTATACGGGCCCAACCAATTCCCTGAAAAGATGATTCCAAAATTTACTTTGCTAGCTAGCAGAGGAGAGGATTTGCCTGTTCATGGGGATGGTGAGTCCAAGGCAACATGTCTTGTTGCCTAACAGAGAGCAGACGCAAAGTGTTGTGTACGTGTAAGCAAGAGCGCATTGATGTGTCCCAAAGCTAACCTTGCTGTGCATGACTGCTTATCCATCAGCATAGTACCTTAAACCTTGCAGCATCATCACTAGTATACTGTGTGATGCTATGGTGAAGTATCGTTAGCCTTTCTTGCCGTACCCACCACCATGCTTGCTGTGTAGGTATTGCTACAAGGAGCTACTTGTACGTGGAGGATGTAGCAGAGGCCTTTGCATGCGTACTGCACAAAGGTATAGTTGGGGAGGTGTACAATATTGGCACGCAGAAGGAGCGAACTGTCCTTGATGTTGCCCAAGACATTGCAAAGGTCTTCAAGCTGCCATCTGAAAAGATTGTACATGTCAGAGACCGGGCCTTCAACGGTATGCCAATGCTGTTCTGCATGATATGATTTTCATTAGCTTGACATTGTCTTGATGTGACTGGGTACGACAGCATTCTGCTCGAGCTTTGTCTCACGTGCGTATCAGTGTTTCAAGCCACATGTGTCACATGCGCGAGACGATTTTCAGCTACAACATGTTGCTGTGTAGGCGATACTACATCTGCGATAACAAGCTGAACACTTTGGGATGGCGTGAAAAGACATCCTGGGAGGATGGCCTCAAAAAGACAATTGATTGGTACCTACAGCACGGCTTCCAAGAGTTTTGGGACAACGGAGATGTGGAGGCAGCCTTGCAACCACACCCAGTCATGCACCCCCAGCAAATGCTGGCTGGCACTGCTGTCACCTCCCCTTGAGCAATTGTTCCTTGTCTCCTGTAGTGTTGCCGTGATTTACATCATCATCGTGATCACACATTTCATTGAGCCAGATTGTAGTGAGTGAACACAGAGTACAGCCATACAGGTGTGTTGTTTGTTAGTCTCAAGTTTGGTCAGTTCAGTTGTTTCCTGTGATGCCAGCAAGGTGGTTCCTTGTACCTTACAGCACACTTCCGTCTGCACCTTGACATTTGCTATGTGCTTGGTTTTGCACTTGCTGGTGAAGTCATTTCGGCAAATATATATTTGTGTATGGTATGCTTTATACCTCAGCATGGACAAAGCAGTGAATGACTCTATGATTCATTTCACATGCTGAAGGTTCTCAAGACGCCGTTGTCAAAGAATTTCCGAAAGATTGTAACTTCTGACTTTTGCAGTGAATTTACACGTTCACCCTCCAATAGACTCCTTGCAGATAGGACATTTCTTGCTGTGCTTGCCAAGCCATTCCATGGCACAATCCTTGTGGAAATGATGCTCACATGGGAGTATCATGATCACTTCGTCAGGCTCATACTCGGACTGGCATATAGAACAAGCCTGCACGTTCATTGCCAACAGTGATTGAGCAGCAGAAGGTAGCAGATGTCTCTTGCACTCAAGTAGAACTTGATAAGCAGTTGCCATGGGCATTGACCACTGTTGCTGCCAGAGCTTGCACAGAAACAAAATGGTCACTCAGCAACGGGAGCACTTGTACCTGCCAGACATTGCAGGATATAACCATGCCTACATACAGCCAATCAAGACCATGAAAACGCTTCATAACTGCAGCAGCAGCATGTGCAAGTCTGACACTGTACCTTGTCATCCCATGGGCCCCCTTTCAAGCACATATCCAAAGGCATTGTGGCCAGCAACTCTGGCGGCGCCGTCAGCTTCACATCCTCCAAATTAGTCAGCGCCTCATAGCTCATGTCCTGATGTCCACTGCCCATGCCATGGCTGGAGCTATGCACTGCTCTGGTGGCCTCAAAGTCTGCCATGAGCGAAGCTAACAAAGCTTGGCTTGATTCTAGATAAAACCTGCCTCCTCCGAGCAAGCTCTGTGTTATGGCTGCCATAGGATCTGAGCTAGCATGTGCCAAGTGAGAGTGTGCAAAGCCTGGTATGAACGAGCTGGCCAGTGTGCCTGGGTGTCTAGGCCTGTTGCTAGTGAAGCGGGTGGAGTGGCATGGAGGGGGCATGACCTGCGCTGCTGCTTCATCATCTTCTGCTGCCAAGGCCATGGCTGCAGAGTGTCAACCAAGCAATCAACAGTGGGTACTAATCAGTCAACAGTGTGTACCAATCAACAGACCAATCAACATGGGTACCAATGGGTACCAATCAATAGACCAATCACTCAACTAATGCATCAAGCAATCAACCACTCAACTGTTTGTATCTTTGGGACTCATCAATGTGAACAAACATCAGCTTTGGTAAGTGGTAGGACAGGATGATGATGCTACAGCTCTCTACGCATCCTTTGTGACACACGCATGTCATCATGCAACAGTGAAGTACAGTACAGTACAGTACAGTACAGTACAGTACAGTACAGTACAGTACAGTACAGTACAGTACAGTACAGTACAGTACAGTACAGTACAGTACAGAAGCCCAGCAAGGCATGGCACAGCATGCAGACAGCCTGAAGAAGAATGCTATGACTTACACATATGCAAACACAATATATGCTCAAGCAGGACAGAGTGCAACACAGCACATCATCAAAGCTGTGTTGTCTTGACAGCCTGCAACTGTAATTACACAAGCACCATGTAACTTGCCTAGAGCCAGATCCAGGTCTTCTTGGTTGGCAGCATCTGGCCTGCTGCCAGATGGCATGGAAGCAAGCTGCTGTGCAGGATGCTGACTTGTTCGAGCATCACCATTTCTGTGAACAGACGGTTGTGAACTCTTTAGTTTGAGACAGAAGGAGACAAAGCAGGTGGCTTCTGCTGCAGAATATATGTGCAAACAAACGCTTGATCTGCAGTTGCAGAACATTAGTCACAAAGAGGTGTTACACGAGGTGTAACAACTGATGACTCGTGCCTATGCTGGAGCAGAAACCAGCACATCAACATTTGCACTAAACAATGCGCCTGGTGCATCACAATAGCATTATGGACAGGTGATGCAGTGTATCATTGAGGCCCAGAAAAACAAGACCATTGCAGTACAGAAAGGCTTGTGCACTTGCAGAGACATGGCAGGGAGTCAGCTTTGCACCTGTGATGCTCAGATCTGCTCCTGTGACTTGAGGCGTTCACACCTGACCTACTTGATCCCTCTTGGTCTGGCCTTTCACTGCCAAATGGGCCTGATTGCCATCTGCTCAAATCCAGAAAGTCGCCTGCTTCATGACTGTATGCGCCATGCATGCGACTTGCAGCAGAGGGGTTTGCTGCGCTGCTTGGGAATCCTGACTGCAGATCATGTGAGGTCCCACTGTCATATAGGCTTGTACTGGATGGGTGTCTACGTCTGGATGCTTGCACAGGTTGATTCTGCAAAGTGTTCTGTAAAGAGTGCTGATGGCTTCCTAGATCGCTGGATGTACTCCGGAGCAGGTGACTACCAATGCTTTCAAGGTTGACTCTGTTGATTGGCCGCCTTGTTGGTATCCGTGCTACTGGAGGGCTTTCACCTGTCAAGTCTACAAGGCAGCTGCCGTTTTGTCGATCTGAAGCATTCACTTGCAATCTGCTGTTGGCGGCTGAGTTTGCTTGCCTTTGCTGGCGCATTGGAAGTGGAGAGTCGTCATCAAGGTCAATGACTTGGGGTGATGATGGCTGATTCAGTGACGATCTGTGCTGCAAGTGGCGTGGTGGTGGATCAGCGACTGAGCTTGCTATCTTGTCACTGCGCTGCCTTTGTGGTATGGCTGCCCTGGTGGAGATTCTCAAACCATTGGGGTGTGAGGACAAGTATGGCTCACTGTTGCTGGCTGAGTCAAGGGTAGCAGCACTGTTTGCTGACATCTGTCTGTCTAAGGATTCAGAATCTGGCAAGCTCCCAGAGTGCATCAGTGACATGATTATGTCAGAGGCAGAGCGCCTGCTACTGCCCAAGGGTGGCGCATCCAGCATTTCCACATCTGGGCTATAGGGGTGCTCTGTCAGAGTCAAGAGCAATCTGTCACAGGTGTGCAGGACGTGTTGCCATGCATGCATTGTGCAGTTGTCAGATGGACTACCTCTTGCTCTGGCCATAGCTTCCTGAATGCTGCGTTGCCTGGCATCAGCAGCTGCCCTGCGGGCGGCACCACTTGCAGCTGCTTCACTAAGCTCTGAAACCCTTCTCGGATCCATGCCGTTTGGACAACTGGTACGTGGCCCGCACGGCTACACTTGCAACAGGCTGTTTGCGACACACTGACTGAAAGAGCAGGCGAAGGCTGCTGTCACAACGACGACCTCCTACGATCAGCAAGTCAGCAGGCGCTAACCACCTGTGATGATCAGCACCGTGGCACACACACCACGCGGTATGTTCGGCAGGACCCTTCACCGAATATTGCCTGGTGCGATGGACCGGCCGTGGTGAGCGCAACTTAGGATCACAACGGAGCATAGCAGGGAAAGCATTTCACGGTAATGTATATTCTATAGCGAGGGATGCATTTCCCTCTTCACAGACCTCTTCACAGAAGTTGGCTTTCAGTGCTTTTTGTCATCTTGCTGCTACAAGCTATCATACCGTTTTTCAGAACAGCACAGCTCTTGGCTTTGCGGTGAAACGATGAGCGAAGAAACCGCGAGCCAGCTGTACAACAAGCCTGAGCACAGGCACACCTTGGTTGGGAACTGGCAAGAGGAACAGAAGCTCCTTGAGACCACTGGCAACCACAGATATAAGGTACTGGGCGAGTTTGGCCGCACCCAAGAATGTCTGCTGCATGCTTTGCTGTCCCTCAAATGAGGTGTCGCAGCCCTTCACTTTGACGTTGTATGCAGCCCTGGACAAAGACAGAGGATGGATCTCCACTCTATGCCACAAGACAAGATAAGCCAGAGCAGCTACCCACCTTTGAGAGGGTCTTTGCACATTCAGAAAGATTGGTATGTGAATTACGCTCGCTCCTGCAAGTTCTTTGGCTGGTATTTGCTTCAAGAGCAATCTGAATTACTGCAACACTGCTTTTGTCACCATAGATAGGCTGACGTGCATAAGAGGTCTGAAGCCAGCAGTACTGAGACTGTACTGGAGGCAGTTGCAGTCTGCAGCTTGATATCGTGCTGGGTTTCAGCGCCTGTAGTAATGCAGGACTCCAAGGACTGGAAAAGCCAGTCTCAAGCCACCTACAGAAGCAGTCAGCAGTGCTCTAAAGACCCTGCGCTTTACAATGAGCGCCCGGTTGCTGGCATCAGAACTCAGCTGGTATGTTGCCACTAGCTACAGATCAGTGTCTGCCTGCATCACCTGCTCTCACACCTGTTGTTGGGCGACAGGAAATGGAAGCAATGCTGGCAGAGGCTTCTACAGTAGCCGAAGCAGCTCCATTGCCTCCACAGTATCAAACCAACTACCGAGAAGAGTTTCAGTATTGTGGGCCAACTACAGTCAGGTGTGTAAAGATTTGCAGCGTTCTTTGCCAGACATGGCAAGCACCACTGGTCTGGACTGTACAGCTGTTGTCAGAATTGCACACAAGTAGATGTCATTTTGTGCTCTGCAGCTTTGGGTGTGTTTGTTCTTCTGATGAGCTATGCACAATTGAAAAATTGTGGAAGCCCTCACTGCTTTTTGCTGCAACAGGCTAGGCCAGCGTGTGATGAAGACTCAGGATGGGACTGCTGACGTGTGTCGTGATCACACCTTCCTTGCAGAGTCTGGCATGTTGCCCAAGGTGACATGCAAGTTTGGCAGCAGCATGCACTCAGCACCAGAGGCACATGGCAGGCTTTCTGCTGCAGCAGCTTATCTTGTGCCACTGTTGTTGACACATGCTCAGGCATTCTGTTGCAACAGGTGCATCATCTGCACAATGCATTGGCTGTGCTACTGGTGTCTGTCTCATTGTGGATGATCTGGTATGATCTGGTGGTGTCAATGATCCCATGTTGCAATGTTTCAGGCTCAAGCAGACAGAGTAGCTGTCGGATGCACAGCTCAGCCTCTGTCATCCTCATACAGAGATCCTGATGTCCCTGTCAGCATTTACAGCGAAGCAGCTCTGCAAGGCCAGTATGGTGGAACGGTCTATGGCAGCCGCATTACAGGTCCAGCTACATTTGCTAGGAACTCAGACTTCAGCAAGCCTATCTCAGAGTACAGCAAAATAATGGATGCAGACAGCGTCCCCATGGCTGCAGAGGCATGACATCCTATCATCATCTAGCTTTGCAGCTGTGCAGCTCTTGTGATCTTCACAGATTTACTGTGTTCTCACTGTGTTTGAGGCCCTCATCTGGATGGCTGTGCGTCAGTGTGTCCACAGGATAATTGCACTGGAATTGTTGGTTGCGATAATTGTTCGCAAGTCATTTTACTGAAACCTTACTGCGCAAGCATCAGGTCACGTGTACCCAAGAACTCTCAGTGTCAGCCTGACATCTTGACTAGTCGCTCGCGTCTGTACTCAGCATCAGTGGCAGTCTACAAACCTTCAAAGTTGGTGACTCCTGTGTCCAATACAGCCCTGCTGTTTTTCCAGCCAAAGATCTAGCTGTAGTGCGGCTGTCCCTACTCCTTGATATGCTGTTGCTATCTGCTGCAGAAGCTGTTGACCAGTCAGACGAGCTTGTAACTATCAAGATGCATTTGTTCTGTGGAAGATGTGGTTTGGCAGAGATCTGGCTTCTGGCCAAGTGATCTGCTGAACGCAGTTCTTAGTCATACAGGACATTCTCACACACTGTTGGGACGCTGCAGGAAGTCAGGCATCCATGTCATGCAGAACCATTGACTAAAGCTGTTAGTTGCGTGGTAAGCTTAGTTGTTCCACAAAATGAACCACAATGTCAAAGATTGGCTGCCTACAAACGAGCCATCCTTGGTAGACAGCTTTTAGAGTCATGGTAGCGTTTGATGTTGGACATCATGACTTTCGTTGTGTTCAACAAAGCGGTTGACTAAACCTGAACATTTTAGAAAGTTGCAGCTGGCTGGTTAACAATTTGATGAAGTCAACTTGCCATCACAACAGCATCAGACGTTGCCATGATGAAAGTGTTACAGTAACAGCAGGCAGGTGAAAGCTGGCCAGGTAGTAGTTGCTGACCATGGAAGTTGTAGTAAATGCTGAATTGGGTGGCACTTCGTCATGTATCAAAAACCACTGCCCTGCAAAAAGGCTGGATTTCGGATTCCCGCGCTTGCAGCCTGATTTGCAGCCGAGCCGACCTCGGCAGAGATCACTTTCGCATGTTGGCAGCCCATCAATCAGACGCGTACATTCAGTAACAAGCTAGCCGTCTCCCAGAGATCTGATGGCAACCATGTCCGAACCCGGCAACAAACGATGCCTGTCGACGTCGGGGGCGATCACGAACTTGCCAGACGAACTGCTGTGCCAGATACTAAGGCACGTCGACTTTAAAACAAAGCTGCAAGGTCATGCATTATGCCGTCAGTGGAATGAAGTTCTCGAGAATCCGTGTCGCGCGGACCTCTGGGGAGAGATGCGTTGGATACAACTGAAGGGTACCCTTCTGAAAAACGAGAGGAGGCGACAGATCTTGCATTCTACAGCCTGGTTGGCCAGGCGGGCTGCAGGCATCACTCACTTCAAGATTGAGACTCAGCGGTGGCATTTCTTGCGAGCTGACTGCGTCGCAGAACTCAGAAGCCCGCTTCTTCATGGAAATGCAACTGCCCTATCTGTTAGGTCATTTGCACCACCATGGGAGGCACATCAACATTGCCCTGTCCACAGGTCAGACCCTTGTAAGCCTTGGCATAGCTGCCAATGTGTGAAAGGTCTACCAAAGACAACATATGCCATGCAGCACACAAGTTGCTTAAAAGTTATTCTGCTTGCAGACACGGAGGTCATGACAAGTGCCCTGATGCAAGATCACATGCTTCTGACTTGTCTGGGGCACGATTTAGTAAGCTTGACACTGACAGAGCACTCTGAAGACCCAATGTTGCCTACTGTGGACTTAGACTGCCTCAGCGGGATGAGCAAATTACAGCATCTATACATCAGTTCAAACATGCCAGGCAAGGTGTGGAGTACTCAAGGTCTTCTCAGTTCGCTTGATTGTCTGGAGGGCTTTACATTCTTGGGAGAAGGCACACTTCAAGGACCGCTGGTACCTGCATTGGCCGTGCTTCCCAACCTGACGACACTGAGGACTTCACACATTCCTGGGGGCCGGGTGAAATCATGCAGCGCATACTTCACAGCCCTCACAAGTTTTGAAGTTGTTGACACTGGAGCTGAGGGCCCGCAAAGTCTACACATCACCTTTGGCCAACCCCTCAGCTCGTTGCGCAAGCTTTCTTTGACAGATTGCCATATTACATCCATGCCAGTGAGCTTAAGGCTGGTGTCCAGTCTTACTCGGGTCAAGTTTGAAAGGTGCTCCTTTACCCTTGTTAATTGGCTACACCAAGCACTTGAGGGTGCAACCCAGGTCACAAGTCTGACATTGAGGTGTTCTGGTGAAGACGGCATACCAGATAGTGTTTTTCAAATGGTTAGATTGCAGCGACTGAAGTTGCCATATAGCGATTTGACTGACTTACCTGCAGAAATTGTCCAACTGTCAAACCTGACATGCTTGGACCTGCCTGACAATGATATGAGAAGTGTGCCGTAGGCTTTGGAGCAAATGACTCATTTGAGAAACATAGACCTTTCAACAAATGCAGGTACTTTCCAGCTGAACCGCCCATTGACATTCTTGTCTACCTTTCACAATCTTGAATTCATTTCCATATGTAGTTGCGAACAACCCTGGAACAGCTTGTCCATGTTTTATATAGGACAATTGGATGCTGCACTGGCTGAAGCCTTCAAGCATCGAATACCCACAGAAAGGCCGCAGTGTGACTTTGGTCTATCGATTGAATGGTCATGGGTGTCAGAATGAATTAAATTCTCTTGAGTCTCATCACCCAGAGAGCACTGATCAGGAGCAATATCGTTGAGTCTGGCGCT
>JAABUP010010891.1_pt1 | contig 10560 bp, 12 predicted proteins | sample 5559201 | NCBI WGS metagenome assembly JAABUP01 (sample SAMN10711887, study PRJNA513373) | rock metagenome | isolation source: Antarctica rocks | place: Antarctica | reverse complement strand
TGAAGTCGCGCAGGAGACGCTAGCTTCGTACGCCGATGTTAAGTCTCGACCATGCCTTAAGTGCCGGCGGCTGCTGGATCAAAATGCCCAATTTCCTGTGGTAAGGACGAGGAAGAGGACGAAAGAGTCTGACGGTCACTTTGCAACTCAATGGCAAGCGTATCATGTCGGATGCACCTGATGATTGGTAAAGTAACATTGGCCGCCTACCAACCTTCTCTATCTCCCGTGTTCCAATCCCACTCTACGGTACGGTGATTAAATCTGAAGGGATTTCTTGTCCATCCAGCGTTTGCTCGGCCGCTATCAAATTCTGGTTCCACCACCTCAAAACCATAGCGGTCACGGTGATATAGTGGCACGTGAGGCTCTTGATTGCTCCATTTAACGTCGCTCCAAACGCCAGCCCTTGGTCTCCTATACCTGCGAGACTTGAAGTCGTATCTATCCTCTGAACCACGACGGGCCCACGTCGGCGGTTGAACTGTGTTATCTTTTCTGTACGGGTACCCTAGGTTGTCCCAAGCCCATGTATTCTCAGGATAATACCCTTTTGTTGTCCAACCAGACCACACTGGCCGATGTGGCTGCCGAGAATATTGTCTTGAGATCCACATGTCAGGGCCTTTTCCTGTGAGTATGTCCGCTAATCTGTCCCACGTGTGTGCGCCTTTCTGCTTCTTGTCTCTTGGCCATACCATCTGCAATTTTTTATCCTGCTTCCACGTTGCGGGATGCATCTTGGGCCATGCCGGTACATAGTGTGTCAAAGGCCTCCGAGTACCCAGGTCAAGATCGTAAATATACGTTTTACCATCTCGACCTACTCGAATCTCTTCCCACGGCTTCAGATCTAGCTTCCTGGTCTGGGGCATCTCGATATTTGGCTGACGGCAATACCTTTGAGAAGCTCGTTAACGACAGGCCATAGAAACAGCTTCCAACCAGACATGTACTCTGTTTGGGTAATTATACATGCATTCAATCCAGTGGCTCCCCGGCTTATACAGTTGTTTGATCGTAGACAAACCTCTGTATAAGTCATCCTGACAACGAGATGGCCAACGCACCTTCAACCCAAGATCCGAGGCGAATGATGACTGTACGCAAACATCGCGAGTTTTCCCATTACTGTTTCAGGCAATTGTCGATTTCCAGATTCGATTCGTTAGCGACCTGACTTCGCCTTGATGTAAGTACCCGAGATTGGACGTCAGCTTTTCAATCGTCCTGCATGATCGCGTTATCTGGTCCAAGAACCATTCTAGTGCGGTGCCGAGACCCGGAAGTAGATGAGCGTCTTGGGCGTCTGCAAACTGTCGGCTCGCACAAGCGATCTATATGGTAGTTGTCATGTGTGTATCCACTCGAGATTCGACTCCGGCAGGGCTGGAGGACAGAAGGCGTTTACCGCTAGCCTTGCGGTTCGGAAACACTCGACTGTACTCCTACCGATTTGGCATGGTATCATTTACATTGACATCTCGAAACTCCTTGTGGTCCTGGAATGCCTAAATTGTTCGTGCACGACGCCCACCCCTATTTGAACAACGCAAACCGAGAAGTACACCAAAGACCTCACGCTGTACCAAAATTGGTGGTACCTTGGATACAACTGCTCTATATTTAATTTACCGTCTAAAACCACAATCCTCTAGTCCTCATTGCTATATACTAGTTGGAGAGCCGTGCCTTCATCATCATGTCTACGAAGACACCCCTAGACTTACGAGGATTGCTGGATCTAATGATCAGGCGTCACTATCGATCAGCGCGAACGCTGTTGGACCTTGTGTTAGGGACGTCGGATAAGGTTTCGCTGAGGCGGATGGATGGATCGTCAACTCGGGGGAAAATTAGTGCGAAGGTAGGAAAAAGTGAGCAGACAAGAGGTGTATAGAGAATTCAGCCGATATGGATAAAGCGATTATACCAAATTTATTTCAATTTCGCCACAAATAAAGAGAGTTGTATCGGAGCACAACTACCAATGCAGAAACTTCTATAATGTTGCGTCAACCGTCAAGCATCACGTTCATACCTACCAATCCCTCAAAACCCACCATCGACTGCGCTGGACCCTCCCTTGTCGTCTTTCCCAGCCCCCTCCCCCCAACTCCACGGCATCCAACTGCCCCCACTGCTGCTTTTACCTATCTTCACGGTTCCTGGAGCTTCTTCACGATCAATAGTGTCGAACTCAGACTCGCTCCCCCGTTGCCGTAAGCCTTCTCCACCACCGAGGTTGCCTCCTAATCTGCGTTCTACGTCTTTTCGAATCGCCTCTTCATTCGCCATCCCCTCCTGACTGCCGAGCTCCCAGGCCTCCTTGTCCAGGGCACTCAACAGCACTCTCAACTTTTCTCTCTGTGTCGCCAGAAACGTCATTTTCTCCTCGTTACCCTCGATATCCCTTGGTATCAGTGTACCACTAGAACTAATATCCGCAACTTCGCTAGTCCTCGACATTTGTCCCACAGCCGCGCCGAGAAGGCCATAGAAGTCTTGCCCCGTGTTCATCATTGGCACAGCGGTGGCGCGGGCGGAGGGGACATAGAACCTGCTGAGGAGGCTTTGCGCGTAGCTTCCACCTTCCTTGGGTGGGAAGCTTTGCGCTTTTGGTTGTATACCCAGTAGGTTCTGCTTAATATACTCGATCGCCTTTTTGAGATACTGCAGCCCAGCGGCTTTTGCCCTATCATGTCCTCTCGAGATCATATCATCAATCTCTGCCTCATGCACAGCCAGAAATGGATGAACATAAGAAGTGTATAGCAGCCGCGCGCCTTGGGTTTGTGGGAGGACGAGGTACGCGAGAAGGGCGAGGCGGAAGAGAGAGTAGAAGGGGAGCCAGGAGAGGATGAACCACGTCCAGGATTCAGCTAGGGTGAAGAGGGAGAGCACCACCCAGTACATAAGCCATGGGGTTAGCTGGGCGGGGTCGGAGGTCTGGAGAGCTTTGTAAGAAGCGAAGATAGGGAAGAGGATGGTTATGACGGAGCTAGACAGTTCATTAATTGTCTTTCTATGATACTATGGAGTTGACTTGGGAAAGAATGGAAAAGGGAGAGGTATTCGGCCACAGTAACGCAGGGAACCCTTGCGATGGCCGGGCGGTGGAAACTCACGAGAGGAGGTTTGGGATGAGGTCAAAGATCATGGCTAGTTACTTATTACGGAGAGGTTTCTCCTTTAGAATGAAGATTGAATGAGAACGTAGGAGCGAGATGGAGAAGGAGACAATCCTATTGATAGATGTCTGATGGGCGGCCGGATGTAATGGTCACGAGGGGCTTATCGATAAAGCTTACAGATTAGAATAGTACGAATATAAGGCTGGCATTGTAGCGCCTGGCGCCCTTGCCGCGAGATGGATGACTTCGTTTGCAAATCTTGGAGACGATGCGAATTAATTCAAGGCCGCTTGATTATTTTACCTTCTGTCTGATTGTCTCCAGATCTCCGGTGCTTGGTCTGCAATATTTTCCAGCCCCAGTAAGGCTTCTATATGGTCGTTGAGCTTGTCTCTATCTCGGAATCGGTAGGCCAGAAGAGACAGTCTCAATAAAGTATCATTACAGCAGGGGAAAAATACACACTCACAGTGCCAAGGTGGTCTAGATCACATCTCCTCTGTGACTATGTGCATAGCACTCATATCCACAGCTCATCCCGATTATGCCTTGATTTTAATTGACAATCGTGATGTATGCTGACCGCAAGACGCTCTCACAGCCGTACTAAGAATTACTAGGAGTACCTTAGTCGTCCTACAGCTCATGCAGCGTGGTGGCCTTCCCCAAATAATCATGTGCTAGCAGCTCATGACCTCCTCCGCAATGTGCGTGGCACTTGGCTTGGTGTAACAAAGCAAGGCCGTATTGCAGTCCTGACGAACTTCCATGAAGAGGGCCAGGTTGTGCAGGAAGCTAGAAGCCGAGGGGCTATGGTCAATGCTTTCTTGACTCAAGCTCCTGAAAAACCCGAAAACACGCATAAATTTGTCAAAAACCTTATTGAGGGCGAAGGCGTCAAGGGCGTTGGCGGCTTCAGTCTTTTGTGTGGGAAAGCAGGAAGGCCTCTGGCGGTTGTGTCGAATCGTACACCCAACGTTGATGGCGTAACGTGGGTCGCTGAGAGAAGAGGCGAGACGGTTGGCTTAAGTAATGCTACATTTGCAGACAGATCATGGCCAAAAGTCCTGAGTGGCGAAGAGCTCATGTCTTCCGCAATTGCCAAAAGCGTTGCCCGCAACGACTCGAAAGCCGAGTTGATCGAGGACTTGTTGCGCGTACTAAGCGTGGATACACTGCCGAAAAGATATGAGGGCCAATGCTGGACTAGCTACGTGAATGAGTTGCGAAACAGCATCTTTGTCCCCGGGATCGGCGGAGAGGGTATGGATGGAGTAAGCGCCGACAATATTGCTGCTGCCAAAGTTAATCAGCACGTACACGTAAATAGTAAAGACGAAATCTCAAAGCATCAAGGAGGCCTCAGTGGCAAGTACGGAACGCAGAAGCAAACCGTTGTGCTGGTGGATCATCAGGGTCATATGACGTTTGTAGAAAGGACTCTATACGATGAGGAGGGACGAGAGCTTGCTGATGAGGAACGCGACAAAATGTTCGAGTTCGATATCGAAGGTTAGGGAAACCAGCAGCCGGGTATCAAGATGTGGTGTATCATAACTGGTGAGAGGCCGGAAAGAAGTACATATGTTGAGCCTTGCGGAATATATTTTCGATGTATATCCCAACGATTTTTCCCCTTCTAACATCGACCTGGTGGGTAAAAGTTCCCTCTTCTGAAAGCACTCTGTGGTGCTGCGGTCGCGACCTTCCACTCAAGAGAGGATATTTTTCGATATTGTTTAAACGAATGGTCATCTTCGATTATGATTTCAATTTTGCTTTGGTCTCGAGTAAATGAATGCTGAACTTCATATCAGTGCTTTCAATTGACTATTAAGTGCGGGCGAAGGAAGACGGTAGCAGCACCTTCTCCAGCTCGGTTTTGAAAAGGGTAAAAGATGTATAAGGTCAAACATCAACAGTAGGCGGTTTGATTCCTCCTACATTGACTTACTACCCCTTTACGGTTTTCAGTTTGCTTTCGTATCGAGTAAGTAAGTGCTCAAATTATACCAGTGCACGCTTTTACCCCGAAATTCAAAGCGAGCGGAGAATATGGTAGCACCTTCTTGAGCTTGGTATAGGGAAGATAGGGTGAGATGTTAAGACTAAGGCCGACTTTACATCGCACCTACTTCTGTCAGCCAACCTTCTGACCTTCTACTATCGAGTTTTGAAAGCAAAACGGAAACACAAGAATGACTCGATAGCCCATAACCTTGCACACCTTGTGCAAAAATGTTTCAAAAATGCAAAAAGCTCGGATCGACCTTGTGGCCGATCCTACGAAAACCTTGACTTGAGTGTACAACATCAGAAGATTTTACTTTTGTTTTTCTACGTTTTGATACGACACACTAGTGAGAACATGGCTGGTCGCATTCAAGTAACCGCATACCACAACTCCCACCTATGCTCTGGTCGATGTGGGATAACATGTTATTCTTATATATACCCCAACAATGATAATTCTTTGTCACTCATCTTGCACTCACGAAAATCAGACCTAACACAAAAACCTTTCAACCAATTCATTGATACCTTACATTTTCACATCCAACCCCCTACTCTCAACAAATTCACTCGGTTTCAAAGATGCCGAGTGCAAAATATGAACCAAATACCTTAATCAGAATACACCGAAACGCCTGATCTATTTTCCTTCCTCAGACTTGACTACCGAGGAAGACTTCAATCTATGGTTCGAAATGGGAAGTGACCACTTCGTGATATCTAGGAGGGGTCTCAACCGGAGAGAGATGGACGTATAGAAGATGCTCCGCGGTACAACTTCATCATATCTTGACTCAGATGATACGACAGTCTCGTGGCATAGATGGACGTGGTTTTCCACAACCTGAATGATGCTGCTATCTCCTGCTCTTCGATGCCATTCCGCGTGCTCCGGACGGTCGTCCACCTGCGAGCTGAACCAATCGAGAAAGTCAAGCTAAAAGGAAGAAACCAATCTTAGGCGGCAACACCTCACACCATCGATGACTCTTTTAATTCGCTCCTTGATGCCTGAATGCTTGAACAATACTAAAGGGCAACAGGATACATAAGCGCAGGCGTCGTCCATCCTCAAAACGCGACCACCCAGATCCATCCCACAGCTTTCGTCCACCACGCTGCATTGCCATCTCGCACTATCCCGAACCATTTCAAAATCTCTTGTACCCCGTCCTCAAACATTATGCCGATCGCCTGCGTAACGAAAAACCTCACGCATTGAGATTCATGAAAAGATAGATTTGAAGAAGGGCCTCCGCCACCTTGGGTGGCTACTTCGGTTAACAGATGGAGGATGCCGGAGAGTAGAAAGGCAAGCATGAGTTTTATATAGCGAGTGAAAGGGGTGTGCTTGGGCGTGCCGAGAACGAACTCTGAGAAGAAGCTCGAGACCGAGGTTAAAGTGCGGCGAAGGTGTTGATGCCAGAATTTTCTGTTAGGGAGTCAGCTGGGTATTTAACAGAGCCAATTTAGGTCGTACAGAGCTGGAGACGCCTACCCCCAGAATCGCCCCAGAGTGTGCCCTTCGCCCAACGACCCAAAATCCGGTCGCCGGTATTTGGGGTCACTACCGCACGCACCACACAAGAAAGCCCAAGCTCCCATATAGCACTGCATGGTGCAATACGATGCCGTCCAATAGCCTGCTCCTTCCACCAGTTTCTTGGAGATATCCGCGCTATCAACGCCCATGAGATATTCCGAAGCCCTCCGATTCCTTGTGAGCGACGTGATCAGCGTGGAGTAAATCTACTTCACCAGATGCTCTCGTTTTGAAGAGCGAATGTAACCAAGGTAGAGCTCACCTACAGAACTCCGTAAGGCTGAGCCGTTTATGCAGTCGGATTAAGATTATGATAACCGACCGGACCATGGCCTGAGAGGTGCATCCATCGGCAGACACTACCTTGGTTAAAGAAATGGCATATGCATGACGCCTCAAATTGCTGACATGATTGTCGGCTCGCCTTCCAGCTGACACGGCTTGATGAACATGCATCCATACAATTCTCTAGGATTTCTGATGCATTAGGGATGAGTCATTGCCTTGCAGGTTCGAAAGCTGGGTTACATGCGGCATAACGTGGAAGATTTGCATTTGGTTTGTCCATCCTTGTACTGTGGTAGCGGTGCTCTTTATCACTAGCGTCGAATAAAATCGCCTGGCACCGATCGCATGGAGTCTCTTTTGCTCCATCGTTCAAGAGTCTACCTGTAGCTCTTTCGCGTATTGCCTTGATCCCGCAGCAGTACATCAAGCGTGTTCATCATATTGTCCTCCACGTCCTCCGAAGGTTTCAAGCCTTTGGCTATAAGCCAGACAACCTTTCTTGTCAGATACAACAAGAATGGCTTTGGTGTTTGCGGCTAACCTCCCTCGTAGGGTCTTGTATGGGGTAGTACCTGGGTGTCTTTCATCTTTGTCGTTCTTAGAGGATACTTTCGCCTCAAGATATTCCACCGGTTTTTCATGGATGACGCTTTTGTTTTTCAAAATTGGGTTATCTTATTTATTACCTCCGTCATATGGCAAGAACGAGCCTGTATAATCTATTAGGTCTGGAATATCTCCGATGGATCCATTTACCCACCTCCCGCCGATCTATTCGAGATGATTGATAAGGAGCTTCACCAGGGACTTGCGAACACGATCTCGAATTTCGTATCACTGTGATGTATCAAATTCGCGTTCTTGTTGTTTTTCAAAAAGTTGGGTAGGAATGTTGAGGGCCAGAAGGTTCTTTGGTGGGCTGTATTTCTCTTCACCATTGTCACGTTGGCTATCTCCATTGGTGTTCAAGCATACGGGTGTGTTTTTGGAAACGTCGTGGAGAAATTTCTTCGGTAGACAGTCCGTCCACCTTCGAAAACCGATTATTGATGTACCCTAATCAAGTGTAGCCAGCCCAAGGAAGATGCATACATTCGAGCCATCTTGCGCGTCCAAGCAGGGGTGGATGTTGTCTCGGATGGATTTAGTAACTCAGATAGATAGGACCCTCCTCTTTGCCAGAGTGTAACAATTCTCTACTCAATAGTAACATTGATCCCGATCACCCTACTTTGGGGTGCTCATATAAACCTCCGGACTAACATGGAGCTTCTGGCGATAATTCTCTCCTACTCTTTTCACCATGATCGCGGCAATACTCAAGGTTGTGTTATCGCTCCAGGGACCGAGGGAGGATGACTCTTGGCTGTTCACATGGAGTGCAATCGAAGCTGCTATATGTTTGTCGCACGATTCCCCCAATTTTCTACCCGAGTCCGCGCTCCTCTCCCATGCTACATCACATGATTGACAGCCATGCTTGCACAGCAATAATAATAGCCTGCCTCGTCTCTTACCGCGCATCGATCAAAAACAAAACCCCACGAAAAAGAAGTACCCCGGTGGCACAAGTGCCTATCCTCTAAAATATATGCCTAATACATAATCAAAGAAGCTGACCGAAAATGAAAAAAAAACGGTCTCCAGTGGAAAGAGAAGTTATAATGAAATGGAGGAAGACGATGCTCCGCCTGTGCCAGATGCTACCCATGTCAGATATGAGTATGTGGTGGACTTAATTCCGTTGTGGGAGAAAATGGAAGTGGGACAGGCGAATGAATACTGTAGCTAGGTTAGCCATGAGAACCAATATTTCGAAGACTATACTTTCCGGCTCATTGCAAAGGAAATGGGTCATAGGAGTAATTGTACCGCTTCTCTTACATTCGTCTCCTTCGTTGTGTCCATCTAGAACCCTTAATAGGACCCTAGGTGCATAAAATTGCCATTCACTCGCATGCACTCGCATACACCAGCATAATGTTTAAAAATCTTTTCGGAGCAAACAAGAGTGTTGGATGGGAACAGACTGGAAAACAAGTACGCTGCCCCTCAGTGACTCTCAACGTAGCTAGGCGTCCCTTAGACAACGTGAAGAAATCCGACCTCCAGAGCCTTAGAACATGGTTGGGAGTAGAGATCAAAACACGAAGTGTATACGGGAGAGTCAATATAACTTTGGCTAATCTGTTCTCTGTAATCGTAGTACCAACAAAATTGAATAGGTTTGCCTCTCGCTGAAGAGTTGCAACGTATGTAAACAATGATTAGCCTGGATATGGTGCCACGAGTAAGACCACGTCATGCCTACGCATCGCCGAAAATGCTCAATTAGTCTTAAAAGACCACCCTCTAATAAAGTTGTTTCTACAAATGCTAGACCTCTTTATGCACCGTACTTGGTCTCCTTGAACGGGTACTTGACGCTATCATCTTTCCTGAGCCATATCTTCGTTCGCTTCTTCGTTACCTGGTGCTCAACAAAAGCCTCCTTCGCGTGCGTTGAGATGAATTTTCGGATGTGTCTAGGGTCCCATAATTCGCTCGCGACCCCGAGGTCCTTGCAGCAGCGCATTAAAGCGTTGGATTTGCAGCCCTCCACCGCGGTGGGGATGCCTTCAGGGGTAAAGTAGATCATTTCGCCACGTGCAACCGAGACAAGTCTAAGATCAAGCAACGGATCAGCTTTCAACATACTAGATAGATGAACTCCTGAGCAGGTGACTTACCGTCCTAACGCTACTAGAGCATATTCTCGTGTCACAGCCTTCGCCGTAACTATTGTTTCGCCACGAGGCGCTAATCCCCAAGCCCCAGGCCCAAATGCCCTATTCAATATGCGTCTGTACTTGATCTCCGGGAGGTAGATGATCCCGTCAGGCTTGATCTCGATATCGTCATGTTCGATGGGCGCAAGCAGGATTGCGGCAGCTTCTTTTGAAAAGGCCTCGCTAGATAGTCCGTGGTATGAACGTGTCCAGTCTACCTGACGAGATCCCTCATCCAGGGTGATGGGCTCGTCGCTCAGGCCACTTGTAAGATCCGACGACTCGGATGATGGGGTGCTCGAAGGTCGCGGAGCAGCTGCTGGAGGAGGCGCTGTAGTTGTGGAGTTGTAAGGTTGGCGTGACTGTGCGGGGGAGTTCGTGGTATATTGTGCTTTTTGCGCTTGATAGAACTTCGTTGATCTGAATGCTCTACGGGCGCTGGTGTCTCTTGTATATCGTTCGGTGGCATCCTGCCTGCTTGGATGTACTGAAGTACTGGCGTCCTGCGTGAGGTGTTGAGGTTTGTTTCTTCGAGGCAGTGCGGTAGTGAACGAAACGGCAAATGTTCGCGAGGTCCTTGATATCTGTAGGGACCACGTAGCCCTTTGGAATATGAATGTGGCCATGGCGGTTGGGACTGTAACATTATTTCGAGTTTCGTCTCAAGAGAGCTTGAACCCTGAAAGCCTCCGATAGCGCGGTCACGTGACACTAATTCGAAAAACCCTCCACTATTCGTAGGGCTCTCCATGTTCTTATGGTGAGGTCTGCTCTTGAAAAAGTATCTTTTACATTTAATGTACAGTCTACAAGC
>JAABUP010010890.1_pt1 | contig 10560 bp, 12 predicted proteins | sample 5559201 | NCBI WGS metagenome assembly JAABUP01 (sample SAMN10711887, study PRJNA513373) | rock metagenome | isolation source: Antarctica rocks | place: Antarctica | reverse complement strand
AGTGTTTGTTCTGAGACAGTGACATCTTGATCACATTCACAGCAATCTTCTTAAATAAGACACTAGTAAATGTCAAAAAGATTGTGTCATTATGTAATGCCTTTGCACATCATTGACATTTCTTGTAACTTTGACAATGTTTCTTGATCATGCTGTAAAGTCTTGTTCATCAATATAACAATAACACTTGCTGATATGTGAATTTCACACCCTTATGTTCAGAATGATCATGTAAGTGTCAAATAATCTCTGTTTAATTCTTTTCTTTGTTGACAACTTTATGAATTCTTATATTCTTGCTGTCACAGTGAAACAACTTCATGTCTTGAACAATATGCTTCAGAGCCTTTGTCTTGAACTTTGTGAATTCCTTGCCTTGCATGTCAATGAGATGTTGAAGTGTAACAAGATATGTAGTCATGGCTATTTGGTCCTCAAAGTATTCAGACTCAGGATTCAGAACAGAAGTGATAATTAGCTTCAATTTTCAACTCACAACATGTTCTGTGCTGACAAGATAGACTTGCACACTCAAGTGAAATAGTTGTGAATTCAGAAAGTCTTCTATATCGCTATTGTCAAAATCAGTCTTATCTTCTGTCTGTGAGTGTTGTGATAATGTGTTCAAAGCTTGATGCTTTTTGTCAAGAACATGCAGAATGTCAAAATCAAACAATCAAATTCAGGCTATTCAACAGTTAATAAAAGCATCAAAGATATCAACAACACTTCTGTTCAACTGAGAAACTAATGTCTGAGCATCAAGTTTGACAATGAAGAACACTTCATATAGATATGCACGGACTTTCTTAAGTGCTTTTAGCAGCTCACGACATTCTTGTTTGCCTGCGTCATACCCTGATTCCGCATTTGTTCAGACACCACTATCATATTGACAGACATGACAACATCAATTATTCTTTGCTTTTTACATCAGACAGAACCCTCATTCTTTCTTACTTGAATTCATGGTCAATATTATATCTTTTGCATCTGAATTATAATCTAGTTGCTGTATTATCAGCTCAGTTGAAAGAAGAATCTTCAGTTTATTCATGGTCTGTTGTTGTTTTGACATTCAGAGAAAGACAATGTTCTTCTTGAACAGATCATATATTAATGATGAGATAATGATGAATCATAGTCAATAGTAAACACATAGACCAATAAAGGCATGAGCTTTTTTCAGATTTTGACACAGTCTTCATTGCACAATCTTTAAAACTTTGTTGACTGTAAAAGAACATTCATTTGATCTGCAGACAAATTCTACTATCTTGAGTTGTTTTATGATATATTATGACTTCTTGTCAAACACACTTCTGTTTGTGCATTTAACATTGATCAAGATCTTATTTAGATTCTGTATTGTCTTTAAAATATATTGATGAACTCTCATCAGAACTTCCTCATCATTATAATCAGTTTGAGGCTCTTTCACAGCAATATTGTTCAAAAACATGCAGCAAACATTAAAAATCAGGTCTTCAAGAATCTGAACCATAGCTCTGCAGAATTGAGCAACAGAATTGATTTCTTTTTAAATAAAAGTGTAATGTTGAAGAAGATCAAGCACTGTCATAAAACCTGTTATGTTGCAGCTTTTCTTGTTTAATTTGATCTGATTGTATTCAGACTGCATATTCACAAGACTGACAGCTTGTAAGTCAGTGAACTCTTTCACAAACTGCTCAATATTTGAAGAAATATTAACGTCTTTAATTGTGACCTTGTTAATATGCATGACAGTATTGATTAAATGATATTTTTCTTTCTGCAATTTCCGAACAAGAAACCATGAGTTTTGATATGACTCTTGACATGATTCAAGAATGTCAGAATCTAGTCACTTCTTCAGCATGTTAATGAGTTTTTCTTTTAATGCTTTTGATACTTGAAATTCAGAAATCTGTCATGTTTTATGTGATATTGTCTGAATTTTCTGAGGCAACACAACTTCTGATCATAATCTTTTGAGATGACTGAAATGTCATGACAATGCACTTTCTCAATTGAATAACACTGTCATCAGAATTTCTCACTTTGTCAATGTCAATTGTGATTCAATCTTTAGATTTGCGACATTTTCAGAAGTCATTCTAATGTCTCACTTGATGTCAGAAAACTTTGAGATAATCAAATGATCATATGAATCTAGATTTGATTCTTGCTGCAGAATCAATGTTAGTCTTTCTTTGAGGATCTTCTCTTTTCAGTTTATTACATAAATTGAACATTCTTTGCTGAGATCTGCTTGATCTATTGGCTGAACTTTGTCTGTCTTGCATTTGTATGCAGCACAGGCCTGACTGTGAAAAACATCAAATTCTGAGTCTCATTGTCTTGATAAACATACACATCTGCGTATAACTGAAGCAGTTGATTGAAATATAAGTGCTATGTTGTTAAAACTGTAATTTCTGATTGTCTGATTGACTGTGTAATTGTGTTGTGACTGTGACAAACTTATGGGTTCAGACTCATGAGATCATTCTACTAATGCCGACAAATTTCATACTGCTGCGCCGGCAATTCTAAATCTCAAATTTTGATATTCTGACTGATAATGACAAGAAACAACATTGATCTTGTTGCTCATTAATCTTTTTCTTTCTTAAATTCAGCCTTTAAAAACAAATGCAACAAGAATTTAATCTTTAAGCCTCTTCTGACGGCCTGAAACTTCACTTTTCTATCATTGTGCAAGCTGTTGATTTCAATATTCACTATGTCAAACAGATCTGATTGTGTCATCATTGATGTTGCTGCTTGATATAACATGTCAAGAATCATGAGTTAACTCACTTTCTCTACAATTAGCAAGAATTGCAATACTTTTATTGAGTCAATTTGAATCTCAATGTTCTCACAAATGTCACAAAGCACAGTCTTCTGATCATTGATGTCAATTAATCACAAACAGCCATCTACTGTATAAAAAACATTGAGTTTCTGAAGAATGTGTTCTTCAACAAGATTCACTTTTGTGTTGATGTCAATCAATGCTGATACTTGACCTTCTTCAATCTTCACAATTGCTTTTAAACTGATGAATGAGTAAAGAACATTGAATAACAAAAATGTTTGAAGGCTGTTGATGTTGATCTTCTCAGTCTCTGAAATTTTGAATATAATGTCTGATTTGTCTGATTTAAACATTAGCTTATGCGTCATCAGTCTCAATGTCAATATGTTCTCAACAGTTATGTCTGACATCACAGCTCAAAGCATCTTCTGCATAACTTGAGTAGAATTCTGCTCTGTCATTTGTCAAAGAACATCTGTTAACTTCACACTCTTGATCTTAAACATGTTTGAAGCATTGCAGGTTTTTTCAACACTCTCTGAATCTAGAAATCTAACTTTTGACCTGCTGTCTTTCTTATTCTCATTCATTGACTCATCACTATTCTCATTCATGCTTAATTTGTTGTGTTGCGTGTCTGAGATCACAACTTGTGAAGTTTGTCATTTGTCAGATCATAGGGTTTTTGATGTAGAAAGATTCTGTTTTCTCTGAGCTCACTGCTTTGTGATCTTTGTCTTCTGCTCTAGAATCTCACAAAAATGTTTTTGTTCTTGTTTGCCCTGACTTTTCTGTGATGCTGTCATCAGATCAAAACTATTTGCACTTAAAACTTGATATTTGAATGTAGAGAATAGATCATCCTCTTTTAAATCACTGTTGAAATTGCATTGTAATTCAATTAAGTTCGCTTCATGATGATCAGCCTGAGTTTTGTTTCATTTTTCTTTTTTCTTCAATAACAACCACACAGAATTCAATTGCTGCATCAAGAAATTTAATGACATAAGGGTACTGTTTCTGCTCTGTAAGCCTCAAGTAATACACAATCTCTTGTTCAGATGTATCTTTTCTGTCTCAATCAACTTCAGAAGATGTGAACATATTCTTCAAAGATGGCCTCATTCAGTGCAAAATCAACAGACATTACAATCACTTTTCTGTTCTGAAGTTCTGTCTCATGTTTCTTGCTGGTTTGTCTGTATTGATGTCACATTATGTTCATAATTCACTAATGATGAATATGATTGTGAAGAATAGCTTTGTGACAAATATAATTGATATAACTTAAAAGAAGCAGAATGAACAGCTGTTGTTATGACTTTGTTTATCAAATGCTCACAGTAATTAAGCTTAGCTTGCAATGACAATGTCAAGTTCTGAAACTTTGTGACCAACTTGTTGATATTAAACTCAGGCATGATAGTAGGTCTGACACGCATAGTGAATGCCCTCTTATTAATTGCTGTTGTTTCTTCTTGCTGCTGATTTATTAACTTCTGTAGAGTTTTCATGCTAGTGTTATTATTATGCAACACATTCAGACTCTTCTCTTTTTTACACATTTGCTCTGCTGTCTTTAACACAGCATTTAAATGAAATGTATTTGAAACTGACATCTTTATTTCAGCCTGCCTAACTACCTTTGCCTGCTTCTTCTTTGATAATTCTTTCAGAAACCATAAGCATGCAGTATAGTTATCAAGTTCTTGTTTTGCATTCAGACAACTCAATATGACACAATATTGAAGACAATAAGTACAAAGGTCTTTCTTGCTGAAGAATTGCTTGTATTGCTCAAGATAAGCACACAAATAGTATTATTGCTTGATGTTCTGTCTTATATAGGCTTTTTGCAGGTGTTCTTTGAGTTGCTCTCAATTTTGACTCTTGTATTTTAACAGGGATTTGATATGCTTGTTGATAAGATCATTACAATATAATGACAACTGCTGCATCATAAGCTTCTCAATAAGACCATGATCTTGACAGATATTCTCTTATGTCTCAAGAAAGTCTGTGACATTCATGTCATCAAAATGTGATGCTTCTGTTGATTCAGAAGTAAAAATAGACATATAGATAATGAGTTGCTGCATGACTAAAGAACTTGAAGGTGTGCTCTTAATTTGCTTGTTAAAAGAAGAAGAAGATTTTTGAGATTCTGACATATAGTTGAAACCACATTGTATGTATGAAATGAACTGAACAAGTACAATGATAATAAGCTGTTGCTGTCACAAGAGAGATTGTAATAATGAAAACTGATACTGATATGAGAATCTGATCTCTGTCAATAGAAATGTGTCAATTGATTCTTTTTGCTGTTCTGTTCTGTTCTGTCTTTTTTGTTCTTTTTTCTTGCTTTTTAAAGCATGACAACATCAGTATATTTGCTTCATTTTCACCTTCTGAAGTGGCTCTCATTGCTTTTTCATTTTGAGAAATACCAATTTCCCCCTTAATAAATCTTATTCAGATAGTGGCTTTTCAAGGTCAAATAAGGTGCTCACTTCAAATTCTGTCTGCTTGTGATGTTGTATTGCTCTGTGATTGTCAGTTGTTGAGAAAATGACTGTTTGTCTCATTTCTAGATAATGACAATAGACTCACAACAAGAATGATTATAAAAGTTATATGCACAATGATATGCTCACTGAACTGATAAAGAAGACAAAATAGTAATTTAAACAAGAAGGGCCTATCTGAAACTGTTCAAAACAAGTACTGTTTGAAGAACTGAAACTGTCTGTGAAGTGTGTATGGTTGATAATTCATGTCTATCTATCTTGTGAAGTTTTCAATTTAGCCTTCCCTTTTGCCTTTTCTTATTATTTGTCTCTTTTGTCTTCACAACACTGTGACAACAAGCTTGTATTTTTGCACCTCACTTGAATGACTGTTGAGATGCAAGTACAGCAGATTCTTTAACTTTGTGTGTCAAAGTAGAAAGCCTCATATAGATTTCCTGAGTCTTTCAGTGAAGTTCAAAGGCTTATGAAAGTCAAGAAACACTTGCTGAACAAAGTTTGAGAATTGTATTTGTCTGAAGACTGACGCACTTGTGTAATTGATTATTATTGCAATTTCTTTGTCATTCATTGTATCTTTTAAAATTCAAAGATGAGAAGGCATTCAATGTCATAAAGAAAAGTGTAAGTAGCACTTTATTCTTTCAACCTTTTTATTCACATTGAGTGATGAGACATCTCTGTCAGAATGGCCTGATTGATTCAATTTGAATAAAAATGTATCTAAAATCACTGTTCACTGTGTCTGAAGAACTTCTTGAGGTAGACTTGAGTTGTTGAAAATATTAAATCAAAAAAGAAGCTGAATATGCTTCAAGTTATAGCCTTTGAGAATTTGCTTTGTGTAATGATTCTTGTTGAGCAAAACATTTTTGACCGATCTTACTGCTGAAGCCACTGATGAAGTTGTGTAGATCAACAGACAGATCAGAATTGTCAATGTAAGAAAAGACTCATATTCACTGTTGTTTGACAGCAGAGTTAAATCATCATCACTGAACATGCACTGAAGTGTCATGCTTGCCAGAAAGGCAAAAAAGACAAAGCAGTGAAGGCAGTGAAAATAAGGCAATAAAGATATAAAGGTGGTGAAAAGAATGAATAGCTGAATTCAGGTTGACAGAAACCACAAATAATTTGAAGCAGATGTTGAGATGAAGTGTGCAGTGAAGGTAAAAATGTGCAAAGAAGAGTTTCATCAAAGGTAATGATATAGTCATTGTCAACAAACATGATGACTGATCAGTCTCTGACATGAAGAGCACTCATTGTCATTCTGATGAGAAAGGGGTGTGAAGCTAAACTCAATTTGTATTCAACAGGTTCATTGAACGTGTGAATCTCTGTTATGAAAAGGTTGCAGCTTAACATGAGACTGCATGAAGACAATGCTCAAAGATTCACAAATTAAGCCTGAAGACAGGTATTGCAGTCACAAGCGTTTCTAGACACTGCTTTACAATTCTTCTATCATCAATGTCTATGAACATGTGCAAATCTATATGAGAAAACATTGAGAGGCTCAGAGTATGTTTAATATCTTTACTCAAGAGCCACTCATTCATGATGCATAAACATAACGGTTTCTATTGTAGAGAAACTTGTCACATTTCTACTGTTGAGCAGTGCATTCTATGTGAGGTGTCTTCTTGCACATTCAAGCAATCTCAGCATCTTTAAAGACATGTTTGAAATCAAAAAGACATGCCTCATCTGAACTATTATTCAGCTCTCAATTCAAAATTGTGCAAACACTGTGGCGAAACTTTTACAAAAAAAGATAGCTTAACACAGCACAACAAAGCTTCTTGCAAACAAGAAGAGTTTTATGTTACACTGCAATCAGATTTAAATACTCTGAGCTGAGGCTCAAAGAGAATCAAGCAAGATAAGAGCTTCAGTGTATCTACACAGCTATCACCCTTTGACCTTTCAACAATCTCACTGAAGCCTTGTACATTTTTAAACTCAGAGATTACTGTGCAGTTAATCAAGTGGTTGCATAAGAGTCAAAACGGCAAAGAACCTGCACTTTGATCATGTGAGGATTGATATCATGCAGTAGCTTCATCTTGATCACAAAATAAGTAACTGTCAGAGAACTGAAAAAAATCACAAAAGAAGTGAAAAGAAGCAGCACCTCTGTCTTAATCACAAAAGAACTGAATGAAATTGCAGAAGAAGTGAGAAGACACAGTACCTTCACCTTAATCACAAAATGAGTAACTGTCAAAGAACTGAAAGAAATCACAAGAGAAGTGAAAAGAAGCAGCACCTCTGCCTTGATCACAAGAAAACTGAATGAAATCACAAAAGAAGTGAAAAGATGCAGTACCTTCACCTTGATCACAAGATGAGTGACTGCAAGAGAACTGAATAAAATCACAAAAGAAGTGAAAAGAAGCAGCACCTTCACCTTGATCACAAGTTGAGTGACAGAAGCTGCAAGAGAAATTGTTTGACACAGTACCTTCTTGATCACAAGAGTAAAAGATGTCACAAAAGAAGTGACAGATACTGCAAAAGAAGTGATACGCCGCAGCATCTCTGTCTTGATTGCAACAGAAGTGAAAGAGAATGAATACTCAGCTGTGGGTTTCACTGAGAAAATAGATGGCTCAAACATGACCCTTTTGTGTTAATGATCAAGTCACTGACTGGCTTGTTCTTTCAGTAGCTTCATTTCTTTGCATCAAACATCAGTATTTCACTCAAGTGTCTGTATCAAAATGAGACCTCATCTTCAGCCTGTCAATCTTCTTGTTGAATCTCATAGGTTATGTTTATGAACTTTTCACCATCTTCAGCTGTTTTAAGCTGTGCAACATCTCTGTGTCAGATGATTGCGTTATTGACATTTAAACTTTCATCACTCTTTACTCAGAAGCTTTCTGAAGCACTGAGTGACTGTAGATGAGATCTTTTAAGTAGTGTATATCAGTCAGTTTTGTTATTCAATGAGATAAGAGTGAAAGTGATGAAGATCTGGTTCCTCATGAATCTCAGCTTTGAATAAAGATTCTTAAGCTGAAAGACGTTTAAAGAAACTAATTGCTTCAGTGATAAAGTGACTGATGCAATAAAGATTCTGAGATTGTCTATGTGTGTCTTCATAAGTCAGTACCATCAAGTTTTGTGAAAGGTGATTGCCATACCCTCATAAATTTGTTTATAAGTTTGTGAGCTGACAAAGTAAATTGATAAATGATGAACCTGTCAGCTGTTTGCAAAGACTGCTGCATCTTCATATCATCTGCTGCCTTCTTGATGAACTCTTTGAGAATGGCTCACTGTAGAATGACATAGTCTGAATTCTCAGTCATCATCATAGTATCTGACATGTTCAAGATGTTGACAAGAAAAGAGGTTGTGGTGGGGTCAAATCCTCAACTACCATTAACTTTGTTTCTCATCATGTGATCATCAGAGAAGTTTATTGTGTTCTTTGATGTTCAGCAAATGATTTGATACAACACGTCAGTCATGCAAAAGAAGTGTAGCAATACAAGTCACAAAAAGTCTGTTGATTTTAGAATTTCTATTGAGCTTCAAAAGTGTGCAAGTTTTGTAGCTGCATTGATCTGCAGTTCTCACTAAACATTCATAAAATGTGTAGATTCTCAATTGAGACTTCAGTTGTTTATTGAACGTGTAGATTCTCAATCAGAACTTCAATTGTTCATTGAATGTGTAGATTTCAAATCAGTATTTTCATGGTTCATTGAACCTGTGAGTTCTCACTGACATCCTTTCTTAGATGTTGCTGATACAAATGACTACTATTTCTTGCTTGTATAGCTATGGTCTTGACCTCAACCAAATGGCTCATGAGTGTGTCAGTCTCTTTTCATCTGTGTGAATACACACTCAGCTGCCTTTAAAGAGCGACGGCCCCTTCAACAGTGATTCTATCAAACTGCATATACTTCAGGTATGAGTTCTGATGTTGTACAAGATGGGTCTGACAAATAATACAGAATTTTGCGCTTTGAATGAATTCTCTTGACATTAATAAATATCATCATCATCACTCTTGCAACAGCTGTCACCTTGAGTGTTAGGTCAGAATCTGTTAAATGAGTGTCTGCTGAAGCGCATTGGTATCTTCTTTCTTCTTTCATGATTGTCAGCTTGGTCTACAGCACTCATTTCATCTCATCACACTTTTCTTTGAGTGTGTAGCATAGGCTATGACAAACTACACAACTCAGTACTCAGCAGAAAACCACTATCAACTACTGCAGACTTGTGGGTCAGTGTTGATGACATCAAACAGCTCACACATTCATCAGCAGCATTCAGGTCAAGGCTCATGAGTTTTTGCCTATCAAGATCAGTGATATCAGCAGTCTTCAAACCAACCACTGTATCAGATGTTCAACATCAAGTACCAAATATATCTTGACATAAGGCAGCAATTCACAATGCCGGCTCAGATGATTGCAATGGCCTTTACAGGATCAGCCTCATCTTTCACACTGTTTATTCACTTCTATCTGCAGATTCATGATTCAGAGAACCAGCACTATTCTTTGCCACTTCTTAATGCCTTTGACATTCAACAGACAGCATATTTAAAGCCTCTTCACAGCGCTTCACACATGCAAGATAGGTTGTCATTACAGTCAAAATCTCAATATACACAAGACAACATAGTCTGAGCTCACACAAACTCATCAGAACTGCAACTCAACTTCACAACTCATGTATAAGAGTAGCAAAAGACTGAAGCTGATCAGATGACCTACACACAGCAGCATAAGCCATCTTGTGACTTGTTACAGAAATCAAAGACTATCTTTTCTGAAGATGCTTTTCTTGATGCCTCAGATTCAGATCAGAAACACCTGTCCTCACTCTTTTCTCAAGAAGGTAAGTCACAAGCTTGATCATACAAGAGCATATTTACCATATGAAGAAAGAGCTTGTTCACTCAGTTTTCTCAATCTACAAACTCTTGTATCTCTCAGCACAGACAGCAAACAAGTGATCAGCAGAATATGCCGAAATTGAATTTGAAGTTCTCTATACATTTCACCTCTATGAAGTTTATGAAATTAGAACAGATGCAGAGTATATTCTCACCTCAGCACTCTGAATCTTCTAGTACTGACTATTCTCAAAGGGTTAGGGTTAGGGTTAGGGTTAGGGTTAGGGTTAGGGTTAGGGTTAGGGTTAGGGTTAGGGTTAGGGTTAGGGTTAGGGTTAGGGTTAGGGTTAGGG
>JAABUP010010888.1_pt1 | contig 10561 bp, 12 predicted proteins | sample 5559201 | NCBI WGS metagenome assembly JAABUP01 (sample SAMN10711887, study PRJNA513373) | rock metagenome | isolation source: Antarctica rocks | place: Antarctica | reverse complement strand
CTTGTCTCTATGGGTGTCGGTAATACTGGTACCGCTGGCCAAGGCATTCTGCGTTGCTTTGGAGTAGACGACAAGCTATTTAGGGATGCGGTGGAGGATGCATCGATACCATCAGGTACGGATACTGTCAAGCTCTTGTTTCTTAGACTAGACGAAGAAAAGTTCTTTCTCAGCCCTGCGGCAGCCTTGGTACCGAAACGTGCTGGAGAACCTGGCATGGACGGTAAACTATGGTCACTGTCTGCTGAGGTAACCTTGGCAAGTGCAGAGGCCGTAGACGAGGCTATATCTGTCGAGTCGGATCCAGGGAATGGAGAGGAGCCTTTACGGCTACTAGGCAGACTTGCTGAAGACTGGGCGACGTTCAAACTTTGCGAATTCAGGTGGTGTTCCGCTACAGCGGATGTAGATTTTGGTGGTTCTGGTACAGGCTGAACTGGTATCATTGGAGGAGGGCCAGACGGCGGTTGAGTCTTGGGAGCCTCGGATAAAGCAGTGTCTGCAATATTGGTGCTTGTCTCAATCTTCAGAGGCTTCCTCTTCGTGCCTGACAGTCTACGGTCACGGACCCCTGGGCTTGCATTTCGGGCCACCAGACTCGAAGGGCGGCCGACAGGACCATTCTGTGACTGAGAGAGGATCGGTGCTGCCAGAACAGGAGGTGGTGGCAGGGCACCAGAAGGTGGAGGATGCAAAGGCGGTGGTAGCGGGTTATCCTTCAATTGTGTCGCCATTGATGAGAATACAGAGGCTTCAGCAACAGTTGAAAGGGAGGTTCCCGCCGACGTTGGATTCGAACCGAAAGAACTGCCCCATGTCCTTCCAGAAAAGCCGCTGGAGTCGGATTGTCGCGGTAACGCAGACTTAGTCTGAACATCATATTCAGAATCGTCCATGATGTAGTCCCTAGTCATCTCTTCGAGCATTCGCTCCTCCTCCTCCTCCTCGTCTTCGTCATCACCGTGTTGGTTATCAACGCTGTCTCGAAGCGGCGATCGGTGCTGCAGTCGTTGTCTCTCTCGCTCTTTGGCGTGAGCAATCGCCCCCTCTCGCTCTGTTTCACGCACGTTTTCTTTAGCTAGCTCAACATTCCGCATCGACAGGGACAGTGGCTCAGCTTCCTCAAATTGATACTCAGGATCGTGCAGCAAATGCTCATCGTCTTCCTCTTCGTCGTCAGGTTCGAAACCATCGTCGTAAGCAGTCTCGATCGCTGCGTCAAGTGCCGCATCAAATTCAGCCTCTGTCTGTCCACTCACAGCCCGTATGTGCTTCCTTCGAAGACCAATAGAAGATCTGCGTGAATGAACCGATGACGATGAAGACCCACTTGACTCGTTAATGGTGTTTAGCCAAGATGTATGCTCCCCGTTATCTTGACGAACAGGATCAGACTGATCGGACTCATCACTGAGTGCTGAATGGGCTGATGGGTCTGTAGACGATTGCGCTGGATCCCTCGTCACTGTCATAGGAGGTGGCGCCGGTGATAAAGGCCGTCGTGGAGACAGAGGTGGGGGCATATATTCTTGATATACAGCAGTCCCCAAATACAGTGGATTTTCAACGTTTGGGCCATTGCCATCGTATCTCATACGTGGAGGTTGTCGGTCTAATGTATATTTCGCAGCTCGGGCTTCCCGGCCTTCGGCCGTATATGGAGAGGTCTGGAGTGGTTGTCGCCTTGGAAGTATATGGGTTAGCATTCCGACATGAGGCTGTTTGAACCCGGGCGGTTGTTCATGGCCTGGAGGTGTTACCACCACATTCTCGGTCGTCAGGTCACCCTCCTCATCGTCCGTGACTATCGATAGGCGTTCCGAGTCCTTGGAGTCTCTCTCTGGAGGTCGCTGCGGTAATGCTTTGCCGTCTGTACTTTGGAATGCATGGTCAGAGCCACGAAGCTCCGCAATTCTGGCTTCGTACGTATTGCGCTTCGTTGAATTAGCAAGAGTCCCGCTGCCCGTTCAGGAGCCGTTCCACTTACAACAGCGTCCAACTTTAGTCGATCTTCTGGACCTGAGCTCCGAACCATCACCTTCTGTAGCAAGGCGCATGCCTCCTGGTACGCATGCATAGCCCCTTCGTAATTCGAGTGCTGATCGAGAGTTACCGCGTGGTGCGCTTTTTGTAGCGCTTTCGATAACATGGCCTTTTGTGACGGGGCCTTGCGTCTCTGGGGCCTCTCCACTCGATCACGATGATCTGAAGCTGAACTTTCCCCTTCCGTAGTACCATTGCCCTTGCCAGAAATGCCGCGGTTGCGGTTGTGTGCAATCAGAGAGCTCCGGCGGCGCTCTGCGTGCCTGTGACGGGCTGATGTACGTGGAGAGTACAAGGATTCCGGCGGTCCAGGAGAGCCTGGAATAGTAGACTGGTTAATGATGATGGGCGAAGGTATGTTTGCTCTCGGGGATGCTGAAGGCGCCAGCCGTTCCATTCCTGTCGTCACTTTGGAAGGAGACCCTGACTGCCAACGGTCGCCAAAATAGTCTGGCTGGACTGGTGCGTAAGTCGAAGGTGAAAGTATCTCAGCTGTCGCAGGAGTTACTGTTGCAGCGGTTGATGGTGAATCTGCGGCGTCAACGGCTTGAGACAACGATGATAATGTGACAATGGGAGGAAGCAATGGTGGTGGGTGCGCTGTAAAGTGTGCCATGCTGGCAGCTTCTGGTGGGCTTTTCTTTGGAGAAGGTCGTCCTCTACCAGTGAAGGCTGCATTGGGGGACGGTGACTGACTGTTGGCAAAGCCGCCGAAAGAGCCGAAGGATCCGGACAGTCTTTTCGAGAAGCTGCTTCGCCTATTGTGGGTAGCAGAGGATTTGCTTGAAGCAGTGGATTGTGACCATCGGTTCAAATTACCAACTCCTTCTCGAAAGCCGTTACCACTATCTGGTCGAGCATAGAACGCGCTGGATCGCCTCTTGCTAGCCGCCGGCGAGAGTGTACGACTCTGGAAGTTTGGGTTTACCGTTTTTGCTTCATTGGGACTTTGAGATCTTAATCTAGAGACAGGTGGTCGTGCCCCATTTCGCGAGCTGAAGGAGGAGGCACGCTGTACCGTAACGATCGATGAGGTAGATGCTGAATTCGACCTGGAGTTTTGGTGCTGATGCGTTGGTGGTTTTGCAAGTGTCGAGACCATGCCTAAAAATGTGTCCTCGCAACGCCGTATCCACTAACGCGCCAGACTTGCGTTGGCACCTTCCAGTCCGAACTTCCCCTTCACTCCATGTTTCTGTATGATTCGTATCCCGAAAAGCTAAACGGCGAATGCACTCGCTGCGGGGAGAAGGCTTTCCTCTGCCGCTCGATGTAAACACTGTTGGCTAAGCGGAGGGGCAGAGGCGACGCCGAAGACAGGTGTATCGTCCCAGCTGAAGTAGAAGACTTGGACAATTGGATGAGCTCAGTCCCAATTAGCACAAGATACAAAGGCTTATGCGGGTCAAGCGATTTATTGCATGGCGATTTGATCTATCGGTAAGGTACAGCTGGGGACCGTTTGCTGTCTAGGTCGCGAACGCGGCTCAACCTAAACCTCAAACCTGGCAGTACAGCGGGAGGATAAGAGGATTTGAGGAGGGATGAGGCTACCAGCATGCGGCAAATGAAGTAGTGGTCAGTATTGTATTCAAGGGAGGAGAGTTTACCTTCCTCGGTTGTGCCTCCCCCTGCAAATCACCTGCACCACGCTAGTTGCTCTTGGCAAGATCATCATAAACTTCGAGCCCAATTCCTGTTATTTACATTTTTATCTCACTTCATTTTCTCTCCACATGGGTGTCTTATATTTCCACCTGCAATCAAGAGACTCAACAGCCACTAGCAATCCACATCGCGAACAATTTTTGCAGGTCCCAGCCGACAACTAGCAAATGATTGGCAGTCACGAGCGCCACAAAGCCCGAAGTTCAAAATATTATGCTTAAGAGCGAGAGGACAGACAACTACAAGGGCTATGGAGCCGAAATATAACAACAAAACACACACGCAGAAGGCTGGTGACGTGTCTGTCAATCATGCTTGAGTGCTCGTTGTGTCTGGAATGGGCTTGAAAGCCTACCACGATGCCTGAGTCCACTGTGTTGGCATCCACGACTGCCATTCATATTGGCACTTAGCCTATGTTCAAGGATACCCAACCTACACTACTCGACATGAAGTATCAATTGCGCTGGCAAAAGCAATTAGGTACTTGCCGCAAGAAGAAATACATAAGATTGATGGCCAAGAGCTCCTATCCTCTGTTCAATGATATCGATATCCGCCAAGCTTCACATCATCATTCCCTCTTATTGACAAATTTATTGTTCATGTAATGCTGCCCCAAAGATGGTTATGCTCAGTTTGGGCCTCTTGCTTGACCTTATCCCACATGCTGTCGATTCTCTTGGCAATACCCACATCCAAGGGCCCGTCCTCAATCGCGCGCAGCGTTTCCTCCAGCTGCTGATACCTGCTTGCCCCAATGATGATACAATCCCCACGCTCAGGTCTTAATGCGAAGGTATAGCCCACCCATCGATAAGCCAAAGCAAACTTCGACATGCCAGCATCGTTGGCGGTGGATTCTCATTCTGCTTGGACGTCAAGAAGTAATGGTCTATTATATCGGTCATGGTATAGCTTACCCGCTCGCTGGTTGGGATCCAATCGACCTTTTCCGCCGCCACTTTTAGGGGTCTCTGCATCCTTCACGAGGAAACCACCCGCACGAGGCGAATATGCATAAAACGCGATCTTGAGCTCTCGCAACAGTGGGAAAAAGGGTGGTATCGTAATGGCGAGTAACTGGTTTGTAGTTGCCTTAGAATACCGGTGGGAGGAAAGCCTTTGGACTTTGAATAGTTATATATCTTCTTCACATACTCCGGAGTGAAATTTGGAAGTCCAAACTTTTTGCAGTACGTTAGTGTCAGACTTTGGCAATCGTCTGTGCAGGGTGGAGACAGTATCAACATACACGCTTGTATCTACCGGCAGCATACACCTCCTGCATCGCGTCCACTGTTTCTTCAATCGGTATATCGGGATCTGGGCTATGCAGAAAGTAGGTCTCGACCTGTGAAGCTGTTCATCAGCTACACCTGCTCGCAGCAGTTTTGCATGGCCAAAATTGTCATACTCTCTTCACGCCCAATTCATCCAAGGTCTGCTTGGCAGCCGCCACTTTCGAGTCCCTTATCAGCGCGACTCTGGAGAAACCCGGCGCTGAAGAATGGATGACGAAGCTCGACGGCGCTCCTAATTCTCCCCGAGCCTTTTCGCTCCCTTGCTTTTCCGCAGCAAACCGAATAGCTTAACGAGCTGATAATGAGTATGTGGCCCGATTTACGTATAGATTTGCTGTATTTAGATCCTTGACGTTGTGCTCCTTCGGGATGTCGCTATTCGTCGTTTCAGAGTCAGCATGGTCTTTCTAAGCTGTCTATCGAGTCGCAAGACGTGCCCAAGGAAAGTAGAAAAATCAGATACGCCTCTTTCGACTCCTCAACAGGGAAGACAGATGCGAAAAGACGTACAGATATCCTTGAGTGGTTTCCATCGGGAGTGAGCCCCATGGTGCTGTTCCAAAGAGGATCTTTCAACAGGGAAGACAGATGCGAAAAGACGTACAGATATCCTTGAGTGGTTTCCATCGGGAGTGAGCCCCATGGTGCTGTTCCAAAGAGGATCTTTACATGAGATATTGTCAACTGTTTTCAAATTCTTCCCGGCTACTTGGCCAGTTGGGAGGTTCTCTTGGGATGTTCATTTGAAACGTACAAGTGCCTTGAGTGCCTCGCACGTCATGATCAAAATAATTCGTAGAATGGCAAAATGGCCGTCAAGCCGTCCGCCAGCTCCTCGTCGGATTTGAGCGCTGAAATTCTGAAGCTGCATTAGAGCTGCACTGTACATTGGATCATTCTTCCTGTTCATTGCAAAGTCCATGAAAGTTACTGAGTCATATAAGCCTTGCAATTCGTGATCAAGCATTACCACCTTCTGCGCACATCTTGGGTACTTCTGCGCGTACGCTAAAACGATACTGCTCCCATTGGAGTGTCTCGTGAGCGTCATCGTTGCAAGGCCTAGATATTGAGGAAGGGTGTCGAGGTCTTCGACCATGTGCGCCAAGCTCGTTTCCGAGACATTGGTGCATCCTGAACAATGTGTGGAGTGGAGAAAGCCCATTAGAAAGGTACAAAGAACCAATTTCCCAGCCTGGGATGACTTGCACAATCAGAGGACCAGCGGTGCCGAACAGCTGATAGCTCAAAGAGACATATCCTGTGTCAAAGTTGTGCAAGCCTGGGCAAAGCTGGTCGACAAGCAGGCTCCCCGTGCTTCTTTTACTACTCACATGAAACCATTGCCGCTCTCAATGATGCTGACATTGTTCGAGATGAGTGATTCGGACTGCACAATAACAATTTGATCGGGACATGCTGTTCTCCTATACGTTGTTGCTTACCGCCTCCCTCGACGAGCTGAATGTGAATTCTTTCGAAGATTCCGGCAAATTGCTTAAGGTAGCCGAGTCAGCGAGCGACGACAGTTGGAATTTCTGGGAGATCATTAATCCGCCTACTACCCTTTTGGATCGAAGGGCCACACTCAAAGAGACCGATCATGGCCCATCAATCGTAGCAGCCGACCACCGAGTCGTCGCAATACAGTCAGGTTTTCTTTGATGGGAAACTTGATACGCTACCTCCATCTTGCTTACACGGGACCATAAAATTAGTCATGCGCCTTAGCGTAAGCATAGCGGTCACACGCTTCGACGCTGATTCCGACTCTTACAACAGCAATGCTTCATGACTCTCGCAGAGAGCTCGAAGGCCATATGCTCCGAAAGTCGATGTTGCGAATTGTCTCTGCCACTGTTGAAACGCTAGAAATGGCTGTAGTCCCGCTTCGAAGGAAACAATACATGAATACGAACAATGGCACTGCATGTTAACCAAGTCAGCGGTTGACATGGCGTTCAGTTCAAAGGTTTTCAAGCCCTCAATATCGTTCTTTATTCAGTCACAAAGATTGTGCCCACGAACGAGTTGTTTGACAGCGTTGACAATGGTGTCCACGAGCTCGCATTGTGCATTGCTGCATTGTTCGGCACGAATAAATTCCAAAGATTTCCTCTTGATGTGTTTGCTCCGTCTTCGTGAGCAATTGGGCAAGACGTATCCGCTCTATCAAGCCAGACCTCCTACTTCTCGAGGTTGAACGAGCACAGAATTAATCTCGCAAGTGTCCATCACCGCAGGTATGGATCTATATAAATCGATCCTCAACATCACGCCTTCCGGTTTGGTTTACTTTACAGGCATGCTGCTGATGATTTCAGGCGCATCTGCTTGTCTAGATGGCCAACATCACGCCGATGGCGCTTGCGAGAGCGACCAGGAGGGCGTCAGCGACAAAGCGCAATGTATGGTATCAGAGTTCAATGAGTGGCTACTGAATATTTAGGATAAAAATGATTATTTAGCGATATGATTACGAGTACCTTATTTAGCATTGCTTCTGAAAGCAGAAATAGATGAGCAGCTTCTCGACCACTAAAACAGTTGTTCCACTCTTGCTGTTGCATGCTGACATGATATTCAAAGCTCTAATCAAACCATTTTCGTATCTCCACCTGCCTAGTCCTCGATCGAACCGCCCGATCCAGTCATTTCCCGCAACCCGCCCATTCGAATAGTTCCCTACTTCACAACGCCTTCTATCACACCATTTCCCACTCTCGGAGCCTGATGTGGTTGTTGTGTCGTACCTTCCGCCCCGAAGTCTTAGGCCATCCCTTGACGTATTTGCGCTTAGTCATGACCTCGTGATACTTGCGCTGGCGAGCGACCTTCTTCATGGATCGCGTGGTGACACATCTGCGACACTCTGCTGAAGAATCCTCCTTTTTGACGAAGAAGATGTTGAAGATGATGATCAACAGGATAACAATTTTGAAGGCGTTTGCCCAAGTGAAATACGACCCGAAGTCGATAGGACGCTCTTGGTACGCCAAGGATGTGGAACTGCGTCCAGTACGCATGATCTCTTGGTATTGATGTGGGCCGATGCGTTCGAAAGATTTGAGGAAGTCTGCATTATGGCAACAACTTGATCTATGGGATTGTCTCATGCGTGGAACTGACATGATGGAACTGGGCGTGGTTTGTTTTGGGTGTGATTTGATGTTTGAGTTTTGGAAGATTGAAAGACTGGTATTGTGAAGTGACTGTTGGTTTTAACGTCTGCTAACACATTTGAATTCTGAAAGGGTCCCATAAAGTGTCAATGACGAAATGTTTTTGGGGTGTAATGTTTTAGTGTACTATGAAGATACGATGAGTAGGGAAAGAACAGTATGCTAAAATGAAAGGGATGAGCAGCCGGTTGAATTCCAGATGGAGTGGTGATTGGGATGATTCGCTATTTCAATTAACTCTCAAGGCAACTCGGAGAGGTTCAGGTCGATTGATGTGACGCCAGTCTAAAGGAATACGTAACATGGAGACACAACTCTCACTCATATAGCAAGCCATCGAATGCTCTACACTACCAAATCTTCCAATATAAACCCAAGTCGCGCCTTCTTAAAGGCACTCTTACCATTCTCAGACCTCTTACGCTTGTTACCGCTCTGTGGACCCAGCGTTGATCTCTGCGCGACACGGTATAACTGTTCCTGCATTTCAGTCCTTAGCGCGCGTCTGGCTCTCGGCCTCGCACCAGATTGTTTACGCTCTGTCGTTGCTTCCGCTAGTAGTCGTGCCTCGTAGCCCATGGCAATAACGCTAGGATGACCCTGCTTGTTAATCTGGGGGCTCTTGAACAATAGAGCGTAGATCATTAGGTGCAAGAGACATATGCCGACACCGAGGAGTAGAGGGTCCAAGTTGTTGACATACGTGTCAAGGTCTTTGACGATGCTAGGCAGCTGAGGGTTTGGAAAGATGAACAATTGCTTCATATTTGGCACAAGACCGCCAACGATGTCAGTGGGGATCTGCCCATTACAAGAGCTGGGGGCGAATCGGAGGACTTGCTCCATCTCGAAGATGTTGTTGGGGGTTGATCTACCAGGGATCTGGATATATATTGTGATTTATACTTCAGAGACCTGGTGAGATGAGCGGCGGACCTTGATGTATCGATAGTGCCAGGCGGAGAGGGAGATACTTATGCCTACACCGGACAATGCCCTTTCAGACCGAGCAACAATGCTAGACAATAAATGAATAAGACCATTAATCGCTCAAAGGAAAATACGCACTTTGATGCGAGGGCTGAGAGCAAAGGATACTGCATAATGTCTTTGTCATAAGAGAGATAGATGGAGGCAAATGTATCGTCAAAAAAAAGGCCAAACAAAACGGGCGAGATTGAGGGACCGTCGTGGATGACTTGGAGCTCTTTGTGCTAGTAGAATCATCGAATCAGCTTGAAGCGTGACAACTGTGTGTTTTGCAAAGAGGGCAGCTCTGCCAAAGTCAGTGATGCGGAGTAGAATGCCAGCCATAAATTGCTCTGAAGTCAAATTACACACCAGATCTGTGTCTGCTGAAAGCTTGCTATGAAGCAAGCTGGTTGAGGCTAAGAGCAGGCAAACCAGCGAATGATAGCACCCAGGGCATGTTTAGTTTCAGAAATTGATGCTGGCCGAAATCTCATATACATTCTGTATTAACGAATGAATCTGGAACAACATCGCTCCTTTTTGAGTGAATCGTCGATTAATTCTTTGCATAATCCTAATCCTCCTCACGATTTGACAGCATCCACAAGTAAAGGGCGACACGGGAAGGCCTCTCTATTGTTTGATCCCATTGTCTTCAGTATAATCCTGCCCGATGACTATCTCATTCACCCAATCTCTGGTCGCATCGACGTTCCGGGGATCGGTACAAATAAGGAGGGCTTACTGATTCATTTCCATCAACGTCCTCGAATATGTAGCTTTCCTCAAGATTTTCACTTCCTAGGTTCTCGTCCGCAAGCTCCTCGGCCCTGGCCGTGTTCACCGTGTTTTGAGCGGGGCCGGCCAGGTGCTTGTTTGACTCGTTCCGGAGCGACGAGGTGTCCTGGACGGAAGCTTCGAGATTGGGGAAAGGACTTTCAGTCTTGGAGTACCCCTCATACTTCCAGTATTTCTTGAATAGTGTCCTGGCGCCAGAACAGATCGAAGGACCAGCTTCGCACAGGATGACTGCGAGGCTAGAGAAAGTGAAAATTAAGAAAAGGCCTTTCATTACTGTGTCGAGGATGGAGAAGGCAGATCCGAGGGTCGTAAAGGTGGAGATCATCGTGAAGAGGGCCGTGTTAAGAATTGCCACGGACATGCAGAGTCCCAGTGTGTACAGCAGTCCGATCATTGTTTTGACAGCCACATTGGACTGGAGGGCGTTACTAATGGTCGTGGATGGGTTCACGGTGAACATACTATGAGACATTCTAGACTGATGGAGTGTTGACGTCTTGTCGTCCGCTGTATTTGGAGGATGGAGGATGCAGGATGGAGGATAATTGCGGATGGAAGAGAGGAGATGTGGGGTGGTGTCGATGAAGGATT
>JAABUP010010886.1_pt1 | contig 10561 bp, 11 predicted proteins | sample 5559201 | NCBI WGS metagenome assembly JAABUP01 (sample SAMN10711887, study PRJNA513373) | rock metagenome | isolation source: Antarctica rocks | place: Antarctica | reverse complement strand
TGATACTTCTTGCTCACGGCGGTCCCCTGTCTCGTGGCGTTCTTGGCGGTTCGCTCGAGACCTACCAGCTGGCAGGACTCAGGCGGGGGACCGCCACCTCAACTTCCACGAGACCCGGGACAACCTCTCCCTGAGGACTAGCTCTCGGTTGAGCACCTTCGGGTTGAGATTGGCTCCCCCTGGAGGCTTATCCGCCGTGTTCCCTACACATCCGCTCGTCGAGTCGCTGCTCGGCCCATTCGACGGGACCGCCCCGAGGGGACGGGGTGTCCGCCGTCTGACAGCACCCGCTGAACCGGTCGCCCACGGGGAATCCGACAAGACGGCGGTCTCAGGGCCGCCGTTCCCACTGCGGTGCGGCCAAGCGAATTTGCTTGACCTACACCGGTAACCCCGCTTAAATGGCCGTACATATCCTGTGGGGCAGTCGGCCAGCAAGGAGTCGAGGTGGGTTGCGAGGTCAAGGAGGTGGCGTACCGCAAAGTTGCTTCCGATCTTCGGAGGCAAATCCGAAGCCTTGCGTTCCCCAACGGCACTGCATTGCCGACCGAGGCTGTGCTGGCTAGCGACTATGCCGTGAGCCGGCAGACCGTTCGCCGGGCGTTCCATGAGTTGGTGGCCGAGGGCCTGGTGTTCCGGGTGCCAGGAAGGGGCACCTTCGCTACCCCTGCGGATCACAGGTACCTGCGGCAGTTCGGTTCGGTCGAGGACCTCATGTCGCTGTCGGTTGACAGCTCGATGAGGGTGGTCCGCGGGCTGGGCTCCGCTAGTGACCCAGCAGCCGCTACCAGGCTGCAGCTGTCTGACGACCATGTCGTCACCGCGACCTTCGTCCGGCTGCACGACGGCCGGCCGTTTTCGTACACGCGCGTCTGTCTGCCCCCTCCGATCGCGACTCGGCTCGGTGAGGACTGCGAGCTTTCGCAGGCAGGCGCACTTAGCCAGGTGACCGTGATCGGGCTGCTGGACCGCGTACTCCCCACCGCTATCCAGGAGGCCGAGCAGAGCATCTCCGTGGCGGCCCTACCGGCCGAGGCCGCCCAAGGTCTCGCTGTACCCGACCAGACCCCGGTCCTGCGGGTGGAGCGCACCTACTACGACACCGCCGCTGTGCCCGTCGAGCTGGCGGTAAGCCACTTCCATCCCGACCGCTACAGCTACCGGGTTCGGCTGCGCCGTGCTGTCAGCTGACCCTGCGGTCTGACAAGGAGATGCCGCTGTGAGCTCTACCGCTGACGACCTGGCGCTGTGGGCCGTAGAGCTCGACCCCGCCGCCGAGGATCTCGATCTGGCCGATCGCGCGCTGCTGGACACCGTCGCGGTAGCCGTAGCAGCGCGCACCCACCCGGTGATGGCGATCGCCGCCGGACTGCCCGAGACTGCCCGCTGGGCAGTGGCCGGTCACGTACTGGACTTCGACGACCTGCACATGGAGTCGACGACGCACGTGAGCGTCGTCTGCGTTCCTGCTGTGCTCTCCACAGGCGGTGGGGCCCGCGCCTACCTGGCTGCCGCTGGGGTGATGGCGCGACTTGGGGTGTCGCTGGGTTGGTCGCACTACGCGGCCGGCTGGCACGTCACCAGCACGGCCGGCGCGCCAGCGGCAGCCGTGGGCGCAGCCATCGCCCTCGGCCTGGATCCCCCCCTGGTGGCCACCGCGATGGCGCTCGCCGTGCCCGCAGCCGGAGGTGTTCAGCGCGCGTTCGGCACGGACGCCAAGTCCCTGCAGGTCGGCTTCGCCGCCGAGGCGGGGGTACGCGCAGCACGACTTGCGGCCGCTGGTGCCTGCGCGGACGTGACCGCGGTCGATGCCTGGCTCGCTCTTCTCGGTGCCGACCCCACACGGTTCGACCTGACCGGCCCCGCTGTCCCCGGCGGCCTCGCAACCAAGATCTACCCATGCTGCTACGCCTTGCAGCGGCCCATCAGCGCGCTCTCCAGCCTGGCGGCCGCAGGACTCGACCCGTGGAGTGTGACCCGGATCGTGCTGCGCACCCCGAAGGCAACGGTGACACCGCTGATCCACCACCGCCCTTCCACTGGCCTGCAGGCAAAGTTCAGTCTCGAGTACGCCGCCGCGGCGGCCCTGCTCGACTCTTACCAGGGCTTTGCCAGCTTCACCGACGAAGCGGCTTGTCGGCCCGAGGCCCGGCGCCTCGTGAACCTCGTCGAAGTACAGCTCACTGACGGTGGCGACTGGCTGCTAGCCGGCGAGCTCGAGGTGGAGGTCCATGCTGGCGGACAAGTGCACCGCGCCCGCTCGACGTACCCGCCCGGCTCGCCCCAGCGGCCGCCAACACACGCCGAGCTTCGGCGAAAGGTGAACGACTGCCTCACCGGCACGGTGCTGGACCCAGCGACCGTCGACTGGTCCTGCGCCGCCGACGTGCTCCGCCACCACTGCTGACCTGGACTCTTCCGACGACAGCCCGCAGGACGAGAGGACTCCCATGGAGGGATTGAACGAGGAAGAGCACGCCATCGTGGGGACGGTGCGCGAGTTTGTCGACCGGGACGTCAAGCCCGTGGCCCAGGAGCTGGACCACACCAACACCTACCCGGAGCAGCTCATCGAGCAGATGAAACAGCTCGGGATCTTCGGGTTGGCTATCGGGGAGCCGTGGGGTGAGGCCCGCGTCAGCACGCCGTGCTATGCCCTGGTGACCGAGGAGCTGTCCCGCGGCTGGATGAGCCTGGCCGGCGCGATGGGCGGCCACACCGTCGTCGGCAAACTCATCCAGGATCACGGCACGCAGGAGCAGAAGGACGGCTACCTACCGCGGATGGCGACCGGCGAGCTGCGGGCCACGATGGCGCTCACCGAGCCAGGCGGCGGCTCCGACTTGCAGGCGATGCGCACCACGGCCGTCCGAGTCGGCGACGAGTACGTCCTCAACGGCTCCAAGACGTGGATTACCAACGCCCGCACCTCGGGCGTTCTAGCCCTGCTGTGCAAGACCGACCCCTCCGCCAGACCGGCGCACAAGGGGATCAGCATCCTGCTCGTCGAGAAGGGCCCGGGCTTCTCCCTGTCCCGCGACCTGCCCAAGTTGGGCTACAAGGGGGTGGAGAGTTGCGAGATCTCCTTAAAGGACTTCCGTGTCCCGACGTCCTCGCTGCTCGGCGACAAGGAGGGGCAAGGCTTTGCCCAGATGATGCGCGGTCTGGAGATCGGGCGCATCCAGGTTGCGGCGCGCGCCCTGGGTGTCGGCCGGGCAGCGCTGGAGGACTCCCTGCGCTACGCGCAGGACCGCGAAAGCTTCGGAAAGCCGATCTGGCAGCACCAGTCAGTCGGCAACTACCTCGCGAACATGGCCACCAAGTTGACCGCCGCGCGCCAGCTCGTCCTGTACGCCGCGCGGCGGTTCGAGGCCGGCCAGCGTGCCGACATGGAGGCCGGCATGGCCAAGCTGTTCGCCTCCGAGACCGCGATGGAGATCGCTCTGGACGCGGTGCGCATCCATGGCGGCTACGGCTACTCCACCGAGTTCGACGTCGAGCGCTACTTTCGGGACGCGCCCCTGATGATCGTCGGCGAGGGCACTAACGAGATCCAGCGCAACGTCATCGCCCGCCAGCTGGTTAGCCGCGGCACCGTGAACCCGTGACGGCGAGCGGGACCGTCCGGCCGGACGTGCGCAGCGCCCGTTCCTGGCTGTTCGTCCCGGGCGACCGCGGCGACCGGTTCGCGAAGGCGGCGGTAAGCGGCGCCGAGGTCGTCATCTGCGACCTGGAAGACGCAGTCGCCGAGGATGCGAAGGTCTCTGCGCGGGCCCAGGTGAGCGGCTGGCTCGGCGGCGGGGGCACCGCCTGCGTACGCCTCAACGCCCACGGCACCGAGTCCTACGAGGCGGATGTCGCTGCCCTAAAAGGCCTGTCAGGCCTAGCAGCGGTGATGGTGCCCAAGGCGGAGGACCCTGAGGCCCTCTTGGAGCTAAGAGCGGGTCTGGGACCGGACATCCCCGTAGTGGCGCTGGTCGAGAGTGCGCTGGGCCTGCACCGCGCCTATGACTTGGCGGCGTCCGCAGCCGTGGCAAGGATGGCCTTCGGGTCCATCGACCTGGCGCTGGATCTCGGCGCCGAGGACAGCTACCTTCCTCTGCTCTTCGCGCGCTCTAGCCTCGTCGTTGCCTCACGGGCAGCCGGGGTCGCCCCGCCCATCGACGGCGTGACACCGGCGCTGGACGACCTGTCCGCCGTCGCGACTGACGCCGCTGCGGCAGTGCGACTCGGCTTCGGCGGCAAGCTCTGCGTCCACCCGAGCCAGGTGCCGGTCGTCAACACCGCCTTTAGCCCCAGCGAGCAAGAGGTGCAGGACGCTCGGCGGATCCTCGCCGGCCACACTGACGTGGGCGCGGTCCGCCTGGACGGCAAGCTCGTCGACCGGCCAGTCCTGCAGCGGGCCCGCCGGGTCCTGGAACGGGCGGGGCTCGCTCTACCGCAACCTCCGAGGAGCACCGAGTGCGACCACTGACTGGTACGACGCTCCCGCTCGAGGGCATCACCGTGCTCGCATTGGAGCAGGCCGTGGCAGCGCCGTTCGCGACCCGTCAACTAGGTGATCTCGGTGCGCGCGTCATCAAGGTCGAGCGCGCCGGCAGCGGTGACTTCGCCCGCGGCTACGACGAGACGGTCCACGGCATGTCGAGCTACTTCGTCTGGCTCAACCGCGGCAAGGAGAGCATTACGCTCGACATCAAGCAGCCGCAAGATCGCGCCTTGATCGATAAGGTACTCGCCCACGCCGACGTGTTCGTGCAGAACCTCGTCCCAGGTGCGGTGGAGCGGCTCGGCCTGGACGACCAGAGCCTACGAGACGCCTACCCGCGACTGATCACCTGCTCCGTCTCCGGCTACGGTGCGCCCGGCCCGTACAGCAGCAAGAAGGCTTACGACTTGCTGGTGCAATGTGAAGCGGGCCTGCTGTCGGTGACCGGCACACCCGAGGCCCCGGCGAAGGCCGGTATCTCTGTCGCCGACATCTCGGCGGGCATGTACGCGTTCAGCGGCGTGCTCACAGCGCTGTACGAGCGTGAGCGCACGGGTCGAGGCACCAGTGTGCAGGTGGCGATGCTCGACGCGCTGGGCGAGTGGACGAGCCAGCCGTACCTCTACGCGGCCTACGGTGGCGCCCCTCCGTCGCGGACCGGGGCCCGGCACGCGTCCATCTCGCCCTACGGCCCCTACCGCGCCGGCGACGGTGACCAGGTGTTCATCGGCGTGCAGAACGAGCGTGAGTGGGCCGCGCTCTGCATCGACGTGCTGGCCCGGCCCGATCTGGCCGGGGACCCCCGATTCGCCGGGAATTCTCGTCGCCTCGAGAACGACGCGGAGCTACGCACGATGCTGACGGAGGCCCTCGCACCGCTCAGTGCCGACCAGGTCTCCCGCCGCCTGGACGAGGTGGGGATTGCTAACGCCCGCATGCGCACCATGCACGAGTTCGCCGAGCACCCCCAGCTCGCGGCCAGAGACAGGTGGCGCGACGTCGACACCCCCAGCGGCCCGGTTCGTTCCCTGCTTCCTCCCGCCACCGTCACGGGCCGGGAGGCGGCGATGGGCGCAGTCCCGGCGGTGGGGCAGCACACCGAGGCCGTGCGGGCCGAGTTCGCTCCGGATCCACCCCCGATGGCGAAGGGCGCCTCATGACCTCGAGCGCGAGCCTGGCGAGCCCCGACCGGACCGGCACGAGCGTGCGAACCGAGCTCCTCGTACCCGAGCCGGCGGAGGCGCTGGCCGGGCTACTCGACTTGGACCCCCCGTCCGCCGAAGAGCCGATGCCCGCCCTGTGGCATTGGGTCTACCTGCTGGAACGGCGCAGGCAGAGCGAGCTTGGGGCCGACGGCCACCCCACAAGCGGTGTCCCAGCCCCCCCGGGCCCCGGACAGCTGCGAATGTTCGCCGGTGGCCGCGTCTGCATACGGGTTCCGCTGCGCTTCGGCGAGAGGGCAACCCGCACGACGCGGGCGGTCCGCACGACCCACAAGCAGGGCAAGTCCGGCCCGCTGACTTTCGTGACCGTCCGCAGCGAGATCGAGCAGCGGGGCAACCTCGCCCTTTCAGACGAGCAGGACATCGTCTACCGCCCGCCGGGCAGATCGCTGCTGCCTCCGCTCCGGGCCGCAGGTTCCACCGGTCCCGTCGAGCCCGGCTTGGAGCTCCATGTGGACCCGGTCCTGCTGTTTCGGTTCTCGGCATTGACGTACAACGCGCACCGCATCCACTACGACCAGGCGCACGCCGCGCAAGAGGGCTACCCAGGTCTGGTGATCCACGGACCGCTGCAGGCCCTGCTCATGGGCGAGCTCATGCGACGAGCGGGCGTCCCGCTGGTCGGGCAAGAGTTCGCCTATCGCCTAGTCGCGCCAGCGTTCGCTCCGCAGCGCCTGACAGCAGCGCCCGTCGGGGTAGGCACCGCAGCCCATGTCCACGACGCGGCACAGCGTGTGACCGCGACGAGCACGCTGCTCCCCTGCAACTCACCCGGCTCGTCCCGCCAAACCGAACGCTGATGCCCAGATGGTGGAGCGCCTCGGGTGGGCGATCGTGCTTGCGAAGAATTGGTCAAGGTTGGGTGCCGAGCGAGCGCTGTACCGCTTTCGCCACTGCTTGCGGCACGTCCAGGTCGAAGACGCTGGGCACGATTAAGGATGGGTTGAGTTCGCTTGGCTTGAGCACGTCGGCGAGTGCCTGCGCTGCCGCTGCTTCCATCTGCAGGTCGATGTCACGAGCGCTCGCGTCCAGCAAGCCGCGGAACACCCCGGGGAAAGCGAGCACGTTGTTGATCTGGTTGGGCTCGTCGCTGCGGCCGGTCGCGACGACTGCTGCGTGCAGGCGTGCCTCGGCGGGGTCGACTTCAGGCTCGGGATTGGCAAGCGCAAAGACAATCAAGCCCGCGGCCATTGTCGCGATGTCGTCCCCACGCAAGATCGCTGGAGCGCTGACGCCGATGAGAACGTCGGCGCCGGCTAGCGCGTCTCGCAGTGTCCCGGTGACGGCGTGCTCGTTGGTGTGCTCGACGAGCCAGCGCGAGTTGGCGTCAAGCCGGCATCGGGCACCTCAGGGGCCGGTTGCTCGGACGGGACAGTTGAGGTGCTCGAACCCGCCCGGGACACGTACGCCCCCGCCGGTGCTCGATCACCCCTTCGTCAAGCGAGGTCGGCCGGTGCGCAGTCGGGCAGGGCGCTGTGCCCCATGACCTGCTCGAAGCCGTACGCCACGGCGAACATGGTCGGCTCGTCGTAGGGGCGTGCAAGAACTTCCATGCCCACGGGGAGACCTGCTGCCGTGAAGCCGGCGGGCACCGTAAGGGCGGGCATCCAGGTCTGCGAGCTGATGACCGTGTTTGTCGGGAAGTTCAAGGTGTTCCAGAGCCCGGAGTCGGTGTCCTCCCTGGTCGGGGGGATCACCTGACAGGTGGGGTAGACCACGGACGACAGACCGTTGCTCTCCATCAGGTTGACGACGAGCTTCATGAAGGCTTCGTGCTCGGTGTACGCCTTGTAGTAGTCGAGGTCGTTGAGGGGGTTGTCGGGCCCGACCGCGAGCGCTTCCAGGAGGTCCAGTTTCTTGTGGTACCTGCCGGATCCCATGATCTCGGCCACGCTGTGCGCCGGCGCGTCGGGCTTTGAGGCGAGCCAGGTGTTGATGTCGTACTTCGACTTGATGGTGTACATCGAAGTCCGGCCGATCCAGCCGGTGAGGTCGTCGATCGTGACGTCGACCAGCGTTGCGCCGCCTGCCTCCAGCTCCTTCAGCGCCGTCGCCAGGACCTCGTTCACCGGGGCGGCGTTGGGGTCGTCGTCCGAGCCGAAGGCACTGCGCAGCACTCCGATGCGCCGGCCCTTCAGGGCGTCCGGCACGAGGGCGTCGAGGTAGGAGGACGGCGCCCGGGCCACCGAGTAGGCGTAGGTGAGCGGGTCGGCGTCGTCGAAGCCCGCCATGATCGTGAAGAGCCGGGCGGCGTCCTCGACCGTCCTGGTCATCGGGCCGATCGTGTCCTGGACGCCGACAAGGGGGTTGACCCCTGTTCGGCTGATCACACCGGGGGTGGACCGCACTCCGACGAGGTTGCAGAACGACGCGGGCAGCCGAACGGACCCCCCGCAGTCCGTCCCGAGACCGACGGTGGCGTACCCGGCGGCGACGGCGGCTCCTGTGCCACTGCTCGACCCTCCGGGGTCGCGGTCGAGGTCGTACGGGTTCTTGGTCAGCCCGGTCCGGGAGGAGTAGCTGAACCACGAGGTCGCCCAGTCGGGCAGGGTCGTCTTGGCAATGATCACTGCGCCGGCCGCACGCAGCTTGCTGACGACCGTCCCGTCGGACGGCGCCATGTAGTCCGCGAAGATCTCGGAGCCGAACGAGGTTGGCATGTCGGCCGTCTCGAGGCAGTCCTTGATGACCATCGGGATCCCGTGCAGCGGCCCGACCGGCTGCCCCGTCTCGGCGTAGGCACGGTCCAGGGCGTCCGCCTGGTCCCGAGCCCCGGGGTTCAGCGTGACCACGGCGTTCAGCGCAGGGCCGTCCTGGTCGAGCGCGGTGATGCGTTCCAGGTAGGCGTCCACGAGCTCCCGCACTGTGACGCGGCCCGTCAGCAGGGCTGCCTGGATGGTGGTGATGTCCGCCCGCACGAGCGGGGTGCCGTTCAGGTCCATGGATGCTCCACGACGTCGAAGGGTCTGTTGAAGGACTAAGGTTGAGCATTCGAAATTTAACTGACCGAAGGTGACGGCCGTGTTAAGTCGAGTTGCGCGAGCTGTCGCGGCCTCTCCTGTCCGACGGCGGAGGGGCCAGCTGTGACGGAGTTCGCCTACCGATCTGCGGTGGAGCTCAACGAGTTGAGCCTCAGCCGGCAGGCGTCTTCCGTCGAGGTGGTCACCGCCTGTCTCGACCGGCTCAACGGGCTCGAGCCGGCGCTCAACGCCTTCGTCACGCGGACTCCCGAGCAGGCTCTGGCGGCTGCTCGCGTCGTGGACGAGCAGGTCGCACGGGGTGAGGCTCTCGGACGAGATGACTGACGACGCCTGGGAGCACATGCTCCAGGTCGACCTCACCGGCGTGATGCGCACGCTGGGCCTGGCGCGGGCGGGGAGAGAGGACATCCCCTCGGGACGGGTCGGGCGGGCGGACGAGGTCGCCTCCGTCGTACGCTTCCTGACGTCCGAAGAGGCCAGCTACGTCACCGGGCAGGCAATCGTCGTGGACGGCGGCCTCACCGTGCGGATGCCCGCCTGAAGCAGCACCTCCGGCCGGCAGCACGTCCTCCGTCTGTGTCTGCAGCGTCCGGTCCCTAGTCGCCCAGCAGCTCGCGGAGCGTGGCGTCGATGACGGCCTGGTCCGCCGGGTTGAACGGGGCCATGTGCCCCCAGACGCTGGGGATCGGACGCGACTCGGCGCCCTTGATGTGCGCGGCCTCGTAGGCGCTGTCGATCGGCGGGAAGTACTGGTCGGTCTCGGAGTTCATGATGATCGTCCGTGCCTGGATGGCGCCCAACGCCGCCTCAAAATCCCCTCCGAAGTTCGGGTGGTCACCGAGGTCGTTGTGCCACCACGTCCACATCTGGGCGAGCAGGTCGTTCGCGTCGCACTTCACGTAGAACGCGTCCCAGAACTGGTCGATGAACTCCTCCACCGTGCCGGCGCCGAAGGCCCGGAAGACGCCCTCTCGATAGAAGGGCTCGGAGAAGGCCCAGCCGGCGTAAAGCGCAGCCATCGTCTTGACCCCCTTGATCGGCGGCTTGTCCGTGTAGAAGCCGTCGTTCCAGTCCGGGTCGCTGGTGATGGAGCGGATGTTGCCCAGCAGGAAGACCTTGTTGTACTCAGAGGTTCGGGCAGCTCCAGAGATCGGCGCGATGGCCTCCACCATCTCCGGGTGCAGCGCGGCCCAGGCGTAGGACTGGCAGGCGCCCATGGACCAGCTCGAGACGAGCCGGATCCGCTCGACGCCGAGCTCCTCGGTCAGCAACCGGTGCTGGGCGACGACGTTGTCGTACGTCGTCACCCGTGGGAAGCGGCCCTTCTCGAAGGGCGCCGGGGTGTTGCTCGGCGAGGAGGTCACGGCACCCCCGAAGTGGTTCGGCACCACGATGAAGTAGCGGTCCGGGTCCAGCGCCCTGCCGGGCCCGGTCAGCCACTGCGCCGTGTCGGAGGGCGTTGCGGTGAACCACGTGGGACAGACGACGACGTTGTCCTTGGCGCTGTTGAGCGTGCCCAGGGTGACGTACCCGAGCTTGGCCTGCGGCAGCACCGAGCCCTTCTGCAGAGCGAAGTCCCCGAGCTCGAACGACTGGTGGTTCATCTGGTGCCTCCACTGCGCACCTTGCACCGCCTTGTCTGCCGGGTCGGTGCTTCGCCAACAGTGTCTCGCACCGATGTGAACGCCACGTGGCGGCACACCACGTTCGATGTCGCAGCGGGGTCAAACGTGTTACGACGCCTAGTACTACAGCCGCAGTTAGGGTGAGGCTCCTCGGGCTTTGTAGTGGCAGTGTCGGGCTCGGGCTTGGTGGCGTCGTCTCCAGCGGGACCAGCTCAGGACGGCCTGGACCTCGGGTTGGTGGTG
>JAABUP010010884.1_pt1 | contig 10563 bp, 17 predicted proteins | sample 5559201 | NCBI WGS metagenome assembly JAABUP01 (sample SAMN10711887, study PRJNA513373) | rock metagenome | isolation source: Antarctica rocks | place: Antarctica | reverse complement strand
GCGCGCACGCGATCCACCCCATCACGCTGGTGGAGATGTGCGCCGCCGCGGCCCGGGGCGCCTGAGCACGCTCCATGCAACACCCACGGCGCAGCGTTGCCGTGCGGCGCGCGTGCCGGGGACATGCAGCCGGAGCCTCCGCTCGGTTTGACGGGCCACCGCGGCGGGTGCAGCTGGGGACACAGGGTGACAGCTCGAGCATGTTCGGTCTGCACGCAGCCTGCCCGGACTCGTTGCTGTAGCCGCGCCTGCCCTCATGCGGGGCTCCTGCGCGCGCGCGCCAGGGAGTGGAGCCTGTTCACGCGCGGGTGCGAGAAGGACCTGGTCCCGGTCTGCCGCGAGCTCGGCATCGGCTTCCTGGCGTACAGGTGCGCGAGCGGTGAAAGGTCCAGTCGAGACCCAGCCTAGCACTGGTCAGGGGTCTGGTGGCTATAAGAGAGTGAAGCAGTTATGAGCAGTGGAGCATCGTGAGCAGTGAGCCTCGTTGCGTGAGACAATGCCACGGCTCGTGCCGCTCATGGAATGAGAGCCTGCTGGCTCAGCAAGAGCATGCGTGCGCGCATGCCTGCGCGTGCCGAGGGGAGCGCGCGCGCGCAGCCCGCTGGGCCGCGGGATGCTGACGGGGAAGCTGTCGGTGGAGAGCCTGGACGACAAGGACTTCCGGCGCCAGCTGCCCTGGTTCCAGGGCGAGAACGCCGAGAAGGCGCGCGAGCGCATGGCGGGAGTCTCGGGCTGACATGGTGCAGGACGCGGTGGGGGAGGGGTGGTCTGCTGCATGCCGCGCGCCTTGTCCTCAACCTGGGGCACGATGTGCTGGACATCACGCGCGTGTCCCACGAAAGGCTTGAGGATTGTGGAGGAGTGTCAGGTTAGCAGCTGGGTTGACAGTGCATGTCATGCTTGTTGGTGCGCAAAGCGCCTTCAGACAAACAGGAAGAACTGTTTGGTCACTAACTGCGTCTGTCAGGGGCACTCCGACCTGTCGTTGGAGTTGCGTCGAAAGTGAGCCCAGCTGACGGCGGCGGTGTTGCGGGGTCCCAGAACATGCTGCTGGTCAAGCGGGTCGTCGCGATCGCGGACAAGAAGGGCTGCACCCCGGGGCAGCTCGCGCTCGCCTGGGTCCAGGTGCGCCCTGCGGGCGTACCCTGGTCTAGGGTCCAAGATGCGCAATAGGGTGTCTGCCAATGGACAGTGCCCAAGTGCGAGGGTGACACAGCTGTGGTCATGATAGCGAGACTTGTTTCGCACCTGGCATGGTCAGCGGCAGCAGCGCATGCCCTGTGCGACTGCGCATCTGCACGCCCTCTCCCACCTACACGGTGGGAGAGGGCGGCATGCATGGGGCAGCAGTACCAAAGTAATTAAGATAGTCTTCTGGCGCGCACTGGAGCCGCCGAGCGCCAAGAGCCGATTACCCGCCCTGGCTGTCAGAGCGCGCTGGGGCGAGGCTGCGCGCGCGCCCCGCGCAGGCGCGCGGCGAGGACGTCATCCCCATCCCGGGCACCAAGAGCGTCAAGTACCTGGAGGAGAATGTGGGCGCGGCGACGCTGCGGCTGTCGGCCGCCGACCTGGCTGAGCTGGAGGCTGCCGTGCCCGCGCACGAGGCGCGCGCCCGCCTGCCCGTGAAACGCTGCAGCAGCCTTGCGGGGTGCTGCTTGTGGCGTGAGGCCTGGGCCCGGTGTGCGTGCGTGTACGTGACTTGGCCCTCCTTCATGCCGGTGCTATGCAAGGAATGTTTGCCACAGTAGTCTGCACGCTGTGATTATGATGAAGTCTGCTTAGTAGCGCATTTCACCGTCGACCTGCTGGCATGCGTTGTTTTCAATGTTGTGTTAGGTGCATCCTTAGGGAGTGGTCTGCGCTGGGTCAGGCAGGCATCTCGGTGGCATCCCTCCCGCACGAAGCCTACAAAGTGCTGGAGGGTGTCGCGCGCAGGTTGTAGGTGACAGGTACGCCAACCTGAAGGCCATGTCGTACGAGCACGGCACCAGCCTCAACTGAGCGCCCGCAGGCTCTGCTTGCTCTTGTGCGCGCCTTTCAGCGAGTCTGCTGATTTGCAGCTCCCATGCGATAGACGCATGTTTTTCTTTTCCGCTGTCTGTAATGCTGGCTTCAGTGTGTATTTCTATGCGCCTTTAAGCGCGGTCAGGCTGCATGCAGCAGCAAGTGCGCCCTGTTCCTGCAACAACCAGGGCTGCAGGAGCTAATGTTTCCTTGTATCCAGCAAGTAATCTGGGTCGCTGCTGCGTGCTCGTGATTGTGGCCAGACGCTTGTGCCCGTGGGAGCAATGCTGACTTGCTGGACACCGTTGCATTCTCTGACTTAGCGTATGCAACTTAGCGCATTTGGTTAGCATAATGACCGCATAGAAATTAGGCTCGAAGTCACTGCGCCTTGGCTGATGCAGCAATCAAGGGTCGGGCGCTCTGTTTGTTGTACATCAGGCCTGCTCCAGGTTACCATGGTCATGCACGCCTCCAGGCACACCATGGGCATGTGCGGGATGTAACGCGTCGATGCATCATAGTCTGCTCACATTGCAATCAGCTGCCGTGGAGGCATCACTGGACTTCAAATTTTGGTGGCAACCAACACGCCGCCGCCCGCAACTCAAGCAATTGTTGCAACAAGCTTTGTTCAACAAGCCGTTTTTTGCTCCAAAGCGATGCTATGCAAACAACTCACGAGACCACATCATCACCAGACTCCACAAGACTTTGAACCACAACAGCTGGACCCGCTGCATCCAGTGGGAAGTGGGCGCAAACACGCCCGGTTCAACTGTACTTTGCACAAGCTAAAACATGGAACGTCTCGCGGGCGGCTCGCGTCCAAAGTGCTGCCGTTTTAGAAGCTCACGATGCTTCCTGTAGCCCTCGTCCATGCTGATCTTCCCATCCCCCAACCTGCGCAGGCCGGCACACTCAGACCAGGCTACAGCGCATGTGTCGGGGCCTGCTAGAACTTGGCTGAGCGCAAGCACACTGTGCAACTCCTAGTGTGTTGTGTAACTTGGACGAAGTCGCTTGCTTACTGAGGTGACAAGCAAGAGTGCGGCACGCGCTGAATCCCACCCCAAGCCTGTGGCAACTCATATGCGCAATCTCCATGGTTGGCAAGCACGTCACCAAACACAAGCGCTGGCGCGGCCTGCACCTGCTCTCCTTCCGCGCCTCGCCGGGCACAAGAGCGCCGTCGCGGACTATGAACGTGCCAGCGCCGCGGAAGTGCCGGTCGCGCGGCAGCCGCGGCGTGGTCATCCGCAGGAAACTGATCCGCGCATACAGCTCCTTCAGGTGGTCTGATGCCTGGACCGCGCGCGCCCAGAGCACGGGGTCGCTGACTGCCCGGCGCTCAGCCTTTGCACTTGATAAGAAGTGATGGTGGCGCTGCCAACCTCTCTGTAGATGCCGATTACATCATAACACTGATAAGACATGCTGGCTGAACGTAACTCCACACTGTGCGTCGAGGTGGGTCACACGCCTTGAGCGCATCTGCCTCCGCGCGGTTGGCGCGCACGGCTGCGCGGGCCTCTTGCAGCGCAGGCTGCACCCGTTCGGGCGCCAGGCGGTGTATGAGGCTGACCAGCTCGCGGTAGGCGGTCAGCACGTTGGTACGCTGGCACATCGGCGATGCGGTGACAGCGGGACCCTCCGCTCTGCTGCTAGCCAGATTCAAGGTCCTTTGGTTGGCTTGTGGCAACAAGGGACGCACAACATGTACGAGCGCTGGCTGAATGAGGTGGCATAGCAGTAAGTCTTGCTGGGTATGGGCTCGGTGAGCTGTATGGCCAACTGAGTTGGCCCAACTCAACAACTGCTCCTCGCTTGTTGCACACACACTTGATAGCAGCGCAGAGCTAGCGGAGCCTGTGTCTCAGCTCATACTGCAAGCGATCAAGGCGTGACAACACACTTCCTGCTGCAACTTGCATAAGCAATTGGTTTACTCACAGCTCAGCTTTGCACTGTCTGCTTGCACTGTCGGTGAACAGCTCTAGCAGCAGGGAGCAGCTCCGTGCACTTGCTGGCGCCCCTGTGCCTTGATGGTGCGTCCATCAAGCTCGCGGTGAGCGCCAGCGCCCAGATGTAGCGACACAGCCCTGCCGCCCCGGCGCGGGCGCTGCGAGCTGGGGCAGGCGGCCTGGGATGCTGCGCCAGCGCAAGCCCGGGCGCAGCGGGCCCGTCACTGCGCCGCGGCTGACCTCCAGGAGCCTGTTGCTGGTGTGTCTGGCAGTGTTCAGTGCCGCATCCAGCCTGTGGACACTGCGGAGGGCGCTACTGGTGGACCACAGGAGAGACACGCTTGCTGGCAGCAGGGCCGCGCTGAGATCGCTCGCGCCGAACACCTGTGAGGCCACCGCCTGATTGGAACTGGTGCAGTGCCGTGTTTGCTCACTCGCTCGCCACCGCAGCCCCTGCACTTCGACCTGAATTAGCGCACCAGCGGGCCAGCTGCCGGGGCGCGCAGACTTCCGCCCCGGGGAGAAGTTCCGGGATACGAACGGGGACCTGATCCAGGCGCACGGCGGGGGCATCCTCTTCCATGAGGGCGTGTTCTACTGGTATGGGGAGAACAAGGACGGCCCGACCTACACCGCCTTCTCCCTCAGGTCCGCACCCTCCCGCAGGCCCTCCTTGGCCTGCCTGCGCACCTCGGGGCACCACGCAGAGCGTGCCGGCCTCAGACCACAGGGCAGTGGAGTGGCTGGCAGTGCTGGCAGGTTATCAGGCTGCAGCTCGCGTGCCGCTCACGCTTGGCCTGCGCGCGCGGCAGCGGCTCGCCAGCGCGCGTGGACATCATCGGCGTGTCCTGCTACTCCAGCCGCGACCTGGTCACCTGGAAGAACGAGGGTGCGACGCGGCTGATGTGACCGTGTTTTCTTACTTTCTAACATCTCTCCAAGTCTGATCATGCCCAGGTGTACTTTGAGGCAGTTGTGAGTCGAGCAGCCAACGGGATGCAGATGGACTGTGGTGCATGCCCTTTGCCTGTTTATGCGTGTGCCATTGCGTACCTGCCGTATCATATCAGAGAAACGGCTGCATTCTCTCTGCAGGTGTTGTCTTGCGGGGCGGGACGCATCCAGACCTCGCCCCGAACCGAGTGCTTGAGCGCCCCAAGGTGACCCGTCAGCACAGCACTGCCATCGCTGCACTATCGCATCAGGTGTCACTGCGCTTGGTCAGGCTGTGCGCGCTTCCTGTTCCAGACGCAAGCGCAGCATGCCTTCATGTACATGAGCTTACATGGAGTAGGTACAAGATTTTGCCAAGAGCACTCAAATATGATGCATGGTAAGGGACATGTGCATGCGGCCATGCAAGGCAGACCAGTGCCTGTTCGCTCACATTGCACGGGCGCCAAGCTCGCCCGCCTCATCCGCCCTGCCGGCTGCGCGCAGGTGCTCTGGAACGAGGCTAGCCGCCAGTTCGTGATGTGGATGCATGTGGACGACGCCAACTACGAGGCCGCGCGCGTCGGCGTCGCCACGGCGCCGCGCGCGGCCGGGCCGTTTGCCTACCGCGGCAGCTTCCGGCCGCACGGCCACCAGTCGCGCGACCTCACGCTCTTCCTGGTGCGTTGGGAGGAGGTAGGTTAGGAAAGGGTAGGGTAAGGCTTACATGTACCTACCGCAGCAGCTTATGGCCGCACGGCCACCAGTCGCGCGACCTCAAAGCTCTTTCTGGTGCGCGCTGCGCTGGGAGGGGACCAAGTGCACCCTCGAAGCAGGGCACCCTGGAATCAGGGCATTGCAGAGGCTCGTCGCCTGTGCACTTGTGCGCTCGCGCTGCCTGGCGACCCCGTCATCAGCCCACGCAGGCGAGCAAGGTGCGGACTGCCGTGCTGCGCAGGACGATGACGGCGCGGCGTACGTGGCCTACTCGTCCGAGGAGAACCGCGTGATGCACATCTCGCAGCTCACGCGGGATTTCACCGGGGTGCAGGTGCGGTTGCCCAACCCTACCCTACTTATAATCATACCTTGGACCAATATCTCCATGCGCCTCCCCAAATGACTAGTAATCGAACGCCAGCTTTTGCGCGTCTGTGTTGTGGTGAGGGCGGGATGGCAATGCAGCCCTGTCTGTGTTGTGCCTGGCAGCATCTGTTGCGGCAGAGCTGTTCCTGTGCACCTGAGCCTCGCGCTCTGGCAGCGTCTGTGGCCGTGCCGGGACTACGGAGCGAGGCCGGGCGGGCGCGCGCCAGGCAAAGTATGCGCGCGCGCTGGTGGGGCTGAGCCGCGAGGCGCCGTCCATGTTCAAGGCGGCCGGGCACTACTTCCTGCTCACCTCCGGCTGCACCGGCTGGGAGCCCAACCGCGCCGAGGTCTTTTACGCCACGTGCGCAAAACCCTATCACTCCCGTTGCGTGTATAGGATAGGAAGCCCAACCGCGCCGAGGTCCTTTACGCCACGTGTGCTGGCCAGAGCCTGTGCCCCCGTCCCCGCTGAGCCCGTGCCTGGCGTGCATGCTTGGTCGTGGCGGGGGCTGCGCACCAGCTGTCAGCACGGCAGGTGCTGTTCTGACGCATAAGCGCGTATGGCTACCAGAGGTGTATGGAAACCTGGTTATATGCGTTGCCCTAGGCTGCAGGGTGTGCCCAAACCGCTTGTGCCTGACCGGTGTATGGAGACCTGGTTTCATGCGTGCCCTAGGCTGCAAGCTATGCCTAACCCTCTTGTGCCTGACCGGCAGCGGCCCAGGCTCGTGCAGGCATGCCACAGCAGCGCGAGCGCAGCATGCCTGCTCCGCAGGGCGCCGCTTGGCGAGTGGCGCTCGCTCGGCAACCCGTGCGTGGGCGGCAGCGAGCTGGACATGGCCACGACCTTCTTCTCGCAGGCGCGCCGGCACCGCCGCGCCCCCGCGCGCCCTCCCGTGCCTGCTTTCCTGACTCTCCATCTGCCTCTACCCTAACCCTCTTTACCCTAACGCTGGCGGGGGCGGCCTGCACGACCAGGGAAGCTTGGCATTGTTGCAAGCTGCTGCCGTGCCCTCTCTTGCGTCTGTGCATGCGCAGCAGCTGCAAGCCTGAGACGCCATGGAGGTCAGCCATCTCTTGAGGGTCTGCGCCGGCCGTCCGCCATCACCGCGCTCATGGTAGGGGCAGCTTGTGACGTGCAGGGGCCGCTGCCGGTGCGCAGGCCACCGCCGTGATGCCGCTGCCGGGCCAGCAGGGGCGCTTCCTGTTCATGGCAGACCAGTGGGACGTGCGCGACCTGGGCCGCTCGCGGTGCGCGCGCGCCCGTGCTAGGGCAGATGTAGGGTCTCTGCTCCCAGAGCTCAGCGTAGGAATACTGGGTCCCTGTCAAGACCTGAGCCACAAGCATAGCATTCTCTGCATGAGCATCCACAGGGTTAATCTGTGCTAAAACAGGCTCGGTGCTTTGCTGGCGAGGCGTCGTATTCTGACCACAGTGAAGCGTCCTGCGGCGGTTCTGGTGTGCCACAGTCATGCCAAGGTGGCGCCTGCCGGGCCGGGCAGGTATATATGGCTGCCGCTGTGGGTGCTGCCGCTGCCGGCGTCCGAGCCAGGGCCGCCCGTGGACGTGGTGGTCAGATGGCACGACAGCTGGCACGCGACCGACTTTGCGCGCCCGCCGCGCCCGCGCAAGGTGCGCTTCGCGCGGCCGGCGGCGCCGCCGCCGCCGTCAGGGCTCTTCAGCCGCCGCGGCACACCCCCTTAAAAGCGGTGGCGTGGCGGCGGTTCCCGCGCGGCGGCATGAGTCTGCCGTGCGCTTCGTGGGAAGCTTGCGGCCTACGCATGATGCTGCTCGGCACAGGCGCTGTTGCCGTTGCTTTCGACGGGGCGCGCATGGGTCCCACAGTCAGCTGGCATGTGCCGAATACATTTTCCGCCCTGGTACGGGCTGGGCGGCCGGCGCATGCCACTGTGGCTCCGCATGCCCTGTGTCGCCTGCCGCCGCATATAGGCAGGCACTTCTGCGGTGTGCTCCTTTGGTGAGGGCGATCACCACGTAGGTCATTGCTATGAATGTGGGGTTCTCCCAAGCTTGGGGGCGCGGCTCCGTGTGTCTCTGGAGCTGAGTTGCAGTTGGCAGCACCCTGGGTTGAGGCTGTCTAGGCGGCTGCCGCGCACTGCAGGCTCACGGGGGCTAGCTGCACATTCCCGAGAGGGAGTCCATGTGCTCGTTCAGACAATCTGCCAAAGGCCGGTACTTGTGCCGCTTGGGTGTCATGCGCGAGTGCGAGCCTCCTCATGAATGTCTCAGCGGTCTGCAGTGCATGCGGGCGCCTCGTTACCAGCCGTCCTAGGAAGCTGCTGCTGGTTCGCAGTGCGCACTGCCCGGCTGTAATGCTCGCTCTTCTCCTGCTCTGTCCGCATAGGCGAGGGGCTGCCAGGTGTGAATAGAGAAGCTTTTGACAGTTGTGCTCATTTTATCATGTGAGCATCCACAGTAACAACATCCGATGCTCTGTTCTGCGCATGCGCTACACAGGCGCCCCGTCTGCAAGCTGAACATGCATGACCGTGGTGCTTGATGTAGACGTCGCTGGCACGCGTTTAAATGCTCTGACACCAAACTAGTGACTTAATTTCACAGATATGAGCAGCAGTATGTCTGTCCGGCATACGATTAACTCAAAGGCGCCCTCCAGCCAGGGCACGCTACTCTATTCACGTAAAGGAACGGATTAAACACCATCACTCTGCTCATAGACCAGCTTAAGGATGGGAAGGCTCTGCACAAGCGCTTGGCTGTGCAAATTGTGTTCATGCGCTGATGGATAGCATAATACCATAAGCAAGGCTGTCTAGCTTTCGCTGGCCATGCACTCCAAAGGAGAAGAAGGAAGTCCTAGTCACAGAAATAAGCGCATCATACGCGTACACTCCTTGCTGTCTTGTCTCACTGCACACATGCTGAATCAATTTACAATCGAGCTCAGCATTGACGCTCCGAAGCTCTGACAAGCGCTTACTGCAGTCTCTAAAGGGCACGCGCCTAAGGCATAGGCGCTGCACTCTCTGCATGACTGCTGGGTAGGCCACAACTCCGGCAGGCGGCAGCGCCGCCGGCATGTCCAGGCTCCTATTTGAGGACATCTTTGAGGTGCTGCAGAAGGACCCAGATGACAAAATATTTGACAAGGGTGCGGCGCAAGCACAGCGCTTGCTTGCATAGCGGAGCTGCTCTGCGTTCCATGCTTTGCTTGGTTGCACAGCTGTGCTGCTCTGAAATCCGTGGTTCAACTGCTGCTTGTGCTGGCAAGCGCAACACGAGCGGTCTGTCAAGCACACTGTGCTGTGGTCAGTGTCGCGCTTTCGATGCCGAAGCGACCTGTATGAGATGGACCTGCTCATCGACATCAACGTGGACGTGTACCCCATGGAGGTCGGCCTACACCTGCTGTGCAGCCTGTGCAGCCTGTCCTTGTACGGTCAGATACCTGCATGCCACATGCAGCCTGCCGCTCAAACGCACGCTTCTTGGCACTGGGGCTCGCCTGCTCTACGCTGAGCCGACTTGTTGAAGCTGGCAACACACCTGCCTCTTATGGAGCGCTCGATATGCAGCGCTGCAGCAGAACCATCCTGCTGGAAGGGCTGGTGTCTGCCCGCAGGTTGGCGAGAAGTACTCGCTTGCGCTGTCGTCGACGCTGAACCTGGATGGAACTCCAACCGAGCCGCAGTACAACGCGGTGCGCACCTTATGCTTGCCACCTTTTCAGACAAGTTTGTTGCCCATGCACTCCAAGCGGCGTCCTATTAGCGCCTTTCCCACAGCTTCAGCTGTGCAGCTGCTATCGCAGCACGTGTGTCGCGCTCACGTGTGCAACTGCAATGCCAGCAGACTCAGCAGCCAAGCCCAGCTGGCGCCAGGCCGTACAAGGCAACAGCAGACCCCCCGAGCTGGTTGGGCCTTCGCCACTGGCAACATAGCTGGGTGTACGAGACACAGCTGGAGCACACGCGGCGCAGGCGATGCAGAGCACGCGCAGTACGCTGATGGACAACTACGACTATGTCATGTTTGGGCGCATCTTCAAGTACAAGGACGCGCCGTCTCAGGGCCAGGTGCGCAGTCTGAGCGGGCCATCACCGAGCAAGGGGAGTCGTTGTGGATGGCATGCGCATTATAAAAGGTGGCCTGGGTGTGTGCTGTGCGTCTTGACGAGACACCGTCCCGTTAAGATCATTTTCGGTCTACGCATGCATGTGTAGCAAGCAGTGACCATCATGTGCCCCAATGGGGAGTCCACATGTGGGTTGCCTCGCATGCAGGACAGGCAGTCTTGATGACCGTAGCAGCTTCCTTGCCCTGCTACGGATCAGCTGGGGCGCAACTGCACTGGAGAAAATCGGGGGCCAGTGAGCCTTGGCTTTGTCCCCAAACAGATTACACAACCTATGAATGCAAGATTCACCCCAGCTTTGGCGCTGCCGGCGGGCGCGCAGGTGCGCGTGGACGTGTTCATCTCCTTTGGCGGCCTGCTGATGCAGCTGACCGGCGACCCCAGCAAGCTGGAGGACCTGGCGGTAGACTCGCAGGTCTACCTGCTCATGCGCAAGGTCTGACGCGCCTGGCGCGCCG
>JAABUP010010881.1_pt1 | contig 10565 bp, 8 predicted proteins | sample 5559201 | NCBI WGS metagenome assembly JAABUP01 (sample SAMN10711887, study PRJNA513373) | rock metagenome | isolation source: Antarctica rocks | place: Antarctica | reverse complement strand
CTCGGACCGGATCCTCCCCGGTCCGAGGAGCCCGGCGGCCTTCTCCCTCTCACCTTCCCAAGACCCGAGCCGATGCCCAAGATCGCCTTTCTCTTCCCCGGCCAGGGCGCCCAAGCCGTCGGGATGGGCCGTGCCCTTTACGACGAGGTCCCCGCCGCCCGGGCCCTGTTCGAACGGGCCGGCGCGATCCTCGGATTCGACCTCAAGGCCGTCTGCTTCGACGGGCCGGCCGAAGCCCTGGCGGCCACCGACGTCAGCCAGCCGGCCATCTACGTCGCCAGCCTGGCGGCCCTGGAGGGCTTGAAAGCTTCCGACCCCGGCGTGGTCGACGCCTCTGAGGGGGCCGCCGGTCTGAGCCTGGGGGAGTACACGGCCCTGGCCTTCGCCGGCTCGTTCGACTTCGAGACCGGGCTGAGGATCGTCCGGCGGCGGGGGGAGGCGATGCAGGCGTCGGCACTGGCGACGCCCAGCGGGATGACCAGCATCCTGGGCCTCGACGAGGCGAAGGTCGATGAACTCTGCCGCCGGGTCGAGCCCCACGGGCGGCTCTGGAAGGCGAACATGCTCGGGCCGGGCAATCTCGTCGTCTCCGGCGAGGCATCGGCCCTGGCCGAGGTCGAGTCGGTCGCCATCGAACTCGGGGCCGGCCGGGTGGTCTCGCTGGTCGTCGCCGGCGGGTTCCACTCGCCCCTGATGCACCCGGCCGACGAGCAGCTCGCCGAGGTCCTGGCGGCATCGGCCATCGAGCCGCCCCGGATCCCGGTCTACTCCAACGTCGACGCCGAGCCGCACCGGAACCCCGACGACCTCCGCCAGACCCTGGTGGCGCAGGTGATCCGGGGCGTCCGCTGGGACGATTCGATCCGCCGGATGCGGGCCGACGGCTTCGATACCTTCTACGAGATCGGCCCGGGCCGGGTCCTGACCGGCCTGCTCAAGCGGATCGACCGCAAGGTCCCCTGCACCAGCGTGCCCGCCCGGTGAGGGGGATTGGCGTTGATCGGGAGCCGCGTCGGACATTATAACGATCCCGTCAGACCCCTCGGGTCGCCGCCCCCTCGAACAGGACGCACGAATCATGGCCGAAGCGGTGAAGACCAAACCCGAAGGCGTCCGGGTCGACCTGGCCGACCAGGTGGCGCTGGTCACCGGGGCCTCGCGGGGGATCGGCCGGGCCATCGCGTTCCAGTTGGCCCGCTCCGGCGCGACCGTCGCCTGCCTGGCCCGGAGCGTCGAGGGGCTCCAGGGCACCCTCGCCGCGATCCGCGAGGCTGGCGGGACCGCCGAGGGCTTCGCCGCCAACGTCGGCGACTCCGCCGACGTGGCCCGGGTGGTCGAGGAGGTCGAGGCGAAGTTCCCCAAGATCCACGTCCTGGTCAACAACGCGGGCGTCACCCGCGATGGCCTGATGCTCCGGATGGAGGACTCCGCCTGGCAGGAGGTCATCGATACCAACCTCAAGGGAACCTTCCAGTTCTGCCGGGCCGTCGGGATCCTGATGATGCGCCAGCGGTACGGGCGGATCATCAACATCACCAGCGTCTCGGGCCTGATGGGGAACCCGGGTCAGGCCAACTACTCGGCCAGCAAGGCGGGGGTGATCGGGTTTACCCGGACCATCGCCCGGGAGCTGGCCTCGCGCGGGATCACGGTCAACGCGGTGGCCCCGGGCTTTATCGCGACCGATATGACCGACGCCCTGCCCGAGAAGGTGAAGGCCGAGGTCAAGGAGCGGGTTCCGGTCCGCCGGCTCGGCGAACCCGAGGACATCGCCGATCTGGTCTGCTACCTGGCCAGCCCCTCGGCCAGCTACATCACCGGCCAGGTCATCGCCGTGGACGGCGGGATGACGGCCTGATCGCGGGCCGGGAGGTCCGGGGGGTTTCGGAGGGGAATCGGTAGACAATCGAGCCCCGGGCTGATAACTTGAGCGCGTCGCGGTCGGCCCGGGGCATCGAAATTCATGCCCCGGGGCGAATCGTCCGAAGGAAGATCCCTAGCGAGAGAATGCGCGTCGTCGGCTCGGGCCGGCGAACGCTTCGTGGACCTGGCCCGATCGATCATAGACGACGCCGGTTCCCACCCAACCGATCGCCGGTCCGACGCATCCCTCGGGAACGCCGGCCGGCCTCGACGGGGGCCGAATGAGGAGGTTCGCCCGTGTCTGTGGAAGAACGCGTGATCGAGATCGTCAGCGAGCAGATGGGAGTCGCCAAGGACCAGGTGACCCGCGAGACCTCGTTCGTCAACGACCTCGGGGCCGACTCGCTCGACACCGTCGAGCTGGTGATGGAGTTCGAGGAGGAATTCGACATCACCATCCCCGACGAGGAGGCCGAGAAGATCCAGACCGTGGGCCAGGCCATCCACTATATCGAGGAACATAGCAAGTAATGCCACGCCGCGTCGTCATCACGGGCATGGGCGTCGTCACGGCCCTGGGCCTGACGCTGGAACGCTTCTGGTCGGGTCTCTGCGAGGGTCGGAGCGGGGTCTCGAACCTCGACCTCTTCGACACCACGCATTACAAGGTCCACTTCGGCGGCCAGGTCCACGACTGGGACGGCGACGCCCGCTTCGGCGTCAAGGAGGCCCGCCGCCTCGACCGCTTCGCCCAGTTCGCGATGGCGGGGGCCGAGTCGGCGGTGGCGGACTCGGGAATCGACTTCACGCAGTATCCGGCCGAGGAGTCCGGCGTCCTGATCGGCTCGGGGATCGGCGGGCTCAACGAGTTCGAGACCCAGCACGAGACGATGCTCACCAAGGGCCCGTCCCGGATCAGCCCGTTCACCATCCCCAAGCTGATGGTGAACGCCGGGAGCGGCCAGGTCTCGATCCGTTGGGGTCTCAAGGGGATCAACACGGCGGTCGCCACGGCCTGCGCCTCGGCGACCAACGCGATCGGCGACGCCTTCAAGCACATCCAGCTCGGACACGCCGACGTGATGATCACCGGCGGGAGCGAGGCGGCGATCACCCGGATGGGCCTGGGGGGATTCGCCGCGATGCGGGCCCTCTCGACCCGGAACGACGACCCGACCCGGGCCAGCCGCCCGTTCGACCGCGACCGAGACGGCTTCGTCCTGGCCGAAGGGGCGGGGATCTTGATCCTGGAGGCCGAGGAGTTCGCCCTGGCCCGGAAGGCCCGGATCTACGCCGAGCTCCTCGGATACGGGATGTCGGCCGACGGGACTCACATCACCGCCCCCGACGAGGAAGGCCGAGGGGCCCGCCGGGCCATGGAGCTTTGCCTGGCCGACGCCCGATGCCCGACCGACGCCGTCGACTACATCAACGCCCACGGGACCAGCACCGGGCTCGGCGACCTGGCCGAGACCAAGGCGATGAAGGCGGTCTTTGGCCCGCACGCCAAGCGGCTCCAGGTCTCCAGCACCAAGAGCCAGCTTGGCCACCTCCTGGGGGCCTCGGGCGGCGTCGAACTGATCGCCTGCTCGCTGGCGATCCGCGACGGGATCCTCCCGCCGACGATCAACCTGGACCACCCGGATCCGGCCTGCGACCTCGACTACATCCCCAACGCCGCCCGGGAGTCCCGGGTGGACCGGGCGATGTCGAATAGCTTCGGCTTCGGCGGCCACAACGCCAGCCTCCTGATTGGCCGCTACCCGGGCCCGGCCCGCTGAAAGGCGATCCGGTGACGTTTCTGACTCCTGGCCCGGAGTCATGGCAAATCGACGATGGTTAATGGGTGAAGGAAGTCCCGGACAGGTCTCCGGAGTGACTTCGGATGCATCTGCGATTGTCCGACGTTAACCATCAGTCATTCGATCGATTCGATCCCAACTTGCCTCCGAGACATGACCGGGGACGCGGGGAAGGTCCGGCCCGGCCGGTCCCTCCGCGTCCCCGTCCCTTTCCGCCTCCCCCGGAACCCCACCGATGAACCCGCTCCCGATCGACCTCCTGGGCGGCCGGGCCGCCGCGAGCCCCCTCACCGCCGCCGAGATCCAGCGCTACGCCCGCCACCTCATCATGCCCGAGGTGGCGATGAAGGGGCAATTGCGGCTCAAGGCGTCCAAGGTTCTCTGCATCGGGGCGGGCGGCCTGGGCTCGCCGCTGACTCTCTACCTGGCCGCGGCCGGGGTCGGCACGATCGGGCTGGTCGACTTCGACGTCGTCGACGTCTCCAACCTCCAGCGTCAGATCATCCACGCCACGCCCGACGTCGGCCGGCCCAAGATCGACAGCGCCCAGGAGAAGCTCCAGGCGCTGAATCCGGACCTGATCGTCCGCCGCTACGAGTTCCCGATCCATAGCGAGAACGCGCTGGGGATCTTCGCCGACTACGACGTGATCGTCGACGGGACCGATAACTTCCCGACCCGCTACCTCGTCAACGATGCCTGCGTCCTGCTCGGCAAGCCGAATGTTTATGGCTCGATCTTCCGCTTCGACGGCCAGGCGTCGGTTTTCTTCCCGCCGCACGGGCCTTGCTACCGCTGCCTCTACCCCGAGCCGCCGCCGCCCGACCTGGTCCCCAACTGCGCCGAGGGCGGGGTCCTGGGGATCCTCCCGGGGGTGATCGGGGTGATCCAGGCGACCGAGACGGTCAAGCTGATCCTGGGGACGGGGCGGGCCCTGATCGGCCGACTCTTGCTCTATGACGCCCTGGATATGACGTTCCGCGAGATGAAGGTCCGCAAGAATCCCAAGTGCCCGATTTGCGGCCCGGAGCCCACCATCACCGGCCTGATCGACTACGAGGAATTCTGCGGGGTTCGGGGGGCCGAGGCGTCCGCCGGGGCTCACGACGAGGGCGATGCGATCACCCCCCTGGATCTCAAAGCCCTGCTCGACCGGGGCGACCGGCCGTTGATCCTCGACGTTCGAAATCCCGAGGAGATCGCGATCTGCCGGATCGCCGGCTCGACCCTGATCCCGCTCCCGGAACTCCCGGGCCGGCTGGGGGAGCTGGATCCGTCGACCCCGATGGTCGTCCACTGCAAGAGCGGGGCCCGGAGTGCCAAGGCGATCGCCCTGATGCGGGGCGCGGGGTTCTCCCGGCTCTCGAACCTGACCGGCGGGATCCTGGGCTGGATCAAGGACGTCGATCCGAGCTTGCCGGCCTACTGATCGGCCGCGATTTGACCGGCCGCCGACCTGGGCTTGAGGGAAATCGCGAGGTCTGCTAAGAATTCGCCTCACTGGATGGGAATCACCGCGCCGCCAGCCCGGCAAGGAGGCCCCTGGCATGACTCGCAGATCGCTGCTTCTCCTCTCGCTGCTCGCGCTGCCAGGGCGGCTGTTCGGGCAGGACTCGCCCCGGAAGTCCCCCCGGAGCCGCCGGGTCTCCGACGAAGACGTCCCGGCCCCGTCCCGTCGAGCACGTCCCCAGGACGACGAGGGTGCACCGGCCCCGGCGAAGGCCGGCGATGGCGAAGGCGAAGGCGGCTCGTCGGAGGCCACGCCGGCAAACTTCCCGAACCAGTCGGGCTTCGCCTGGAAGAGCTTCCCGATCGCCAATTACACGGCGTTAGACGCGGCATCCTCCAGCCCGCAAACGGCCATCGTCGATTGGATCTTCCGCCGGACCACGCCCGGGCCCTGGCACGGCGATAAGATCGCCGTCCTCTGCGCCAGCCGGACCCAGATCCGGGCCTACAACTCGCCCAAGATCCTCGACCAGGTCGAGAAGGTGGTCGAGCGGTTCACCGACGCCGAGGCCAACATCCTTGACGTCCGGGTCCGCTTCATCGCCGCCGCCGACTCGCGGTGGCGCTACGCGGTCCACCAGCGGCTGGTCCCGATCGGGAGCGGCCCACAGGGGCAGCAGATCTGGCACACCAGCAACGCCGACGCCGAGATGGTGATCTCGCAGATGCAGGTCTGGCAGGGATTCAAGCTCCTGGGGAACACCAACGTCGAGGTTCTCAACGGCCAGACCCTCAAGTTCACCCGGACCGAAGACCGCCCCTTCACCGGGGGCGTCCAGCGTGACAGCGCGGTGGGCCTGGGATACCAGCCCAAGGTCGAGAAGCTGGAGGAGGGGATCGTCCTCCGATTCAGTCCGCTCTTGAGCTTCGACGGCGACACCCTCGACGCCGCAATCGAGCTTTCGACCAACCTGGTCCGCAAGCTTCACTCGGTCAAGGTGCTCGCCCCCCGCGAGATCGGGCCGGGCGAGCTGAACATGGACGTGCCCGAGGTGTCCGAGACCCGGCTGAATCAGCCGATCAAGAACTGGCCCCTGGGCGACGCGCTGATCGTCTCGGCCGGGGTCCAGCCGGGGCTCCTGATGGACAAGGGCGGGCTGTTCAACATGAAGATTCCCGGGACCGGGCCCGGCGCGACGGAGTTGCTGGTGGTCATCAACGTCGAGATTGCCAAGGCCAAGTCTCGCGAACGCAACTCCTGAACCCCGATCCACCCTCGGGCTCGATCTCCCGGCGAGGGCTCGCCAGCAAGCCGGTCAGCGGGTATAAAGACCCGGACCGCGTGGCCCTGCCCCCCGAGCCGAGATCCGCCTCATGCCCTCCTCCGATTCCGGCCCCAAGATCGCCCGGGGCCCGGGGCGTCGCCTCGTCCCGAGGATCTCCAGCCCGTATTTCGCCCTCGGGGTCCTGTTCAGCATGAACCTGCTGAACTACGTCGACCGCTACGTCTTCTATTCGACGGGCCCACGGATCTCCCGGGAACTCCGGTTCAGCGACACCCAGTTCGGCATCCTGAGCGTGTCGTTCATGATCGTCTATACGATCGTCTCGCCGCTGATGGGGGTCCTCGGCGATCGCTACAGCCGGCGGAAGCTCCTCTCGTTCGGCGTGACGCTCTGGAGCGTCGCCACGGTCGGGACGGCCTACGCCGGGACCTTCAACCAGATGTTCTTCTGGCGGGCCCTGCTGGGGATCGGCGAGGCGAGCTACGGGATCATCGCCCCGGCCCTGCTGGCCGACCTGTTCCCGCCGAAGCACCGGGGCCGGGTGATGGGGCTGTATTACCTGGCCCTCCCGGTCGGCGGGGCGATCGGCTACGGGATCGGCGGCTGGTTCGCCAAGAACGCCGACTGGCGGTACGCCTTCTGGGTCGTCGGCGTCCCCGGGCTCTTCGCCGCCCTGGCCGGGCTGGTCATGCACGACCCGGGGCGGGGCGCCTCCGAGGGCAAGGCGACCGGCAAGGAAGACCGGCCGACCCTGGCCGACTACCTCTCGATTTTCAAGACGCCGAGCTTCGTCTTCAACACCGCCGGCCAGGCGGCCGTCACCTTCGCCCTCGGGGCCCTGGCGGTCTGGGCGGCCACGTTCTACCAGCGGGTCCGGGGGATGGACGAGGTCCAGGCGGGCGTCTGGATCGGCGGCCTGACCGCGGGGGCCGGCCTGATCGGGATCGTCCTGGGGACCTGGGCGGCCGACGCCCTCCTGAAGCGGACCCGGCGGGCCTACCTGCTCTGGCCCGCGTTCGCCGTCGCCGTCGCCGTTCCCTGCGGGACCGGGACGATCCTGGCCTCGGACCGGTCGACCTCGCTGGTCCTCCTCTTCGTGACCTCGGTGATGATGGCCTCGGTCCTCGGCCCGAGCAACACGGTCACGGCCAACGTCGTGCCGGCCAATCGCCGGGCGGCTGGCTATGCCCTCTGCATCTTCCTGGTCCACCTCTTCGGCGACATCAGCTCGCCGCTCTTGATCGGCTACATCTCCGACCTCTTTGGGACTCCGGCCGTCGCCGGCTCGCGGCTCGGCCTGCTCCTGGACTCGATCGGCGCCAAGGCCACGCCCTCGCCCAATGGCCCGACCAACCTGACCGTCGGGATGCTCGCCGTCGTCCCGATGCTCGCCCTGGGGAGCCTGCTGTTCCTCAGGGGCTCGCGGGATCTGCCCGAAGACCAGGAGCGGGCCAGCAAGGAAGGCGGAGGCGACCCGCTCGCCGAGCCGTTCGGGCATTGACCTCGAATCCCCGACCTCGGATCGCCGGCAACGACGAAGGCCGATGGCCGGGTTGATCCGGCCATCGGCCATTCCCAGGAATCGGTTTGATAACGGCCTCAGTTGGCCTTGGGCGTAAGGCCGGGCGAGCCGGGCAAAGGGGGGAGCGAGGCGGTTGACTCGCCACCGTGCCGGGCGACATGCTTGCCGGCGATGGCCCGGATCGTCGGCGAGGTGTCGGTCGAGGCGATCTCGCGGAGCCTCCGGTCGATCTCCGGCGAGTCACGGTCGACCAGGGACTCGACGGCCTTGGACCGGACGGTCTCGTCGGCGTCGTGCGAGAGTTGGAGGAGCCAGACGACCGGGTCGATGTCGCTCCGGTCGCGGAGGAGCGGGATCACCGAGGCCCGGACCTCGGGGTGCGGGTCGAAGATCTGCCTGCCCAGGAAGATCTGTTCCTTGGTCAGGCCCCGGCCCTTGAGGATCAGCCCGGCCAGGTCGGAGATCCCGGGTTCGCGGTCGTGGAGCCGCTTCAGGATGGCATCCACGCTCAGGAGGTTGGGCCGGTTGGCGAAGGTCATCAGCGCCTTGTAGCGGACGCCGCCGCTCTTGGGGTCGTCCACGTAGGGCGCCGCCGGGGCGGCCATCGCGTCGATCGGGAGCGAGCCGACGCAGACCACCGCCGCCGCCCTGGACTTGGGCTCGAGGTCGCCCAGGCAGCGCTCGGCGGGCTTGCAGAAGGCGTCCTTCCAGGCGGCCAGGGTCCCCTCCTCGGCCGGGGTCATCGTCCGCCCTGGAAGCCAGTTCCAGTGGCGGCCGACCTCGGTGAGGGCCGAGGCCCGGACCTCGACGCTGGGGTCGGCCAGCCCGGCGATCACCAGGTCGTGGATCGGCCGGAGGGACCGGAGCCAGGCCGAGGGGGCCGGCTCGACGGCGAATTGGTCGAGGATGTGGGTCGCCGCGGCGACCGCCGAGGCCCGGCCCACCGGCGCGAACTTCAGGAAGCCGGCGCGGAGCCCCTCGACGACCGCCAGGAGATCCTCGCCCTCCGCCTCGCCGACGGCCGGCCGCGGCTGCTCGGACTTGGCCAGGACCCGCTGGCAGAGCGCCGCGAGCGACAGCGGGTCGCCCTGGCGGAGCCCGGCGGCCAGGTCCCTCATCGGCGACTTCGAAGAAACGGTCCCGGCCGGGTTCGACGGGCCGCCCTTTGTCCCCGTCTTGATCCAGAAGGCCAAGGCCCCGCCCAAAACCGCCACGGCCAAGGTGCCGGCGATCGCGACCGACGTCCATCGTCGCCCAGTCATGGTTGCCTCCGTGCGAAGTGCTTTCCAATCCATCACCTACGGGGCGACATCATAAGCAGGCCCCCCGATCGGGCAAGGCCATTTCCCGGCCAATCCGGCGGATCCGCCCGGCCAGCACGTCAGGACCCGGAGAAACCGGCCAATCGCCCGCCCGGGGGTCAGGAAAACCGGCCCGGGGACCGATGATTGAGGAGCGGACCAAGACGGTCTCGGGTCGAAATCCCGGGCCGCGAGGATGGGTCCGCCCGATCCTTCCAGGGAGCGCTCATGACTTCCCCCGCGACGCGCCGAACGGCGGCGACCATCGTCCTCGGCCTCGTCGGCCTGACCGCCGCCTGGGCGCCGCCGGCCGCGATGCCCGCCGGGGCCCGGACGTTCGACCCGGCCGTTGTGGTCCCGCTCGACAAAATCGCTCCCCAGCACCGCGAGGCGGTGGTCGAGATCATCCGCGACCACACCATGCACCGGAAGTCGGCGGGCGATTCCTTCCCGTGCAACTCCAAGCTCTACCTGAGCCTGCTCAACGAGCCCGAGGTGACCCTGGCCCTCTGGCAGGACCTCGCCTCGTCGCCGGTCAAGCTCCGCCAGATCGACCCCAACCGCTACCAGGGGACCGACGGCGGCGGGACCACGGCGACCTGGGAATATGTTTATCGATCCCCCAAGCTCCACGTCCTGCTCAGCGACCTTGACTACGTGAGCCCCCGGGGTTCCGCCAAGCTGAATGGGCGGATCCTCCTGATCGTCCACTCCGGCTTCTACCGCGAGGTCAACGGCGAGCCCTGGATCCAGCACGACGTCGAGGCGTTCGTGAAGGTGGACTCGAAGGGATGGAAGGCCCTCGCCAAGACGATCCGCCCCCTCCTCGAGAAAGTCCTGGAAGACCAGGTCAAGGAGGCCGGCTGGTTCGTCTCGCTGATGGGCCGGCTGGTCGAGTCCTACCCGACCTGGGCCTGCTCGGTCGTCCTCAAGCAGGGCCAGATCGACATGACCACCCGCCAGGGTTTCCGCGACCTGGTGGTCCAGGTCAAGCGCCCCAACGCCTCGCCCGGCCGCCCCCAGATGGCCGAGAACAGCAACCCCGAGACCGTCAGACGCCGCTGATCCGGCCTCGGTCCGAAGACTCCCCCCGCACCCAGCCCGACCCGCGACCCGCCCAACCCCACCCCCGGGGCGGGCCGGTCGCGGGTCGGTTTCATTTGCGATCCCCCCCGCCGCCTGCGGCCAGATCAGGAGCAACGCGACGTCGGTCCCCTGGTCCGATCGAGCGATCCGGTGAAGGGGCCCGATGGCAACTTGCCACGACCATGATCAACGGTCATGGCTCTGGGATAGGTCACCCCACTGAAGATGACCGATAAGTCCGTGGTCATGGAGCGGT
>JAABUP010010880.1_pt1 | contig 10566 bp, 9 predicted proteins | sample 5559201 | NCBI WGS metagenome assembly JAABUP01 (sample SAMN10711887, study PRJNA513373) | rock metagenome | isolation source: Antarctica rocks | place: Antarctica | reverse complement strand
CGGAACGGTGTCGAGGTCGCCATCCTCGACCCTGGCCGCGATGCGTTTGCCGCGACTCGGGAACCGCTTGCCGATGCCGTGTACCGATACTTCACAAGCAACTTAACGCTGCGCAACGGATAGCGCTACGCACGATCACCGACGTACTCGCCGATTGACACCGGAACAGCGCTCGCCAACGCCTAACCGGCTCCGAGAGTCTGGTGGAAGTCGATCGGCCAGCGACTGCCGGAGTTGACCAGGTGCCTCCTGCCGCGATGAGTGCGCGTTTCTGGGCTCTACGCAGCCAAGCGTGGTGGGCGGGTTAGGCCGGTAGTTAGCAAAGTTAACGACCGGTGACTGATCGTGGTGCCAGGCTGGGATCAGCCGGTCACGGGCTGATACACCTTGGCGTTGTCCACATCGCCGCCGGTGAGGATGCCGTACTTCTTGCCCGCGTCCTGCCACTTCATGACGTCGTCGTTGCTCATCGTGGTTGTGAAGTCCAGCCCGGTCACGTTGTCGGCGACCGCCGCGGAAGTGTTGCCCTTCGTCTTCAGGTACTCCTTGAACGAAGTGAAATCAGCGGTGGCCGCCGCACTCGCCTCCGTCAGCGCGTCGACGAAGTTCTTCGCCACCGCGGGGTTCTTCGCGAGCCAGTCCGCCGAGGCGTTCCAGCATGCGTAGATCGGCTTACCGGCAACGCTGACCGCCACGTTGTTGGTCAGCAGCTTGCCGCCCTTACCCAGGATCTGAGCGGCGAAGGGGTCCACCGGCACGACCGCCTCGACCTGACCAGCGCTGACGGCCTGGGGCATGTTCGGATATGGCATGGCGACGTACTTCACCTGCTTGTAGTCGACGCCCTGGCTCGCCAGGTAGGCGTCGGTCGCCAGCTCGTTGACGCCACCCGTCGCGTTGACCGCGATGGACTTACCGGGCAGATCGGAAGCCTTGGTGACGCCGCCCTTGCCGCCGGCGATGAGGGGCAGGGACACTCCGGCACCGCCGAAGTTGAAGGCCCCGGCGAAGCAGGGGACAGTCAGACCTTGGTTGGCCCCCTGGATCACCGACAGCACGTTGGACTGAGCAACCTGGATCGCGTTGCCCTGCAAGGCCGGTACGGCTGCGGCTCCACCGTTGAGGTCCATGGTCTTCACGTTGAGGTTGTGTTTGCTGAAGTAGCCCTTGTCCGCGGCGTATCCGATGATGGCACCGGACACGGCCGGGACGGTGCCCACGGTGATGCTGGAGACACCACCACCACCGTTGCCGCTGCTCGTGTTTGAGTTGCCGCCGCAGCCGGCGACGAGAGCAATGCTCGCCACACCGATGAGCGCTCGCATCACCACGGGCTTGGTACCGCTACGGACACGGAACATGTTTGTCATCTACAGATCACCGCTTCTGTCGGGGATGTGGTTTCCACCAGCCGGCGGCTGGGTCGGGGCGGTTCGGACGCTGTCGGGGTTCTCGATGTAGGACAGCACCCGCTCACTGAGCTCGTAGAACTTCGGGAGTGCGCGGGTGTGTCTGGTCCGTGGACGCGGCAGGTCGATCTCGATCTCTGCCAGCACGCTGGAGGGCCGCGACGACAGGCACAGGACGCGGTCGCTGAGGTAGACCGCCTCGTTGATGTCGTGGGTCACCAGCAGGCCGGCGAAGCCCAGCTGCTGCCACAACTGCTGCACCATGTCCTCGAGGTTGGAGCGAGTGAGCGCATCCACCGAGGCGAACGGCTCGTCCATGAGCAACAGCTCTGGCCGGCTGACCATGGCGCGGGCGAGCGCCACGCGCTGTTGCATGCCGCCGGAAAGCTCCCACGGGTACTGGCCGGCGAAATCGATCAGGCCGACGAGGCGCAGCGCCTCCAGGATGCGCTCGTCGGCCTCGGCCTTGGCCAGCTTGCGGACGGGCAGCAGCACGTTCTTGTGCACGCTCAGCCAGGGGAACAGCGACTTGTTGTACTCCTGGAAGACGATCGACATCCAGTCCGGCACGCTGCGGACAGCTTCGCCGCGGTGGGTGACCGAACCGCCGTCGATCGGGATGAGCCCGCTGATCGCCCGCAGCAGGGTCGTCTTCCCGGCACCAGACGGGCCGACGATGGAGATGAACTCACCGGCGCGCAGCGAGAAGCTGACGTCCCGCGTCACCTCCAGTAGGCTGCCGTCGGCCACGGACAGGCTCTTGCGCAGCCCCCGGACGTCAAGCAACGTGGCCTCCTGAACCGGTGCGCTGGCCTGCGAGGTGGGTGAGGGCGACGTGTTGATCATGTGGACCTCCCGGTCATTCCCCGCTCCCAGGCGAGCATGCGACGCTCGACGAAGAGGAACGTTGTGTCGAAGAACCATCCGAGGCAGCTAAGGATGATCACGCCGGCATAGGTCTGTTGGACCTTGAAGGTTTGCGCGGCGCTTTGGATGAAGTAACCGATACCTGAGCTGGCGCCGAGGATCTCGGCGACCACGAGCACGACCAGCGAGACGCTGAGGGCGACGCGCAGCCCCGCGAAGATCGACGGGAGCGTCGCGGGCAACAGCACTCGACGGAAGAGCTCCACCCCGCGCAGGCCGGAGGCACGCGCGGTGTCGAGAAAGAGCGGTTCGATGCGCCGAGCGGCATCGAAGGCGTTGAGCAGCACCGGCCATATCGCGGCGGAGACGATGACGGCGATCACCAACTTCGCGCCGAGTCCGAAGACGGCGAGCGCGGCCGGGATGAGCAGGGGCGCCGGTACCGACCGGAGGAAGTTCAGGACAGCGGAGAAGTAGTCGCCCAGCCACCGGACGTAGCCCAGGGTGAGACCCACCACGACTCCGACGACCGCGCTGATGGCGAAGCCGACGAGCACCCGGCCGATCGAGGGCAGGATGTCCCCGGTCAGTGCCGGCCCGCTGAGCAGCTCCCCCACCGCGGACAGCGAGCTGGTGAAGGTGGGAAAGATGACCGTGTCCAGCTGCAGGGCCGCCAGCTGCCACACCGCCAGTGCGACCACGAGCCCTAAGACCCCCACCGCGCGCCGCCTGAGGTCTCGCCGACGGACTATCCGGCGTCGACCGGCGGCCAGGCTCGGCGCCAGCACCTGGGCGGTCATGATCCACCCCCCAGCGCCGCCTGCCAAGGCATTAGCTTGCGGGCGACGACGAGGAACAGACCGTTTAGCAGCCATCCGAGCAGACCGCCCGCCGCCACTCCGACGAACACCTGGTCAGTCAGGCCGTTGGTCTGCGCACTCAGTACATAGCCGCCGAGACCGCCCGTGCCGGCCACCAGTTGTACGGACACCGTGACTACAATGGCGATGCCCACCGAAACACGTATCCCGGTTACGACCGCAGGCGCGATGGCGGGTGCGATCACCAACCGGACGAGGCTCCAACCGCTGAGACCGACCGCCCGACCGGAATCCAGCAGCCGCGGCTCGATCTGCCGCACCGCGTACCGGGTGTTGATGAAGATGGGCCAGAAGCTGGCGAACGCGACCAGGGACGCCGTCATCGTGATGCCCAGTCCGGCAAGCAGGACGGCGATCGGGATCAGCGCCAGAGACGGCAACGGACGGAGCAACCGGACGATGATGTCGGTCGAGGCGTCCGCCCAGTAGAAACGGCCAACGATCACTCCGAGGGTGATGCCCAGAGCCGCGCCGATGACCATACCGAGTGCCCAGCTCTGCAGCGTCGGTCCGAAGCTCAGCAGCAGGTCCCGCCACGAATCGGCGAGCGCACTGACAAAAGCCGGCACGGTCGGAAAGACAGTGGTGTCGACAGCTCCGCTGGCGGTGATCACCGCCCACAACCCGATCGCAACACCCACACCAATCACGGCCCGCACGCCACGACGCCAACGCGGGCGGATGCGCTGCCGGGGCGCAGGGGGGAAAGTGCTCGCAGGCACGCCAACGGCTGTACTCACAGACTCAGCTCCTTCCTGGTGGTTCTTCCGAGCGCGTGCTGCAGGTCGACGCCGAACGGGTCGCGAGCTTGTCCGGCGATGTGCTGGTCGGGGCGGATGAGGAGGAACTCCTCGCGCCACGGGTAGTCCGGTGGCGGTGTCACCAGCGTGAGGGGCACTCCGTCGCGGCGGGCTCGTTCCGCCAGCTCCATGACCTCTGTGGCGGCCTGAGCGAGCGGCCCGACGAGGGTGAGGCCGTGGCCGAGGTGGTCGTAGAGGGATGTGCCGTCGGGGAACCATGCGTGCGGCAACCGGTTGCCTGGGTCGGCCGCGGGCACGTAGGCCGCCAGGTCGGTGTTCTCGTTCGTCGGCCCGTTTCGTACCACCGGTGAGCTGGCGTAGCTGTAGCCCAGGGTGAGTCCGAGGCTGTGGAACTCGGCGTACTTGGTGCGCTGGATGTACTAGGCAGCGGATTCGATTGCGCCGGTGGCGGCGGCGATGTCGGTCGAGAGCGCCGCCATGTTGGACACCGCTGAGCCGATGGTCTGCTCGACGACCGGTCGCCGCTCGGCGGCGTAGCTCTCCAGCAGTCCCGGCTCGGCCCAGCCTTGGATCACCGCAGCCAGCTTCCAGCCGATGTTGACGGCATCCCCGATGGAGGTGTTGTAGCCATGCCCGCCCCACGGAGGGTTGAGGTGGGCGGCCTCGCCGACCAGGAACACCCGGGAGGTGGCGAAGCGCTCGGCGATCAACATGCGGGCCGTCCACGGGTCGGTGGACAGCAGCTCGTGCCCCACCGGCCGCCCGACCAAGTCCTCGATCATGCGGGACGCCGAGGCGGCGCCAGCTTCGGGTGAGACGCCCGGGGCAATGGCCCACCAAGTGTCGTCGAGGTCGAGCCTGCCCAGCACGCCGGGGGTAGCGCCGCCGACGACCCAGTACTGGACCGCGTCGGGTAGCTCGGTGCGCAGGCCGGGGGCGCGGAACACCATGTTGAAGTTGGGCCGCGGGTCGGAGCTGCCCTGGTAGGAGACACCGATCGCGCGCCGGGTCACCCCGTTGGGCCCGTCGCAGCCCAGCACGTATCGGGCCTCGACGGTGTAGTGCGATCCGTCGTCTGCCTCTACCTCTACCCGCACCGACTCGGGCTGCTCGTGCACGCCGACGACAGACTCGCCCAAGGCCATCCGCACGTGCGGCGAGGTGTGCACGTGCGCCCGCAGAACCTCCTCGACCACGGGCTGCGGCACCTGTTGGCCGGACTCCGCGGCCACGTCCTGTCTCGTCGTCGACAACCCGAAGCACTCGTCGAACTCGGTGACGAGGTTCCCGGTCAGTGACTCGCAGAAAACCACCAGGTCAGACCAGGCGACCGACAGCGGAGCGGCGGCTCGGACAGCATCGGCGATTCCCCACCGGCGGAAGTGCTCCATGCTCCGGATGCTGGTGGTCTTGGCGCGGGGCCGATCAGCGGACACCGCGCGCCGGGGCTCCACGATCAGGCAGTCGATCCCGTGCCAGGACAGCTCCGCGGCGGCCGCGAGCCCGGACGGCCCTGCCCCGACGATGACGACGGGCGTGGAGTAGCTAGGTGCGGGCATGCGGTGGCCTCCCTTCGGGGTAGCGGTGCGGGGAGTGTGGCCCGAGTGACGCGGCCCACAGGGGGTAGTTTCATTGAGTGGACCACACAGGGGCAGTGAGTACCGTCGGACCGCGCGGTAGACGTCCTGCTGTCGGTGAGCCGGTGCTGGATCGCGCCTTCCGTCTGCTCGGCTGTTTCCACGCTGGTGACGCTGCGCTGTCGTTGGCCAGCCTCAGTGCACGGACCGCGATGCCGAAGGCAACGACGCTGCGCTTGGCCCGGAAGCTGACCGAGCTGGGGGCACTGGAGCGCTACGACGACGGGGCGTACGTGCTGGGTCTGCGCCTGTTGGAGTTGGCTTCGCTGGCACCGCGTGGGCATGGGCTCCGGTCGGTTGCGTTGCCATTCATGGAAGATCTCCACGCCGCGACAGGGCAGCACGTGTTGCTCGCAGTCCGCGAGCAACACGAGTCGGTCTTGGTCGAGCGTCTGTCGGCGCACGAGGCGGGGCGCGTGATGTACCAGGTGGGGGGTCGGATGCCGCTGCACGCCACGGGAGTGGGCTTGGTACTGTTGGCGTACGCAGACTTCGCCACCAGGGAAGAGGTGCTGGGCAAGCCGCTGACCATCGAGCCAGAGGGCCTCCAGGTCACCGACCTCGCGGTGCGTCGCAGGCTCGACCTGGTGCGGCGGGAAGGGGTGGCCGTGATGGCCAGGTCGCACCCGGAGCCAATGGTGTCCTTGGCGGCGCCCATCTTCGGGCGGGCCAACGAGATCGTCGCCGCGGTTTCGGTGGTCGCCCCCAGCGGCGGTCCGCGGCCGCGGGAACTGCGGGCCGCGGTGGTGACCACGGCGCGAGCGATCTCCCGGGGACTCCTGGCGCCAGGCGACACTACGTTCTGACGATCGTCAACAGTCTCCGCACGAAGGGCAGCAACTGGGGCAATTCTCGAGCTGGGGCACACCGGTCTGCACGTCTACGACCTCGACGTCATGCGGGACTTCTACGAACGCGTGCTCGGGCTCACCGTCACCGACGTAGACCCCGCACGAGGCGTCGTGTTCCTGTCTTCCCGCCCAGAGATCGAACACCACGAGATGGTGCTCGCCGCGGGTCGCACCGCCCCGATCGATGCGAAGCTGGTCAACCAGATCTCCTGGCGGGTGGACAGCGTCGGCGCTCTGCAGCACTACCAGAGGGCACTGACCGAGCAGCCGGGACGCGCGCGCCGAGCACGAACGCGTGGTCGACAGCGCCCGTGCCGGCCGCTGATCAAGGCTGGTTCGACTCGGCCGCCAACCAGAATTCCTCCAGCAACGGGTTCACCACGTCTCCCGCGTCCTGCACCGCATGGTGCGTTTCCGGCACCACCACATGGGTGGCGCCTGCTCCCTCGACCAAGGCCTGCGCGATTGCTTCGAAGCCGGCGATGCGACCGGAGGTCAGTACTTGGATTGGGTATCCCCCGCCGGTCAGGTCCGTCATCGGCACGGTGCCCTCCCACGGTCCGCGTAGGGCGAGCACGATCTCGGCCGCTTGCACCAGCGGCGGCGGCAGTGGGTGCATGTGGGCCAGTGCTGGGGGTAGCGGTTCCATCCCGACGAGCGTGAAGAAGCGCTCCAGCGTCTCCCACGGGTCCGACGGCGGATCAGCGACCAACGCGCGGTTGGCCTCGGCCATGGCGACCGCCGCCTGGTCGTGCGGGGCGAGCCAGAACGCGGGCGGCTCGATGAGGGTGAGCGAGCGCACGAGTTTGGGGTGGCCCGCCGCCAGGTAGATGGCCACCACCCCGCCGTAGGAGTGACCCACCAGATGCACACCGCCGGGCCCGAGCAACGGAACCAGCAGCGCGGCGTCGTGTTCGAAGTCTTCCCGGCCGCTGGCGGGTGTGTTTCCGTGGCCCGGCCGGTCGGGCAGCAGCATCGACCACCGTTGCGCGAGGGGACGTTGCGCCGCGAAGGCGTCGGCGCCGCCTCCGGGTGTTCCGCCGTGCACGAGAACAACACCGGCAGCCCCCCATGTGGTGGTGTGCAGCTCGTTGTCCGTCACGACGGCATCCCATCGACGGCTGCCGCGGCGGGGACCAGCACACCGGGCATCGCGTTGCTGGTGCTGTGTTGCGCGATCAGGGCCAGAGCTTGCGGACGGTCTCGGTGGTCCAGCGCGTCGACGATGGCCGCGTGCAGGCCCAGCCGCTCGGCGATGTAGGCGGGCAGCGGCTGTTCACTGACCGGCAGGACGTCGAGGGTGTGCGACTCGATCTGGTCGAGCAAGTTCACATATAGCGAGCGCAGCACCGGATGCGGGCTCACCGCGGCGATACGGGCATGCAGCTGCCAGTTAGCGTGCACGAACGCCGTGGGGTCGTAGCGGTCGACGGCGGCGGTCATTTCGGCGATGATCTCCCGCATGCTGGCGATGTCGGCGGGGGACGCGTGCCAGAGGGCGTCCTCGATCAGCAGCGGGTCGAGCGCGTCACGGATGCGCACCGCCTCGGCAACCGACGTCTCATCGGCATCCAGGGCCAGCACGGAGTTGCCCAGGCGGACCATCGCCGATTGGGCGGCAACGAAGATCCCCCCGCCGGGACCGGGTCGCACCGCGAGGACACCGCGGGACTGCGCGATGCGCACGGCCTCGTTGAAGGTGCCCACCGAGACCCCGCAGCGCCCGCGCAGCTCGTCTTTCGAGCCAAGCCGGTAACCGGGGGATGCCGCCTCGGCGATGGCCATGAGCTGACCAGCGACACTTTCGGCGCGCGAGATGCGTGCCGCCGGACGGTCGGCACTCACCAACGCACGTCGGGGCCACATGGCCGGCGCGGTACCCGTGCTATCGGCTAGCGGCCCGATCTCGGCCCTGTCGCCGTTCGTCATGGTGGGCATACTTTTCTCCCTCACTCGATAACACGTCGTGTTGTCTTAGCCGACGGACGCTGCCATGGCCCCGAAGTTGTGCATCTTCGGGGCATCTCGGCCCTCGGCTAGCCCGACGATTCCCAACTTCGGGGCTCGGCTCGATCGTTCGGCTCGGCGAGTTCGGCCGCGAGCGACGCCAACGCGTGGCCCAGGGTCGTGGCGTCGGTGGCGGCGTAGACGTAGAAGTCCGGCCGGACGATGACCGTGTCAGTGCCCAGCTCGGCGAACCACGGCCCGTAGCGTCCGTCCACGTCGCCGACGTCGACCCCGGCGGCTCCCGGCGCGCCGACCCGCAGCACCCGGGCGTCGAGCCGGTCGAGGACGTCCTGGGCCGCGGGCGGCAGGTCCAGTTCTGCCATCGCTGTGGTCAGGACGAACCAGCCCCGTCCCACCACGTCGTCGAACAGGCCGACGTCGCCCCGGTAGTCCACCCGGGACTGGATCGAGAGCCGTCCGGCCTGCGGGTCGCCCTCGGCCAGCAGACCGGAACCGAGCCGTGGAGGCGGTGGCAGAGCCGGGGCGAGCGAGGGATCGGCGATCGCCGCCATCATCTCCTTGTCCCGGGCGGCCGCTTCCGCCAGCCCGGGAACGCAGATCACCCGGCCCAGCTCGATGGACAGGTCGATGAAGTGCCGCACGTGCGGAGAGCGCTCCGGCCCGTAGGTGTCAAGCAGCTTCTCCTCAGCCAACCCCCGCAGCACGAGGTCCAGCTTCCACACCACGTTGAACACGTCCCGTAGTCCCGCGCCCATGCCCTGCCCGGCGAACGGCGGCATAAGGTGCGCGGCGTCGCCGGCGATCAGCACCCGGCCGCTGCGCCACTGATCGACCCAGTGGGCCTGGAAGCGGTAAACGGTGTGTCGCTCCAGGACGGCGTTGTCGGGCGTGAGCCCCCACGGTTTCAGGAACTCCCACGCCGTCTCGACCTTGTTCAGGTCGTTGGCGTCCTCCCCCGGCAACGCCAAGAACTCCCAGCGCCGCCTCCCTGGCCCGCCGGGGACGATGGTGGTGGGCCGGTTCGGGTCGCACAACTGCCAGGCGGGGGGGTCGAAGGTCATTGGCTCGTTCGGGATCATGTCCAGAATGAGCCAGTCGAAGAAGAACCCCAGGTCGGTGACCGGAAGCCCGAGCAGCGTGCGAATCGTGCTGTTCGCCCCGTCGCAGCCGACGAGGTAGCGGGCCCGCACTGTCTCGGGTTGCGGCTCGGCGCCGGTCATCGGCGTCGTCGTCAGCGTGACGCCGTCCGCGTCCTGGTCGACGGTGACGGCGGTCATTCCCCGACGAAGGGTGACGCTGCGCTGCTGGCGGGCGCGGGCGTCGAGCTCCCGTTCCAGATCGGGCTGGGCGAAGAAGTTCGAGGTGTGCCACCACGACGGCCCGACTCCGCGCCAGTCCACCTTCAGCAGGGTGTCCCGCTCGGCGTTTTTCCACTCGTACCAGTTGTCGTAGGGCTCGATGATCGGGTTCGTGTCGGCCCGGATGTCGACCGACTGCAGGATCCGGCCGACCTCGTGGTCGAAGTGGACGGCGCGGGGCATCGGGTAGATGTCGGCGTAGCGCTCGATGACCATGACCTGGTAGCCGCGGTGCCCGAGCAGGGTCGCGAGCAGCTGGCCCACGGGCCCGTAGCCGACGATCGCCACGTCGTATGTGGTGTCCATCATCGTCCTTGTGTTCAGGCCGGCATTTGGACGACGTCGTAGCTGTCGGCATCTGGCATGTTGTCTCTTCTCAGCTCGCCTTGTGGGCGCCGGTCATGAGGGCGGCGAGGTCGTCCGGAGCCAGGAACGACGCCGGTGGTGGTGGTCCCCAGTTGAAAAGCCCTTTGGCGCCTTCGAGGACTTCGGGGGTCCACAGCTGGTCGTCGATAATGCAGTCCATGTCGGAGTAGTACTCACTGAAGTTGCCAGCCGGGTCCTTGAGGTACCAGAAGAAGTTCGACCCCGCGTGGTGGCGGCCCAAGCCCCAGACGTGGCGTTCGGGGTGGTCCTCCAGCATCGCCGACGCCCCGCGCCCGACGTCGTCGACGTCGTCGACCTGCCAGGACGTGTGGTGTAAGAAGCTGACCGGCGCGGCGAGAACCAGCAGGTTGTGGTGGTCGATGGAGCAGCGCAGGAACGCCCCGGCGCCCTTGATCGCGTCGCTGACCTTGAACCCCAGCCCGTCGGTGAAGAACCGCTGGGTGACCG
>JAABUP010010878.1_pt1 | contig 10566 bp, 8 predicted proteins | sample 5559201 | NCBI WGS metagenome assembly JAABUP01 (sample SAMN10711887, study PRJNA513373) | rock metagenome | isolation source: Antarctica rocks | place: Antarctica | reverse complement strand
CCAATGAGGCCAATGTTGGAAAGATATGCCGGGAGTATAAGACGTACATCCCATCCATTGGCGGTTTTGCTCATGACTCGAGAGGAGAAATACAGAATCACAAAGATTGTCTCGAGAACGGTGAACGCGATAGCCACATTGAAAAGCTCCGGACCTCTCTTCTCGGACAAGAAGGCCGGCGAGTCGCCGTACATGTCAGACATCCAGAATTCGTGGAAATGAGCCCTGACTTCGAGACCACGTGTTATGAAGTCCTCCTCGAATTTGATTGCATGATTGAACATGGGAAGTGGGGATAAATATTACGTCCGGTAGAGGTAGCTACACGGGACCTGGGAGCGGTACGGTGTGGCTGGCAGAAGCGAACTGGAATAGGTACAGACTCTGGAGAGAAGCATCAAATGAGACCACTCCGACAATTCGAATGGAAGACAGCTACGTACGAGATGGTGCCGCGCTTGCAATAGGTAGGCGTAGGATGACGTGCCTTTGAGCATGGCTTGGAGCCCATTTTTCCTCTGCACATGGCTCACTTCATCTGAGTGCCGTGCGACTTTGTTAGAGCAAGCCGAAGGTAGAGTGACCACGATCTCTTTACCTTTCTGGGTCTATCAGGCCACCTTTCATACAGGTATAGCAACATTGTCGCATAGCTCCCTTGTGATTGGCTGAAGGTGAGTTGACGGCAACAATTCACAGCTCTCCAGTCTTGTTTGTGACAATGTTATATGCAGAGCGGCTTGAGGTCCCATGCAGCTAAGTCATCAACACAGGCCATTCGTTACGCAAACACTGCAGACACGGGAGACTCCACATCAAGCACTTAGCCCACTTCCCTAGATAATTTCCTTGACATGTACCGACTGAGAAGAAGGTGGCATCTCACTATTGTTTTGTCGGTCCGGGTGTATAGTCTGGAAAGAAAGAGATGTATACGGGTGATAGAAATAGGCATGGGAGGTGAGCTCGTAGTTAAGAAATTTAAGTCAAAGCTTGGTGTTGCAAGAATTAGATTCAACACGGGCCAAGTTCGCAGCAAGATATCTCAGCAACGATTCAAGCAATGAGAAAACTTCTAGTGATAAGATTGTAGAGCGCATCTCAAATAGTGATTCTGATACTTGATTTTTAATGCATGGAGTCCTCATTGTAGAGGTAATGCCATTTGAAAGGTCTCAGAAGTATTGGATTTCAAGGCCCTGCCTTAAATTTCATTTTGCAGGATCAAAAATGACGATTGATATACCGCAATAAAAGAATAACATCAATCGGTAATGGCTCTAATGGTTGAGTGGTAGACACACAACTAATCGTAATTGACCAAGACAACAACCCTGCTGCATCACTTTAGTGTGACCTGGGGTTAGCGCCTTGCTGCATCAATGGTGATTGGTAGGATCTAACGCTAGCCATTATTGAGCAATATCCCAGGGTTCTGGGTTCGATTCTGGGTTCAGGCAGATTTGAATATCAAATTTCGACCCGGGGATGACGTAGTGTGCTGATGGTTAATTCCAGTCTCCGTTGTGTCGGGCAGTCGCGAACATCTTTTTGCCTTTTGAGGCTTCTTGAATTCAGCCTGAGTCTTTATCTGTTGTGGGTAATTTGCTCAAAGACTGCCGCTCGTTTCAGCGCGCAGAGCCAGTACATCGGACATTATACGGCCGGCTCTTTGGATCATGTCCTTCCGTGTCTCCATTGAGCTGCCAATCCTCCAAGCTCACCTCGCCTTTTGCAACGGTGCTCATTTTGGCACGGGTGAGTCTCAGCGAACGCATGCGCACGCATCCTCGTATCACCCAATCTTGAGGGGTGTTTGGACACAATTGCCGGTATTATTTACACAGGAGAACTCAGTCTGCTTAAGTCTCGATGAATAGACAGAGCAAAAGATCAGGATTCAGACGCAGTGTACTTTTCTTTGATTGAAAATCTAAAAGACTGTCATTGGCTACATAAGACCCGCCTTGAATACACCTTTCCTTTTCAAGGCTGTGTTGATTTGCAATCTCTATAAGTAGTCTTTTCTTTGTTTCTTCATTCCGCTTAGAAGCCGAAACTGTCAATCTCTAAATTTTCCCAGTACACTGACATTACCTCATCCACATCCGAAAGTTATAAGAAGAACACCATAAACGCATCAGCAGCATGTCAATAAAGACTTGAGCTAACGCTTTCCGTCGTGGTAGTCACAATCAAGATGCCGAGCAACAGCGTGCAATCGACACCCTGGAGTCTGCGTTTGAGGGCGAATCATACTGGAACAGCGCTGCACATACCATCGCTTCACTATACACACCTCCGCTTAAGCGCAGTCCAAAAACCTTACCAGTCACGACGCTCTGGGAGTCATTTGTAGCTCTGCTAGAGCTTCAGGTGGTGACAGAGCCATTGCAGAGCGTCAGGTTGACTTGCTCAACTCCCTCTCCAGCCTGCCGGGCCACACAGACAAGCATGGTAAGGCTATCACTCGTGGGGATTGATACTGGAAGATAACGGCGAGACTTACCGGAGTTCCTAATCATGTTCAAGGAATACGCCGTCGGTAAGTAATGAGCATCCCACAGCATAATCCAAAGAATGGTACCTTCAGAATGACTGGTCACTGACATACGCAATTGCATAACACAGATATCGATCCTAAAGAGGAAGATATGGAAAAATTTGAAGGTGACTGGATTGCTCAGGCCGTACCTCTGCTCAACGCAACGATCTTTGGCGCCATGTATCTTGCTGTTGGTAAACATCCGACAGTCATGGTATTTCATGCGGAGACCGGCTTCATGGAGGTTGTCGAGGTGCCTATTCAGACAGCCGCACAGCAAAGGCTCGCAGAGATGTACCTGCCATCGGCTGCTACATGGGTCCTCCTAGCTGGCGTGAGGATCTACGAGCTCTATAAGGTTGACCACGACCGCAAAGACGGCGCCCAGCCTGGATGCCGAATATCGAAGAGTGGCTGTGGGGTAAAGGGAGAGGATGCCTTGGAGCGGTGGGCGTTCTGCATTTCGCTCTGATTTTTAATGAATGCACGGTCTTTAGATGTCATGGAATGTCTTTAGGGTAGCTACACGCCTGTTCGGCATCATGTGAAGGAATAGAACGAAAATGAAAAGATTGAATACCCGGATATGAGATTGTGCCATGTTTTACTGCGTCGTATGAGTTCCGACTTCCAAGGCCCCAGGCGCGAACAGCCAAGCCAATCTGTGCCGCGCTCAGGCGAAGTTCCTGAGACCGTGGGACGCGCTAGCGAAGGGCTATCTTCTCGGCCCCTGGAGGATGATGGAGGAAGTGATGAGCACCCCACGCTCACCCTGGAATCGGTGTAATAGGATAGGTACTTTAGTCCCCTCAAGTTGCCGTGAAAGCAAAACCCGGAGATATAAAATCATTAAATCCGGAGTGTCAGCCCTGTGGGGGTGTTCGGTTGGCCGGTGACCCCTTCTAGTGCTTGCAGCATTGACCTAATCCTATCTTCTCTATCCAAGGAAACTCGGTTCGCCTGCGATACCCTTCGCTGATATCGATGGGAACTGCCATACTCTCGTTCACTTTCAGAGCTACGAGACCGGACTTGAAAGAGGTGATGGCCGCTTGAAAGACATGATGACTGATGCAGCCAAAAGGGCAACAATGGTTCGAAATCTCGACCCTTTAGACATAAGAAGTCATCGGACAGGATCGAGCCTGATAAAAGAAAACTTTTGAATAACGGTCTCAAACTAGTCTATCTCAAATCAACCGCCCTTCTCACCTGTATACAACTAGCCACGTCTCTCGATGCCGCAACGTTACAATAAAGAATCGCCAATTTCTCCGCCCATCAGCTGCGTTGTGGATTATGACCGAATAGATCACTTGCACTTTTTGCCATTCGCATGCACGTGGTAGAGGCAACGACCTTTGCGGTTTGGGTCTTTGATCTTTGAATTCACCGTCATCCCCACCAGCACCTCATAGAAAACACCAGTCTTTCCAGTAACTTGCCATTTGCCAACCGTACCGCCCCCACTTCCTGTTTTGCTTTCACTTCCTGAGATAATCGAGATCTGCCTTTAGAGAGTCAGCTTAGCAAATTACAGAAGGAGGGCTCAAGTACACACCAGCTGATATACGGCGTCCACGGCTTACCCAACTCTTGCCAGGATTCTCACAACCCCGTCAAGATCGGGGTCAAGAGCGGTCCGAACGAACCACTCTGTCTGCGGTGTCCGACTGCGAGAGTGAGATCTACCCTGACGCGATCTCTGCGCTATCTCGATCTAGAAGAATGGTCTGATTGTGAATACGGTCCCGTCTCCATCGACCATCCTTCAAAGTGTTGGATCAATGGAGATCTCATTTGTCTCTGCCTGCCGATGTCCAAGCAGTACCCAGCCCGTTCGCCAACTCGTATTGAATCGTGACAGTATTTTCTTGGCGACGAAGACTAGACAACTCGCCCCATCGGCAGTGATCTTGCCTATGCTTCCTCTCACATCAGAATATCTCTCCATCATTGAAGCAAACTACATCAATAATAGTGCAAGGCTGATTGTTTGAGACTGGGAATCCCGAGCTGCGCCCATTTGTTATGTCTCGCTGACCTCCATTGTCGAAAAACCGGGTTTGAGCATTGACTAGGTTTTTCGAAGGCGTGGTATCATGGATGGTGAGCTGGAACAGGATACTGACCCAGAGGTTGGCTGTGATCTGATCATATGTGGCAAACCTGACCAGGGATAACCTCTCGATGAGTGCTTGGCTCCTTTGCCGTGAGCATGCTCTTGTCTCTTCCTGAATGTGTATCCGACTCGTCATCGCCAATGGAGCCTTCGCTCTTGCGCTGATGGTGGATGATTGGTGTACGAGTACATTGTGATATTGATACTGTTTGACTGACAATTAACTTTCTTGAAGTTCAGTTTGGCTCTTGTGATGGATCATGGGCCCTGGAGTCTCTCGCAAAGGTCGAGGGGAGAGTGACACGTGGATAAGCTGCACGCTGAGGATGAAGTGTTCTTCTTTTGAAACACGCTTTCGTGTCCTTAGACACGCATGAATAGGGGTCGTGAGTATGCCAGACCCTTGGCCCAAAAAATAACCGTTGAGCTTGAAAAGGATTCTTGACAGAATTTGAATCCTGCTTTGCCAATTCAGCATGTCCGTGAACAGCCCCAAAGCATTGGTGACGTGACTAGCCATAAAAGCGGCTGACAGACACACAAAAAGAATTGGTGAAACGAGGCTTCAGGACCCAGCTCGATGCAGTCCGATTTCTATCACGACTACAATGACGCGCTTTCCTTATGTCTTCCTTGACAGAGCCCTCCAATAGAGCGACAGCCCCTGACCAGGAACGCTGCATGATTCGATTCAGACGAACAGTCAGATCTTTCTCTTCCTCTATACGACGAGTGGCATGTAGTGGAACATGAGAAAGACCAAAGGTTGCCCAAATGCTCGTTTTGCTCTACCTCCGGGAAGAGTCCTATAGGAAAATGCATGTTATTGTTCTCGAAGTATCTCTGAAACGCTGCTGCACTTGGACGCCTCAAAAAGATTATCTTATGCTCGGTAGAATATCACCTCTTTTGCTTTGTGACTACAAGGAGATGTACTGGTAAGATTTGTACTCCCATTGAGGGGAGTGGTGCTGTCGTGCACCTCCAAAAATTCCGAGACCACAATTGGCCCATCGTAGGAGTCAGCGCTGTTGTCGCTTTCGTTTCGGCTGCGGGATTCGCAGTCCTTTGAATTTGCAGAGAACCTTCAAAGATATTCTGTAAAGTTTGCGACAGTGGTCTGAAAAGAGATCTCATTTCTGAATATATTTATTGGTGAAGGAGAATTCAAAACAGTGTGGAATGTTGTATTTGTGAAAGGCGCCGATTCGGCTGGTTTGATCGTACGACGCCATGCGCTCCCAGTCCCAAAGCCCTGCCGGGAAAAATACCGAGTATCGGTACTCTTCACGGACGCCCCACGGTAGGTCTTGCATTCGCATGGCCATCTTGCAAGGTTTGTGATAATGGTATAAATTGAGAGTCCCTTTCTGACCACATTCATTGGTGAAGGAGGATCAGAGAGGATTCTTTTGAAAGTCACAGTTTCGGCTGATTTGATCGTACGACGCCCACCTTGGAGTCAGCTACTGCAATTGGTGCCATCAACATTCTGAGAATCTCGAAGTTATCCTGCCAGGTTATGATATTGGTCTGAAATGGGACTCCATTCCTGAGCACATTCATTGGCGCAAGAATATTGAATAAGGTGATGACCTTTGGAAATGTGGAAGGCATCGATTCGGCTGGTTTGATCGTACGCCGCTCGCCTTGGACTTAGCTATGTTGGATGACATACTCTCCTAGTCCCTTGGAATCTCCTGGAAATCTTCATGGGTATCTTATAAGATTTGTGATAGTGGTCTGAGTTGGGAATCCATTTTGAGACACAACCATTTGCCAAGAGAAATCAGAAAAGGTGAGAAATTTTGTAAGTGTAAAAGACAAATCTTCGGCTGATTTGATCGTACGAAGTTTACACCGAAGGGGGCCCTCTTGGCCTGCAGAGAGCCCCCACACTTTGTTTGCAGGGTGTGACAATAGTCTGAATTGAGACTCCATTTTTAGACACATTCGTTGCGAAGGAGAGTTGAAAAAGGTGATAAGCTGTGTAAGTGTGAAACACAGATTTGGGGCTGATTTGATCGTACGACGCTTGCGTCGTAGGTGGCTATGCCGGGTGCCATGGTCGTTGAAGTACCCGTGCATCCTCTAGCTCTTTTTGAAGAAATGTGGAAGACACAGATTCGGCTGGTTTGATCGTACGGCGCTCGCCTTGGAGTTAGCTGTGTTGGGTACCATGAGCCTTTGATTGGAGATGAAATCTCCCAAAATTCTTGATAAATCGCTTTTCTGGTTGATGTGTCCAAGTCAGCTCGATTGGATAATCGCAAACTGTGAGAGGAAAAAAACTTTGATGCTGACGGTGTGCCAGTGATGGACATATGCAACGATCACTGGAGTAATAAACAGTGCCACCCAAAGCAATGTGATTTATGTGATCAGAAAAGTTGGTGAGCAGACTTTGCGTTCTGCTTGTTGGATCACGAAGTTTCCAAGACTCTTGAAGCCCTGGCACTTCTTCTTTTGGGCCCGAGCTCTGATCCAGGTAGAAGACTGACGTCGAAATTTGGAATGAAAATGTTCGGTTGATTCGACGCTCCGATTAGACATCAGTGTCGCTCTTCGGTCTGAAACATGGGCGACGAAATGCTTGTAGAGCTGTGCTAAGCTGTGCTTTTGCTGTGATTGCAAGGTATCTGGAGGGAATGTTTTGAGGTAAGTCCATGCCTGAGGTCGAATCTAGAACTTGGGTTCAACAATGGGATAGAGGAATGGGGATAGTATTGAAGGTCTTGATAGAGGCTAGTTTCTGACATTGCCCGTATTGGAGGAAATCTTGACATGATGCATGCAGCCACGGATCAACTTGCGGCAAAGCCGGGTTTTCCTGATAATTATTAGTTGGTACTTGAAGAGGCTTGGTTGAGCAGCTTACCGGAATGCTCTTTTTATAAACCAAATCGCACCTCGGTTGGCACTTTTCTTTTCTCAAGATTTCAAGCAAGTCCCTTCGAACTCTGCCTCAATATTCAAGCATAGAGAGTAATCCTGGAAGTCATACTGAGGTTTGCTCATTCAGGTCATCCGACAAGCTTCGCAGTCTCTCTGTGACTCTCCTTTTCGTTATGTCTTGTCAAAGCAAAAGTAATGCAATACTGTCTCGCACCGAGTACAGTATTGATGCCGACTGATGTCTCCACCCCTACTGACGTATGGCTTCAAAAGCTTACAGAGCTCTTGCTGTGCTTTGGTGCGGAGAAGAGAACCGGGAGGATTTGTGGTGAATCTTCTGATTGTATCTGGTGATCTTGTTTCGTCGGTGGGTATTCGTGTTACTCTCCGCAATCCGCGTGCTATATGCTTGAGGAAATGTGGATTATTTGTGAGTTGATCTGTCAGTAATGAAAATGTAGGTACACCATCACCAAGAGTGCCGAGAACCTGAGAGACCTTCGGTTTTGGATCAGGGGCTTTTGTGGAATTGTCTGGTACCTATCGTCTCCATCATCGTAGTAGACGATTCTCGTCTTGGACATGATGGAAGGATTCATCATGAGACCGTATTTACTGTTGCGACTTCTGGTGAATTTGAATTTGAGTCTGCAGAAGAAGGCAGGCTACCAGATGCTCAGCCGGCTATCTCGGCCGCGTGAAACGAGATCATTCTTGTCCTTGAGATCCACATTGACAATGACGAACTCGAAGATCTTGTTACGCAGCTCTGCAGGAAGCCCAAGGAATTTGAAAAATCTGCCATGCATCGTGTTAGTCACACATGATTTCACTCTGATGAGATCAGATCTGGAATAAATTGACGGATACTCACCGAGTAGGATCATTCTCATCAAGGTATTCCAGCCGCAGAATCACATCGCTCGAGATGGTCAAGGGAACGTTGGATTGCCAGGACTTGTTGAAATGCAATTCCGATGCCAAAGTCGATCTGATCGAGGTTCATGGGAGCCTGGTTTAATTACCAGGATGTTTTGGCTCGTGTTGGAGGAGAAAATTCGAAAGACACGTTGAGTGGTGATATGGAGCCGGCCACTTTACCACCCACGATCAATGTGACAGGAGGTTTGAGCTTTCAAGTAATCCGGAAGGTGTGCGATGATGATGATATATTTATAGCTTTTCCAGTCAAAGGTATGCATCCAAAGGATTTGGCATCGGCCGTCCAGAGAAACTGGGAAGTCGTTTTGTGAAAGCTAGGTTCATGCTTTCTGAAGTGAAAAATGGGAATCGACGATTTGTGGGTCTTTATGTTAATTTGAGATCTGTGAGCCTCGAGAAAAAGGAGACGGTGAATGATTGACCAGCTCGATGGCCTGGAGAGAATGCCTTCTTCATGGTGGAGGACGATTAGTCAAAGGTGGATTGCTGCGTTCTCTTTTCTCCATGCTCGATCAAAAAGCAATATTTTTTCACTCCACAAGAAGTATCTCGTCCTCATTGATGATTTAGTAGCGCTCATGCATCTGAATCCAACCGAAGAAATCCTCTGAGAGCCTCCTGCTCTTTTTGAAAAACGCCATTGAAGGTGTCTACGGCAGAATGATAGCAATTGTGCTTCAATGTCCCGCTTAGGTCCAATGATGGCAGAGAGCAGTGCGGTGGATGGCCGTGAACAAGATTCTTTGGGATAAGGTGATTTGTAACGAACGTCAATGTGGGATACAGCTCCTGAAATGAATAGGGCGCACGGACTTTTGGGGCTTCTCCCATGATGTTTCCAAGTCCAATTTGTTGATCTGTTGTTGGATCGGCTCTGATCGGCGATTTCCCTTCATAGCTGCTTCTCCTTTGGCGGTTGCCCAAGTGCTGGCATCTCTGGGAGTTTCTTTTCGTGTAGATCATTTTGAATACATTCGAAAAAGACTGTTTTCTTGTTGATTCAGAGGGTAGGAATCCAATTGACTGTGACTTTGCGAGGGCTGTAGCCGATTGGTGCGTTGAATCGCCTTCTCATGGAAACCACATCGCTTTTGGCGTTGACGATATCAGTTCCGTTGATGTAACTTTCAAGTGGGTTTGAAACCAGCTGAAAGATGGGTATGCCAATCATGAGTCCTACTCTTCCTGAGTGCAGATGGTGAGAAACCTATGGGTCTTGAGTCTCACTAGGGTTTGGAGGGTTTGGGAAGTTGTAATGATGAGGGTGTTTTTTTGAGTCCCGAGGAATCGCGATAGTCTACTATATTGTCTGGATTCGTGGATGATTCTGATGGACTGATGGCTGTGAACCATGCCAGAAAGATGGATGATTTCCCAATTGTGAAGTTGACGCAAGGAACAGTGAAATGTGATGATTTAAGAAGGTGAATTCTGAATCCACTTTCACCCAGGATGAATAGGTCTGAGGCCCAGATTGGCACTAAGGGTCAGATATTAGCCGCTGTAGCATTTGAATGCATGGGAGGTGTATACTCACTGTACTAGGCATTGAAAATACCCCACCTACACGAAGCCATTGTTTCGAATCGATTCCCGCCAAATTGAGTGATGTCTGTTGTAAACGATGAAGACTTGGGGACGGGGAATTGGAATTAAAGACTGCAAATTCCACAGAGAGGACCTGATTCTGTTTTATTCTGGCAATGACGGCCAAGGACCCCTGTTGAAGAAAGGTGACGCATCCTCGCGTTGAGTTGTTCTTGCCAATAGCTAGGGTGGTATTTCGCAAGTGGGCTATGTCAGTGGGTAATGCTGAAGTGAAACCACGCAGTGAGGTGATCTCGATACTGCAAAGAGCTGTGATCATGAGGTTGGTTCTAAGTGAAGTGTGATCCTCGTGGTAGCGAATTGTTTCCAACAAGTTTCTGAATGGTTTGTGCAGCTCTCATACTCTCGACGGTCTCGGCATTTGCTCCTCCGGGGTGATACACGGTTGTGATTGGGCCTTCCATGATCGAAATCCATGGTGTGCGAATCTCCGTCTTTTGCGAAGAGGGCGACC
>JAABUP010010877.1_pt1 | contig 10566 bp, 12 predicted proteins | sample 5559201 | NCBI WGS metagenome assembly JAABUP01 (sample SAMN10711887, study PRJNA513373) | rock metagenome | isolation source: Antarctica rocks | place: Antarctica | reverse complement strand
TCCTGTGATTTATTAGCGGACGAGGTGAGCTAAGGCGCGAATACCGGAAGCGTGAAGGCCCACTGTCCTGATGTAGGGGATATATTTGAGAAGAACATCTCGGCTTGGCAGGAGCGCATTGTCCAGATCCTCGTTATCGATTCTAGTACTGTGGCCGAGATCGCGTGACTCAATTGGCAAAAATAAATCCATCCATTCCTCAACAAAGCTCGACTCAAGAGCGAACGAGCGTGAGTAGGTGCTCTGAGCGATCGTGAAGCGAGCATACTCAGGGCAAGCAAACAATTTCAAGAGGGCCTTAGGCGTTACAATCCTCACATCGAAAACTAAATGCCATATCCTTTATAAACGTCTTCGATTTTCGAGAACCGTGGTCCGTGATTCAACTTGGCATAAGGGATTTGGAACAAATTCGTCACCCTTCCTTTTACAGTTGGGGGACATGGCATTTACTCGCCTGGAATCGTTCACTTTATCGTGGTGCGAAGACGGCGAAGAAGATTTGGAAGTTCAAGACTTCATGTTACGAAAGGCCGGTGTCGACCCACTGGTTCAGGAAAGGGAACGCTACATTGACATGATGAAAGAGAACACTGAGCAGAGACAGCAGACGACAACTTCGACGATCTTATCTTGACGGGAATCATATCTGGTTAAAATCATCTTAGGCACCATATATTTGTCTGAAACAGAAGAAATATTAGTGGGAAATACATTCAGATCTGGGCTTACTCGAACAACACATTCTATCTATCAAATAAATCTTCACAAATACCTCGCCTCTCCCGACCTAAAATGTTAAGTATCCTATCGACTGACGACCTCTGTGCTTGCTGTCATAAAGAGTCGTCAATATCCACACTCATCACTTGTAACGATCTGGCAATTTCTAAGGACATCTTGGGCATTCAAATCCAATGTTGACTAAAGGTGTAGATTGTTAAATGGTCTTCGTTCAACTCCCTACCGTTCGCTAGCAATGTTTCTATATGAAATCTAAAGGTATTCAAGGAAATTGACACCAAATCCACTATTAACAAGTATCAAAACGCGAGACATCTAGCTAGGCTGGTATAAAACGTCAATTACTTACATTTTACTTCTATATTCTTACTGTGTTTAGTTACAACAGCGGCCATCACCTAAGCCGGGTGCCTCTAGGAAGGGATGCGAGCAGAAATGTCTTATATCCCAAGATTATTTACTCACAGGTAAGCGATCATCACAACATTCTTCAGATCAGAGCTCATCACCACAAGATTATGTATCGAAAACATGCATGGTCTTTTGGACAATCTTAACAGGGATGAACGCGTAGGTAATTACTCATGATTGTTATCATCAATTCGAAGTCCTTAGACCTTCGCGAGTTGGACCATTTCCGACCTCCAAGTCTCGTTTCTTCGTATGTCCCTCGTCTTCTGCGTAGCCTTGAACGCCAACGCCGATACCCCATGCCCTTGATGCACTCCTTGATCCCCAACTCCATCCGGCACCCCTTCGAATAGGCATATGGTACATCCTGAAGCTAATATATGAAAAAATTGTGCCCATCAATGAGCCAAATATGATGTCGAAACCATGATGTCGGAAATCAGAGAAGCGAGTTGATGCCACGTATGTGGCAACGGATATCGGAATGAGTGGTAGTATAAGGAGATAAGTGGGAGGCGCTGCTGCTTGCTTGCGAGAAGGAACCGGTGAAGAATTTTGTGAAGGTAGTGTTTTCGATTTGGAGTGTCCAGAGTTATCATCCGCAATGACAATATCATTTTCAGCAGCTTCGAAGGCTCCCCTAGCACTGCTTGCTGAGTATGAGTACGGGAGGAGGTAAGGAATAGCAACAGAAAATTTCGAGCAGAGGTATAGAGCCAGGTAGGACATCCCGGCCCATGAAAAGGAGGAGTGGCCACTTGGAAAGCTTGCAAACCCATCATTCAGCTTTGAAGAATCCGGCTGCCTGCACGCGGTGTACGAAACGAGCAGGTTCCATAATGGTAGCTGGCTTCCCTCGCCTCCGAGCGCATACTGTTGTACAGTCGCCGGATCAAGGTCGCATCGTGACAACAGATCTGGTCTGGGCTTCCCGATCAAAGTCTTCAGTCCTTCGGTAAAGAATAGTGTAGTTGCAAGCCCCAGCGCCAATCCCATCCATGCAGTATTCCACTCCCATAATTTGTATCTCCATATCTTTGACTTGGGTGTTCCTTTGGGTGCAGTAGGTCCAGGTGTGAAGATGAGCGCGACAAAGGCTGTTACGAGTGCTGGTACGATCAACGAAACCACCACTAGCACTCCGGTCGAGATCTTCTCGTGCTCGACGTAAGGGAAGGAGATGTCTGGATCAACGGGGGAGAAAGGGCGATGGTTTGGTGTGGCTTTCCAGAAGCCAGCAGCAACAGCAGCTATAGCAATAATTACGACCCAATCGACAATGTATGAGAGAGCCAATCGTGTTGGAAAATTGTTCGAAGCCATAGTTTGTTAAGGCGAGGAGAGTAGATGATGTTTGGAGCGATATGTACTTAAGAAGATAACAATGTGAATTGTTTTAAGGGATCAAAGCAAATGGTGACGTGGTGCCCAGAATTCAAAGCCTCAAAGGAATCATCTATTTTTGGGCCGAGGGGGGCACGTGACAGTTTTTCGCTTCCTCCAGCCTTGGCGCGGGTGGTCTCCTAAATGGGAAAGGTGCCATCTATTCGACAAAGTACTTTTTGGCATGCTGGAACATTTACACTGCCAAAGTGGTACTCTTGAAGGGCTATTCCTGTACAACAATGAGCTTTGGTGGTCCCGGCGGAGGACAAAAGAGTGCTAAACCCATTCCACCCGAACGAGGGAGTTTCCCACTCGAGTCAGTGTCCCCTACCTTCAATTATGTATCTTTAGCTAAAATCTAGATAGTCACGATGGTAAGAATTCGCAGTTCTTCGCGGCATCAGGATGTTGAGCTTACGAGCGGGCGAACTCTATAGGAGAGTGCAAGCCTATCATAGCAGACTACCTCCGGTGCTTGCGCAGAGTCAAGGGAACAAATGATCTAGAATGCAGGCTGATGGCCAAGGAATATCTAAGATGTCGAATGGAGCAGTATGTGCCTCATGAACATTAGACGCTCTTTTTGACAACATCTTGCTGATAGATCTCCAGTAACTTGATGGCACCCGACGAGTTCAAGAATCTAGGCTTTGCTGAAGACGAGAAACCTGAAGCAATACCAAATCACGCTGGTGGAGCAACGGCACACAAGGTTCGGGATGATGGGAAGAAGATATCATGAACTGAGGCTTGGCAGTAATCGGCGTCTTCTCTGACGTTCAGCACATACTACATAGGCATACAAGATGTCAAACCCCTTGCCTCCCAATCCATGTCTTGTTGCAATAATACTGGTGGTCAAGACGACCTCTGAGCCCTACATCGCCTTTCACTATCCACCCCGGCCAGGTGAAGATAATTCCCACTTCAAAGACATATTCAAGGACCGATCTACCTTCGACGAGTCGACAACCTCGTCGAGCGATGATGAGAGCGAGGACTCGACGGCGGAGACCCCTAATCCAGCTCAGCACAAGCCGGAGAAAGAGACAGGCGATAGCCCGCCAGATGTTGAGGCTGGTTCCGCATCCCCACAGAAGGACAATGGTTTCTATATGGGCCAGAAAAAGTTACAATGGAACGATCTATTTGGCTTGCCAGCAGGCGTGCTAGCAAGACTGTTGTGTCCAGCGGCGAGTAGCCACAAGAAGAAGTTTGAAGTAGGCATAAAAGACCAGGTCTTCGCCGGCCGACCTATGTTTGCCAGGGAAGATGGGGCTTGGAGGAGAAAATCGAAAGAGAGACGTCCGTCGAGCAGGAGTAACACGACGGCAGAGAAAGCGAGAAGAGACCGGCAGGAGATGAAGGCTAAGAAATTGAGGAATTCAAGCATCGACGAAGAGGATAGCGAAGCTTTGATACGGGACACAGAGACTGAGACTGCATCAGATATCAACGGCGATGATGAACAAGCTGTATCGGATGGCGTCGCTCCAAGCGTGAAGGTTCCCAAGACGTCCAAAATTCCTGAAGATTCAAAAATGGCAGCTTCCAAGTTCGAGCATCCATTGTCAATGTTCCATGTGGTATTTGTGCTGAAGCCTCCGCCTCTGGAATACCATATTCGAGTCGGGGAAATGCACGGAAAGGTCGTCAAGAAATTTGCAAAGGCCTTGAAATTAGAACAAGCGCGCACAAACTTCGTAGCTAAGGAGGCCACCTTGATTGCATCTTTGACGAGGAAGATAAACAACACAAGTACTGGTTCTTCTCTTGATGCATGCGCAAGCAACGGCTAACGCTCCCAGGGGGAAACTCTTTGACTACGCTATACCATGACCTACTCTCTCAGTCGAGCCTCGCCAGATCAATATCTACTCTTTACAACAACATATCAATATCACGAATCGCCCACGTCAGCTTCACCCCCTCTCACTCAAAGTCTTTCCAAATTCCAGTGCCGACATGGATCTCCAGTCTGCCAACACCTCTTTCACCACAATTGCCAGGCCTCTGGCTAACGACCGCCAATGCTATGACCACTGATGATGACGATCAGACAGTTGGGACACAATTGGGATCGCACTTCACCCTTCTACTACTAACAGATCTGCGATCCATTCTCGCCGAGGTCAATGCTGTGAAGCATCCTTTTAATGAGGCACTCAGCCAATTCCTGCAGGTATCCACACCAACGAAGTCTTTCTACCAGATCGAACAAAAGTCTGGTATCCCCCTCCGGCACATACAAGAGTTGGCTGTATACCTCATACAATGGCGCCGTGCGCGAGCCATACCTCCTCTGAATAAAAACGACATCTACATCCTATCACCAAACGCCGATATGCGGAAGCTCGCATCTGCCGCTTCCACTTTCTCGAAGATCTTTCCAGGCCTGCCATCACTTCCTGAAATTCTAGGTATGCTTTCTATCAGAGGCCCACGGCCGTATGCTCACATCATACCTCCCACCAAAGACCACAAAGAAGCCTACATGAACATATTAGCCTGGCTGATGCGCGGAGGCTGGGTGACACAGCTTCGAACATTTGCATGGGTACGAGTGCCGCCATCTATTAGAGAAGCTATAGGCAATGAAGTTCTAATGTCCCCCAACAAATCACCCGACAAGTCCTCGCAACATACCGATACAGATGAAACCGACAGCGCTAGCATGACCGCTAGTACTTCGAGCTTGGGACTGCCAGACAGTATCAGCAGCTCAAGACTCGACGTTCGCAATTCCCGCTCGGCATCTCCATCCTCCAGCACACACACCACTCTTCCATTTCGGCAAGTTCCATCACCCCAATCTCCCACCTTGATCTCCAACCCACGTCTCGCATCCGCCCTCCCATCACGCTATCTCTCGGCGATCTCTAAACATATTCTGCAGACTCAGGGCTCCGACTCGCAGTTGGCTTGGGACAGGTGCGTCAAGTACTTCGACGGCAAGCATGCCATTGAGACTGTCCCAGTCAGGGAAGGGTGGAAGAGAAAGAGAGTCGCGGAGCTTGTTGGAGGATGGGAGGAATTGGGCGTTTTGGTCAGGGGACGGCACTGGTAGTATTGCAGCGGTGGACAAGACTCATCTCCTTTGCACTACGATAGAGAGCGGACAGCTTGCAGATGTCGAAAGTCTATTGCCTCCGCGACTGCCGCGTATGGTGGTGACATGGTCAATACACCCGTCTCATCCCGAATAAATATTGCTAGCTTGTTCCCATCTTCAAAGACACGACTACATTCCTTGAACTCAACTTCGACAGAGTCGTATACTGGGAGGCCAAAACTGCAAACGGGTCAATCTAGGGGAATGTGACGAATCTATGTTCTAATTTTGACGTGGTATTGTGGGACCTAAGGTGAGTATTGGGGGCATAGCTTCGTTCCAGCACCCAAAGTCATAAGTCTTGGTCTCTTACTGTGCCATTGTGTAATTCCATGGATTCATGCATGATTTGAGAAGGATTTCAGGAATTGCTGCCCACCAAAACTATCCACCTCCTGAAGTGCACGTCTTTATGCCCCATCCACCAGCCTCGTCAATTCTCGTAGTCAATATCTCTCGTTAGCAACAAAATGCCGCTCGCATACTCCATCGACACCCCCTCCTCCCCCCTCCCCTCCTCTCCTCATCAATTTCATCCAGCATCCGATCCAAAAATTACCCCCTCACAATCGCCACCCCTACCGCAACTCCCCACAACCTCGCAGTACACCTCCATTATCAACACCAGCGCCACACCAGAAAATAACGTCTCCCAGAACGCAGCTGCCCAAGACATCACAGATGGGACTTGTCGGGGTACTGATCGCCAGCAGGCCTATCGTAGGAAGACCATTTACCATATTACCGAAGAAACATTCGTATCGAGCGAAGAAATTGGAGCCGAAAGGTTGGATTTGAGGCGGATTCGAAGTCGACACACCTCTAAGCGCGCCGGTGCTGTCGACGAAGATATTTTGAGAGACTAGGTTGGCGTGCGTGAGGACTACAGGGAGGCTTTCCATGAGGTGGGATATGGAGCGGAGTTTGGTAATCTTTGCATAAACGTCTGGTTGGTATTCTTGAGGGAATAGTTCTGCGAGAGTCGATAGAGGAGTTCCTTGCCGGGATTAGGTCAGTGCTAGATTTCGCAGGTGGGAAGTGGATTGCTTTTGCGATGGATTGTGCGATGCCGGTGACAGTCTGCTTCTCGCGTTCGAGGGGAACAGCGGAGCGAGCGACATCGAGGGAGAAGTGGAGCTGGCTGGGGAGGATGTCGCACGTGTAGATTGGAAGGGAGAACCCTTCGTGGAATGTCGGCTGAGCTACCAGATCTCCCCAGATCAGCTTTACCTTGTCAATACGCTCGGTATAAAGCTACTCTGCGCGAAATTGAATGATCATATTGCGTTCTGGACAGATCAGGTTGTAGCTGTTGCATCCTTGATTGCAAGAGCAACTGAAAGAGAGAGAAAGTCAAGAGCAAACAAAACAGAAGAAGAGGATGAAGCAAAAAGAAAAAGCTTCTTGGAGCGAAGGACTGGTGCTTTGAAGAGGGCATGGGCGACCTCGTCGCTAGTTGAAACTGAACGAGTGGCATAGGTGTTGTTTCGCGTTTGGTTGTTTGCAGATGCTACGGGTACCCTTTCGCCAAAGAACAGTCAACCAGCTCCTGCTCGTCTTCATTCCACCCATCTGGAAGCACTGCAGGCTCGGATCTGCGAAGCCTTGAAACTGCATTGATGATTTTGCAATGTTGTATTAGGTTAGGTTTCCTCGAAAGACTCTTTGGGATTTCGACGGCTAAGCAGTTGTTTGCGTTCGCCACATATCACTCACGCACGTAGTAGCGACCGTACAACTTGAATAGCTTCACTTAACTGTGATCGTCTTCACTATCATGGTTTGCAGCCTCCGCTATAATGATCAATTTGCCATCGTTGTGAAACATTGGACGTTCATCTTGCCTGTTCGTCGATTCCATTTATATCTCGCCACTTTCCTGTAAATCCAGCTCCTTCTACTGCTTCGCTCTCTCTTCTTCGATATCCACGTAAGCTCTCGGGTCGTCTTACATGATACTTTGCAATCAAGAAACAAATTCGAACACATTCACACAAACCATTCATAATGCTTGATCACTCATCATCGCCCCCTCAGCCTACAATGCCATTCCTCAGATCGAGTACCAACCCCTAATCTCGGACTCAATACTATGTGACATAGGCAACATCTTCGCCTCACACGGGCTTCGAAGACCTCGTAGGCACATCTCCACTCCACAAGCACTTCACCCAAACCCAAGACACCATCATGGTTAACAGTGGACCCACCTGCAAGCCCAAGCCGATCACTTCCAGCACTCCCTTCCCTACCGGAAAATCCTTCCTCTGGGACGGGACCAATTTCCAAGCATTCGCGTACGGCCACGGTGAAGCACCGCGCGTCGGGAACGGATGTCTGGTCGAGTTCGCAGAGTACCGAATACTCGCCAACTCAGTTCACGGATCGCTCTCTCTAAGCTAGATCCTGACCTTAGCTAGAAGCTGCTGATGGAGAAATGCGAGCTGGGGGACTATGTCTCGGGTCTGTGAGGAAGGTAGCGAGGTGTCAGCTGCTGACGCTACGGAGTGGAAGTTTGAGGGTAGCTTTCCAGTGGTCACTCGTGCTTGCGCTAAGACCTATTTCGGTGAGCATAGAAACAAGTGGATGGCATGATAGCTAATGATGTCAGTCAATAGTATTACTGAAATCTCCTCTAGTGAAGTAGTACGGTCATCGCTTACCTAGCGACTTCACGTTGCTAGGAATTTTATATGAGCGAGCTTTCAGAATTGCCATTGATTACCCACGCCATTAGCCTGCAATGGCGTCAAATAGTCATGTATGGGCATTATCTTCTAGGTCGTGTATGCAAGTAACAACAATCAAATGCACATCTCATGATCCCCTACCAGCTCCTCTGCCTCCACCCATCATGTTTCGCGCCCTGTGACAATATTAGCAAATTGCATTGCGCAGGGCTTCTCACTGAAAACTTACATTTCCGCTATGCTCGGGTCTTGCATTAACGACGCAAGATCGGGCATCCCACCGCCTCCTCCGCCTCTCCCAGCGCCAGTACCTGCACCTGCATCGGCACTCGCTCCCCCTCCGGCACCACCTCCTGCGCCACCAAGACCAAATCTCTCAGCCATCCCTCGCAGCTGCGGATTGTTCATCAACCCCTGCAAGGCATCCGGGTTGCTCATTAGATTCTGCGCCATACTCGCGAACATCGGGTTATTCATGATAGCACTCATATCCGGCATCCCACCACCACCTCCGCCACCACCGCCCATCATACCCGCAAGAGCAGACAGATCTGGCATGCCTCCAGCCCCACCAGCACCTCTGGGCACTTCGTCAACTTCTTCGCTCATTCCGCTCGTCTGACCTTCCCTCTCAAGCTCTTCCACCTTCTCTTTCGCGGTCTTGAAGCCCTTTTTCATGGCTTCGCTGCCTCCACTGCCTTCATACTCGATTCCCTTCTCGTAAGCCTCCATGCTGCCCTTTGCATCTCCTAGCACGAACCGCGCCAAGCCTAGCCTCGACCATGCCTTAGTATACTTTGGGTCTGCAGCCACCGCCATCTCAGCGTCGGTACAAGCTTCGGTGTGTTTATGGCTAGCGCTGTAGGCTGCAGCACGGTTTGAGAGATAGACAGGGTTTGTTGGTGAGATAGCGATGGCTTTTGAGTAGAGATCAATAGCCATAGGATAATCCTTCCTCGCCATTGCTGCATTTCCTTGACTCTTTAATAGCTCTGACTCTTTCGTGGTCGCGCTCACGCCAGCGCCCGCGCCATCCTTCGTAGTTGGCGTACTGGGCCTGCCTTCTGTTGCACTACTCGCCCCACTAGTCGACGCTGTGCTCTTCCCTTTCAACTTTTCATAGACGCCGTAGATCGAAAGAAGGGATTGCGAGCCGATGGCATCGTTCACGTGGGCTTCGTTGGTAGGGTCGACATGGAAAGTGTCTGCGATACAGGAAGTGGCTATCTCCATGGACTCAGCATCTTCTGGTTGCAGAGTACCATCCTTTAGAGAAGTGTTGAGGAAGTCTATGATGGCGAGGGCAAGGCGCTTCTTGGAATCGAGGGTAGACGCCTTGAGGAGATAGGTGTTAGCATTGGTGTGGTGGGACTGGAGAATGACCGTACCATGCTGGCGCTGTGACAGGAACGAAGCTTCAGCAGCAGCGGGATTGAAAAGACAAGGCGAGATCGAGCTGTTATTGACTCTGGGAATTGATAGTGAGGTAGATTATGGTTAGCAAGTGTCAAAGTTGGCTGGATATCGACGTCAAAGCTCCGAAGTTTATCCGAAGATACCTTGGCAACGTGAAGTGAAACCAGACCTTGGCGAATAAAATCCCCTCTGGTTGATAGCAGAGAAATGCTTCCTCAGACTTCTGGTTATTGCTACAGCTCGAGTCACAATACATATTCAACACTGAAAATTACAGGCGTTTGATTGTGTCACTACATTTTAATCTCTGCTTCAAGTGATTCCCAAGTTCGCTGTCTGTAGCGAAGACCCTACGCCTAGCCCAAGAGAAGGATCCGTTCCGTTCAGCAAGTTTGACAATTCGTCCCCCGAGGGCCGAGGATCTATTGCAGTAACACTGACAAAAAATCCTTGCCTATCCTTACTGATCTTTGCGACTCCGCCCAGTGCGCATTTCCGCATGACTTCTGCAGCGAAAAACACCACCTTAAGCAAGGTGAAAGTCTCCGAAGCCGAAAATTCAGAGTGAGTGTTTACCATCAACCAGCAGCCCCCATGCTGAAGTACAAGCGGCACGTGTATCCCTCCGTTGGGCTCTGTGGTGAAACTTGCTGGCGTCAGAACATTTGGGTCTGTGAGGATGATCTTTGCGGCAGCCATACAGTCGCTCACAATCATTCTGGACCCTTCAGCGGGCGTGCCTGGCTTAACGCAGGCAACAGGCGGAGCGAAGGTGTCGTCGAGACGGGTGACGTTGTCTATCCGCTT
>JAABUP010010875.1_pt1 | contig 10567 bp, 15 predicted proteins | sample 5559201 | NCBI WGS metagenome assembly JAABUP01 (sample SAMN10711887, study PRJNA513373) | rock metagenome | isolation source: Antarctica rocks | place: Antarctica | reverse complement strand
ATGGTCGGTCATCTTCTTTAGCAGCTTGTGACAACACCTAATTGAGCATCTTGACAGCAGGGCATGAACAGCATCTGCACACGACACTCGCATGGCTACCAATGAAGCTTCAGCAAATGTGTCAAATGCATTGCACCTACAGCGCATTGCATGGATTGCACAAGCCAGCAGACATTCCACGCAGCTTGATACCTGCAAAGTGTACATGTGAAGTATCTGTGTATGCAGAGTACAATGTGGACTTTGGTGGTCTTTGTGGGCTAGCGCCTGAGAGAGCTTTGCCAGAGGGTTGGCGCGCGCCTTCTGCAGCCCATCAGCAGGTCAAGGCAGCAGACACCCAGCTACGGCAGGGAGCATCCTTGGGCCAGCTGCATTCATTCTTACTTGAGTTCTTTGATTGCTTGGAGCTAGACTATGATGTCTGTGAGGTAAACAGTCTGTGATACTGGTTGCTTGACCCTGCAGACATTGCTGCCTTCAGTTTCATAAAGCAAACACCACTGAAGCACCTCGCTGTTCATTTGTTGGTAGTACATGTCAATTGCAGCGTTGCTTACTCTGAACAACCGTCAGTGCTAACTTAACCCTGCCATGATGGCTTTCAAGCTGTGTTGCATTTGCAACTTGTCAAGTCCTGGTTCTGACACCAGCCATACGTGGGCTGCTCTGTTGAGCACAGACAGATGTCGTGTTTGTAGGCCATGAATCCTGGTTGGACTGAAGCGGTGCCTGCCATGATCCGGGACATAGCATTGATGCCAGCTGGAACCTGGGCCAAGTACTGGAGAGGGGCAATGCTATTCCTGGATTGGCTGGTTGATCCTGACTGCCAGGCATGCTACCTTGCCCATGCAAAGGCATTGCATGAACTGCTCAAGCTGCTCTTGTGCAGTTTTGTCTTCAGTATAATTGTGACGCAGACTAACCTGCTGTATTGCTGTGCTAGCTAGCAGCCCTTTTGCTGTGCATGGCATGACAAGCAGCATTAGCATGCTGGGCACATCTGTGGACACAACAACAGCAACTAGACCCGCTTGCTAGTTCAAGCTTCTCTTTGTACTGGTCCTTGTGCTGCTTTGCATTGTGCCATAGGCATGGTTTGACACAGCAGTTGTGCTGCAATATCAAAGTTCACCTTTTGGTTGTGCTGGATGAGACACATGTTGCGCTTGACAAGAGTGACGCTGGTAGCATTGCTGTGCGCTCAATGATACTTAATGTGTTCCATCAATGGTCACCAAAGTCGCCTGTGCAGGCTGATGGACCAGACGCTGTTGAGCAGCAGAAAGATGGTTCTGATGACATTGATGAGACTACACAAGATGAAACCCAGCAGGCAGAGCAGGTGGTGCAAGACAAGCTGGCAGCGCGCTTTGTGACGTCATCAAGGTGAGCCATACCAGTAGTGCTGCGGCATGACAGTGCTTCTCATTGTCACTGTTGAGGTGTGTTCTATTGACACAGCTTGCTAGGCTTGTCAATGCTCTTGATGCTTCTAGGCCCAGAAACACAGGCAGTATATATGCAAGCAGTTCACGTTCTCAGTAAGCTTTGTTTGCTTAGTGCTCACATACTCACCCTGTCAATCTCAATTCACAAATGAATTACAGCCTCTGCAAGATGCTGGCTTTGTTGGCTTGCAGCTAGACTTGCCGTGACTCAGCTCCTGTTCTCGTACATGATACAAAATAGTGTCGCTTGAAACATGTAGGTTTCTGCGCTTTGTCAGAGCTCATGAGAAAGGTGGCCCCATTGATGAAGCTGCTGCATCAGAGGTGCAGCTTACTGAGGAGCAGATACAAGAGGCTGGGAAGCAGTTTGGGATAGACCTGAAGGATGCACATGAATTGCTTGCCATGCGCAAGACCATGGCTCGCGACACATTCAGAGATTGGGTTAATGCTTGTGGCTACCTTCAGATTGTGCAGAATGCTTTAGTGAAGGGGCAATATGAGGATCGTGTGAATGGTCTCTGGAAGCAGGCAGTAGTGCGCAGGTAAACAGCGTCAAATACCTTGACTGCATTGTCTGAAGTGTACTTGCTGCAAGAGTACTGAGTATATTTCACAACACATTCCCCATGTTGCATTCCTGGGCAGCTTAATAAGCATAGGCTTGCAACTGATGTCAGGCACGCCTAAACCCTAAACCATAAAACTGTTGTCCAACAGTCTGAGATGAGACGTGCAGGGTTGAGAAGCAGAAGCGCCGACTGACAGGGTTCCTGAACAAGATTGCACTGAAGGACAGCACATACAGGCACCTGAGTGTTTTGACAAGCTCTGATTTGCGTCAAATGGCATTGGGCTTCTTGAAGGTCCGCACACACAACAATGCAAATTGGTACCAGCTGTGTTTGTGACAATGCTACATGCATGATCCATTCGTAAATTGACGGTTGGCTCACTGAGTTGTGCTGGCTTCAAGCACATCGTAAATTTGTGTGCTGCTCCACAAGGCTGTCTTGTATTCAAAGGTATCAAGCACCTGGCTAGCTTTGTTGTGGTACAGGTGTCAGGTCGCACAGACCCATGGATTACATTGCGAGCAGGAGCCATGTACTTCTACTGCATTGGCATGTGGACCAGGGCTGAGGATCCCCGCAACAGGACTTACGCTGACCTGTTTCCCTTTACATACCCGCCTTCAGGACGCCGAGGTCAGCATATGTGCCCTACATAGATGTGTGTATGTATATATAGCTGACTTGACTGATCCAAATGTTGTCGTACTGATTAGGTGCAACAACTTTTCTGTGGAGTCTTAGCTGCAAAGCAAGGCTCAGGTGGCTAGGCCACATTTTCAAGATGCTCATCATGAGCCAGAAAGCATCAGTGTTATTGTTATTACTTGACTGATGATCATCAAACATGAGACTCACCATTGCCGTCACCTGATTGTGTCAATGTGCAAGGCCTTATGGGTTGCTGCAGATGCAAGCAAAGACAGCATGGAATGCATCTGCGCGTCTAAAGACACTGGCAAGACCACGTCTCCGACGGGGCACTGGGAGGTGCAGACTTTTACGCACCACAAGGACTGGCTCATCAGCCCAATTTTCTGGTTTGCCATGTGGTTGGTGGCCAGGTATGAAGCTCCAGGCTGGAAGGTGAGCAATTCCGGAACCTTGCTGCTCATGATAAGCATTTGCTAATGCAACCCTGTAAAAGCAGTAGTCATTGTTGTCACATAAAATCATAGAGGGCTTGCAAACACACTTGCATACAAACCTGCAAGTGTGTCAGTGCAAGTGTAATGGGTTGCTATATCAAACACTGCTTTCACCTGAAAGACGGGTTCTCTGTTGCAGGATGTAACACCGCCGTTGTGAAGACGTGGTCACCTCGTCATTCACACACCATGTACGAATAACAATCGCCGAAAGGAAGTGTTGGCATGGACATGCAGAGTGTGACCGCCAATGCAGACCGACAATAAGATAGAGTTAGCTTGCATGGGCAGAGCGTAACCATCAGCATACATTGCACGGAAAACAAAGGGCAAAACGAGTTAGGGGCTGGGCATAAACTCAGTAAGAGCATCATTAGATGCATTGAGCATTTTTGCATTGTAGGGTGGGTTTTGAGCAACGTCTGTTGAGTATATTTATATATTTGTTTTGTGTTCTAGGCCATTTTTTACTGTCCTCCTTTTGATCTGAACAGCGGCTCAAATTGTTACTTGACATTTTTGGAGTGTACTTGATAATGTATCAGAATGCAGTTTGAAAGTTGCACACTGCAGAATGGATTTGATGGCGAGATGTAGGGTGGGGATTGACTTGGTGAAGCGTCTCAATTGGAGACTGGCTTTCTGAACCATTATTGGCTTTCTGAACCTTTATTGGCTTTCTGAACCTTTACGATTTTGCCTAGTATTTTCTGGCTGTTAGATGTCACCTCCCTATGGTCACGAATGACAGTCAGAGCATGGTCAGCAGAATGCATGTTGCTTAGTCACATCAGCTTCTGAAAGTCACCGAGCAATTGATCAACTCATGAGTGCAAGTGATGTTCAAGACACTCACTTCCCTCTGTTATCAATCTCGAGGTGTACATGCTAATGTACACATATACAACAGAAAGCAAATTGTGTTTGAGTAGCGTATGAATGCGCACAACAGAAAGGAGGCCCTAATCTTGCAGCCGGTAGAACAACACATAGGCAGAGCTTGAAGGCCCCTCTACAAACTTGTCTGGCCTGACACTCGAATCATTGCAGTCATACCAGCTGTTATCTAGAGCAGACCGGCACTGTGCAGTGTAGTGACCACCAGACATGCTGCCTGAATGGTTTGTGACTGCAGTCAAATTGTACACTGGCCGGCGTGCCTGCTTTCTTGCTGCCATGCTGCAATATGGCGACAAGTCCAGGTTGTCAGCCACGACCTCTATGGGAGTTATGTCCTGCAGACATGAGAGGATCCTGTTACGCCCATCATACATTGCAGGCTTCTTTGCAGCGAGACTGTACGCAACAGAGCACGAACAACCATATGATCATTACAGCATTACCGGTACAAATGTCCAAGCAAACATCACATACCGTCCAAATGGCTATGACATACTCCGATGCAAGCAATTGCCTACTGCAACAGAGCTAGCCAGTGGGTGCATGCTCTGCAGAAATGTGCCACCAGTTGCGCAGTTCTTGATTGCTGCTCAGTATTGCATTTCCCTTTGCACAGTGTGCACAGATGACAGCCTGCATTTAACACACTGGACATGCACGCAAAGAGCTTCAGGTACAGCAAGCTCTGCTGTTATGCCAGAATCACACTCTGACCTTTTGGAACATGTGCCTTGCGCTTATCTGTACTGAATGTTGGAGACACCTGTCAAATTTGTAGCATCAGCTGGGGCATCTGCAACAAGTATGAGTCCCTGAACAAGTGCTTACCTTAGACATGGCAGAGAAGCGGCTGAAGATGCTCAGGCCGCCATTGTTTGCATTGAATCGCTTGAGGTGCAGGACAAGCACTGGCGGGCAGCGGTACAGTGTCAGCTTCTTTGTAGCGCACACACCCTTACGCTTACAGGACTGACAGTTATACCCTTCATCCTCTTCCAAGGTCTCTGTCTCTGTGAAGGCATCCAGGCAATCCTGCAGACAAAGCCGTATCAAGACCTGCTTGGCTTGCACATGGGACACATGTGCATGTCAAGGGTCTTTACAATGTACAGGATCGCTCGTAAAAATCGCCATAAGTTGGAAAAGCCAAACACAATATCAGGACTGCTGCCTTGGGTCACCGTCCCAAGCGCCCCACATGCGTCTGCATGCCCACAAGTTTGTCATGCTTCATCTTATTCTGATTACACAGCAAGAGGCTAGGCTTGCACACTTGCAAACAGCATAGCTTCTCAGCACAGCACAGCATGGCACAGCACAGCACAGCACAGCATGGCACAGCACAGTACAGCACAGCACAGCATGGCCCTATACACTCGCCACCTGAATGGTGCAGGTTTTGCCACCTCGTAGGCTGTGGCCAGACTTTTGTGGCAGAGGCAGGCTGAGGTCCATAAATTCATCAAAGGTATGGGACAGAGCATGGCAAGCTGGGCACTCCAGGGTGCTCTGCAACTGCCCAGCAAAGATGTCCTGGATGACACTATTACTCCTGCTGTGGGCATACTCCCATGCTTCTTCTGCCTGCTGGCTTACTGTGCCTTCTCCTTTCAGCTCCTTGTAGGCAGGCTTGCCTCGCACTCTATTCAACTCTGTCTGTGCAGCATAACATGATTTGATGGGTACACTGGTTCATAGTGGGATATGGTATGCAGCATATAATGCGTTGAACCAGCAAAGGCAGGGTGATGGGTGCACACATGATGTCCACCTGACAAGGTACTGTTGACTGCATTTGTAGCGCAAGTGCAAGAACTGATTTCTGCACTTATGGCATTTCTGTTGATGCTATGTCTGGGCAATCACGCTGCTGCTGCTTTGAATGTGACATGCCAGTGCTGCAGTGCAAGCACAATGTCCTGCCAGCTGTCAGAACTTTACCTACCTGACCCTAGAGGAAGACATGTGCTCAATGCATGAAATAACAAAGCTGTCATGGTGAGTTGCGCTGCAGTGCAATATGCTAGGACACCAGCAGCTGTCATGGAAAGATGGTACTGCAGTACAAGGCAAGTGCTAGTGCAACAGTGTGAGTGATGGCAGTGAATGCATGGGAAGGCAGGTGACCTGCATTGCCTCTAGGATGCTTCGCAGGTACTCTTGCGCATCATGCTGTCGCCCATCTTTCCATTGCTTCTCATGTGATCCACATGCCCTCATGAAGCTGCACACATGCACTTCATATTTATCCTCCATGTTATGCTAGGCATTCCTTGCTAGGCTTCTTCTTTGTTTAGGTGCATGTTGACTTGATCTACAAAACTTGGACCTTGGTGTGATCCGGAACAGCATTGAAAGGTTTGTCTCATTAGAACGTCTTAGAAGTCCCAGGTATTGTCTGTTGACTCCACTGAAGAGTCCCAAAGACAGAAAACATAAATTGATTGATTGATTGACAAATCGATAATAAGCTAGATGTGGCTCATCCTATTTTAATGCCTCAACGGATGAATTAGGTGAGCAAAAACTGGAAAAGCCATTGTTGTCTGGGTTATCTAGAAGACTTATTTTTTGGCGTATGAAACACAGCCTTGAATAGCACTCACAAGTCAAGCCAAGACACCGCGCATGCTAGCAGTCATACAAATGGTTTGAGCACTGCTCTAGTCATGGGGCGCACACACACTAAGGCCACATGCTGTTTTCATATGCTGAGGTGTATGGGATCATGATCAGCAAAACACTGGGGGTGAGCACATCCAACACGTCACTGATATGCCTGCATATGCACAAGAATGTGAATGTCACAAACACAGGTTTCGGCACAAAAGCCAGCATGATGGCCAGCATCCAGGCAATCCCTCTTGTATGCACGACAACTCACGAGGATGTGCTTACTCATAGGGGTCAACAGCGGTGCTGTATGATTGCCACAGCTGCTGGATCAAGCTGCCGAAGGCCCTGCTGACTAGGCCAGTTGGCTGCTGAGGCCCTGCTTCAGCAGCGGCAGTGAGGAAGAAGGCCACCAGCTCGGGGATGGCCACTAAGCATTGCATGATGGAGTTGGCAAAGCAGGTATTGCCCAAATTGGCCAAACCCACAAAAGCCTACACACACCAGACAATGGCCCTGGAGAAACTTGACTGCAGGTGAAAGCCTGATCTTTAGGACAGACAGAACTGTGGGCTTGCATTGTGCCTACACAATCAGGCGCCCACATCACCTCCCCAGCTAAGCTTATGAAGTCTCTATAGGACTTCATTTCAACCACAGACAGAGGCCATGACACAGCCAGAAACGTGCATGGTAGCACTGACAGCTTCTGCTGACGAAGACCTAGTATCTTACGGAACCAGTCCGACACAGATTGTCAGCTAATATGATGCTGGCGTATGGATTATACTTCCCACAGCTTGTGCAATCCACCTTGCAGTGCTTGGCAGGGCCAGTGACAGACAGATGCTAATGATTTACATTCTCAGGGTGCATGCGAGCAAGACCCATTTGAGAGACACACATAACTTTGTGCTGCTGGCCTACCTTGCCAGATCGCATAGCAAAACCCATCTCAGAGAGGGCAGCAGTGATGAGAGCTTTGCCAGAGGGGTGAGTAGCATGACTGACAGCAAATGACTGCTGCTGCTCCTGAAGGGCACCCAGGCTCAGTCTGCCAGACCCTGATGGCACAGCCTGCATGTGACTTTGCATCCGTGAGAGATGCACCGTGTGACATGCACAGCAGCATGATGGTGACGCTGCAATGAACTTTGTGCCAGCAAGGGTATGGGAAATGACTGCAGGCCCATGGGTGCAATGATACCAGATGTAGTTGGACCAGCAGACGCATGGTAACAGCTCTGTTTAACATGATCTGCAATGACTGATACGCTGGCACATTCAGCATTGCCAGTCTGGTGAGAGGCAACAACAGCCCTTGCATGCTGAGCTGCAGAACATAGTAAGGTGATGGGGCAGAACAAGTCAGGCACTGAGCAGACCTGTATGAGATCCTGCTGGCTGGCTGGTAGCACTCTGTCCCCATGAGCATCGTGCTTCACAGACAGGGACTTGAAGGAAATTGAGGGGACTGAGTAGGCGGATTGGTAGCTGGTCTGGTAGTTGCTGCTGCTCACACTGCTGGTTTGCCTGCATCATGAGTACACTGGTTTGTCTGCTACCAGCTTGCAACTGGGAGCCAGTCATTCTGTTTGTTCTTCAAGTGAAGAAGCAAACATGCAGGTGAAGGTACCTCATAAGCGGCTGGTGTTACCCATGGGTCAGTGAGGGTTCGATGATGTGAGGCTGTGGCAACATCCAGCGTTAACACATGTAAGTTACATACTGGCATGTTAGTATGCAAAGAGCCATAAAGTTAGAGTCTCAGCTGATTGCTGCATCAGCGTCTTTACCGGCAAAACAAGGAATCCACCTGGACAAAGCTTGGTGCTCTGACGTGGGTTTTGCCTGTGGGTCAATGCTGGAGAGCAGACCAGAGCTAGCCCTGACTGCAGGGGCAGCTTGTGCCTTAGCTGCAGCGCCAGCTCCTTCAAAGCTGCTGGTGTGGTTGCAGCCGTCAAGCAGGGAGCTTCTACCAGACACGCTGCTGCCAGAAGATGAATCAGGGTATGCACGCCTGCTCAGACTCCTATCTATAACCTGTATGCCTGACTGCTGCTGACCATACCTTGACTGCACCCGACCAGAGTCTGGCCCATGAGTATCCCCATTGCGGCTACTGCCTGCTATCATGCTGACATTTGATGGCCGGCGGTCCACACTGACGGCCCTGGCTGTTCTCACAGGTTGTGGCCTTGCCCCAAGACTACCAATCCCTGAGTTAACCGATCTGAGTGAAGTCGCTGCAATGTCACCAGAGCTGCGTCGGCCAACACTGGAACTTCTGCTGTTGCTTGGCTTGCCTGCAGGCTCCTTATATGCTGCATAGAGCTTATCAAGCCTGCTGGTGCTTGGGGCAGCATGCAGCTGAGGTGCTTGGGAGGTGCTACTACGCAGCACTGAGGTGGCGACAATAGGCTGGGAGTAAGGCTGTGGTTGGCTGCCAGCTGCAGTGCTGCTTCTAAGAGTCCTTGTTGGTGGCAGGCTGTAGAAGCTCTGCAGAGGTGCTGCATTGCTGCTGCTCCAAGAGCTGCCAGCTGCAATTGACTACAAGGTTTGCTGACAAGGTACAGATGATGTACTCAGATCGCATATTTGCCATGGCATAGTGCCTGACAGTATGCACAGCGTTATGTTCACAGTTGCGCACACTTGCTCACAAATGAAGACCCTTTGCCAAAGCATACAAAATGTATGTGGGGCACTCACAGCATGCAAAGAAGAGATGCACTTTGCATGAACTGCAACTGTAAGTAGCTTTCTGCAGTGCACGGGTAAGCAGGTATATCAGACTGTCAACTTGATTGCACATGGTTCAACACTGCACAATTGAGCAGGTCACCTGTGTAGGCATTGGTCGCAGCAGCACTTGGCCTGGACTTGGATGCACTTGTTGATCGATTCTCAGCAAATGATGAACCTCTGACAGCGCTTTGACTGCGACTTAGTTGGCGGGCAGGTAGTGCACGCCGCTCTTTATCCCCAGCCAGTCGATGCTCTAGGGAACTGCATATGGTACCGGCTGCAGTGTCCATTGAAGCGACGAGGCATGTCCACATGTCATGCTGCTGCAAGGAACAACCAGCAGGAAGAGAGTGTATTGATCATACCTGGAGTCCGTGACAGTCCTCTGAACCTTGCTTGCAGGTCTGTGACCTGTAGCTGACATTGGTGAACCTGTGCTTGAGGCCCCAGATAGGCTTCTTCTGCAGAAGCCAAACTGCTAACTTTGCTTGTTAACTAACAGCAATTTTATAGCAGTGAAGCACCAAAAAAGGCTGAACTGCTGCACCTCAACAGGCTGGCATTGAAATCCGGTCCAGTGTTCGCAGAGTATCTTGGTACTGAGCTGCTAGAATATGGATATGAGCTACCTGGCATAGAGCGTGAGTAAGAGGTTGCCTGCAAGATATTAGTGTCTGAGCAGCCAAGGGGACCTTATCACAGCTGACGAAGCTGGAGGAAGCAAAATTACAAGATGCATCATCAGCTTCATCGACATCGCACCAAGGCTTCTGCAGTGCTTGCTTTACTCGACGTCTGATGCTTGAGGTCATCTAGATACTTGCTGTGCCTGCTGCTGGACATATTTTGGCGACAGCGGCAGCAATCACATTTCAGACCTTTTTTTTGGGGTTCAATGTTGTCTTAATGCCACAATGCATGAACGTGCTGTGCAAGGCTGTTGTCGCAAGAGACCCCAGGGCTGACAGTAATGTCGGAAGTTCTAAAAGCATGACTGGCGCGAAATGTCAACGTGCATACCCCTGCACACCGTGGCAAGCCTAACTCAACACTGCACTGCCCAAAGAAATGGATCTTCAAGTCACCATGAGTTCAGCCAGAAAGCAGACTGAGAACAGCCCAACAAATCAGCCTA
>JAABUP010010873.1_pt1 | contig 10567 bp, 10 predicted proteins | sample 5559201 | NCBI WGS metagenome assembly JAABUP01 (sample SAMN10711887, study PRJNA513373) | rock metagenome | isolation source: Antarctica rocks | place: Antarctica | reverse complement strand
TGCATCGCGTCGACGGCCGGTGGCGGAGATCGTCCAGAGACGGTGTGGCAGGGCCGGGGCAGGCCGTGCTGGCCGATCACGGCGATATGGCTGCGGCCCTGCTGGCGCTCCACCAGGCCGACGGAGACCCGTTCTGGTTGCGGTCCGCCCAGCAGATGCTCGACCTGGTGCTCGACCGGTTCGCCGCACCGGACGGCGGTTTCAACGACACCGCGGATGACGCAGAGGAGATGTTCCTCCGGCCCCGCGACCCGGTCGACGGCGCGGCGCCGTCCGGTGCTTCGTCGGTCGTCGAGGCCCTGGTCACGGCCGGATCCCTGACCGGGGACAGCCGCTACCAGCTGGCCGCCGAGAAGGCTCTTGGGACCGTCGGCACACTGCTGCTGCGGGCACCGCGCTCGGCCGGCTGGCATCTTGCCGCAGCGGAGGCGCTGGCCGCCGGGCCGGTGCAGATCGCGATTTCGGGCGTCCCCGGACACGCCCGAAATCAGCTGGCAGAGGTGGCCAGAGGCTCGGCGCCCGGCGGCGCGGTCGTCGTGGTCGGCGAACCGGATTCCGCCGCGCTGTTGATGGACCGGCCGATGGTTGCCGGCGCTCCGGCGGCCTACGTGTGCCGGGCCTTCGTCTGTGACCGGCCGGTCACCGGAACCGACGAGCTAGCCGAGCTGCTCGCTCGTCGCTGAGCGTCCTCCCCAGATCCCTGCACCGGTTCGAATGCCCTCGGATCTCGCTCGTCACCAGGCCCTTTCGTCGACTGTTGTGGTCGGAGACCCTGCGCGGCGGCTCGCCGACTTCGAACATCCGGCTCCCGGGAACAAATCGTCGGACCTTGTAGTTGTTATCGCTGTAACGTTGTAATCAACACATCAATCAAGGAGTTCGAATGAGCAGCAACGGCGATTCATGGCATGCAGGTTTCGGTCCGTCGGGAGCGCGCGGCACTCCCGCGTTCGGTTCGGAATTCGAGGCCGAAGGCGAGAGCGAAGGCCCGCGCGGACGCGGCGGTAAGGGCGGACGGGGCCGCGGTCCCGGTTTCGGTGGCGGATTCGGTCCGCAGGGCCGGCCGTTCGGTCCACGCGGACGTGGGCGAGGCGGTGCGCCCGAGGCACCCGATGCGGCCGACGCCGCAGGCTGGTTCACCGGCCGGTTGCCCAGCGACTGGTTCGTCGGAGCACCGACCGTCACCGTTGATCGGGACGAGGTGTTGATCGTCGGCGAGCTGCCGGCGCTGGAGGTGACGACCGATCAGGACGCCGCCTCGCAAGCAGCGGCCGAGGCCGGCCGCATCTCCCGCTTCCGGGAACAGACCCGGGAAGCCCGTATCGAAATCGCTCGCCAGGGGCAGTTCCGCTACGGACGCGAAATTTCCTGGGGTGCCCGGTTGGGCGGTACCCAGGAGCTGTTCACCACCGCGTCGGTCCCCGTGATGACACGCTTGCGTCAACCGGAGCGTCAGGTGCTCGACACGCTGGTGGATTCGGGCGTCGCGCGCTCGCGATCCGACGCGTTGGTGTGGGCCATCCGCATGGTCGGGGAGCACGCCGACGACTGGCTCACCGGGCTGCGTTCGGCAATGGAAGAGGTCAATCGGCTGCGCAACGAGGGCCCCGAGCTCGGCTGAGTGCACCGCGATCCCTGATCAAGTCGGACGAGACAGTCAGGCGGGGTCAGCCCGCGAGGAGCACCAGGAAGATCGCGATGTAGTGGCAGAGCGCAGCCAGCGAAACGGCGGCATGGAACACCTCGTGATAGCCGAAGGTGCCGGGCCAGGGGTTGGGTCGGCGGATCGCGTAGAACACGGCACCAACGGTGTAGAGCAGGCCGCCGACGATGATCAGCACCACCGGCACCGCCCCGCCGTTGTGCAGCAACTCGGGCATCGCGAAGACCGCGACCCAGCCCAGAGCCACGTAGAACGGAACCCCCACCCAGCGTGGGGAGTGCGGCAGCAGCATCTTGAGCGCCACCCCGCCCGCGGCTCCGATCCAGACGACGCCGAGCATCACGGTGCCCTTCGTCCCCGGCACCGCCAGGACCGCGAGCGGGGTGTAGGTACCGGCGATGAAGACGAAGATCATCGAGTGGTCGGCGCGCTTCATCCACGTCCTGGCCCGAACGGAAATCCAGGTGTGCCGGTGGTACGTCGCGCTGATCACGAACAGACCGATCAGGGTCAGCGCATAGATCGCACAGGGGATCGCGGCTCTGGGACCCTCAGCGGCCGCCGCCACGACGACCAGGACGAGACCGAGTACCGCGCCCGCGATCGCCGAGTACCAATGGATCCACCCCCGGGCGCGGGGGCGGGTGGCGGCGTGGCGTTGCACGGTGGCCGAAGGCATGGCTACATCGTCGCCGACAACGACGGCTTGTGCCAGCAGCGCCGATCGCAGCCTTCGGCGAACGGCGCGGCGGGCCGCAGTCGCAGGCGCGGCAGGTCGCAGTAAGGTCGGCGAACGTGAGGCTTCCCACGCTGCTGTACCGGGTCTACGAGAGCCGGCTGCTCCACCAACTCGCCACGGCGGAGAAGCCGCACCACGTCGGCGTCATCATCGACGGCAACCGCAGATGGGCCCGCAAGGAGGGGATGGCCAACCCGAACGACGGCCACCGTGCGGGTGCGGCCCACATCTCCAACCTGCTCGAATGGTGCCGGACCAGCGGCATCGGAATGGTCACGCTGTGGCTGCTCTCGACGGACAACCTGCACCGGGCCGACGACGAGCTCCAGCCGCTCCTGACCATCATCACCGACGTGGTGGACGACCTTGCCGCACCGGGCGAGCCCTGGAAACTGCGCATCGTGGGTGCGATGGACGTGCTGCCGACCTGGATGGCCACTCGGTTGGCCGCGGCGGAGATGCGGACCGCGGACCGGACCGGTGTCGAGGTCAACATCGCCGTCGGTTACGGCGGCCGGCAGGAGATCGCTGACGCGGTGAAGTCGCTGCTCCAGGCCGGTGCCGATGCCGGGTTGAGTGTCGAGGAGGTCATCGCCGGGCTCGACGTGGATGCGATCAGTGAGCACCTCTACACCTCCGGACAGCCAGATCCGGACCTGGTCATCCGAACATCGGGGGAGCAGCGGCTCTCCGGCTTCCTGCTGTGGCAGAGCGCGCACTCGGAGTACTGGTTCTACGAGGCGGACTGGCCGGATTTCCGCCGGGTCGACTTCCTGCGGGCCCTGCGCGACTACGGTGCTCGGCATCGACGGTTCGGAGGATAGACCGGAGGCCGCTCGCCGAACGCCGCCGACTACCGTGGTTTCCATGGATGTGGTCACTGAATATCTCAAGCTCGGATTGCGCTTCGACCGGGTGGTGGACGGCTTCGTCGATGCCTACATCGGGGATCCGGCGTTGCGTCAGGTGGTGGCCAACGAGCCGGAACCGGACCCGGCTCAGCTCTCTATCCGGGCCGCGCAGCTGTCGACGCAGGTGCGCGATGCAGGACTGACCGAGGCCCGGTCGGACTTCTTGACGGCTCACCTCGACGCGCTGGCCGTGGCCGGCCGACGGCTGGCGGGGGAGTCGATGTCGTTCATCGACGAGGTGCACGCCTACTTCCAGGTGCGGATCTCCGAGATCGACACGGACGTCTACGCGCAGGCCCATGACGACATCGCTCGGCTGCTGGACCAGGCCGGCGCTCCACCGAACAAGGACCTCGCGGTGCGGCTCGGCGACCTGCGGGCCAGGGAGGCGTGTCCGCCCGAACTCGTGGAGCCCGCGGTTCGGGCGGTCGCGGCGGCGCTGCGGGAGCGCGTCGTCGGGCCGGCCGGATTACCGCCGGAAGAAGACATCTCGTTCGACATCGAGCGCGATGTGCCCTGGACGGGGTTCAACTACTACCTGGGCTCGTACACCTCTCGGGTTGCGGTCAACGCGGACGCTTCGCACCGGATGAGCCAGTTCCCGGTGCTGGTGGCGCACGAGTGCTACCCGGGTCATCACACCGAGCACTGCCGGAAGGAGAAGTTGCTGGTCAACGACGGCGAACAGCTGGAACAGACCATCTTCCTGGTGAACACCCCGCAGTGCGTGATGGCCGAGGGCCTGGGTGACCTGGCGCTGACGGCGGCGGTCGGGCCGGGTTGGGCGGCGTGGGCGAAGCAGGTGCTGGACGGGATCGGGCCGGCGTTCGAACCGGAGCTCGTCGAGTCGCTGGAGCTGGCTGCCCGACCGCTGAATTCCGTCCGGCAGAACGCGGCGATCATGTTGCACGACCGCGGCGCCGAATCCGGCGACGTGCTGGAATATCTGCGCTACTGGGGCCTGGCCGACGAGAAGCGCGCCCAGGGATTTCTTCGGTTCCTGTCCGACCCGCTCTGGCGCGCCTACACCTCCACCTATGTCGAAGGTGAGCGGCTGCTGCGGCCCTGGCTCGACGCCCGCCCCGCGGGAACGTCGGCGATGCAGCGCTTCCAGCGACTGCTGGACGAGCCACTGACGCCGGCCGCGATCCAGGCGGAAATGGCGCACTGACATCGCTGCGCGTGCCGGACATCGCGACTGAGCTCGGCTACGGGCCGCCGCGTTCTCCCACGTCGATGCGCTCATCAGCAGCTCGCGGTCCACCCGATCGTGACTCACCGGGTCTGCTGACCGTTAGACTTTCGTTCGGGTATTGGCTGGCGGTCGCGGTCAGCGGCTCCAGCCGAGCCACTTCGGGCGCGTCCGCTGACTGTGCTAGCGGTGGCCTGCCGACCGGGCGGACCCAGCTTGCCCACAAAATCAATGCGTTCAAGGAGCCCGATTTGTCGGCCGTGTCCCATGGCGGGGATCCCGTGCGTCCCACCGGTCCGGGTATCCCGGGGTCCGAGCCCGGTCCGGCCGGTGTCCCCAGCAGTGCTCGGCGGTTGACCACAGGCAACGCCCTCCGAGCCGTCTTTCTGCTTCTGGTGCTGGCCTCCGGCGCGTACTGGGTGTGGAAGAACCGCCACGGGGTCGCCGACGCGTGGAGTCGGGTGACCCTCCTGCCCGTGCTCGGCGCTCTTGCCGCGGCTGCCTGCGGTGCGTGGTCAGGGGTGCCGGCGTGGCGGACGCTTCTGTCCGGCCTCGGGTCGGAGCTGCCCCTGCGGGCAGCGCAGCGGGTCTTTCTGATGGGTCAGCTCGGCAAGTACATCCCCGGCGGTGTCTGGACCGTGCTGGCGCAGGCCACGATGGCCAAGGAGTATCGCGTACCCCGTGCACGCAGCGGTACTGCCAGTCTGCTGACTGTTCTGCTGGCTGTCGTGACGTCCTCGGTTCTGGGCGCGATCTGCCTGGCCATCGCGGGGCGCCAGGTACTCGGCCGGTACTGGTGGATCTTGCTGCTGGTGATCCCTCTGCTGGCCGTGCTGCATCCTTCGGTACTGGTCTGGGTCGGCCACATCGCCAGCCGGATCACCAGGCGCAATCTGCGGATGGAGCGGATTCCCGAGCGGACCCTCCTCCTTGCCGCCGTTTGGTTGGTGGGTGGCCAGATCTTCAGCGGGCTGTCGTTCTACCTGCTCGTCAACTCGATCGGCGGAACCGTCTCGAACCCGCTTCTGTCGATCGGGTTGTTCTCGATGGCATCGGCGGCCGGAATAGTGGTGATCTTCCTCCCGGCCGGAGTCGGCGCCCGGGAGATTATCCTGGTGTTCGGACTTTCCGCGGTGTCGGGCCCGGGCTCTGCAGCACTCGTCGTGCTGATGTCTCGGGTCGTTCTCACCGTTGTCGACGTGGTCGTTGCGGGCTCGGCCGCCGGGCTCGACCCGAAGCGCCGACTAGCCGTCTCCGCAAGCCGCTGACATCGCCGACTCCAAGTGGAGATCAACATGAGGATTATCGTGTTTGGCACGTACCAAGCGGACTCCCATCCGCGGATCAAGGTGTTGATCGAGGGTTTACGCCTCACCGGCCATGAGGTCGTTGAAATAAATGAGCCTTTGGGCATATCGACTGCAGAACGGGTCTCGATGCTGCAGAAGCCGTGGACTGCGTCGACTTTGCCGATGAAGCTTCACTCAAGATGGTGGAGGCTATGGCGCCGCGGTCGCGCCGAGCGCCGCCGCCGGCCCCCCGAGGTGGTGCTGGTCGGCTACATGGGCCACTTCGATGTTCATCTTGCGCGACTGGTTTTCAGGGGCTCATCCATCGTCCTTGACCATCTCGTTTTCGCGGCTGGCACCGCGATCGACCGTGGGGCTTCAACCGGCCGCCTGACCGCCTTACTCCGGCTCATTGACCAGCGATCTCTGGCAGCTGCAGATGTCATCGTCCTGGACACGGCCGAACATCAGGCCATGGTGCCGGCCGACTTCTCCGACCGGTCGGTAGTCGCTCCTGTTGGCGCGGATGCCGCCTGGTTCACCGCAGGAGAACACGCCATTGCCGACCCGGCCGATGATGAGCCGGTCAAGGTCGTATTCTTCGGCCTGTACACCCCGCTGCAAGGGGCCGTAGTCATCGGGAAAGCGTTGGCCAGACTGGTGGACCTGGGCGTCGAAGGTGACAGGATCTCGGTCACGATGATCGGGGCAGGCCAAGATCTTGCAAAGACCAAGTTAGCCGCTGGACAAGACGCCCCGGTGACGTGGCTGACCTGGGTACCGCCTTCGGAACTGCCCAACGTCGTCGCCCTGCACCACATCGCACTGGGCATCTTCGGCACAACAGAGAAGGCGTTCAACGTGGTGCCTAACAAGGTGTACCAGGCGGCGGCTGCCGGGTGCGCCATCGTCACGTCGGATACTGCGCCCCAGCGCAGGCTGCTCGAAGGTGTCGCCGAATTGGTGCCAGCTGGTGACGAGGGTGCCTTGGCTGACGTGTTGGCTGAGCTAATCAGGGATCGAAGTCTGCTAATGCAACGCCGCCGTCAGGCGCAAAGTCTGGCGCTCAACGAATTTTCCTCAGGAGCTGTGGTGGCTTCGTTGGTCGCTAAGCTCACCTCTGTGTCGGTCCCGGAACGTCACCCGGCCAATCTGTCCCGGCAAGCTTCGCCGCCGCTTGGGCGTGATCGTCCTCCAGGTGCCTCACAGGAAGGTGCAGAACGAGTGCAACGCCATTATCAGCCTGGGGGTCGAGTCGATTGATCGGCCGCGCGTCTGACCCACCAGATGTTCGACCATGCGACCGGGAGCTAGGCGGTGACCAAGGTAATACCGCCGCCGTCCATCGCAGCAACGAGAAATCGGGTCGGCTCGAGCCGGCGCCAGCCTTGAGCCGCGACTCGCCAGTGTCTTCGTGGAAGGACCGAATTGCTTCTTGGGGCATCCTAAAACGTCCATGTCTGACGATCCTGATTTTTGCCGTGCCTGTGCTGCTGTTGAAGTTGATCATCGCGGCCAGAACCTATGGGACAAACGACATCCGCCATTGGGGCGATTTCGTGTCCGCCGTGCGCCAGGACGGGCCGGTCGGCATTTATCACCACAAGTTCGCGAGTTCCTTCTACAACCATCCGCCTTTGATGGGGTACGTGTTGTGGTTCACCAATGGTCTTCAGAACATCGGCATTCCATACCGATTGACTATCAGGGCATTGTCCAGCTTTGCCGATGTCGGTTCTGGGCTGTTGATGTTTGGACTCCTTCGTAATCGCCGTCCTGTGCTTGAGGCCACGGGCGCGGCGATCTTGGTGGTGGTCAGCCCGCTGCTATTCGTCGTGTCTGGCTTTCACGGGAATACCGACCCCGATTTCGTCTTCCTCACGCTACTCGCGTTGTACCTACTCGTCGAGCGTAAGGTTTCGGGGCTAGCGGGCGCTGTAATGGCGTTGGCTATCGGTGTGAAGATCGTGCCCGTGGTCGTGATCCCAGCCCTGTTGGCCTTCGCCTGGCGACGCAGCCCGCGCGCCTTTTTTCAATTTTGTGGGGCTTTGTCGGTGGTGTTTCTCATCACCTGGGGCCCGGCACTGCTCTCAGAGTTCAGGCAGGTACGAGCCGACGTGATCGGCTACGCGGGCACGGGTTCACAGCATTGGGGCTTAATCCAGGTCGCGTACTGGCTGAATCGGCCCGACTGGGTAGCAGTGCTGGATGGGCCTGGGCGCGTCGGCTTGGCGGCGGTCTGCGCGCTCGTTCCGTGCGTTGCGGTCTTGCGCCGACCATCAGGCGTTTTACCCGCGGTCGCCTGGGCACTCGTCGTTTTCCTGACTTTCGCCGGGACATTCGGTGTCCAGTACCTCGTCTGGCCGATGGCGGTGTCCTACTTCATCGGATTTCGGATCGCAACCGTCTATAATTTGACCGCCGGAATCACCCTTGCGGAGATCTACAACCGGTGGAGCGGCGGCCTTCCGTGGATCAGTGCGCGGGCGGCGGCGTTCACCGGTGGCGAAGAGACTGCGCTTCTCCTGCCATGGGCAGCTCTACTGTGGATGACGATTCGAGCAACGATTGCACTGCTTCAGCCCGTCCAAAACAGGGACCCTCCGGGTTGACCGCGCTCGGCCGCTTTCAGCGGGCTGTCGGCACCGTGACTTACAAGGAACTACTGACCCACTCACTTCAGTCATTCGAGAGGAACTATCGTGCCGCACACAACGACCGAACACCCAAGAATCGGCATTGTCGTAGTTGCGTACAACGCAGAATCCACTCTGCAGCAAACTCTGGAGAGAATTCCTTTGGACTTTCGATCACGGATCGAAGAGGTCATCATCAGCGACGACGCCAGCCACGATTCCACGTTCGAACTCGGACGGGAATGGGCCGCTCGCGCCGATACCCCGAAGACAACTGTCATAAGGCACACGAAAAACTTGGGATACGGCGGTAACCAGAAGGCAGCCTATTCCCTCGCGATTCAGCACGGTCTGGACATCGTCGTGCTCTTGCATGGCGACGGGCAGTACGCGCCCGAGAGCCTTCCGGAAATCGTTGACCCTTTTGTAAAAACGGACTGCGCGGCCGTCTTTGGCTCTCGGATGATGACTAAGGGCGCCGCCAAGCGAGGAGGCATGCCGTTCTACAAGCGGATTGGCAATGCTGTGCTGACCCGCTTCGAAAATAGCATCCTCCGGACAAACCTAACCGAGTTCCACTCGGGCTATCGGGCCTACCGGACGAGCATCCTCAAGGCGATTCCATTCCAGGCGAACAGCGACGGATTCGACTTCGACACCCAGATCATCGCCCAAGTACTACACGCGGGTGGGTCCATCACGGAGGTCCCGATCCCGACCTACTACGGCGACGAGATCTGCTACGTCAACGGCATGAAGTACGCCAAAGACGTGGTGCGTGACGTACTCGAGTACCGGATGGCCATCCAAGGTTTCGGCACGTCGGAATGGGTTCCAACGCCTGATGAATATGACTTCAAGGAGGGCGACGGTTCCTCGCACTCGCTGATCCTGAAAATGATGGCTATCCTCCCGCCGTCGAAGGTGCTGGATCTCGGGTGCTCGGCCGGACTACTGGCAGAGAAGATCAAGCATGAGGGTCATACAGTTGTCGGCGTCGACGCGATCGAGCTGCCGCAGGTGCGCGAGCGAACGGACGCATTTTTCATTGCCGACCTGGAGAAGCCACTCGCGCCAGAGATAGGGACTGGCTTCGATGTCGTCATCGCAGGAGACATCATTGAACATCTGGCTAAACCTGGTGATGCGCTCAAAGAGATGCGCCGCGTGCTGCGGCCCGGTGGCCAGCTCATTCTTTCTGTGCCGAACTTTGGCCATTGGTACCCGCGTTTTAGGGTCGCGTTCGGCCTGTTCGGCTACGATCGCCGGGGGGTGTTGGATAACACTCACCTGCGCTTCTTCACCAGGTCCACGCTTCGCCGGAGCGTCCGACGGGCAGGTTTCGATATCCTTCAAGAGGCGTCGACGGGACTGCCTCTAGGTTCGATAGGGGCTACCGGAGGCGTCGGTGTTCTGTTACGCAAGTTCGATTCTGCTCTGGTCCGAGCCCGTCCTACGGTTTTTGGATATCAGAGCGTCTTCCGGCTGACGCCGCACGCAGAAGACGTCATGACCGCCGACGTGAGACGGCCGGAGGAGCTGGCCAGTGCCGTCGGTGCCTGATGAGTCCGGTGGGTCGCCCGCAAGACCCACGGCTTTACCCGCGGCCAAGCGTGAGCCGGCCATCGCGACTGTGCCGAGGACGCAACGGCCTTGGTCACCTCGCACAACTGGAGGTCAAATGAATCTGGCAAGTCTGGGACTTCTGCTGGTTGCGGTCGCCCTTGCCGCCACCGGGCAGCTGGTGCTGAAGAACGGGATGAATCTGGCGAAGCTGCATGCGCAGAGCACCGGTCGCTCGATGGTGCTGACGGCAGGAACCTCGCCATGGATCATCGGGGGGTTGATGATCTTCGGCGTCTCCGCGGTGGCGTGGCTGATCACCCTGTCCCGAGTGCCGCTGAACATCGCCTACCCGTTCAACGCGCTCGGATATGTGGTCATCCTGGTCGCCAGCTCGATTCTCCTGCACGAGCGGACGAACATGTGGACCTGGGTGGGTACGGTGCTGGTGGTCAGCGGATTGATCGTCGTGGTGACGACGGCCCCGACGGGCTGATCAGCCCGATGCAGGTTGAACCGCTGCCGGAAGCTCCCATCCGGTTCACCTGCGCCCTGCGCCGTTCTCACGTGCTGA
>JAABUP010010871.1_pt1 | contig 10569 bp, 11 predicted proteins | sample 5559201 | NCBI WGS metagenome assembly JAABUP01 (sample SAMN10711887, study PRJNA513373) | rock metagenome | isolation source: Antarctica rocks | place: Antarctica | reverse complement strand
TCATACGAATCTTCAAAGGGTAAAGATACCCTGCTCTGAAAGCTGTTCGATTATCAAGGCGCGCGGTAAACGGTAAGCTCACACCCAACGCGCTTTACGAAAACTCGCGTTTCACAATTTTGTATAATTTGACCACCGCAAGCGGCATCAACCATGAAGAACACAAATCCCCTATCCGCATTCAAAATTGGATACCGGAGCTCGAAGTCATGATAATAGCTTCATCAGCGCAAACCCTTCATCTTCACTTCACTACAGCCAAACTTGCACAGGAGCTAATTCAATGGCGCAAATACAGAAGCCCAGCGATCTCGCCTTCGCGACGTTGATGGCCTCTTCGGAGGTCGATCAAAAGTTTCTTGGCCGATTCGCTAAAGCAACAAGAAATGCCCTCCCTGGGGTCTCCGCCGCCCTCTACAAAGTCCTCGGCCTTTCGGTCCTTCTATCCAAAAAGCTGACACGTGCTCGACGATTGCGTCGCCTTGACACCACACGGGACACGAAATCTCTCCAATTGTACCACCATATCATTTTCCTCACTCGCGAAGGCCTCACCATCACCGAAGAGACCGTCCTGCCTTTGCTCAGAGACGTGCCACATGAGATGCAAGTCCTCGTGTACAAACTTCGCGCCTCGTTCTACCACATCTTCGTCCTCTTCCATAACCAGCCTTCAATCAACCAGATCGCTATACCTAGCTTCTCTCCCCTTCTCAATGACCCCAAAGGCAAAGGCAAAGCACCAGCGAACCGCAACTCTTTACGTTCATCGCCACCTCCCACATATATCGAAGGTGGTCCAGTCCGACATACGGGGGCCTTGCCGCCTGGTCTGACACCCGTGTCGATCCCGAAGCCCAGCGCCACTTTCTTGCTTCCTGCGCAGAACTACATCCCCAGGGCCACGGAATACTTCGATTTCGCCTGCAAACTAGCTGATTCCTACCTCTCCGGTTCACATCCTATTCGTCTATCAGTGAAGACGGAGTACGCAGCCTATCTCTACGACTGTCTACATGACGGGGAAGGCTCGAGGAAAGTGGCGCAATCAGCCATAAGAGACGTCTACAATGCACAGGAAGGCATGGATGACGACATGTTTGAGGATGCGGCAGAGCAAGTGGGCATTCTTGGGAAGATGATGAAGAGGGGCCTGAGTGGGACGGCAAGTCAAGGCAGTGGCAGTACCCCGAGGGCGGGCAATGAAAGCACGCCGAGGACTACACCTTCGAGCACGCCGAGGGCAGTCAAAGGGGATAAATTCAAGCCGGTGCCGGAGTTGCCTGTACGAAAGTCTACCTCACCAAAGGGTGATCCGCGGCGAAAGCGATCGCGGTGAAGGTCACCACATTGCAGGCGTTGGCGCATCAAAAGGATTGGATACCAGAGCATTGGTGGATGGGAGTCATTTCGCACGAATCGTGCTTGTATATATGTTCGGTTCTATCACTGATACACATATGGGCAGGCGGTCTGATCTAAGACCCAGTGCTTGCGAACATTGGATAAACATTGTCAGAAGAGTGCATTACTCCAACCGCTCAAATTATTAACTTACACGGCATGCAACTTCCTGCATAAATAGATCGTCCCGAGGTCCCAGAATTATTCGAATTTCCGACGTCATGTTCCAATTCGGAGTGATCGACGGTGTCTGAAACAGAAACAACAACCTTAGCGCCTGTCACGTCCCTCTCCAACCAGACAAGCAGAATCCGTTGACTCCTGAGGGCCGAGCCTCATCTCACGGGATGATGGAACACGTCTTGTACAGCTCTCATTGTTCTCCTGTCACGCTGTCACCGCACCACCTCCAATTTTTCGACAACGAAAGCTTGGACTCTCCTTGAATCCGCCAAAGATACTGTCTACAGTCATCGCCATCATGCGCTCGCATACAACTCTCTTCACAGCAATCTTCCTCACCCTGACAACAACCTTCGCAGCCCAGCTATCCGAGTCGTCGGTTCCGGACTGTTGGCAATCATGCGCTCAGCAGCATCTCCCACAATGCGCTGATTCCTCTCAACCTTCATGTACGTTTCTCAATCCCCTTACACCATACACAAGATCCATCTACCTACGCCCCATACAATCAAAATACAAAACTGATGAGTATATGTGATCAGGTCCCTGCACCCCCACCACCTTCCCCTCCCTCGTTTCCTGCATCCAGCACACCTGCCCCGCCACCTCTGAGTCGATCAGAACTCTCGCGACACTTCTTAGAGGGGTGCAGGATGATTGCGCGACTCCCTCTGCCTCCTCCTGGGATCCAACGAGTGGTGGTGAAGAGCCTGCGGAACTTAGGAAGAGGGGTGGGAGTGCGACGAGTAGTGGTGCTGCTGCGGGGGCGACGAAGAAGGTAGGAGGGGGGGATAGTGGCGGGACGTTGCTGGATACGAGTGGGGTGGGGAGGGTGAGAGTTGGAAGGGGGGTGTGGGTTGTGATAGCTGGGGTTGTTGCTGGGGTGGTGGTGGTCTTCTGACCATTGGATCAGAGGATGAGGTAGATCAAGATATGTTCGTCGTTTGGAGAGAGGCATGGATTCGCAATACAATGGACCTACTTTTAAGGACTGGGTTTGAGCTAGGAGGTGAGGAGTGTAGGGAACAGATGGGGAATTCCTCTTCGTCGACTTCCTGGCGGGCTGGTTCCGTGTCATCAATCGTACGACTCACCGAAACAGGTGACTACGGGAGGCAGCGTGGAGCCGAGATAAAGAGATGGAGGTGTGGGTTGAAAGGCACCGAAGTCGGAGGGCTGGGATGCAAGCCGCAGTCGAGGATGACGCTATGTGGAGGGTGTGAGTATTGCATCACCCTCTCGATTCCACCACCTCAAGCAACAAACTATCCGTCTCCCAATCCTCGGTCTCCATCTCCATCTCCTTCTCCTCGACCTAATCCCCATCACCAACGCAACTCTTCACCCGTCAAAACCTATTCATATCCATCGTCTCATCTTCTTCAAAATCAATATGAGCGCCGCCTTCACGTCTTACGGCCATATGTTATTTCTTTTCTGTGAAGTCTTCTTTCATACAATTGATTGTGAGGCCTTGCGGTGGTGGTGGGGTGAATGTGTGTGGGTATTTCGCGACGGGGTGAATGGGGTGGGGGTGAAGTGGCGAGAGAATGCAAGATCCATCTGTGTTATTCAACAGCCCTTTTATTCTCCCATCTATTGATTTGTTTACTCTCTTGCTACAAAATAACACTACCCTTTCCACTACCTACAAGTCTCAAGCACAAGCCAGATCAAATTCTTTTCTCTCCTCTATCCTAAAGCACAGACACGAAAAACAACATCAAAACCCTTGATGTAATCGAGCCACCCGGCCATACTCCAGCTATGACACAATCGATGCTTGCTTGTCTTAAGGGGGGAGGCTTTGAGACCAGCACAATGAATACGGAGATCGAATATCTGAACCTCGAAGTCAAAATCACGGAGTCATTACTCCTAGAAGAAAAACTCTCCATCGGTCTTGCTTTGCTACCTGACATCTCCCCCCCTGAGTCTCCTTCAGTGCTGGACGTGACGCCAGCTCCAATTGCGACTGGCAAGAAAAACAAGCGGAAGAATCATCGGGGGGTGAGGAAGAAGGGGAAGAAGAAGAAGAATGGAAAATCCGGAGAAGGGAAAGGGGAGGGGGAGGGGGAGGGGAAGGCCAAGGGAGATGATGGGTTGTCGACGGGTCCCGATTCCACCACGAACGATCTTGTGAGCAGGGAGGTTGAACCTCCAGCGGATACAACCCCGTATGGAAAAGAGAACACCGCCATCACCACCCCCATCCACCCAAGCTCGGGCCAGCAGACCCCGCCTCAAACCAACGACGACGCTCCACCCGCAACTCCACCACCCAACGCACCGACCGCACCGACCGCGAACTCCTCTCCAGAAGAGTCGGCTGATCCAGCCGTCACTACACGATCAGGGAAATGCTTTTCTGCCACGAAGGATATTATACCCATCCCCACCACCCCAGCTCCATCTCCACTTCCCCCAAACGCAAAAGAACCTCCCCCCTACGCCGTCCTCCCCTCCCCCGCCCACGGTCTCGGCCTCTTCGCCACCACTTCCCTGAAACGTGGCCAACGAATCCTCGCTGAGGCAGCACTCGTCACCATCCCTAGCATGACATCTCTATGCATCGCCCCCATCATCGCCAAACTGCCTCTAGCGAAAAAGAATCAATTCTTCTCCCTCTCCCGCCCACATAAGCCGGAGCAGGATGAGGAATTAGAATTCCTTATGCAGATGATGCAAGATGCGACACCACCCTCCCAACGCAGTGGTCTCACTATCACCCAACAAGTCCACGCCCAAACAATCGTCTGGGCGAATTCCATGGCAACGGGAGCTGATTGCTCGGGGATTTTCGCGACGGCGGCGCGGATGAATCATTCCTGCACGCCCAACGTCTGCCATAGTTGGAATGAGAACTTGGGGTGGGTGACTGTCCATGCGATTAGAGACATCGAGCTGGGAGAAGAGTTGTGTACGAGTTATATTGAGCTCTGTGCTGGGAAAAAAGAGAGGGCGGAGGGGTTGGGGGGGTGGGGGGTTAGGTGTCGGTGTGTGGTTTGTGAGGGGGGGGAGGGGAGGGCGGAGATGGGAGGGATGGCTGAGAAGCTGACTGGGTTTGTGGGACGAGATGGTAGGCGCGGTGGATGCGAGGGGGAGGAGATGATGGCCGCGGCAAGAAGAATGGTCCAATTATGCGAAGATGACGGCATCCGCAACATGGAATTCACACGCTGGTACGTTGCCTCATCCTGACGGTGCCGTCTGGCTACTGATTGAAACAGGCTCAACATCGCCCGCGGACTCGCCCTTCAGTCTGGCCTCTTCGCCGAGGCGTTGGATTGGGCGAAACGAGCTGCGGAGGTTGCGGAGATTTGTGCGGGGAGGGATAGTCTGTTTTGTGGGGAGTATCGGGACGTGATGCTGCGGACTGAGCGGATGGTGCGTGAGTGCGAGGGGGTTTGAGGGGTGGGGTGATTTGGGGTAGGGGGTTTTGATTGTTGTTTTTGAGATGTGCGTGCGTGGGGTGGGTTGGGTATGGTGCCGTAGGTGGTTTGAGGGGAAGGTAGATGGTTAAAGATGCATGCTCGAAATGTGCTTCTATGTTGGCTTTGCATGTTGAGCTAGCTCCGGTAGAAGCTAGCAATCACGGCAGGGTTCGTCTTTCGGGTAAAGGCTTCCGGGTGAGAGATATCAGTTATACTACCGCTGTAGCAAGAGACAGGAGCTGAGGAGCTGGATAGGGCGGATTTGTTGTTATACTGGGTAATGAAGGAGGTTTTGATAGGGCGTAGGGGCGTGGGGAATATGCTTGTCGCGAAGGCGGTAGAAGCGGAGGAAACATATGGGCAGTTCAATATCAGGCAGACTGAATGCCCAGGCTACGTTGAATGGATGATTCGACGGTTAAAGGGCTTGAGCGGTGTCACTTCATGTATTTGGGAAATTGGACACAAGTATTACCAATAATGGAGAAACATTGAGATTGAGAGGATACTGAGCCGATTAAGTGACACTAGATAAGGCTTAGATTTAAGACCCTACGAAAAGAATACATCCGAAAACAGTTGGCATAAATATGTCGCGGGACCAAGTACTAGCATTTAGTTGACTTTCAATGGATGGATGCTATTCGACCCCATCGACATTGGCGGCGATGGGCCTCTGCTCATCGTGTCAGAAGTTGTTGATGCGCAGAAATGATGGAATAGGGCTTACGGGATTTGATCCATTGAGTGGACGTGTATTTCCTTTCTGCCATTCATCATGCGTCGTAGCTTGCTGCTTGCAGGGTAGACTGCAGGGTTATGAGTCAGCGAAACCCACGAGGTTATTGGCGATGATATATATTGGCTTACCGACTCGGCGCAACCGGTTTGGTGAGCCCAGAGGTTGCAGGGTTTTGAGTCCGAGCCAGGGATCGACGCGCATGTGGTCTTCCCAGAAGGACTTGAGCTCGTAGTTGAAGGAATCTTGTTTGGGGATGACGAGCTTCGCTACGGTTTGCCAGGGGTACTTCTCCGGATCCCAGACCTTCCCAGCGTATTCGACGGGTTGGTCTTCGAGGTTCTCGCAGAGTTGGAATTGGAGGAGATATTCGGCGTCGTGGGCTTCGTGGAAGTTTTTGAGCCATCTGTGGAGGATGTCGGAGTCGTGTTCGTCTGGTTTGACTGTTTCTTCGTAGAGTTTCTTTTGGGTGTCTGATGACGGGACGAGGCAATATTTGGCTACGTAGTCACCGAAGCGGTAGGCCGTTTGCGAGTATTGCCTTGTGGACTCGAGATGTGTGTTGCGTACCGAGTCTCGGAATTTCTGCAGGTCGGTATCTGGTCTGGCCTCGAGGCGTTTGTAAAGCTCTTTCTTGTCGCCACCATAGTTGATCCTCAGGTCAACGATCTCCTTCGTCGTCTTGGCGTCTGCGAGGTCCAGGGCAGGGGTGGAGTTGAACTCGATGTCCTGTGATGTTTTGGTAGAGTCGAACATCTCTCCTAAAACTTTGAAGACCTTCATGGCGAAACCTCGTGGCTGTGGTATGCGGTCCTACGCTGATTAGATGAGATGTGCTCTTTCAACGGAGTATGCATACATCCAAGCCTGGATCTCCTGGCTCACTGCTATAGCGACAGACTACCGGATATTCTCCTGCCTTTTCAAACATGCTCTGCTTCAAATGCTTCGGCAGATCATCTTCAACAACCAGAATGCCTTTGACGATACCTTGTGTACGGGCATGGGTACCTGAGAGCCAGTCAGCGCGCCCATAATCTCTTTTATTGGATACCTCATACCTGTATAGCAGTGTCGGTGCATGTTGTACTGAGCCTTCTGCATGGCATTGATCTGGTCCGCTACCGCCTGTATATCCTCGGCCTCATTCGGTGGGATCTTTTCCACACCATCTGCTTGCCAGTGAATATATTTGCGATTGGCCATGGCCTCCTGGCTCTCCGAATGATTGGAGATGTCCATATTGCTGTTGCTGAGAAATGGTTCTAGATGGGAGGATGTTGTGTAGAGCTACAGCTCTAGGAGCCAGATGGAGTGGTGAAGCCATCGTCATTTATCTGAGTTGCCAAAGTCAATCTTGGATGAGGGGTGCTTCTAGTGTATATTAGATGTGGGGTTGGCAGGAGGGTCCAGACTCGTAAAGTCGGATTGAGGACCGATCTCCGCTTTTGGACTGTCCATCTTGGGAAAGGTGAAGAGATGATCAACCAAAAGGGTGGGCGAGGATTTTGGTGATGCCTATCCGGGTGAAAGGGAGAGGAGGAGCAGGCCTGGTGGGCGTACTCACCGGCTTAGTCATGCTCCCGGTGGTCTTCCTTGGCGCGTCAGCCTTGCATGCTGGGACGTACTTTAATCTCATCCATGCAGGAGAAGAACTTGCCACGATACGCTCCTTAATGAGGCTGGCCTCTTGCCGTGAGGTCGTTAGAATCTTTGGCGAGGCGCATAGACGTGGCTATTTCGATCAATCAGCCTTGGGATGGCACTGCCCATTGCCGCGGCTAGCTGAAACGGGGGATGAAGCCATATATGTACCAAGGCCTTTTCCTGCTTCAAGATGATTCTTCAAGTCTCTCCGGAGCTGTCCTTTCTATTAAGCTTTTCGCAACGGCTGTATTGGAACTTTTGCAGTAATTGATAGGTTTACGCTCAATCGGCGACCATCTTCTCAAGCTCTAGGCATGGCTCTCCCTCCTGCATACGGCGTCAACGGTGGACAGTCTGGCAGTCAACTTAGACGATCGACTTCTCCGTCGCTTGATGTTCTTAGGCATCAGACACAAGGGGGCTTCATGCCAGCCAAAGTAGCAAGCGCTGCCGCACCCGTGAATCTCGTCCTGAAGCTGAGCCAACCGAACTATTACCAAGCCGGAGATGTCATCTCAGGCGTCGTGGATCTTGTGAGCGAGCGTCTCGGTGGCCAAGACGTTGATGTCGGATCCATCGCAATAACATTCAGTGGCCGATCCAAAACAACAAGACCGGCACGTGAAAGTCCTGCTTGGCGGAAAACGTTGCAACTCTTCTCCGAGAAAAAGACTCTATTCAGCGGCCCAGCGAGATTGCATGCCCCTCATATTTCGACTCGAGGCGCTGACTATCCGAGCTTTGCCTTTCAATTCACATTGCGACCAGACTGCAACAGTACCGAGATGGAAGAATTCGAGACTGGGCCCTTTTTCAATTCAAACCCTCGCCAGATGATCCCTCCGTCGTTTGCAGACGAAAATTTCGTCGACAAAGCTTCAATTTTTTATGAGATAAAGTGCGAACTTCTGGCTCCACAACATCAAGGCTACTATAGGCATGGCAGTTTCTTCCAGAAACTAGGTTTGAATGTGTACTCTCCTCGAATTTTGCAGGAACCTTCTGTCAAGTTCACTCCTCACTGCACCTCCTTCACCCACCAGAGCCTCGACCTTCTATCTCCAACCGAGCGTAAGTTCCACGAACGTCCTCTGACACTTGGTCAAAAATTGGGAATAAGATCTATATCTACAGATCGCCAGCCAAAAGCTTCGTTTACAGCAACAGTATTGATCCCCTCAATGGCGGTCATCGGCCAGCAGTTGCCTTTAATGCTTTATGTCGATCACGATGCTAGGAATTCTACAGTCGCAATACCGCCCATCATCCACTTTATCAAAGTACAGGTCTTTCTTCGAACTGAGACATCGATCTGTGGTATGAAGCATAAGTCTGTTCAGGCCGGGCATGATCAGACAGGTTGGACCTCTAGCGCCAAGATTGCAGGGAAAGATTTCTACGAGGCAATGCCTAGAGTGGACCACTTGGATCTTCGGAGAGTCATGAATCTGACACTCGATCCTAGCCTCTTTCCGTCTTTCAGATCATTCAGCGTGGCGAGGACATATTCTTTGAGGGTTGCCTGCACGATCAAATGTGGCGGAAAGTCTTTCTCTGTAGGAAGTGCCATGACAAGATGCACCTTTTTGGCTAAGGACTATGCACCGCACCTTCCAGGATATGATGAACCCCCTCCTCCCATGATGAATGAGGAGGAAGAGCTATCCGTAGATGAGATCCCTCCACCATATGCAAACTATGTGCAGCTTGAGGTCCCTCAACAGCAACACAGTGTCCTTCAAAACAGAGAGCGGTCTCGATCTAGGAGTCCTCGTTATGGATCGGGGACCTATGCGAATTGGACCGCCGTCTTCGCCGCCTCAGCAGCTTCAGACGCCTCCTCTGCGGCAGCCGCGGCAGGTGCAGCAGCTGCTAGCAGTAGTGCTGGAGGAGGGGGTGGTGGGGGAGGTTGCTAATAGGTCCATTGAATGAAGCGGAGACTCTTTCGCTTGCCGTATCACCTAGAAACACTCGGATGAATTTATTCGCGTTTCCGAATGAAGCGACGTAACTCGTACATGCAACAGCTGGCTACGAGATACGCCGAGCCAGCCAATACTTGCGGGTAAAGATACTCATGCTCCGATTTTGGTTGACGAAGCTGGAGAGCAATAACTTCCGAGACTGTATGTTGTCAGCTGTCGTGTGGACTGAACAATAAAATTCCCCTTACGCACAAGTTGTTGGCAGCACCATCGAGACCCAGGACAGAGAGAGCAAGGAGGGTAGCTCCACGAGCCCAGCTACTTCAACCGAGATGGGGCTAATCGTCTGCATTGCTTAGCCGAATCCGCATGAAAGGAATATCTGCACTGACCATCCAAAACACCCCAAGCATGCCGCCATTGACTATGGCAAAAAGCACTATCACGCCATAGGAAGTTGCAGGAAGCCAGATTGCAAAACAATTAATCCCACAGACCAAGGTTATGAGCCCTGCTGTTTCTATCCTTCCGCACCTGTCACTCACCACCCCTATCAAAGGGCACCCAATTGCTGTACCCAGATTCAAGAAAGCCGAGATAGAAGCAGCCTGACTCGCATCTAGCCCCATTGAGCGCGCAAAATCGGAGAGCGAGAAGAGAATTGTGATGTAACCGAACATACTGATGAATGCCCAGGCAAGAAGAAGCACGACTTCATACCTGCATAGGAGCTTTTTATCAAACCCACGCTGTGGTGGCTTAATCGCATCATTCCGATTCCGAATGAGCAGTGCAGCGACCATGTTGATCACCCCACATACAATGCCCGTAATACGAAGAGACCAAGCTAAGGAAGTTCTGTCGATCATTGACTGCGTTCCGAATGAGAAGATTAGGCCACCTATCCCGGATCCCGCAGCTCCAATACCGTTGGCCAAGCTACGTCTCTTATCGAACCACTGGGGCAAGATGGCCATACTCGGGATCCAAAGAAAGCCTACCCCAAACCCAACAAGCATACCTTGCGAAAGATATAACTCCCAAACCTTGCGGGTGAATGATGCGGTAATGAATCCGACCGCTATCAGAGCAGCACCAACAATCATTGTAGTTCGAGTGTTGTATCTCCGAGCAAACATTGTAATGAATGGAGCGAGCAGCATAGCCATGGAGAAGTTAAAGCCGCCAACGAAGGCGAAATCAAGGCTGGTCGCTCCAGGGTAGAGGTTTGTTGAAA
>JAABUP010010870.1_pt1 | contig 10571 bp, 7 predicted proteins | sample 5559201 | NCBI WGS metagenome assembly JAABUP01 (sample SAMN10711887, study PRJNA513373) | rock metagenome | isolation source: Antarctica rocks | place: Antarctica | reverse complement strand
GGCTCGCAGCCAGGCGGCGAACTGCGCCGAGTGAGCGGTGTAGTCCCACGGGGTGTGCAGCAGAACCGCGTCCGGCCAGGCCCAGCCGGGGCCGCGCCAGTCGATCAGCCGTGCCTGCACTCCGCTGACGGCGGCCGCCTGCAGCAGCACCGCCGAGTCGGCGACACCGTCGATCGTCCCCGCCGATGCGGCCAGTCCTAGCTTGATCGCATGCCTCCTCGGGCCCCGCAACGCCGGCGCTGTCCCGGCTCGTACCGCACTGTACTGAAGCAGAGCATCCCAGGCGCCGGCAACGCGTAGCCGCCTTCGGCGGCACCGCCGGTCCGCGGTGCTGCCGGCCGAACCGTTAACCGCTGCCCGAGGTGACGCCTGTCCGTAAGAGGAACGCACTACGGGAGAACCCCGCACGTCGGACGTTGTGCGAGAGGGTGCGTCCCGTTTGCCCTGTCCGGTGAGGGTCCCGGGACCGGGGCGCTCTACGACACACAGTGGGCGGCAGTCTACGAAAGCACGACTGTGCAGCGTCAGATGCCCGTCTACGTTGGCGGGAGGGCCTCTTCTCGACAACACACGAGCCACAGATGCAGCCAACATTGAACAGGGATCGGCGGACCGCCCGTTTCTTCAATCTCCCCCGCACGCGGTTGTGCACTCTCTTGGCTGCATCTCGACAGGGGTGCTGGTAACGGTGCTGTCACGAGCCGCAATGGACGGCCGCGCTGGGCTACGAGGTCGTTGTCGGCCGGGGTCGCCGTACGGGGGTGGGAGCAGGGTGGCGGTTCATGGTTCGGTAGATGCTGGTGCGGCTGACGCCGAGCACCTCGCCTATCTGCGCGACGGTCATGTCCTGCTGGCTGTACAGGCGCCGCCCACGATGGTGGATACGACGATCGTCGGGACGGGGTCAGGCAGGCACTGCTCGGGCAACTCACCCGACACCTGACCGGACTGGCCGGTTCGGCAACCGCCCAGGGACGAGGTCCAAGTCCCGCCCCAGTCGCTCCCGAGACCTGGCGACAGCCACGGTCACTGCCTCGTGCACCCAAGCCGATCGGCTGAGCACTCGACCCCGCTCGACCCGGTCATCGAGGAGGGCCTGCTCCAGTGCTGTCCGGGTTGAGACCTTCAGCGGATGGTGGCGATTGAATCCTCGCCCGACCGACCTCACTGTCTGAGGCGCGACCCCGAGAGCGACCCGCCCGGAGGCCCCCCGAGCGACGTGCAGCTCGATCGTGCGATGGAGCCACCACAGGAACCCCGCAGGGCAGTCCGGGTCGTGGTCTAGGTCTGCGACGTATGCCGCCCTCGCCAGCTGCCACGTATCCGGGTCCCAGTACAGCCCGGTCGCGACCTGTTCCCCGCTCACCAGATCTCTCTCCCCCCGCGCCTAACACCCACACGGCTGCATTCCCGGTCGGGTCCGTCCGCTCGTCGCGTCGCTTTCGTCTGGATCCAGCATCGAGGAGGCGGCCGGTGGCCGCGCCGCCGACGCGCCGATCCTCTGGGTCCATGCGTGCGCCCGTCCACAGCCTCACCCCCGCGCTGTGGCTGTCCACAGGCGGCGATTCGGGGTATCGCGGCGACGGTCACAGCGGAAGGATAGCGCATATATCAGTTCGATCTATTCGACATCTTGGAGCACCCATGGACACCGCAACCACCACCGCCGCTGTCATCGAGGACGGCACCGGCACTTTCCAGGTCGAGCACATCGACCCAGCGCAGGCCGTCGTCGGCATCAACGTTGCGAGCCGAGGGCCGCCTCTCCCCCTGCTTCGTGGCCAGTATCCGTGAGCGCGGTGTGCTTGTGCCCGTGCACCGACTGGCGTGCACAGGGCCACGCGGACTTGTGGGATCGCGCCCCCGAGAGGCGCAAGGCCAGCGACATGACGCCCGAACAGCGGGAGGCAGCCAAGGCCGAGCGCCAGGACGTGATCGAGTCCAACAAGGCGTGGGATACCGAGCCGGTCCGGCGCGAGTGGCTGGCCACGTTCGTCACGCGCAAGGTCGCCCCCAAGGCCGCCGCCGCCTTCCTCGCCTACGTCCTGACCGAGCACAGCGAGGTTGTCCACGACATGGGCGGCGACCACCTCGCCGCCGAATGGTTCGGCCTCAAGCCCGCTGCCTACGGCATCACCAGCGGGTGGGGCAAGGTCATCGAGCAGGCAACCGAGCAGCGCGCCCAGGTCCTCGCGGTTGCGCGGCTGCTGTCCGCGCTGGAGAAGAACACCAGCCGCGGCTCGTGGAGACGGGTGGCCCCGGCCACCGCCCTCTACATGGGCACCATCGCCGCATGGGGCTACGACCTCGCCGAGGTCGAGAAGCGCGCGGCTGGGCTCGCCCCGACCAAGCGAGCCCGCCGACCCCGCGCCACCGCCGCGCCCGTTCCTGAGCGGGCGACAGACCAGCCCGACACCGAGCAGCCCGGCGAGGCGACGACAGTCACCAGCTGAGCCCCCCTCCTTGACCGTTGGGGAGTTGCCCTGTGGACAACTCCCCACAGTCGAATAGATCAAATAGACTAGATCTGTTCAGCCAGACACAACCCGAAAGGACGAACCACGATGGCTCACTACATCGAGACCCACGGCTGCCAGGCAGCGGCGCTCTTCGCGCGCAAGGACCCGTGGCACCGGCTCGGCACAACCGTGCAGGGCGAGGCATTCACCGCCGAGGACGCCATGCGCCTGGGTCACCTGGGCGGATGGGACGTGCGCAAGGTCCCCCTGATCGCCAGCGAGATCACCGAGAACGGCGTCACCACGATGCCCGTCCCCGGCTACGCCACTGTGCGGACCAACCCGTTCACCTCCCGGCCGGAAGCACTCGGCGTGGTCGGCTCCGGCTACACGCCCTTGCAGAACGAGGAGCACGCCGAGTTCCTCAACCGACTCGCGGACGAGTCGGGGGCCATCTTCGACACTGCGGGATCCCTTCGCGGGGGACGGCAGGTCTTCGTGACGATGCGTCTGCCCAAGTCTCTCATGGTCGGCGGCTCCGACCGGATCGACCTCAACATCGCGGCGCTGAACAGCCACGACGGCAACAGCGCGTTCCGGCTCCTGATCACCCCGGTTCGGGTGGTCTGCGCGAACACCCAACACGCCGCCCTGCGCGACCACGTGTCGAGCTGGAGCATCCGCCACACCCGCAACGCCAAAGCCGCCGTGCAGGCCGCACGGGAAGCGCTCGGTCTGACGTTCGCCTACGCCGAGGAGTTCGAGCGAGAGGCCGAGCAACTCATCAACACGACCATGACCGACGAGCAGTTCCACCACCTCGTAGCCGCGTCCTTCGGGACCACACCCGAGGACGCCCCCGCTCAGGCCCGCAACGCTGCCCGTGAACGCTCGGGCCGGCTCTCCCACCTGTTCCACCACGCCGACAGCCAGGCCGGCGTTCGCGGCACCGCGTGGGCCGGCTACCAGAGCGTGGTCGAGTACGTCGACCACTTCGCGCCCGTGCGCACCAAGGGCGACAAGACCCAGGCCCGCGCTACCCGGCTGCTCACTACCGATGAGCCCGCCCGGATCAAGCAGGCTGCATGGTCCGCACTGGTCCCGGACTGAGAGGAAGGAGCAGCGATGACAACTCACCCGATTGATGCCCTCGACCGGTGGCTGATCGACAAGGACGCCGAGGGCCTGATCAAACCGCCGCCGGGCGTCGTCTATGACCGTCCCGGCTACGGGATCGTCTTCATGGACGCGCGCGGCCGCGACTTCACCTTCGCCGACACCGGCCGCCATCTCGAGGCGTGGTGCGGTCAAGGCTCCCGGCTCACCCCGGCAATGGCCCGCGACCTCGCAGCAGCCCTCGAACGCTTCGCCGACTATGCCGACGGCGCGACCCTCTACGTGTTGACCGAACGCACCTGACCCCGCGACCACAAGGCCCCGGGCGCGCGACTCCGACTCCGCGCCGGGGCCTTGTCACGCCCGGGAGCGCTTCACCACAGCGGCAGCTGCTCCCCGCACAACACCCGCAGACGAGCCAGGTCAGCAGCCGCCAGCGCCGGGTCAAGCCGAACCAGGTCGCGCAGTTGTCGAGCCCGCCGCCGCGACCCACGCGGATCACCCAGCGGCGACCCGGTCCGATCCTTGCGGATCGCCCACTCGCGCCGGTTCGCGGCATACGAGGACGCGACCACATGCTCGGGGTGAACCCGCTGACACAGCGGGTTGTCACACCGATGCCCCAACACGGGAACGGCGGCCGCCGCCTCCACCCCATGGACAAGCGCGAACGCGAACCGGTGCGCAATCACCACCCGGGCAGGGGCGTACCAGAAGCGCCCATGACCACGGCCTGACACCGCACCCCGCCACCAGCTGCACGACGAGCCGGGAACAGCGACGATCTTGTCGCGGTACCGGCCCACGACCTCGCCATCGCGCAACGCCGCACCCAACAGCGCCAGCCCTTCTTCGTCCAGCCGCCTGGCACTCACGCGGGCATCACTTTGCCGTCGACACCTGCGGCGCAGCTACCGGCGAGGTGGCCGGGACCGACTTCTCGTCGCCCTTTGGCCGCCTCGGTGTCACCGACCTCCCCGGCCACCTGCCGCAGCCGGGTCGCCTCCCGCAGCGTGACCTGCTCGCCGCACCACCGCACCGCTTCCCGCAACGTCAAACCCTGCACGCTGGTCAACTCCACCAACGCCTCACCGGCCCGCTTCTCACACGCCAGCACGAGCGCGTCCCGCTCGGCCAGCGCCGTCACCACGGCCACCGCCAACCCGCTACGCCTGCGCTCCTGCTCGGACCGCTCGGACCGCATCCGCGCCTGAGCATCCAGCGCCGAGCGCCGAGCCGCCTGCCGCACGCTCTGATTCGCCATCGGAGCTCCTTCCACCGACATCACGTTCCGAAGACCTAAAGCCTCACCGACCCCTCCCAGTGGACACCAACGCACCGACAATCCCAGCCCACCACGTTCAACCCCACCCGCTGAGGTTCGACCGACGAACACGCAGCCCGACGCTGTCCCCCCCATCACCAACCACGGATCCACTGCCTCACACAACTCTTGCATTCCCGGTAGTTGCTCCTTCAAGTACCGACCTCTCGCCGCCACTTCGCGGCTTTAGGCAGGTGTGACGATGTCCATCCATAAGTTGACTGCTGGGTCGGGGTACGACTACCTGACCCGGCAGGTCGCAGCCCAGGATGGGACCGATAAGGGTGCAGCGAGCCTGGCGAGCTACTACGCCGAGAAGGGCGAGTCGCCGGGCTGCTGGGTGGGCTCCGGGTTGGCCGGCCTCGATGGCTTAGCCGAGGGCGACGTGGTCACGGCTGAGCAGATGAAGGCGCTGTTCGGCAGCGGACGGCATCCGCTGTCGAAGGAGATGCGGGCCCGGCTGGAGGGGCCCGACCTTACGGCGAAGGACTTCGACCTCATCTCGCGTCTGGGGGTGCCGTACAAGGTGTATGCCAGCGACGTCAGTGCCTTCCGGCTCGAAGTCGCCAAACGGGTTGCAGAGCTCAATAGGCAGGCGGGGCTGCCCGCTGCCGCGCACGGGTCGATCCAGGACCGTGCCCGCGTACGCAGCGAAGTCGCTTCGGAGTTCTTCCGCGCGGAGTTCGGCCGGGCGCCGCGGGATGCTCGTGAGCTAGCCGCGACAATCGCGAAACACTCTCGGCCCAAGACCACCGCGGTGGCAGGCTATGACCTGACGTTCCGGCCGGTGAAGTCCGTCAGCACGTTGTGGGCACTGGCTGACCCGAGCATGTCCGCGACGATCGAACGCGCTCACGACGGCGCGGTCAAGGACGCTGTGGACTTCATCGAGTCGCACGCCCTGTTCACCCGAACCGGCACCAACGGTGTTAGGCAGGTGGACGTTCGAGGACTCATCGCCGCGGCCTTCACCCATCGCGACAGCCGCGCCGGGGACCCCTTGCTTCATACCCACGTGGCCGTTGCCAACAAGGTCCAAACCCTCGATGGTCGATGGTTGGCGATCGACGGGCGGGTCCTGTTCAAGGCCACTGTTGCGGCGTCCGAGACGTACAACACGGCCATTGAGCGCCGCCTTGGGGACGCCCTCGGTGTCCACTTTGCCGAACGGCCAGACCGTGACACGCGCAAGCGTCCGGTCCGAGAAATCGTCGGCGTTGATCCCCGAGTCAACGCCGCCTGGTCCTCGCGCAGGGTGGACATCGAGGCGCGGCGCAAGGTGCTCGCTGCCACCTTCCAGCGTGACCATGGCCGCCCACCCACGCCCATCGAGTCCCTCCAGCTCGCCCAGCAGGCCACCTTGGAGACACGCGCCCCAAAGCATGAGCCACGGTCCTTGGGTGATCAACGAGCAGAGTGGTTGCGCCAAGCCCGGGAGGTGCTCGGCGGTCAGCCCGAGGTCCACGCAATGCTGGCCAGCGTCTCGGGTCCCGTGCGCGCTTGCGGCGTCCACGTTGATGCCGCGTGGATGGCCCAAACCGGAACCCGGATTCTGGATGCCGTGCAGTCTCGCCGGGCTCACTGGCAGTCCTGGCATGTGCGCGCCGAGGCGCTGCGTCAGGTGCGCGGCACCGATGTGCCCACCGAGGATGTCGACCGGGTGGTCGACATGCTCGTCGACGAGGTCCTGGGCGGTTTGTCGACGCCGCTGACTCGCAGCGGTGACGGCATCAGCGAGCCTGAAGTGCTACGTCGCCGGGATGGCTCAAGTGTCTACACCGTGGCCGGCTCCGACCTGTTCACCAGCGCCGCAATCCTGACCGCCGAGCAGCGCATCGTGTCTCGCGCGGGCCAGAGCGGCGGACAGGCGGTCTCGCTCCACGCGGTCGACCTGGCCTTGCTCGAGTCGGCCGCCAATGGTCTAGCCCTCAACGCCGGCCAGGCCACGTTGGTCAAGGAGATGGCCACCTCAGGTGCGCGTGTGCAGTTGGCGATCGCGCCGGCCGGGGCCGGCAAGACGACAGCCATGGCCGCTCTGGCCGGAGCATGGGCGGAGGGCGGCGGCACCGTCGTCGGTCTCGCCCCCTCCGCCGCGGCGGCCGTGATCCTCGGCGAGCAGCTGCGGACCGCGACCGACACCATGGCGAAGCTCACGTGGGGCATCGCCCGCAACGACCTACCCGCCTGGGCCGAACGCATCGGGCCAAAGACCTTGGTCGTCATCGACGAGGCCGGGATGGCCGACACCCTCTCCCTGGATGCGGTCGTCGAGTTCGTCGTCGCCCGCGGCGGCAGTGTGCGTCTCATCGGTGACGACCAACAGCTCGCCGCGATCGGCGCCGGCGGCGTCCTGCGCGACATTCAGGCCAACCACGGGAGCCTGCACCTGAGCGAGCTCATGCGCTTCACGGATCAGGCGGAGGGGGCGGCGTCCCTGGCCCTGCGTGATGGCCTGCCGGAGGCGCTGGGCTTCTACCTGGACCGTCAGCGGGTGCACGTCGGGGATCTGGCCACGATGACCGACGACGTGTTCGGCGCGTGGCAGGCCGACCGCGCGGCCGGCCGGGACGCCATCATGCTCGCCCCCACCCGCGACCTGGTCTCCGAGCTGAACCAACGCGCTCGGGCCCACCGTCTCGACGGCCGCCCGGCAGGAGCCACCGTGCAACTCGGCGACGGCAACCAGGCATCCGTCGGTGACCTGATCATCACCCGCAGCAACGACCGGCGGCTGCGGACGTCGCCCACCGACTGGGTCAAGAACGGCGATCGGTGGAGCATCGTCAGCCTGCAACCGCGCGGTGCGCTGACCGTCCAGCACGCCCGGAACGGGCGCCTCGTACACCTCCCGGCCGACTACGTGGCTACCGCTGTCGAGCTCGGCTACGCCTCCACCATCCACACCGCTCAGGGACTGACCGCCGACACCGGCCACACCCTGCTCACCGGGCAGGAAAGCCGCCAGCTGGCGTACACCGCAGCCACCCGCGGCCGCATGGAAAACTACCTTTACCTCGAGGTCGTCGGCGACGGCGACGTGCACAACGTGGTGCGCCCCGACCACGTCCACCCCCTCACCGCCACCGATCTCCTCGAAGCCATCCTGGCCCGCGACGACTCCCCCCGATCGGCAACCACGATGCGACGGGAGGCCCACGATCCGGCAACGCTGCTCGGCCAGGCCACCGCCCGATATCTCGACTCCCTCTACGTCGCCGCCGAGCAACTCGTCGGCCCTTCCGGCGTTGCCATCCTTGACAGTCAGGCCGACCGCGTCGTCCCCGACCTGACCACCGCACCCGCGTGGCCCACCCTGCGCGCCCACCTCATCCTGCTCGCCGCGCGCGGCGTCGACCCCCTCACGCAGTTGCGGGCCGCGGCCGGCCTGCGCGAGATCGACACCGCCGGCGACGTCGCCGCCGTCATCGACTGGCGCCTGGACGACACCGGCCTGCGCAACGCGGGGACCGGTCCGCTGCCATGGATTCCCGGTGTCCCCCAAGCCCTCTTCGAGGACGGCGAATGGGGTCCCTACCTCGCCGCCCGAGCCTCACGGGTCCGCGCCTTGGCAGAGGACGTCCGCGAGGCCACGCTTCTGGCCTCCACCCCGGTGTGGGCTCGTCAGGGACAGGCCCGCCCCGCCGGCGACCTGCTCGGCGACGTCGCCGTATGGCGCGCCGCTATGCAGGTCGACCCGGCCGATCGGCGCGCTACCGGCGCGACACAGTTGGCGACCGCAGCCGGGCGCTGGCAGCGCGGACTTGACGGCCGCTTCGCTCGGGGCCGCTCCCCCGCTTTGGCCGAATGGAGTCTGCTGCTGGACCGGGTCGCACCCGCCACCAGGAAGGACGCATTCGCCCCCTACCTGGCCGAGCGGCTCGCCGCCATCTCCCGATCTGGCCTGGACGCCCACACCATGGTGGCACGCACCCTCGCGGAAGGCGCCCTACCCGACGACCACGCCGCGGCGGCGCTGTGGTGGCGGATCTGTGGGCACCTATCCCCCGCCGTCGCGGCCCAGGTCGACGCCGACCACGCCCTCACCACCGCATGGACCCCCCGCCTGAGCGAGCTAGTCGGCGTCAAGGGTGCCGCCGAACTCCAATCCAGCAGTTGGTGGCCGGCACTGGTGACCAGTGTCGACCACGCCCTCGCACGGGGCTGCGCGGTCGAGGACCTGCTCACCAGGGCCCCGACCCGCGACGGGGACGTCGACCCCTGCCAAGCCCTCGTGTGGCGCATCTCGGTCCTGTCCGACCCGCCCCCCCACCCCGACGAGACAGAGGCATGGCAAGAGCTCAACAGTGCCCCCGAGGACATGTGGCAAGGCGCCCCTCCTCCCTCGGACGCACTCACGCACGAGGAGTGGCCCACCCCCTTGGCCGAGCCACCCACAGAACCTGACCCCTTCGACGAAGACCCCGTCGACATCGAGACGACGGAACCCCTGGAGGAGGACACCGACAGGTCCGTGCCCGCGACGCTGCACTGGGCTGCACGGACCCGCGAGTACGCCGGGCCGCTGGAGCCCACCGAACGGGAAATCTCCACCCTGCTCGAGCGCGCCTACGAGGCTGACACCGCCGACACCACTGCCGGCCGGATCAGCGAACTCAACACCCTGGCCCAGGGGTACTTCTCCACTCACCTGCACGATGGGTGGGCGGGGTCCTACCTGCGCGACCGGTTGGGCACCGACCTCGAGGGCGACCCGGGCATCCGGCCGGGTTATGCCCCCGCCGGCTGGACCTCGCTGGTCACCCACTTGCGGGGCCTCGGGGTCAGCGACCAGGAGCTGAGCGACGCCGGTCTGGCCACGGTGGCCCGCACAGGCCGGCTCGTTGACCGCTTCCGCGACCGGGTGACGTTCCCGATCGAACACGACGGGCAGATCCTCGGATTCGTCGGCCGCCGCAACCCCGGCCTCTGCGGCAAGGACAGCGCCGGACCCAAGTACCTCAACACCGCCGACACTGCGTTGTTCCACAAGGGCGCTCAGCTGTATGCCATCCACCCCGAATTGCTCACTGCGGGAGCCACCCCCGTCCTGGTCGAAGGACCAATGGACGCCTTGGCCGTCACGCTCGCCGGCGAGGGCCGGTACGTGGGCATGGCCCCGTTGGGCACCTGCCTGACCGAGGCGCAAGCCTGCCAGCTCGCCCACCTTGGCACGAACCCCATCGTGGCGACCGACGCCGACCTCGCCGGCATCGTCGCCGCCCACCGCGACTACTGGCTCCTCACCCAGCACGGACTCGCCCCTCAGACCGTCACGCTCCCCCCCGGGTCGGACCCAGCATCCCTTCTCGCCGACCACGGCACCGCAGCAGTGCGGGACGCGCTGGCCGCAGCGACCCCACTGGCCGAGACGATCCTGCGCGAACGCCTCACCGGTCTGACAGGGCATGAAGCCCTGCAGGAGGGCGTCATGGTTGCCGCCGCCGATGACCCCACCCGCTGGGACACCGCGGCCGACCTGATCGCCCAACACGTCCAGGTCCCAGTCGCCGCAGTCCGCCGCGATCTCGCCGGCGCCGTCCGCCGCTGGGACACCGACCCGCGCGCGGTGACTGCCGACCAGATCGGCAAGCTCAGCGAGGTCCGCGGACGGCTCGCCGCCCAGAGCGCCCGCATCGCCGCCGAACGCTGGATCCCGCTCGGGCAACAACTCG
>JAABUP010010869.1_pt1 | contig 10571 bp, 1 predicted proteins | sample 5559201 | NCBI WGS metagenome assembly JAABUP01 (sample SAMN10711887, study PRJNA513373) | rock metagenome | isolation source: Antarctica rocks | place: Antarctica | reverse complement strand
TAAAGTACCTCTCGCTTAAAATATTCTAATACCTATATATATATTTTATAATATATTTAAAGAAGAGCGAAGTAGTAGTTTTAAGGGACGGTCGAGTTTAGGTTCGGTTTTAATAGAAGGCGTCTTTTTATATATACGAGTACTAAGAGTAAAATAATCGTAATATAATATTTAATAAAGAGGAATATAGAGGGCTATTTTTATCGCTAACGCGAATACTTAATATACCCCTTACGATTAGTATTAGCTTCCTATTTAACCTAATACCTTCCCCGTAAATAGTCCCGAAAAAACCTATCCGGGAAAACGAATAAGATTTAGTATCTAAATAATATAAGTATAGTTCGTTAAATTAAAGCGGTTTCGGATATATCTCGCTAATTAAATTCTAAGATAACTATAACGAAGTTAAGATTTTATATATATATAATAACGCCTTACTATCGCTACGGTACTCTATACGGCTATATAAGGATAGCTATAAGGCGTACTAATTAACTTCCTATTTAATAGAGGAATAGGAGAAGTATAATAGTTAGGACGAGAAAACCGATAGAGATAATAAGAAGACTATAGTTAAGAAAACTAAAGTTATTAGAAAGGGTAAACGTACGGATAATAACGCCGTATACGGCGGATTAATAGCGTCGCCGAGTAAGTAGTCCTAAATAGGTAGTATAGAAAAACCTAAATAATAAAATATAGGAGGAGTAGAGGAGAAGAGATAGTTTTCTATAGAATAACTATTAATATACCTTTATACGAATAAATACTACGGCTATTAATAAATAAATAGATAAATATATAACGAAGTTATCGAATATCTTTAATATAGAAGTTATATATAAACCTAGTTATATACGGCGTAAGGACTAGGAAAGTCCGGGTAAGTTCGGTAACTTTATAGCTATTCGATTTTTACTTACTCGACGAATAAGTATCCGCGGAGTAGTAGTCGAGGATTCGATAATATATTCTATTTTATATATACCTAACGAGAGCGATACGTTATATTATTATAAGCGACCGTCTTACGGTACTATACGTCCGAGAGACCTATACGTACGGGTAAATAGAGTATATATAGAGGAATATTTTAAGCTAAATTAGAAGTTAATTAAATTATATAATATAAGATAGATTTATAAATTACCTTTAAAATCGAAGTAGGGACTTTACGAAATAGATACCTTAATTTAATCTAGGTAAAGATAAACGAAGCTACTAATAGTAATTTCCGAAAAGCTTAATAATATATACTATATAAAAGCGCCGCGGGTTAGTACTTAATTAAAGTATAAATACCTAAAATAATAGAAAGCTTTAAAAGGGGGTATTCGGGCTTTATAATATAAGATAGACTTACGAAGTACCTTTAAAATCGAAGTAGGGACTTTATAAAATAGATACCTTAATTTAATCTAGATAAAGATAAACGAAGCTACTAGTAGTAATTTCCGAAAAGCTTAATAATATATACTATATAAAAGCGCCGCGGGTTAGTACTTAATCGAATTATAAATACCTAAAATAATAGAAAGCTTTAGAATAGGGTATTCGGGCTTTAGTTTTACTATCGAAGATTAGAGAAAGAGCGTGATATTAAATATAATATACTTAATAATATACGTAGTAGAATACTAGCGATTTAACTTTAGATAGTAACGGTAAGTATCTAAAGTATCGTAAGTATACTATAGAAAAGCCGGAGGAAACTCGACTTCGTCATAATATAGGTAAGCCCGTAGTAGTAGCTCGTAAAGGGCTCTATAATAAAGCGTTATATAAAACTTAATAAAATAGTTCTCGGTAAGTGTAGCAGCAGGTCTATTAGGTTGAATAGGCTACTCAGGGCACAGCTGTTTCAGGTGACAATTGTATTGATTCTTGATCGTTACCTAAGTTACAAGAATCAGGATATAAGGCCACGCCACATCGCTCCTACCAAACTAGACCCATTAGGCCCAGGCCTATAAGGCCTGCCATGGCTTCCACAATCCCCCCCTTCATCTCCTATGGCCCCTATAGGTCGTTATATAATCCGTTATAAGTGTCGTATATAAGTACGATTAATCTATAAGGTTGCCGGGATTAGAATGGTCCTCTAAGCCTTCCTCTTTCTTAATTTCGGGCTCTACAATAGTCTTATTAATCGTTAGCTTAAGAAAATAGAACTAATAGAGAGGGTCCTAGCTACGAGAGTCTCCTTAATAGCGCTCTAGGCCTAACAGGGGTAGTTATAGCGATTTATCGTAAGTAAAGACGCGATGGGCGTCTACGGTATCTCCTATTATAGTACGGCCGGCTTTACGGTACGTGCGACCGAGGTTAAAAGACGGCTTAAGCGCGTTATATTTATTAATAAAATCGTCGTTTAAGTCTTTATTCATTTTTGCGGCGATGGCCTTAAAATTATCCTTCTTCCCTAGACTTACCGCCTCTACGAGGGGTAATAGGTCTTTAAGGATATTTCGGGCGGCCATTAGGCCTAATAAGAGTTCTACTATAGCCGTATCGATGCGCTCTAACGCTATAGTTATATTAATATATTCGTCTATAAGCGTAGCGAGAGCCGGGGTAATAGCGTTATTAACGTATAGGTCCGGGTCCTCTAGTTCTAGGGATATTAGGTCTAGGTCGGTACCTTATAGAGATGTATAGCTGCTAGGTATAGCTAGTGATGACCGCGGTATTAATAGGCGTGCGGAGGAGAGAGGAAGGTCGGGGGTATAACGCCCTCGAGAGGCCGCTATCGCTTATTTTTATAGCTGAGAGACTACTTTAGGTAGGGTAGTCGTAGAAGAGGTCTTAGGACCGGCGAGGCTAGAGAGAATAGCTTTTTTAGACGCCTATAATTTAGGCCTATTAAGTAAGAAGACTGCGCTAGTGGCCTTATCGAATATATTAGTACCGTAGAGTATATATAAGGTATTTCTGGTACGGCCTAGCTAGGCGTAACGATATATATCTTTCTTATCTACTATAATATATACGTTATCTATATATCCCCTCGCCGGCTCTATTAGGACTAAGCCGGAGGAGTTAAAGTCTAGAGGGTAATAAGCCTTATAATTATAGATCGAGACTCTAAGAGCTATAATTAGACTAATACCGCTATTACTAAGCTTAACGCGTTTAGGGAGAAGTTTCTCTATACCGGGCTAATAGCTCTAGAACGCGTCGAGTTTAACGGTATTAAGTAAACGGTCGATAAGGGATATATCGGGGTTAAAGAGAACCTGTTTAGAGAAATCGTCTTTAGGCCCGTTTCTATTTAGCGGGGACTAAAGGACTCGGGTACGGATATTTACCTCTAGGGAGATTGCTACACGTGAAGCTATCTCCTTAAGATAGGCTATAGCGTTAATAGGGCTATTAGGCTCGTAACTAAAGGGGAGGGGCCCTAGAGCTTCTTCTAATATAAAGCGTCTAATAGGGAATAATATAATAAGAAACGGATTGTAGTGTTACTAGAAAAGGTATTTCTAGAGTAAATAATATTACGTACGTTCGGGGTAATTGGCCTCCGGGCCTAGCGGTCGGAGCATAATTATAAATAATTATCTTTTTTATCTAGAAATATACTTATACTATATATCTATGCTGCTAAGACGCTATATCTAATAGCTCTATACCCTAACTATCGGCTCTACGCCTGCTAACGGCTCTGCGCCTACTAACGGCTCTACGCCTACTAATAGTTCTACGCCTACTTTCTGCCCTATATTGCCTCGGGGCCTAGTTTAAAAGGACGCCTCTAATGGAATGTATATACTAGTTCCGGGGCGTCTTTAATATATGCCGCGGGTTCCTACTAGTTATCTTCTAGGCTATAGCCCTTCTACGAGACGAAGTATTAGAGCTTACGACGGATGTATTTAGAGTTAAGGACTCCGTCGATTTCGTATTAACGGTTATCCCCCTTATCCGTGATTTTACTAATTAGCGGTGGCGGAGCCTCGATACGGCCTTCGAGGGTGTTACCGTAATATAGCTCGAGGAGTAAGATATAGAATACGGGGTAGATCTTTATTTAGTATAGTAGTATTAGGCGATAGGAGTTAGGACTAACGACTTTATCGACCTTAAATAGGCCGAGTCTTTTATAATTAAGCTTTTTAGAAGGCCTCCGAGAGCGGACATTTATCGTAGAAAGCTATACTAAATCGCCTATATCTAGATTTATTCGCTAGCGGGATTTATCGTAATACTAAGCCTAGGCATTTTAAGCCTCGGTTAGCCTCTCTATAAGGGCTTAGTATAATTAGTCTAGTTCCTTAGCTATCTCGTCGGTATTAGCGTTAGGCGCTATATTCGGTATATTAGCTAATTAGAAAGGTTTGATATGCCTTCCTATATAGATAAAGAATGAACTATGCCGGCTAGTGCTATATATGCTTCTATTATAAGTGTATTCGGCTAGTAGGAGTAGACGAACCTAATCGTCCTATTAGTAATCTACGAAGACTCTTAGAAACTACTCTAAAACCTGGTTTAGCCGCTTAGTAAGGCTATCTATCTATTAGTAATAGGCCGTAGAGAGCCTATGGTCTATACCTAATACGGCCGCTAGGGTTAGCTAGAAGTAAGAGGTGAATAGGGTCCCGCGATCGCTGATAATAGTATCTAGTATACTATATAGACGAAAGATTTCTCGAAGAAATAGGGCTATAAACTATATTAAGGTCATCGTTTTACGTGTTAGTATAAAATAACATATTTTACTAAATCGGTTAATTATAACCATAATATAGTCGTATTCTATGTTATCGATTAGGCACCGACTAGTAGGGAGGTCTATAATAAAGTCGATAGCTATTAATGCCTAAGGTACGTTAGGGATAGGAATAGGCGTGAGTTCCCCGTAGGGATGATGTTTAGCCTATTTAGACCGTTAGTATATATTATAGGTCTTTATATACTTAGTAATATAGTTTACTATTTAGGGCTAGTAAAACCACCTACGGATAGATATAATTGTCCTATTACGGCTATGATAGCCCGCCGTAGGCGAGTTATAGAAATTACGGAGAATACGAAACCGTAACCCCTAGTCGTTAGGAATAAAGAAGCGATTACCTTAATAGTATAATAGGCTAGATACCTATTTATAGTCGGGACCGTTGGCCTCTTAGGCCTCCGCGTCGTTAGGTAACTTTTGCCTAATCTCTTCTAAAATGGTCTATAAGAATTAAGGAACCGTATTACCCTTATACTCTAATTTAGTTAAATTATCTATAACTTAGTAGGCCGCTTATCGGCCTTTATCGAGGGTAGTTAGGGCTAATTTAAATAAGGGAACCATTATATAAGATGTATCCGGTTCGTTATAGTTAGCCCTTCGAGAAGGGGCGTCTACTAGGTTACGCTTCCTAGGCCTATATTAGATTTCGAAATTAAATATAGAGAGGAACTCTACCTAATAGGCCTAACGTCTATTAAGCGTCTTTACTATAAGGAAGGATTTAAGGTTATAATAGTCGGTAATAACCGTAATACGGTGCGCGGCTCCTTCGAAATACTTCCTCTATACCTAAAACGATATAACTATAGCTAAGAGCTCCTAATTAGGGGTACTATAGTTCATCTCCGCTAGGGTGAGTTTCCGGCTATAGAAAGTAATTAGGTACTAGTAAGTATCCTCCTATTTCTGCGAATACACTCTAGATACGGCGTAATTACTCGTATCGGTCTTAAGCTATAACGGGATCGTAGGGTTATAATATACTAGTAATAGGGCCTAGGTAAACGCCTCTTTTAGGTATCGAAAGGCTAATTCTAAATAATCGGTCTATACGAAGGGTATAGAGGGTTTTATTAGCTCCGTTAGCTCCCGGGCAATCTCGCTATATAGGCGTATAAATCTTCGGTAGAAGTTATAGAATCTAAGGAAGGATTAAACCTATTTAATAGTTCGGGGAACCGGCTAATCCGTAATAGTCGCTACCCTCGTTTAGTCTATAGAGAGGCCTTTAGGGCTAATAATATAGCCGAGGAACTTAACTATATTAGTACTAAATTTATACTTTTCGAGCTTAGCGAATAAGCCGTACTCTCTTAGAGCCGATAGGACTTCCTTTATATAAGCTTCGTGCTAGTTTAGGTCGTCGGAGTAAATAAGGATATCGTCGAGATATATAATTACTATAACGTCTACGAGATGCTAGAGAGCCTTATCGATATATAACTAAAAGGTTAATAGTGCGTTAGTAAGTCCGAAAGGCATTATATAATATTCGAATAGGCTATATCGAGTCCGAAAAGCCGTTTTCTATTCGTCACCTTCCTTAACCCTAATTAAGTTATAGGCACCTCTTAGGTCTATTTTAGTAAAGGTTTTAGCCCTCCGAAGCCGATCTAGGATCTCGGATATTAAAGGTATTAGATATCGATCACGGACTATAATAGCATTTAGTACTCGATAGTCTATATAGAGTCGTAAGCCTCTATCCTTTTTCTTTATAAGGAGTATCGGGGAGTCTACCGAGGATTTAGAGCGTCTAATAAACCTAGACTAGAGATTTTTATCGATATACTCCTTTAGTATACCTAATTCGGTTTCGGAAAGGTTATATAACGGACTAAATAGAGGTATAGTATTAGGTTATAAGTCGATATTATAGTCTAATTTAGCCCTATAGGGTGGTAACGTAGTCCCTACCTCCTCCGAGAATATATCCGTAAAGTCGGAGTATACTATAGGTAGGATAGTTAGGTTTATAGAATCTATCGAGGTGTAATATATATAAACTTACTCCTCTTTAATTTTATCATCGAAGTCTACTTAGTCTAAGACCTTAATGTCGCCTAGGATATCGACTATACTTTCCCTTTAATTAATAATTAGGTTAACCTCTCTTAGCTATAGGAGGCCTAGGATTATTCGTTACCCCTTTATTAGGATTACTCGAAACGTGTAATACGAGCCTAAACCTATACCTACCTAGATACGGTATAAGGCCCATGAGGATGCAGGGCTGATTATTCTCCCGTTAACGTCTATAACCCTAGCTACCCGAGCCTTAATCGGGGTTAGGCCTAGTATAGCGATAAACTTTTCGTTAATGAAGTTGGCGGTAGCGCCGCAATCTATTAGGGCTTATAGGGCTATTTAAGTGTAGTAGATGGCGTCTTTATAGTACTTATAGAGCTGGATCGATGTAGAGATATAATCCCTAATATCGTTATTAAAATTATCGAACGAATTCGTAAGCGTTAGGCGTAAGAAGTCTCTTTCGAGCTATTCTTATAACTTCCGGATGTATCTATCTAATGAACGTAACTCCTATCTAGAAGGGGGTAAGGGTCCTTCCGAGGCTTCTTATACCCGTGGTGACGCCTCTAGGATCACGGGCGAGTGTTTTTTAGGTATAAGTATCTAATAGGGTCGCGACGACACTAACTAACCTAATGGCCCTTAATAGCATAATATATATATATAGCTATTTCTCTCCGTTTCTTTCGGCAATTATTATAGATATTAGCCCTTTTTTCTCCGTTTAAGCTAGTTCTTATATTAGTGTTCCTAGCCTAGTTACGTAACGGCGACCTATTACCCTTATCTTATATATCGTTAGCGAAATAGACCTTTTTCTATCGGCTATACTCGGATTCCTCTCGATCCTTAAGAGTACGTTTACCGACCCTAATATAGTTTTCCGCTTACTATATAGCCTTCTTAAAGCTAACGAACGTGTTAGGTAGTTCTAGCCTCGATTAGTATATACGATCTAGGACCTCCGCCGAGCATCGGCAAATCTCAAAAGTTTATGTTAGCACGCTTTTTTGGATACTATCGGAAAAATCAGGTTTTAGCACGATTTAGCACGTTTCGCACGTTCCGCCCATGTCCAACGCTTTCAGCCATATTAGCAACCCGGGGTTGCTAACACCCGAAACACCGGGAACAGCAACCCCAAAATTTAGCCGCACGAACCCCCGAAGGCCCCGAAGGCCTTGCGACCGTGGCCTAGCGTATCACCATCATCGCTATGCGCATGACCCTATGCATTGCCCCAAGCACCACCCCGGGCATCACCCCCGCGAGAGAATCGGCCGAATCGACCGAATTTGGGGTCTAATTTTAGGTGGTGTTGGTGGTCCATCCCCTATAGCCTTCCCGAGTGTTTTGGTCGATCATAAACATCAAAAAAATCGAAAAACTAAAACTTTTTAAAATCACGTGATTTGCTAAAAATTCGTGATTTTGCTAAACCTGCGAAACCTGCGAAACCTGCTAAAATCGTGATATTAGCACGCGCATTTGCTAATTGCGATAAAATCACGATTTTACCCGTATTTCCGGAGTTAGCAAATCCGGATTTAATATAAACTTTTGAGATTTGCCGATGAGAGCTTCCGTCTAAACGTATATTAGATGGCGGTATCGTTCTACGATAGATCTATAGAGATGGTCTCGAACCTATTAATGAAGTCCTATATAGTCTTATTATACCTTATCCTAATACGCTCCATTTTAAGCTCTATATCGAGAGTAACGTCACCTACGGAGTAGTTCTCTAATAGCTATTCTTATAGTTTTTCCTAATCTTCGAAGATTTTACGCTATCCCGTTAGGCGCATTAGGCTCGTCCGAGTCTTTAGCTTCGAACCGAGGTATATTAGGGCTGTTAACGCCTAGACGTCTAATCCGTCGATTAGCTATAGATTAAACTAATTATTTATTTCGATAATCTAGAGCCGTATATCTATTAGAGGGCCGGTGAATACCGATAGTTCGTTATACTTAATACGTTTACGGTAGTTATTAGTCGACGCTACTATTATTAGCCTATCTACCGTCTAAGAGGGAGCGTAACTATTCCTACTTAGGGCTAAACCCCTTAAGTCTATAGGAGGCCTTCCTCGGTTTAAAATACTTATTATCCTTCGAGTAGCCGTATTAGCTTCGAGAGCGTCGATGCGGTCGAGTAGCTACTAAGCCACTTTACGGCTAATAGAGCTATAAGACGTATACGAGCGAGGAGCTTCTAGAGGGCTTAGGGGGTTTAATCGTACTGGTGATAAGGATATTACTAGTAATTCCGTCCCGGCTCTAGTAGGGTTCTTAGCTATAACGCTCCTAATAGTAGGCCGAGTTTAAATTTAGAAGAATTAATATAGTAGTAGGTCTATTAGGTTGAATAGGCTACTTAGGGCACAGCTATTTTAGGTGATAATTATATTAATTCTTGATCGTTACCTAAGTTATAAGAATTAGGATATGAGGCCACGCCATATCGCTCCTACCAAACTAGACCTATTAGGCCCAGGCCTATGAGGCCTGCTATAGCTTCCATAGTAAGTCGGATAGAGGTATAAGGTAACGTAGAAGCTCTACGTATTAGCCCCCTAGATTAATATTCGTTTATAACGTAGGCTAACTAACTATAGAAAGGTTTAAACCGGTCGATAGTAAAGATATCGTAAAAGTCTACGGGGTAAATATTAATAGATAAGTAATTATTAGGAATAAGGGAGAAAAGTAAAGCGTCGGAGTAGGTTAGCGATCGGTAATAGTAATAATTAGCGACTAATAGTCGTAGAAAAGAGTACTTATTTAGTAATATAATATTATAATAAATAGGAGTTTATATATACTCGGACGTTATACGCGACGACCGTAGATCTTATATAGAATACTTATATCTTACTTAAGGGGTACTATAAAGTATAAATATATTCTTACGGTTTAGATATAATATACGAAAAAATGGTAAAGATTTACGGGCTATAGAGGTAATAGAAGAGACTAATAAAGTAGCGACTAGGCGTCGAGAACTAAACCTAAAATAACTTTACGATCGAGAAATTACGTTAATATTAAAATAGTAATAGAACGTATAGACTCGTAAGTATTCGTAATTAAGCTTAGAATTAACTATAACTACTACGTAAGCCTCCGCGCCTACCGGTTAAATACGAGCCCTATTACTCTTATAATTATATTAAGGCTTATATATAAGGCGCGGGGAGAAGGTTAAGGACGGTAAAGTTACTATATTAGGAAAGAAAATAAATCTAGCTTTAAGTAAAAAGGGATTAATAATAGGGGTATTAAGGGTATAAGTAAAAGAGAGGGTATATATAGAAAGGCTACTATTACTAGATTTAAAACTAATCTAAGATAACTCTTAATAACGGCGTAGGAGTTTTCTAAGTAAGATATATATAATAACCTATCGCTCGAGGGGTAAATTTAAGTCTAACTTAGGCTTACCGACTCTTATCTAAATTAGGCGTAATATTCGCTACTTTACTAAGAGTTTAAATATAAGAATTAGAATCTCCCCTACCTAGACGATATAAATATATATATAGATTAATTTAATTTAATTTAATTATTTATACTCCTACTCTAGTAAAACTATATTACTAATAAGGGTATTCCTTATACCTTTTACCTCCGAATATTAGATATACTCGTTAGCCGCTAGAGAAACTATTAGAGCCTACGCTCTAGTCTAAAACTCCCTCTTATCTATATAATTTACTAATTATTAACCCTACGGCGGTACCGCTAGGTCCCTTATACTACGGTAAGAACTTACGTTAGTTCCTATTCTTACGTA
>JAABUP010010865.1_pt1 | contig 10577 bp, 11 predicted proteins | sample 5559201 | NCBI WGS metagenome assembly JAABUP01 (sample SAMN10711887, study PRJNA513373) | rock metagenome | isolation source: Antarctica rocks | place: Antarctica | reverse complement strand
CTGTTGGCTGTCAAACCTTCTATCCTGTGGGCTGGAACCAGTAAGCTCAATGTTGTGGTTGACACCAATAAGCAGCCTGCACAATTTTGTGCAATAGGCATAGGACTGTCTCCTGTGGTACAAACCCATTGTGCGTATACTCCCTTGAGATACACGCTCCTCTTTACCTTGCTAGAGCAGCCCACAGCTTTACTTTCAGCTGGATCACTTGTCTTGAAGTACCAGTGCACCTGTTTCCAATCATGCTCGGGCTGTCTCAACCACAATCAATGGGTCACTGTCATGATAAATTTGGTGGGCAAGGAGTGTGCGCATGCAGGTGGGAGTGGCTGGAATCTGGTGCAGGTGCTCCAGTACTAGTGGCGGCCTCATTGCCTCCCAACAAGACTGGCCCTTGGGTGCGATTCTTTACTAGCTCAAAAAACAATGGTTGCCTGCTGTCTGAGCCCTGTTTGCCCTGTAGCCTTTCCATCCTACCTGCAGCCTTCTGCTGCAAGCTGCATGGACGCTCTTGCATGCACTGAGCTGTGAGGTCTGCCAGATCATGCAATGCAGCTCTTGCCTGTCACTGTGCCCAGATCATTGTGACAGCAATATGTGTACACATACCTGACCCTATTGGAACAGCATGTTGAATGAATGAATTAGCACGCAGTCATGATGACCTGTGCCCCTCTGCTATACAGTTGATCAGGGATGTGATGAGCAAAGGCCAAGCAGCCGGCTTGAATGTCATCAGAGCATGGGCCACATCCGCCTCACCCTACTATGCGCTCCAGACAAGTCCAGGCAACTTTTCTGAGCCCATCTTCAGAGGGCTGGATTATGCACTCGACCAGGCCAGGCAACAAAACCTCAAGGCATGCTTCCTCAGCGCGACTCTTGCAGTGGGATTGCTGCTTTTGGGGACACATACCTGCAGATCTGTGGGTGATGGTCATGACTGAATTGGAACAGATCAGGCTGTGTAGATACGCTAGGCCAGTTTATCCTGAATCAAAAATTGTTCCTAATGCCGTTTCTAATTTTCCAAGAGCTGCTTGTCTCCTGAGCTGCTTGTCTCCTGCATGAGCCAGTCTGAGATGCCTCAGAAAATAATGTCAGCTTGCACAACAGTTTGGCTCTACAGGGAAGCTCACGGCCAAAACAATCTTAATCCTGGGCTTGTCTCTGCTAAATGTCAAAATGCGCAATCTTTCTTCATCTGTCTAGTCTATTTTGGCTGTAGCCTGCAGGTCATCCTGTCCTTGACCAACAACTGGAACAGCACCAGCAGTGTGGACCAGTTTGTGTCCTGGAGCCCAACTGCACACGTGCATGAAGACTTCTTCAATGACCCTACTTGCATGCAGCTGTATCAACAGTATGCTGCAGCCATCATCAACAGAGTGAACTACATCAATGGCCGCAGGTGCACTCCCACTGTACTTCTACCTCTTTTTATGATGTATGTATACATGTAGCCATACCTTCCCACCGTACTTCTACCTCTCTATATGATGTATGTATACATGTAGCCATGCCTTCCCAGTATACTTCTGCCTCTCTCAATGATGTGTGTACAGAGATAGCCATTTGCATGCCACATCCAGATCTCAAGGTAGCACCCAGTCTGTTTATGTGCACAACCTTCCAGCTGCCTTAAGCAGGTGCCCACTGAGCCTGACCTGCTGAATGCTTTATGCAAAAATGCAGGAGCTTCAGTGTTCCAAAAGCAATGTGCAAGCCATTCATCGCAGCGCAGAAAGATCTGCCTTGTGTATGTGTGTGTGTACAGGTATGGAGATGACCCAACCATCATGGCATGGGACCTGATCAACGAGCCAAGATGCTATAAATGCGGCGACAGAGTACAGGTATTGCCATGCTTGATTATGATTGTGGTCCGTGCAAATGAGGTTATCTGCAGTGTTGATAGTACGCCGATGTGAGAAGCATTACACTACAAGGCGTAGCAGACACAGCGTGCCTTTCTGCACAGCGTCAAGGAGCACAACTCAGACTTTGAAAAGCATGGTGAACCCCTCTGTGTCACCCACCTACATCAAACATAACTGTAACAAGGACGTGCTCTTCAGCGGCCAATCCAGTGCTCTGGAGCAGTTCGTATGAGGACTGTTTGCATACAGTCATTTTTGGCAACCGGACTATACCCATCAGGGGGTGACAGACATTGTGCTGATGCGATAGGAATGGGTGGACACCATGGCTGCATATGTCAAGAGCTTGGACAGTAAGCACCTGCTCACAGTGGGGGAGGAGGGCTTCTACCCCAGCGGCGACTCTGACCCCTCAGGCAACCAGACGTGAGTGTGTAAAACTGAAGTCATCACAGCTCATGCTTGTGCCTTGCTTGCACAGAATCAAGCTCCTGACTGTCAAGTTGTGTGGACCAGGGTGACGTGCCTGTGACAGCTTCAGCACGCATTCCACACAACGGATTGCATGAGCCCATGCATTGCTGATGCTTAAAAGATACAACAGCGGTGGACTGATTCCATGCGTCCAGACTCTGCTTACAAAGGCCTGATTATTGGCAGCATATTGCTAAGGTATTGCCAGGGTGTTGCAAGGGTATTGCCAGGGTATTGTCAAGGTATTCCCAGGGAATTGCCAGGGTATTGTCAGGGTATTGCCAGGGAATTGGCAGGGTATAACCAGCCCAAGCAAGTGTTTTCACTGTAAGCACTCCCGCAAGCAAAGCCAACACACACAGGTTAGTTCAGGCAGAATGGCTCAGGCTGTGCCACAGGCTACTAGACTTGTTGGCCAGGTCAACCTTGTAAGCTTTGCCTCTCTGTCTCTCTCTCTCTCTTATCCAGGTCCTAAATGATGATGCAGTTGCAGCACTGCAAGGCTGACAGCTTCCTGCAGGTGGGCATACAATGAAGGGCAAGACTTTCTGGCGGACCACATGTCCTCTGACATTGACTTTGCTGCCTTTCACCACTGGCCTGACAACTGGCTGGACAACAGCACCAGCTTTGAGACCAGCTGGATCGCCAAGCATATAGCAGATGCTGCAACCCTGGGCAAGCCGGTAAGCTGCTGCATCAGTTTTTAACTCTGCAATTTGGCATTTGGATGAGCTAGCAGTTCATTGCACTGTGGCACTTTGCCGAGCTGCAGGTAAGCATGATGTGGCTCATGACCGTCTGAGAAACGGACTGGTTGTAAATGTAGCATGAGTTGTCTGTATGCTGCTATGGGATGATGCCCATGACTACTGATCTGAGGGACTATACATTCAACATTGCCTGCTCAGCAACAGCACAGGCTGTCATTGTGTCCAAAAAAGCAAAAAGAGAAATCCAACTGTAATGCATGGCCTATGTGTGATTGGTGACCTTCTGATCCAGTAAGTTGCTTGTGAGGATGCTGGCCTACACATGCTGCTGTACACTGAACATCACGATTTCAGCTGTTGATGCATTTGGCTATGTATTGCATGTTGACATGGAGCATGCAGAAGCTTCAACACCCTCAACTTTCAAGCCTAAATGTAATACAGCTCATTTGTGTGCCTGATGCATTTGGTGGTGCAGCTCATATTGGAGGAGTTTGGGAAGTGGGTGAAGAATGGTACAGCAGCTGATGAAGCCCAGCGAGATGCTTTCTACACCCTTGTCTATGATTCTCTGCAAATGGTAAGCTGACGGACCGACGCAAGCTCCACGGGCCTTTGTACATTTATGTTCAAGTGTCAAGGTATGCGGGATGGAGTGGGGTGGGATGGGGCGGATTGGGGCGTGGTGGGGTGGGGAGGATTGTGGTGTGGTGGGGTGGGGAATGGCTTCATCATCTGTTGACTGCCAGTGACAAGGAATTATGAGAATGGTCCCTTGTCATGATGCCTGCTGAAACAGCTCTACCCTCATGGCCAGCAACTTTGCAGGCATTTGCAGCGTTTGTTTGGAGTTAGGCCTTTTCGCCACAGCTTTGGCAGTGAATGTGTTTTGACTGCTGGCATGTTGATAATGGACAATCACCTCTATAGGAGGCTGCTGAGTAAGTACTTGATCCATACACCATGTAAGATGACGTGTCAGTACAGTGTTCCAGTGGGCTTTGCATCTAATGTGTTCCCTGACAGCAACGTCAGTGCCTGCAGAGCATCAGCAATGGGAGCGCCTTGAAGGGAGCTGCCTTTTGGGCCTGGTATGACGAAGGGCAAGTAGGTCCTGAAGGGGAAGGGGGAGGAGATGGACTGTATGGCATCAGAGACACCTCCAGTACCTTTGACATCGTGCGCAGCAATGCCAAGACCATTGCTGGGTAGATTCCTGGCCCATCTGCAAGCAAGCAACAGTATAGAACAGTCACTGAGCAGTCACTGTTGTCACTTTTCTGCCATATGCCAGGCTGATGTGCTGACGCTTCATGATCAAAAGGTCATAATGTACAATGATGGGTTTTGCTGTAGGTATACAGCACGACATGGCAGGTGGTCGATCTCGCATGCATCCACGCCAGTGACCTGTGTGCATGTGCTTCTATCCATTTGCCCTGCCTGCATGACTATGCGCATGTCCCTTGGTATGAGCTGCTGATATGCCTATGTTTACGTGTGGAATCTATGCATGCTCTTCAAGGAGGCAAGATTCACAGCTGAATCAGCATCAAATGCTGGTGTGCAGGATGGCCCAAGCTGTTCCCAATTGTCTTCTGAGTCCTGCTGAGGTGCCAGAGGCTCCAGACTGTAGCCAGACCTGGGTGGCAAATCAACCAGGCACTGGGTACAATCCCAGGCCTCTTCCCTGCTGTCTTCTCTTGCTCCTCTAGTGTGTTCAAAAGCTGCCTGTCAAATGATGCATAGCCGTGCCTGCAGCGTGTTCTGTTCAAGCATAAGCACACCGGATGCGTTATGCAATGATGTGTAGCCACATCTGCACAGTGCTGTCCAAGCACACTGCTGACGTACTCGTTCACGCACATCACCAGGAAGCTGAGGGGGAAGCTGCTGAAGCTGATTTGCATATGCAAGAAGGTTAGCAGCAAGCTCTCCGGTTGCTGGCTGTTGTGAAGACAGCGCAGATGGACCCACCAGCTGCAGCTGTGACTGACTGGCTTGCATGGATGGATCCTGAAACTGCACATCAGCTTCTACCCAATGCTTGGGCCGCGATCCAGCAGGCATATGCTCTGCATGGCAATGTTGATGCTATTAACAAGATAAGACTTTGCAACAGCAATCCAGGCCACATTCGCTAGAATCTCAAAGTTGCAGGAATCAAAGCAGATATGCCAATGTACAGCTTTGCAACGGAAGTCAAAGCACATGTGATAATCTACAGCTTTGCAGCTTGAGCAAGGATGACTGCCTTGCTGCAATGTTGCAGAAGTGTCTAAACCAGCATAGTAGCCAATTAGACTTGTTTTGAGACAGGTTGCCTTCTGCATCAGTCTCATCATCTTCTGCTCCTTGTGCTCCTCTGTCAGCTCTCTCTGTGTCTGCAATTTCAAGCACTCTCTCCAACTCACCATGCTGAGCCTCCTAATCTTGCGCCAACTGCCGCTGCTGAGCTAGCTGCATGCGTCTCATGGCAGGTGCATCAAGAACATCAGTTTTTTTGCCAGACTGCACAGCCTCCACAACATCAAGCAGCAAACTTTCAAAGTTAAGCATGCGCTCTGCCATCAAGTATGGCCGGAAAGGAGTATGATATCCAGCAGCACGCTTGCGTTGGTGCTCCTCTTCCACAGACCTGCAGAGCAACAAGTCAAGCTGGGTCTTCTGTTTGTAAAAGTTTAGTAGCACTGCAACTTAATTGCTCACCAAGATGTACAATACATTCCTATAAACCAGAGAACTCAAGATTGCATTGTCTTGCTCAGCTGCAAATCATCAAATAGCAAGTGTCACCGAAGAAGGAGCCGAGCATGTGTCTGTGCATTTGTACCGGGTGAGCATGTGTAAGCAACCTTTGACGTCTGGACATAATGACTGGCATAGGGTTTACAACATAGCACTGCTATCAATCATGGTGATCAGCAGCCATGAATTCAGCATAGCAGGAAGTGTTGACCTGAATACTGATGGTGTGTTGAGTAGCACATGAGCGCCGTGGTGACGATGCACCCGAGACATGCCTCCTGCAGCATCCTGGATGACCGCCCTAGCCAGGTACTTCAGGATCAATGGTGCAGCATGCATGGACAGGCTCGCAGCAGCTCCAAGCTCTTTGATAGCCTGCTCCAGATTGGGCAGCAGGAGCGCAACAGCAACATGGCAGAAGGCGCCTCAAAACTGCTGGTGGCAAGGTTGTTGGAGCAAAAAGGCCAGAGGCAGCAGGGCATGGCAGTATAGGCAAGAAAGCAGTTGGCAGAGGTGACAGTGCAGCAGCCGGGCAGCTGAACAGCAGGAGAAGATCCCCGTTCAGCTTTGATCACACACCCGCAGACAGTGATGTGGGAGACAGTGAGTCAGATCATGCTGCTCCAACACGGACTGCTAGGCAAGCAAATGCATGCAACAAACTTCCTCAGCATCATTTCTGCTCATTGCATTAGGCCTTCTGTATCCTTGTTGGTCAAGACTTACTTACTGTATTCATGCTGCCAGGTTGAATCCTGTGCACAAGAAGCAGATTGCAGACAACAGCAGGGCTGCCAGGAGGAAGAGCACTATTCACCAGTATGACATGTACCTCAAGAGATTTGAGGTGAGCTTTCATGTTGCCTATTGTTGCAATGCTCCAAGCAAGCCTGAAACATGAATGCACACATCTCTTGGGTTGCAATGCACATATCTTAGTTTCAATGCCCCGAGCAGATCTTGAACACTTTGAGACTGCACATATCTCATTGCCATGTCATGCTGGTGACCTTTTGGCATGTGATGATGTAGTGGTTTTTGAAATACCATGGAGGTGAGGAACCTGGAAAGGCAGCTGGCACTCTTAGAGACAAACCATACTCTGATGACCTGTTACAGCCTGAAGCGCCATTGGCCACTCTGTTTCTGGAGTGGGTTGGTGAGAACTTTCCAGGGTGGTCAACCAAAACTAACAAGCTGGTGAGATGCCAGCATGCATTTAAATGAAAGGTGCTCAATGCAAAATACAGCTTTCTGAGACAGCTTTCTGAGACAGCTTTCTGCATGATACATGCTTTCGTATGAGCGTTGAGAGCTCCATTCTTTGAAATTCTGAGCTATACTGCTGCAGGGGGTTTCTGTACTTGAGCCCACTCAAAAACACTGCTGGGGAGGTCATGACATCTCATGACATACTGAGAGTTTGTCAGCTACTAATGAACTCAAACAACACAGCTGCTGACAGAAGTTTGTCTTTCAACAATTGGCTGCTGAGCACTTGTGGCAGATCTGATGATGGGAGGCTGGTCTTCCAGGCTGACTTCTGTCCTCCAAACCTATATTGTTAAGTCTTGCCTGTCTCTGGAATGCACGATGGACCTTGCACTCAACAGGACTGTTACTTCCCTGCTACTTGGTGAAGGTTGCACAAGAATGTTTGTGGTTTGTGCAAACGCTAGTCAGAACTTGTACAGGTCAATATGGGCATGGCCGTAGTGAGCTAGCCATCAACAATCCAATGGTTTCACTGCTCTCTTCATTCCTCTGCAGGTTTGAAGTCCTAAACATTTCATGTCTTTCCCAGGGCTGTCCTTTCAGCATCAGCAGGAGGGTGTGTTATGTGGTTCACATGGCAATTGGTTCCTGTTAAGCAATACATAACCCAAATTTGAAGCAGCATGAGCTCATGGCATGACTTTTTTAATAAATATGATAGGCCCTTCTGCAGAGCTTGCTCAAGGACCTTGTTTGCACAAGGAGCATCAAGCCTGCTGATAGAATTTCTTTGGCTTATATTACCTCTTCTCATGCCCTTACGTGCCCTTGACATTTGCAGGATGATGCAGCACAAAGGCCACCATGTTGCAATGTCAGCCAGAAAGTCAACTTGTGAGAAGCTACTTGTGTGACTTGCAATGGTCCTGATGACTAAGGAGATGTGATCCTGGGTGGTGTACAACAATGTGTGATATGCTTTGCATATATACCCATGGTCGCATCAGGAGGCTATGCAAATTTACAAATCCTGCAATTCATGACAATTGCAGGAAACAATTATATACTTCGTGTGTGATATACACTGCCTAAGCAAATCTTAGCAGATACAAAAAATCTTGTTCAATAGACTGTAATTGTTAAGATTGATGTATTCCTTTCTGCATGATCGTTCAAGCTCTTGATGATATTCCAAGAGATTGACTAAAACAAATCTCAGCAGATACCAAACTCCCTTTTCAACAGGCTGTAATTGTTAAGAATGATATATTCTTTTCTGCATGACCGTTCAAGCTCTTTGTGTCGTGCAAAGAGATTGATACACTTCAAAATCTCAGAGTCAAGGTCCTGCACAGAAGCAAAATGAACAGTGTTGTTGCGATTGCAAATTATGTCATCTGCCATGGTTGCAAAGACACCATCGGTAATCCCTGGTTGATCTAACTCTTGAACAAAGCTGGTAAGTCGCTTGTCACGACCTGCCTTCACGCTGGTACAATATCTTGGAGGGGGAGGGCTTTTGGGCTGCTGACCAACAGCAAACAAGAGGGCTTGTGTTGCAACATTTTTCACAAATGGCTCCCCAAACAGGACAGCGTCGGCCTGCAAGTCTGTGACTTTCTCCTCCAGTCTTGCCATGCGAGCCTCCAGTGAATCTGACTCTAAGACAAGAGTCCAGTCTTGCGGCCCGATGTTTCTATCTGAAAGGCTGTTTAGCCTGGTGGATTCATTCATCAGAACCACGAATTGAGGTCTAGCGCCACCGGTCTCCAACTAACACTGCAGTCCTTCCACAACTTGCACCAACGAAGATGCTGCTGGTACTTCCATCACCCCTTCTTCCCTCCCTATCACCACTCTGATCCATGTCATCTCTCTGCATGCCACAAGCAGTATTGAAAGTACAGCACAGCGAGCACCATCGCTTGTTGAGAGTTCAAGTTAAGTCACAAAGGATACCTGTTACAAAGCCTGCCTGTGATCCAGTCTCTTCTTTCCAGATGTATAGAGCGGCCGTAAAAAAAGTGCTTGTTGACCTGTTTATCCTCCAGCCTTCCTGTACAAGCAAAGCACTGAACATTCAGCCCCTGCCCAGACTGTGTCTTGGGTATGACTTCAGCTAGGCAGCCCTGCCCTGCTGCTCTGCAGCAACACGAGCCAGGGCTGTGTCATCCACCTTATTCCCCGAGGTTGCTCAACGAGCAAATACCTACTAGAGGTTGCTGTAGTGCCAGATCTTGCACAGCAGGTCTGGAGAGCAACAACGCAAACAGCAGGCATGTTATGCAGCTGCAGCAGCTTGTGCGCGAAACTACGTCACAATCATGGGCTGCTGTCAACAAAAATAGACCAGATGTAGGTTTTGAACCTTTCCTTTGGGGGAACTCAAGAGTCAGCTCACCTGCTTCGCGTTATAAGAACTGGGGACAGTCCGGAGACCAGCCGGACCAAGTTGCAGTGACTTCAAGAAGAGGCCCAGGGACACAACAGAAACCTCAGCAACGTCGTCTACCGGGGAGGACACCTGTTGTGGTTTTTAGGGTTTCGTCCGGTACCGCAGGCGCAAACGTAGCTAGGACCCTAGTATCAGGCTAGTCTTGCTTGTTCTCACATTGCAGGCTCCCATCGTGCCACTTCGGGGTTCAACGCACGTTCGATTGCACCCCCGAACGTCTGTTTAAAGTCCAGAAAAGTCTTTCCTGTCTTTCCCCTGGTTTCAGCTTTAGCAGCAGACTTGGGTGGCAGGTCGTGGAACGCCAGACTTTGCTGAGATATGGTTGTCAGGCCACCAAACTTCGAGAACACCTTTCTCATCAGCGACATATCTGCTGGCCTTATCAAGCCCCTCTCGAACAGCTTGAAGATCGCTTCAGGCAATTTTCTGAGGTTATCCGTTGCTCTGTCTTGAGAAGCTTCAGTCTCTTTGCCAAGCACCACCAGACGGCTCTTGGTGCTGCTCACTACACCATCATCAGCCCACTTCCTGTACATCCGAGCACTGGTCTCGCTTTAGAAGAAGTCAGGATTGTGCAGCTGTACTGCTGTCTTGGCTGGCTGTCTTGACGCCCTGTTGCTTGTCACTGGAGTCTCTGCGCTGGGAAACGCATCATGCAGGAGAGGCACAAGTCCTGCAACAGCCTTTGGATGGACGTCATAGGGTAAGAAGGCATGAGCTCTGCTGTTGTTTGGACAGGCTGCTGTGCATCACTCCAGACCACTGGTGTTGCGGCCATTGGTGTTGCTGCTTGCTGTGTTGCAGCCAATTCTGTTGGCGCTTGCTTCTGCTCTTCCATCTGCAGCTGCAGTGCTTTTTGGTATACAAGCTGCACTATCTTCGGCTTCACCTCAGCTCTTCACCTATCTGTTCTGGCTCTCAAGGTCATCAAGCTGTGTTTTACCTCTGTCTCTGTTTCCATTGGCTAAATGTCTTAGGGCCTTACAGACAAGCACGTGCAGGGAAGTGAGTCACTAGTGAGCAGACTTTTTGATACTAGTTTGCAGTCAGCGTGCAGCAGCAGTAGTGGTGTCGTTAGTCGCAAGCGCAATT